>ERZ761607.1195-NODE-1195-length-34288-cov-7.848333_pt1 | contig 34288 bp, 32 predicted proteins | sample MGYA00511164_ERZ761607 | MGnify/ENA primary metagenome ERZ761607 (study PRJEB28899, sample SAMN02445080) | bioreactor sludge metagenome | biome: EBPR sludge | place: Australia: Brisbane, Thorneside Wastewater Treatment Plant | collected 2011-06-22 ... | reverse complement strand
GGCTTCAGCAATGAGCAGATCATGGCGCAGATCGATGGGCTGTTGTTTAAGAATTTGGAGATGGTGTGATAAGTGAAACGTAAAACGTGAATTGCACTTCACGTTTCACTGCATGGAGAAACTATGACCAACGATAACTTTGAACCCACCATCATCGGCTTCACCTGCAACTGGTGCAGTTATCGCGCGGCGGACCTAGCCGGAACGGCTCGTATGAAATATGCGCCGAACGTACGGCTTATCCGTCTGATGTGCTCCGGGCGGCTCGACCCGACATTCGTCCTGCGTGCCCTCGCACAAGGCGCGGATGGCGTGATGATCACGGGCTGTCACCCGGGTGAGTGCCATTACATTGAACAGAATTACAAGGCGTTACGGCGCTATCTCTTGCTCAGGCGTGTGCTCAAAGGTATGGGTATCGAACCGGAACGGGTCAAACTCGTTTGGGCAAGCGCGGCAGAAGGTGCAAGATTTGCGGCAGAGACGACCACGTTCGTGGAAGAGATCCGGAAACTGGGTCCGCTGAATTGGGGAAAAGATGGTGACCAGTTTTCAATCCTCAGTGAGGCAGTGCAGAAGGAGGCGGCGGTATGAAACCGAAATTTGCAATGTATTGGGCAGCCTCCTGCGGCGGATGTGAGATCGCCGTGCTGAACACCCACGAAAAGATCCTGGATGTGGATGCGAACTTCGATGTTGTCTTCTGGCCCGTGGCAATGGATGCGAAATATAAGGATGTGGAAGCCATGGAAGACGGCTCGATCCTTCTGACACTTTTCAATGGCGGAATTCGCACAGACGAGAATGAGCATCTTGCCAGACTCTTGCGGCAAAAATCGAAGATCCTTGTTGCATTCGGTTCGTGTGCCAGTGAAGGCTGCGTGCCGGGGTTGGCAAACCTCAGCCCTGTGGGTGAGATCGTCCACACCGCATTCAACACCATCACCACCGACAACCCGCACGAACTTTATCCGCGCACATCGTTCGACGTGCCCGAAGGCGAGTTGCATATCCCAAAATTGGAAAAGGTATTGCGTCCGCTCGACCATGTGGTGGATGTGGATTACTACATGCCGGGTTGCCCGCCGGAGTCGAATCAGATCACGGCGGTGATCGACCTCGTCATCAAGGTGGTCAAGGGCGAAGCGGAACTACCGCCGAAGGGCTCGGTCATCGGTGCAGGAGATTCGACCGTCTGTGACGAATGTCCGCGCGCTCGGAACGTGAAATTCATCAAGCAGTTCAATCGCATTCAAGATGTCGCGCCGGTCGACCCGACCCTGTGCCTGCTCGAACAGGGCATTCCATGCAACGGTCCCGCCACCCGCAGCGGATGCAATTCCCGCTGCCCCAATGCGGGGGCACAGTGCATCGGCTGTTATGGTCCCGCCGAGGGCGTACTGGATTATGGCGCGCGGCTCATCACCGCTTTTGCATCCGTGATCGATGCAACCGAACCGGACGAGATCGAAAAAATATTAGACGGCATCCCTGACCCGGTTGGGCAGATCTATCGCTTCAATCTGGCAGGGTCGTTACTCAAGGCGAACAGGGAATCGTTGAAAGTGGTGAACGGAAAATAAAAGGCCTGCCCTGAGCATTGTCGAAGGAAGGAAGGTTGTAATGAACGCGAAACCGATCAATGACACCGAACCCATCGAAGATCCCAATGCAATGCTGGAGAAAGCCCTCATCGAAGAATTCCTCAAGCAAAAGGGCTACACCCATGATGATCTCAAAAAACTACCCGCTGAACTCGTGGAGAAGTTGATGAAGGAAGCCTCGCAATATGCCTCCCTCAAAATGGAAGAAGTGGAAGCAAAGGCGCACTTTGTCAAAGAACTGCATGACGATGCATCATCGCTGGAAAAGTAAGTGGTAATTGGATATCGGTAATTGCCAATTACTAATTACCAATATCCACCCACAGCCAAAGATTGGAGTTCCCATGACCCAACGCATATCCATCGATCCCATCACACGTTTGGAAGGACACGGCAAGATAGAAATCTTCCTCGACGAGCAAGGCAATGTCGCCAACTCGTATTTCCAGATCCCCGAACTGCGCGGCTTCGAACGCTTCGTAGTGGGACGCCCCATCGAGGAGATGCCGCTGATCACGAACCGCATCTGCGGCGTGTGCCCCGAAGCGCATCACATGGCGGCATCCAAAGCTGCGGATATGGTCTATCAAGTCGATCCGCCGCGCACAGCCAAGCTCCTGCGTGAACTGCTCTACATGGCGTTCTACTGCACCGACCACACTACGCACTTCTATGCCCTCGGCGGACCGGATTTTGTGATGGGACCCGATGCGCCGGTCGCTGAACGCAACATCCTCGGTGTGATCCATAAGGTTGGGCTGGAGATCGGCGGCAAGGTCATTCAGATGCGCAAGTATGGTCACAGCACGGTTGAGATGATCGGCGGGCGCAAGGTGCATCCGTGTTCGTCCATTCCCGGCGGCATGACCAAAGGCATCAGCGAGGAACAGCGCAAAGAGATCGAGGAGATGGGACGCTGGGCAGTGGAATTCGCTCAGTTCAGTCTTCAGGTATTCAACGACATTGTGCTTGGCAACAAAACCTATGTAGACCTCATTCTTGGCGATATATATACCCATCGCACGTATTCAATGGGTCTGGTGGATGCGAACAACAAATCCAACTTCTACGATGGGCATGTGCGGGTTGTAGACCCCAACGGAAAAGAGTTCGTCAAATATGCGCCGAAGGAATACGCCGAGCACATTGCCGAGCATGTCGAACCGTGGACGTATCTCAAATTCCCATATCTCAAAAAGGTCGGCTGGAAAGGGTTTACCGATGGCGAGGATTCAGGTGTGTATACCGCCACTCCGCTGTCACGCCTCAATGCGGCAGACGGCATGGCAACCCCGCTGGCGCAGGAGCAATACGAAAAATTCTACGCCACACTTGGCGGCAAGCCCGTGCATCAACGCCTTGCCACACATTGGGCGCGCTTGATCGAACTGCTCTATGCGGCAGAGCGCTGGGTGGAACTGGTCACCGATCCAGAGATCACGTCGCCGGATGTACACACAAAACCGACTCATACCCCAACGGAAGGAGTCGGCATCGTCGAAGCGCCGCGCGGGACTCTCACGCATCATTACTGGACCGATGAGCGCGGACTCGTGACCAAAGCGAATCTCATCGTGGGCACCACCAACAACTATGCGCCCATCCAAATGTCCACCAACAAGGCGGCGCGGAGTTTGATAAAAGATGGCGTGGTAAACGAAGGTCTGCTCAACATGGTGGAGATGGCGTTCCGCGCCTATGACCCGTGTTTCGGGTGTGCCACGCATGCCCTGCCGGGGCAGATGCCTTTGGAGATCACAGTCCGGGATGCGGACGGGAATCCGCTTGACGTGTTGAAGCAGTATTGCTGAACAGGATCAACTGTCGGCTTGGAATGAACCGGGATCTCATCATGAAAACAATCGTAATTGGACTCGGGAATCCGATTCTCAGCGATGATGGGGTGGGATGGAAGGTCGCCGAAGAGATACAAAGACAGATCCGTCCTGCCTGCAATGGCGGGGCAGACACGGATGCTGTCATCGACATTGAATATCTTTCCCTCGGCGGGATCGGCTTGATGGAGCGGATGATCGGGTATGACCGGGCGATCATTCTCGATGCCTTCATTGCAGAGAAGGAGGATCTTGGCTCGATCATCATCCGTAACTTGAAAGATCTGCCGAATTACTCCGCCTTTCATACCACGAGCACGCACGATACCTCGCTGCAGAACGCCATCGAACTCGGGCGGCATCTGGGAGCGCAACTGCCGTCTGAAGTACTCGTGATCGGGATCGCGATCCAGCGCATCAGCGAATTCGGTGAGAGTCTTTCGCCGCCTGTGGCGGAGTGCGTGCCGCAAGCCGCTCATATTGCGTTGAATTTGCTGCAGAGAACATAACCGCCCCGGATTCGCTGGAAAAATTCAAAATCAATTTTCATGGTAAAAGTGGGGTATGAGACCCTTTCAACGACGCGATCTAGTCTGGGGTATTCCACTTTCACTCGCATTGGGAGCGGCGCTTTCCGCGCTTCAACCGGGGAATTGGCTGACCGGCTTTTTCGCGTTTTCCTTTCTCTTTCTTCTTTCCTTCTTTCTTCTTACTTTGCTAGCCCGCTGGGGGGGACAAACTGGAAGTTTGTTGTACCTGGTTGCCATCGCATTCGCTTTGCGTTTCGCGGGAGGGGTGACGACGTACCTTGCTTTGCCGGTTTACGGTCATGCAGGGGATGAAGAGCAAAGCGCGGGTTTCACTTATACAGATGCTTACCGCCGTGACTCTCAGGCATGGGAACTCGCTTCATCCGAGCGCCCGATTTTGAACGCCTTCAGCAGCCGCTTTGCCTCCGACCAGTACGGCGGTCTGCTGGCGTTTTGCGCTTTCCTTTATCGTTATCTTTCACCCGACGCGCATCGGGCTTTATTGCTTGTCCTGACGTCCGCTTTGATGGGCGCGTTGGGAGTCCCGTTCTTATGGAAAGCAGTTAACTTGCAATGGGGCGGAAAAGTTGCAACAGCTTCAAGCTGGGTATTTGCTTTGTATCCTGAAAGCGTTCTGCTAGGCGGAGTCCCAATGCGCGAGCCGTACCTGCTGGCGTTCAGCGCATTTTGTCTGTGGGGGTTCGTTTCCTGGAATCATAACCGCGATAAAAAATCATTGATCTGGTTGGCGTTTGGTATTTTGGGAATGCTGCTTGTCTCGCCTTCCATTGCATTGGTCACACTCGTCATCCTCGGCGGGTGGATGTATTTCTCCAGCGAACGCGGACGATTCCCCTGGTGGGCGGCGGTCCTTTTGGGCGTTTTCTTCATCGCAGGGTTATTTCTGTTATCCGCTGCATTGGACAGGCAGGGCAACGTCGGGGGCGGCGGTCCGCTGGGGGTGATTCAAAACTTCATCCGCGAGTCGTTGAAGTGGAACGCATATAAGATCGAAGAAGGCTCAGGCTGGGTGCAGAAACTGTTCGACGAAATGCCCAATTGGATGGAACTTCCCTTTGTGATGATCTACGGCTTGTTGCAGCCCGTCCTCCCGGCGATCTTCATCGCGCCAACAACAATCATCTGCAAGCTCATAGGTATCCTGCGTGCGGCGGGTTGGTACGCCTTGCTCCCGGCATTGATCCTCTCTTTCTGGGCGGGACCCGGCTCGGGCGCAGAGAAGAAGCGCGCTGGGCGTAGTCGAAGTGTCATCCTTTGGCTGAGCTTTATCGTCTGGGGTTGGATCCTCTTCACGGCTCTGCGTGGCGGTGGCGATCAATGGGACAATCCGCGTTACCGTTTGATCCTGTTTTTATGGCAGGCGATCCTGACCGGGCAGGTCTGGGTCTGGTGGCTGGAGTCGCGCAATGCGTGGGTTGGGCGGGTCGTTGGGATGGAACTTGTGCTGGTTGTCGTCTTCACTCAATGGTATCTGAACCGTTATTTGCATCTTGGCGTTCAACTGCCTTTTGTGTGGATGGTGGCACTGATCCTTGGTATGTGGGTCTTGATCGCAGGGTGGGGCGTGTGGCGCGACCGGCAACGGACTGGTGTATAATTCAGTGACTGAATTTTGAACTCAAGGAGAACCAATGCCTACAGCGCTTATTACAGGAATCACGGGTCAGGACGGCTCATACCTTGCTGAACTCCTGTTGTCGAAAGGGTATAAAGTGGTTGGGATGGTGCGCCGTTCCAGTACAGTGAACTTCGAACGCATCGAACACCTGTTGGACGATATCACTGTTTTGCAGGGAGATCTGCAGGACCAGGGTTCCCTGCTTTCGATGCTCGAGGAATACAAACCCACCGAAGTTTATAACCTTGCGGCGCAGTCTTTCGTGCCAACTTCCTGGAATCAGCCCGCACTCACCGGCGATGTGACCGCACTGGGCGTGACGCGCATGTTGGAAGCCATCCGCTTCGTGAACCCGAAGATCCGTTTCTATCAGGCGTCGTCGAGCGAGATGTTCGGCAAGGTGCTGGAAGTTCCGCAGAAGGAAAGCACGCCTTTCTACCCAAGAAGCCCTTACGGAGTGGCGAAGGTGTATGGACATTGGATCACGATCAACTATCGCGAGTCGTTCGATATTTTTGCGACCTCGGGAATTTTGTTCAACCATGAAAGTCCGCGCCGCGGGTTGGAGTTCGTGACCCGTAAGATCACAGACGGTGTGGCACGAATCAAACTCGGCAAGGCAAATGAACTGCGCCTCGGCAACCTCGACTCGCAACGCGACTGGGGATTTGCCGGCGATTATGTACATGCCATGTGGCTGATGCTGCAACAGGACCACCCCGATAATTATGTCATTGGCATGGGCGAGACCCACTCAGTCAAGGAATTTTGCGAGATTGCCTTCTCACATGTTGGTCTCGATTACAAGGAATATGTGAAAGTGGACGAAAGATACTACCGCCCCGCCGAAGTGGATCTTTTGATCTCCGACCCGTCGAAGGCGCGCACGCAATTGAAATGGGAACCTGATGTCACGTTCAACGAACTCGTGACGATGATGGTGGACTCGGACGTTGCGCGCCATAAGAAGATGAATTAAGTAAAGTGACAGTCACCTGACAGGTGACTGTCACTTGTTTTGTTTATGACCTCATCCCGGTTTTTCAAAAACAAAGAATTGCCCACCTGGCTTCCGCTCGCTCTGGCAGGCTTAGGGGCGATTCTTTATTTAATCCAGGCAGTGAATTACGCGCATACCACCGTCAGCAGCTTGGACGAAGGCTCGTATCTTATCAAAGGCATGTTCTACCTCAATGGGACGTATCATCCCTTCGAGCCCTACGGACCGCTGACGAACAAGGCGCCCTTCGCATTCATCATCCCCGGCATTGCAGAATATCTTTTTGGCGCGGGCTTGCGCACGGGACGATACTTCTCCATTTTCCTCGGTTTGCTGGCACTTCTCGGCACATGGATCACGGCCCGCCGCTGGACTGGAAGTTGGATGGCGGCGTTAACGGTCTGGGTCTTTGCCCTCAGTCCGATGATCGTCAAACTCCATGCGCGCGCGGTTTCGGAAGTCATCATCGCCTGCATGCTGGCATGGATCTGCGTCCTCATCCTCGATGAAAAACCCCGGCTTTGGAGAGTCATCCTCGCTTCGATATTGGGGGCAGTCGCCGTTTTCACCCGCCAGAACATGGCTCCACTGTTGCCGTTCTTGATTGTCTATGTTTTCTGGCAGCATGGCAAACGTGCTGGTCTATATGCATTTATTTCAGCTTCGACCGCCTTCCTGGCTTTTCACATCGTTTACTGGCCCCGCGTCATGACGATCTGGACGCCCTGGCTTCCCGAATCTCTCACCCCCTTCCTCGACACGTTTCGCATTCCCACCGACTCTGTCCCGATCTGGGATCCGAACATCGATTTTTGGAATCGACTTAACGCTTTCTTTCAGGGGATTCGTTATCACTTCATCCCGATCGTCGGAAGTTTCTTCGGCTTGATCCTCCTCCCGCCTCGCACTGAGTGGAAGTCTGCTCCTGCCATGCGGGCGGCTTTTTTCCTCGCCCTGAGTTTTTTCACCCTCGTCCTCATGCATGGCTGGGCGGCGATCGCCAGCCGCTACGAAAGTTATTCCTGCGTCTTCTGTTTCTCGAACTATCTCGGCTTCTTCGACCCGCTCGGAATACTCTTCTTCGTCATTGCGTTTGGACATGCGTGGAATGAAAACCCGAACCGCGTTGTAAAGATCATTTCGATCCTTGTCACCCTTCTCGTCGCAACGGGGATCGGATTCTCGCTCTTTGAGTTCGTCGGGAACGGCTTGCTCAACCTGCCCATCATCCCGCGCCCCCGCTCCGGCGGCTTGGGTTTCATCGCCATCGTGGACGCGTTAACCCAGGGGCTCGATATGCCCCTCGTCGCGGTCAAACGTTGGGTCAGTTCCACCCTGGGTCTCATCATCGGCATTTTTGTTTTGCTCTTTGCGCTCCTTGCATCAAAACAAAAAGCGGATCCAAACTTCACCCTTACCCTTGTCAATTCATTTCTAGTTACCGGTCTTGTTCTCTCACCCATCCTGCACCTCGGCGAAAGCAGGCCCGACTGCTCCGGGACTGACATCATCCGTGACCACGAGGAACTTGGCGCATATCTGGCTTCGGTCATCCCGCCTGATAGTCTGGTATATTGGGATGGCGGAAACGCCTTCACACCGATGATCTACGCCCCACAGGCGCGCATCTTCCCGCCACAGATCAACGACGGATACACCTTCCACATCGGTGGCGACCCGGATGTGCTTTACTATTTCAGCCACTGGAACGGCGAACTGGCTCAACGCTGGCGCACCGAAGCGGATATTTTCATCATCGAAGCCAAACGCTATGCCGACTGGAAAGACTTCCTCACCCCGCAGGACTTCCAGGAATTTGCCAAGCCCCCGGCATCGCAATCCTGCAATGAAGGCGCCGACCTTAGGATATTTCAACGAACCCCATGAATCTCTCACTCATCGTCCCCGTCTATAACGAACAGGACAACCTCCCGATGCTTTTTGAAGCCATCACGGAAAGCATGAATTCCCTCGGCAAATCTTGGGAAGTAATCTTCGTGGATGACGGCTCTCAAGACAACAGCCTCCCCGTCCTTTCTGCCCATGCCGAAAAAGACCCCGAACATGTGCGGGTCATCTCCTTCCGCCGCAACTTCGGGCAGACGCCTGCCATCGCCGCCGGGTTGGATTATTCGCAGGGCGATATCATCGTCTTGCTCGATGCGGATTTACAGAACGATCCGCGCGACATCCCCATGTTGTTGGAAAAGCTGAATGAAGGCTATGACCTGGTCAGCGGCTGGCGCAAACAGCGCAAGGACAACGCCATCACCCGCAACTTCCCTTCAATGCTGGCGAACAAGCTGATCTCGTGGGTCACCGGCGTTGAACTTCACGATTATGGCTGCACACTCAAAGCCTACCGCCGCCCGGTACTGGAAGGTTTTCGCCTCTACGGCGAGATGCACCGCTTCATCCCAGTCTTTGCCAACTCGGTCGGCGCGCGCATCACGGAAGTCGTCGTCAACCACCGGCCCCGTCGCTTTGGCAAGACCAAGTACGGGTTGGAGCGAACCGCGAAAGTCATCCTCGACCTCTTCACGGTGAAATTCCTCGTCAGTTATTCCTCCAAGCCCATTTATCTTTTCGGCGGCACGGGCGGACTTTTGATGATCCTGAGCGCCGTCATCATGATCTATTTGTTCATCCGACGCATCTTCTTCCTGGTCGGCGTAACGGGTTCGCCTCTCTTTCAAACCAGTGTGATGTTCTTCATCCTCGGCTTCCAATCCATGCTGATGGGGCTGATCGCCGAACTGCTGGTGCGGACGTATCACGAATCCCAGCGCAAACCGACCTACACGGTGCGTACCAGAATCAACATCGATGATTGAGTGGCTCAGAAAAAATCGCCAGACCATTGTGCGTGGGTTGGGCAGTCTGCTGGCGCTCGGTTTGTTACTGGTTCTGATTCGTGAAGAGGGGGATGGAGAACTTTTTTCGGCATTGCGGCGCGTTTCATTCGGATACTTTCTGTTCGCAGTGCTGGCGCTTTTCGTTTCGCGCTTGTTCGCCGTTATGCGCTGGCACGTCCTATTGAAGTCGGCGGGGTTGGATATATCTTTTCTTCGTTCTTCCATGTTGACCTTCACCGGTAACTTCTCTTCGAATTTTTTGCCGACGACCATCGGCGGGGATGTGGCCCGGTTGGCGGGAGCGATGCAGCTCGGCTATGACCGTGCGATTTGTCTCGCCTCACTCGTCGTGGACCGGTTGATCGGGATGGCCGGAATGGGGCTTGCCCTCCCTTTGGGGCTGGTCCCGGTTTTTTCGCTCGATGGCGGTCTTTCGCGATCCATTGCCATATCCGCGTTTTTCCAAAAAGGCAAAGATTTCATCAAGCGCACACTTGAGTCGCTTTCGATCTGGTTAAAGAAACCCGGGACGTTGACCGCCTCGCTGCTCTCCACGCTTGGCAATCAAGCATTTATTTATCTTTCCATTTACCTCCTGCTCCAGGGGATCGACCACCATGTCGATTATTGGCTCGTGGCAGGCATGTATACCCTGACGTATTTCGTCACATTGATTCCCATTTCGATCAACGGTCTGGGTGTGCAGGAACTTTCGATGACATTCCTGCTCATTCAATTGGGCGGATTGACCTCTTCCGAAAGCGCAACGATTGCACTGCTGACCCGCATCCTGTTCATCATTGCCAGCCTGCCAGGCGCGTTCTTCCTCCCGTCCATTCTTGCGGCGATGAATAAAGAGTAACGCAAGATTTTTCTTGCGGACCGCATATGGAAACCATTTCTTCAAAAAAATTTCTGCAAACATGGTTATGGGCGCTGACGATCGTCAGCGTGCTTGCGATCCTCCAGACCGTGCAGCGCACAAACGAATTGGAGATCATCCTTCTGCGCTCCAAGTGGATCGGTCTGGTGGGAGTCTTTGCAATAACAGTTGGGGCGGGAATATGGTTGTCTTTCTCCCCATTCCTGGACCGAATCGTTACCTGGCTCGAAAATATTGAAACCCCATCCAAAAGTATTTTACGTATAACGATTTACGCATTACTCATCCTCACATTCCTATCCATCTGGCTTATCCGGCTCTATGTCTTTGGCTCCGTCCTCCCGCAGGTCATGCCCATCTTGTGGTTATTTTTGTGGGTGAGCCTGATTCAAACCGTTGTGGTGAAATTCCTTCACAAACTGGAATGGAGCACGGCCTTTACAATCATCGTCCTGACCCAGGGATTCATATTTCAAACTTACGGCATTTTCGCCGCAACTTCTGCCAACCCATTCTCGATGGGGTATTCGGAAGCTGGGCGGCATTTCTACGCTTCCTTGTTCTTCTCGGAGAAATTGTACGGAATGGATCTGGCGCTTCCCTTCCTGCATCCGTCCCGTTACCTGCTACTCTCCATTCCCTTCCTCGTTGACGGTTTACCGCTGTGGTTTCATCGCTTCTGGCAGGCGTTCTTGTGGTTCGGGTTGACGCTTGGGTCCGCATACTTCCTCGCACGGCGTATGAGACAAAGTGCAGGCATGACCGTTCTAGTTACAGTGTGGGCGTTTTTATTCTTCCTTCAAGGCGCGGTGTATTATCACCTGCATGTGATGGTGATCCTGGTTTTGGCAGGCGTTTCCGTCAAACATCCGCGGCGTTCGCTGCTATTCATCATCCTTGCTTCAATATGGGCGGGCATCAGCCGCGTGAATTGGTTCCCGGTCCCGGCCATGCTGGCGGCTGCGATTTATGTTTTGGAAACGCCAGTATCTGCTCAAGGCGGCAAGAACATTTGGAAGTATTGGCTGACACCCTTTGTTTGGGGAATTTGCGGAGTTGTATCTGCTCTCGTCTCTCAATTTGTTTATATCCAAATCTCCGGCAATGTGGATGCGGCGGCATTCGGGTCGAGTTTCACATCCGATTTGATCTGGAGCCGCCTGCTGCCAAACGAGACCTTCCCGATGGGAATCCTGCCGGGGATATTGCTTGTGTCTGCTCCAGCATTGATCGTGATATATCAACTGATTCACAAAAAGACGAAATACCTTCATCCGCTACGCTGGCTTGTCTTGATCGCCATGCTTGTTGTGCTATTCATCGGCGGGGCGATTGTCAGCACCAAGATCGGCGGCGGTGGCGACTTGCACAACTTGGATGCGTTCCTGGTGATGCTTTCAGTGTTGACAACCTCCTTTTGGGCCAAGCAAGCACAGGCGGAGTCTGCTCGCGTTGAGCCCGGTCGAAACGAGCCAAAGCCGATGATGGGCAGGGTCGATTGGGGTGTGATGATGGCAGGATTGCTGATTCCGCTTGGGTTTGCGATCCGTCACATCGGCTTTTACCCAAGCTTCGATAAAGCAACTGCAGAGAAGGATATTCAGGTGTTACAGACGGCACTTGAAGGCGGCAGTGAAATTTTGTTCGTTACCGAAAGACAGTTGATCGCGTTCGATTATTTGAACGGCATCACTCTAATTCCTGAATACGAACAGATGGAATTGATGGAGATGGCGATGTCACGCAACCGCCCATACCTCGAAACGTTTTACAAGGATTTGCGTGACCGGCGTTTTGCGTTGATCGTCGCGGAGGATCAGAAGTTCACACAACAAAAGGAAGGCGCCTTCGTGGAAGAGAATGTGGCATGGGTACGTTTTGTGGGCGCGCCATTGTTGTGCAACTACAAACCTGTGACCACACTGGCTTCGAATAACTTACAGGTGTTCGAGCCACGTCCCAAACAGGTGGAATGCAAGGACCCCTTCGCGGACTGACATGCGCATCCTGACTGTGATCTATGAATTCCCGCCCATCGGCGGCGGAGGGGGCAGAGCTGCGTATGACATTTGCAGTGAGCTTGCCTCGCGCGGGCATGATGTGACGGTGTTGACCGCGCACATGGATGGTTTATCCCTGGAAGAATCATTGGATGGGTTTAACGTGGTGCGAATTCCATCGCGGCGGACGGAGGCGTTCGTCGCAAGTTTCGAGGCGATGCTGTTTTACATCCTTAAAGGGCTCGGAAAGGGGTTGACGCTAATCCGCAATGAGCGCCCGGATGTGATCCACACCCATTTTGCGGTCCCTTCGGGGGCGCTTGCTTTTGTGTTATCCCTTCTTACGGGCATTCCATATATTTTGACGGCGCATCTCGGCGACGTGCCGGGGGGAGTCCCGTCCAAGACAGAGCGTTGGTTCCGCTGGCTGAAGCCTTTCACTAAACCAATCTGGAAACGGGCAAAGTACGTCGCTGCGGTGAGTGAATTCACCCGTCAACTTGCTTTGAAACATTACCCAGTGGATATTCGAGTCGTCCCCAACGGCGCGGATTTTACGCATGTAGTTACCGAATTAGTGGAAGTAAACATTCCTCCTCGGATCGTTTTTGCAGGACGGTTCGTTGCACAGAAGAATCCTTTGGTGATCGTGCGGGCATTGTCCATGCTCAAAGATTTGGATTGGGTCTGTTCGATGCTGGGAGATGGTCCAATGTTCGAGGAGGTAAAGGCGGAAATGGAAAAGAATGGTTTAAGCGAACGCTTTCACCTTACAGGCTGGGTCACACCTGCCGACGTGCTGGAAGAATTCTCCCGCAGCGATATTCTTTTCATGCCGTCGCTATCAGAAGGGCTGCCCGTCGTTGGCGTGGATGCTCTGATGAAGGGACTCGCCATCGTCGCCAGCCGAATAGGTGGATTCCTCGACCTGGTGGGTCACGATTCGAATGGCTACCTGGTGGAGGTCGAGGATGAGGCGGGGTTTGCATCCGCTTTGAGGGAATTGCTTTCAGCCCGGGATCGTCTGCTAAAGTTCCGGCTTGCGAGTTTGGAGAAGGCAAAGGATTTCGAGATCGGCAAGATCGTGGATCAGTACGAGTGGATGATGCGGGATGCAATGGATGGCAGTCACCTCTGAGATGACTGCTTTTTTTAGTTAGGGGAATCGTAGGGAATCTCAGAAAAGACTCGGCTTGACTCTCTGGGGGATTCGTGTCAGAATTCAAAAACTGAACGCTCAATTATGGTTACCAAAATCAAACCACATGAATACGCCCTGCTCGACGAGATTGCGCAGGATTCCCTCGTCACGCAGGCGAATCTGTCCAAGCGCCTAGGCATCGCCGTCGGGAGTGTCAATTGGTACATCAAACGCCTCATCACCCGCGGCTGGGTCAAGGTCTCGCACCTCGACCGTACCCGCCTGCAATACGACATTACCCCCGAAGGCATGAAGATATTCACCCAACGCGCCATGAACTACGCGCGCGATTCGCTTAAAGTGTACGGCGGACTGCGCGAGAAGGCAAAAACGCTTGCCACCGACCTGAAACAAAAAGGCGTGAAAAATGTGTACCTCAACGGTGACGATCCGATGATTGATATTTTGCGCCTGACCTGCATCGAAGCCGGGCTGAAGATCAGCGATTTGCCCGAAGACTGCGTCCTCGAGACTGACGGACGCGAGTATCGAGCCAGAAGTATAAAATAACCGGAGAAGTGAATGTCAAAAAATTTTGCTGTAATCGGTGTAGGCGGTTACATTGCCCCCAGGCACTTGCGCGCCATCAGGGATACCGGCAACCTCATCGTAGCCGCTGTAGACATCAAAGATTCGGTAGGAGTCCTCGATCAATACTCATTTAATACGCGTTTTTTTACCGAGATCGAGCGCTTCGACCGCCATCTCGAAAAACTGCGCCGCGGGACAGAGACCGAACGTGTCCATTTCGTGTCGGTTTGTTCGCCAAACTATTTGCATGATTCACACTGCCGCCTTGCCCTGCGCATCGGCGCGGATGTGATCTGCGAAAAACCGCTGGTGATCAACCCTTGGAATCTGGATGCCCTTGAAGAACTCGAAGCAGAGACGAAACGGCGGGTCTTGACGGTCTTGCAGTTGAGAGTCCACCCGAGTCTGGTGCAACTCCGTGAATCTTTGCTAGCTTCGAAAGCTGTCCATGATGTTGAACTGTCCTATATCACCAGCCGCGGACCGTGGTATCAGGTTTCATGGAAGGGCGATCACGATAAATCGGGCGGCGTGGCGACAAATATCGGCATCCACTTCTTCGACCTGCTGATGTGGCTCTTTGGTTCGGTGAACGGCATCAAGGTCTACCATTCCGATCATGAACGAATGTCCGGCTTCATCGAATTGGAGCGTGCACGGGTGCGCTGGTTTCTTTCCGTGGACAAGAACGATCTGCCAGAACAGGCAAAGACGAACAACAAGACCACGTATCGTTCGATCACAGTGGACGGAAAAGAGATCGAATTCTCGGAAGGCTTTACCGACCTGCACACGAAGGTCTATGAAGAGACCCTCGCCGGGCGCGGGTTTGGCATCAAGGAAGCGCGCCCATCTGTGCAGTTGACATATGATATCCGCCAGTCGCCGATCTCTCCCATCGATACATTGGCGCATCCGTTTTTGAGAAAATAGAATGCACAGGTAAAAAAATGAGCGACTATTTTGTTCACGAATCAAGTTATGTAGACGAAGGCGCGCAGATCGGCGCAGGGACGAAGATCTGGCACTTCTGTCACGTCATGCCGCGCGCAAGAATCGGCGAACGCTGTAATATTGGGCAGAACGTGCTGGTTTCATCGGATGTCACCATTGGGACGAATGTGAAGATCCAGAACAACGTCTCACTTTACACAGGCGTGATCGTAGAAGACGATGCTTTTCTCGGACCTTCGATGGTGTTTACGAATGTCACCAACCCGCGCAGTCATGTCAACCGCAAGGATGAGTACAAAACCACGCTGGTGAAGAAAGGTGCCTCCATCGGTGCGAATGCCACCATCGTCTGCGGGACAACGCTTGGGCGGTACTGTTTTGTCGGCGCGGGGGCAGTGGTGACAAAGGACGTACCCGACTACGCGCTGGTGTACGGTACCCCAGCCCGCATCCGGGGATGGGTATGTCAGTGCGGCGAGCAGTTGGATTTTCAAGGTGAACGCGCCGTCTGCTCAAAGTGTGGAGATGCTTACATAAAACAGGACTCAGTCATAAATCCCGAAAGAGGCGAAGAATGATCTCACTGGTCGATCTTACTGCGCAATACCATTCCATCAAAAAAGAAATCGACGCGGCGGTGTTATCCACGTTGGAGTCGGGGCATTTCATCCTCGGTCCGCAGGTAGTGAAGTTCGAAGAAAGCGTTGCGACGTATCTGGGTGTCAAACACGCCATCGGTCTGGCTTCCGGGACGGATGCGTTGGTAATCGCCTTACGCGCCCTGAACATTGGCGAAGGCGATGAGGTCATCATCCCGGCTTATACGTTCTTCGCCACCGCGGGCACGGTCATGTCTGTAGGCGCGAAACCGGTCATTGTGGATGTGGACCCGCAGAGTTACCAGATCGATGTCAGCAAAATCGAAGCGGCAATCACGTCAAAGACAAAAGCGATCATCCCGGTTCATTTATACGGTCACCCGGCGGAGATGAATCCGATCCTCGAGATTGCCCGCAAACGCGGATTGAAAGTGATCGAAGATAACGCGCAAGGCTATGGCGCGGAATATCTTGGAAGGAAGACTGGCGCGATGGGCGAAGTTGGCTGTTTGAGTTTCTTCCCCACCAAGAATCTCGGCGCGTATGGGGACGGCGGCATGGTGGTGACCAATGACGATGCCCTTGCTGAACACATGCGTATGTTGCGCGCCCACGGCTGGAAGAAAAAATACTATTCAGAGATGGTTGGTTATAACAGCCGCCTCGACGCAATGCAGGCGGCGATCCTGCAAGTCAAGTTCCCGCACCTAGACGAATGGAACGAAAAACGCCGTGAACTTTCGAAGCGATACAACGAACATCTTGTGCCGCTGGGCATCGTCACACCGGTGGAGCGTGAGTGGGCGAAGCATGTCTATCACCTGTATATTCTTCGCTCACCGAAGCGCGACGAATTGCAGGCGTTCCTAAAGCAAAAAGGGATTGCTTCGGAAGTGTACTATCCGATACCACCGCATCTTTCTGTGCCGTGTAAAAAGTTTGGCTACAAAGAAGGCGATTTCCCCCACGCAGAGAAGGCTGCATTGGAAACGCTTGCGCTTCCACTTTACCCTGAGATGAGTTTGGATCAGCAGGATGAAGTGATCGCGGCTGTGAAAGAATTTGTAAGTAAATAGGATTTCCATGGAATTAAAATCAACGAATCAAGAAGAATGGTCACTCATCATCCGCCCGCAGCGTGCGTGGTGGGATCTGCGACTGGGCGACCTGTGGCGTTATCGTGACCTGGTGTGGCTGTTCGTCTGGCGCGATTTTGTTTCTACCTATAAACAAACGGTTTTAGGCCCGTTGTGGCATATAGTGCAGCCGATTGCGACTACGGTAGTATTTACAGTTATTTTTGGAAACATTGCCCGGCTTTCAACTGACGGGCTCCCCCCTTTCTTGTTTTATATGACTGGGAATACAGTGTGGTCTTATTTTTCGGCTTGTCTGATGAGCACTTCTGATACTTTTAGGGGAAATGCAGGCATTTTTGGAAAGGTGTACTTCCCGCGCTTGATTACCCCCATTTCCATCGTAATTTCAAATCTCCTTTCCTTTGGAATTCAATTCCTGATTTTTGCGGGGTTCCTGATCTATTTCAAGTTATCAGGGTCCTTGGTGTACCCGAATTCCTGGATGTTGTTTTTGCCTGCTCTGCTTGTGATTATGGCAGGTATGGGGCTGGGGTTGGGAATTATCATTTCTTCCCTTACAACAAAATATCGTGATCTGCAAAAACTTGTCGGTTTCGGCGTGCAATTGCTTATGTATGGCACTCCTGTCATTTACCCGCTTTCTTCAGTGGATGAACAATGGCGGTGGTTAATCCTTGCAAACCCGATGACACCAGTTGTCGAGTTCTTCCGTATGGCATTTTTAGGGACAAGCTCTTTATCTCCACTGTACCTGTTTTACAGTTTAGGATTTGTATTTGTCGTAGCTTTGTTTGGTATTCTCATCTTTAATCGCGTCGAAATCACATTTATGGATACGGTATAGAACATGTCGAACACAGTCATTTCAGTTGAGAACATTTCAAAGAGCTATCGTTTGGGTGTGATCGGAACCGGCACATTTTTTGGCGACCTTAATCGCTGGTGGGCAAGAAAGCTTGGTAAGCCGGATCCATACGCCAAGATTGGTGAGGTTGATCATGGTAATCGTTATGGCGAATCGATTCTGGCTCTCAATAACGTCGATTTTAAGGTTAAGCAAGGCGAGGCGCTTGGCATTATTGGACGAAACGGTGCAGGAAAAAGCACGTTACTGAAGATTTTTTCCCAAGTCACAGCGCCCACATCTGGTCTTGTCAGGGTGAAGGGGCGAATTTCCAGTCTATTGGAAGTTGGTACTGGTTTTCACCCAGAATTAACCGGACGTGAGAACATATACTTAAATGGCGCTATATTAGGCATGAGCCGTGCAGAAGTAAAACGAAAATTCGATGAGATCGTAGATTTTTCAGGTGTCGAGAAATTTATTGATACACCTGTAAAACGCTATTCAAGTGGGATGTATGTACGTCTTGCATTTTCTGTTGCCGCTCACTTGGAACCTGATATTTTGGTCGTAGATGAAGTTCTTGCTGTAGGTGATATTGAATTTCAAAATAAGTGCCTTGGGAAGATGGGGGAGGTTGCTGAAGGCGGTCGGACGGTAATTTTTGTAAGCCATAATATGGGCGCAATTTCCCGTTTTTGTTCGCGTGTCATTTTGTTGCAAAGTGGGGAGGTTTTCAAGGATGGATCCACGCAGGATGTCATTGATGCGTATCATGAAAACCTGCAGCACAGAAGTCAGATGGTCGACGGAAATCGTTTAGTTGATTCGCCTATGGGGTTTGTCCGCTGGTCTGTTGGTAACAAAAGCAATAATTCGTTGTATCGGACTTATTCATTAAATCCTCTTGAGTTATCATTTCGTTTAACGGTTACAGAGCCGATTAATCAGGCACATTTCGGCATTGCTATTTATTTGACAGATGGACAATTAATTTGGGCAATGAAAAGCACTGATATATATAAAGAATACCTGGATTTCCAACCAGGAAATTACGAAATGAGTTTCAATTTACCATCCCTGCCTTTACGCGAAGGGAACTACTGGTTGAAGATATCAGCCAATTCGCGGCTTAAGCAGTTTGATGTTTGGGATGTTGAGCCTGCGTTGGAAATTATTTCCAAAACCGAGTCTATTTTGCCGGGCAAATGGCAGGGTGTTGTGAACATGCCTTGCGAAATCAAAATTGCACCAGTTGGAGAGGAATAAGAGAATCATGAATAAAATCAAGAGAGCACTTGGAAAACGATTGAAGGCTATGGGGGAGAAAATGCTCGATGGTCTGGATGGATCCGAGCAGGTCGATCCAAAGCTGAAGGTATTCCATAGCGATACGTATAAAGCAATTAACGACGCCCGCTTGAGCCACCTAGCTTCGTTAAATCTGCCTCTGGAGGGCAAGACCGTTCTAGAGGTTGGAGCAGGCATTGGATTGCACACCCACTTTTTCGAGGAGCGTGGCTGCAAGATTGTATCCACAGATGGTCGGCAGGAGAACGTCGACGCCATGAAAAAACAATTTCCGCACAGGGATAACCGGGTGCTCAATCTGCTGAATTTCGATTCGTATTCCGCTTTCGGCGAATTCGATATTATTTATTGTTATGGGACCCTGTATCACACTTCAAAGCCCGAAGAGATCCTAAAGGGATTAAGTTCCCTTTGCAAGGGAATATTATTGCTTGAGACTTGTGTGACGCCGGGGGACCATCTGAGCCCTCATCTTACACGCGAGTCAGAGACTTTTGATCAAGCGATTGGGATCATTGGCTGCCGTCCGACACGCCCATGGATCATGGATGTCTTGCGAAAATATTATGGATATGCCTATGTGACAAAGACCCAGCCCAACCAAAAGGACTTTGACCTTGACTGGGAAATCCCTGTGAAAAAGCAAAACCATAGGGCTGTATTTGTTGGTTCCAGACACTCGATCGACAACCCCCTTCTGTTAACTCAACTGCCAGGGCATCAGGAACATAATTAGCAGCTTCGAGACTTGCATAATAAGTTGAGAGAACCTGAATGACATGGAGTTAGTTTTTTGCTTTTCAAACTCCTGCCCTCCTGTACACCGGGTGTTTTGTTTGATATCCCATATGAACGGAATTTTTGATGACGGAAATTTTTCTCAATCTATTAATTAAAGCCGCAAGCTTATTCAAGGTGCTCATGCCGCTTGCCATCCGCGCTTCAAAGAATTATTTGAAAGGCGAATATGAACGCACCTTAAGTTTGGATAAAGGACCTTTACAAGCAGAAAAATTACACCATCTTGCCCTGAAGCGTCAGAAGCTTCATCCCCCAAAAGAGTTTTATGAGGTCGTGATTAAAATTGCCCCTGATATTTCTTTGAAAGCCAATCTATGCCAGCAGTATTGCGGTGATATTTATTACGGAGTTGGTTTTGAGCAGAGTGAACTCTCTTTGGTCGAAAAATTCGTTATGAAGGACGAGGTGTTCTTTGATGTAGGCGCGAACATCGGCGTTTATACGCTACTTGCATCAAAGTATGTTGGAGAAGGCGGCAGTGTTCATTCCTTCGAGCCATTGCCGGAAGTTTATGGTATTTTACGCGCGAACGTCGAAGTGCCTCAATATAAAAATGTAAAAACCAATCAGGTTGCAGTTGGTGAGCAGAATGGCGAAGCGCAGATTTTCATAAATGCGCAGAATGCACTTTCAAGTCTCGGAAAAACTAATCGAGGCGTCTTCCTTCACTCAAGAACGGTGCCTATTCTTACCTTGGATTCGTACGTCGTCTCAGCGGGGATCTCGAAAATCGATTTCTTGAAAATAGATGTCGAGGGGTTTGAAGGGCATGTGCTGCGCGGTGCAGCAAAACTTCTTGATGCATCCCCTGATCTGATCGTCATGAGTGAATTGGCAAAAAAGAATTTTGCACCACTGGGTTTTTCCATTGATGAAACCTTGAACTGGATGCGGGCACGCGGTTTTGAAATATGGATGGTGGGGGATCATTCTCTTGAACTTCATCCGACCTTCTCGATTAAAAACGAATACCCCTTTCAGAATTTTCTTTTTATTCGTCCTTCTAACCCGAAATATCATATAGTCAAGAAGTATTCCGTCAGTTCGTAAAATTGATTTATAGGACGTGATATGGTTTTCATACCAGAAAAAATTATGCGATCATTTGTTTATGTGGATTGTGGTGCCCGTGGGGAGGAAAACCATCCATTTCTCTCTGCCTACCCAGGGGCTCAATATATTGGTTTTGAAGCAGATGCAGAGGAATCTTTCCGGGTACAGGCAAAGGTAGGAGGCAACAGAAAGATATTTCCCGTGGCAGTGGGCGATACAAATACCTCGTTGCCCTTTTACCTAACCCAAAATCCCGCCTGCTCTTCTTTTCTTGAACCAGATACGTCATTTTTTAATCAATTTATGGGCACTACTGGCGATATCGATATTCGATCTGTCGTTGAACTGCCAGTTGTCCCGTTAGACGATTATCTGCCAAAGGCGGATATCCATTCAATTGACTTTATTGAACTCGATACGCAAGGTAACGAACTTGACATTTTGAATGGTGCCGGAGCATTTTTAAAAAACTCTGTACTCGGGTTACGGGTTGAGGTGGAATTTTCTCCCATCTATAAAAGACAACCATTGTTTTCAGATGTAGATGCATTTGTGAGGTCTCGAGGGTTTATGTTATTTGATCTTTCACGTCATCGTTATCGCCGTGCAGCAGCTCCATTGGAGATCACCACCAAAGGTCAGGTTCTCTATGGTCATGCGTTCTACCTGAAGGATTATCGCCGCTTTACAGGAACCGAATCTTGGTTGCACAAAGTGAAGCTTATCATGATTGCCGATTTTTTTGGCTTTAGGGATTATGCGTATGAGATTGCCAAGGATTTTGTTACGTCTCAACCAAAACATCCTGAGATTGATCTGTTTTCCAAAATCCTTGCTGATTATGAAAATCTTGACGTAAAAAGGACCAGGATGACCTCGATCATCCAATTTGCAGATCGCCTGCGAATGAGGAAACTTCTCGAAAGACTGGTGAGATTTTGTTCAAAGATTGCTCATGAATACCGCTTGGAAACCTCTCCTATACGCCCATTCTGGACTGATTGATATAACAAGAACGGAAGGCTGTATCGTTCTGATTTTGAATGAAAGACCATAAGCTTAAGTTCACATTTACGACAAGAAAACATTCTTGCGAAGAGAATGCCCTCCAAATAAATATGGAAATTACACTGAGTATACTGATCGGCACAATGAATCGCCTGCCCGTTCTAAAAAAGACGCTTGATGCGTTGGTTGGCCGGGTGAAAGTTCAGCATGAGATCATTGTGATCGATGCAGGCTCCACGGATGGTACATTGGAGTATTTGCGCCAGCTTAAAAAGATTACTCTGATCAGCGATGGAGAACGAGTTGGTCAGGCTAAAAGTCTTAATCGAGTAATCAAAGATCTCAAGAGTCGTTATGTTTGCTGGCTAAGTGACGACAATATTGCCTTGGATGGCATGCTGGATGAAGCTTTGAAGATATTGGAGAGTGACCCACAAATTGGTATGGTTAGCTTAAAAGTCAAAGATATGACTGGACACTTGAGCGATCTGCCATATATCGGAGGAGTTTGGTCTGGTGTCTTGAATTGTAACCAGGGTATGTTGCCCACCGGTTTGATGCAATCCCTTGGCGGTTTTGACGAAGAACTTCGGGATTATGGAATCGATATTGATCTCACAACACGGGTGCTGTTGGAAGGGTATAAAGTTGTGTTTACGAAAAAGGTTGCCATTCGGCATTACCGTGATTATGAAGCCAACACCTGGATTGATCCTGATGCCAGAAAAAAAAGACTGCAAAATTCCAGGGAGCTGTTTAACAGAAAATACGTGGTTCTTGTAGAGATCGCCCAACATAAAAAATTTAAAGGGAAGAAATCTCCTTTCATTCCCATAATATTCTCTCTATATCGAATAGTGGGTAGAAGGAATATTTCTCTTGAAAAATTATTGGGTGTAAATGAGAGAGACTGGCGTAATGTTTTTTCTGGGGCGCATATCTCTATATGGGATTTTCTAATCAATTGGGGAAAACCCTATTATCTGGTACAAAAAATCTCCCTCCGGGATCTTAAAAAAATTTCGGAGCAAAAAGTAAATCTTCAAGAGGCATCCAATCGAAATGTATAAAAAACTGAAAAAGTTTTTTCAAAAATTTGGTGAAAGAGAGAATACAAATGATCTCTGGAGCCCGGTCTTAAAAGACGGGTTATGGATGTCGCAGCGAAACCAAACGAAAACACCTCGTGTTCTCATCGCCACCAGCATGGGTGGATATCAGCAGGGTGCCTTGCTCGAAAGTGTTTTGGCAGTGGCACTTACTCTTCGCGGCGCGAAAGTTGAAATTTTGCTTTGCGATGAATTTTTACCTGCCTGTCAACTTACGAAGATCGGTGGCAACCCGGTGGAGCAATTCCTGAGTTCTCCGAAGCAAGCTCGCTGTGGAAAGTGTTTCGCGTACGGGAAGGATCTGTTTTCTCCACTTGGACTGCCTGTTCATCGTTTTTCAAGTTTTGTGACCTATGAACAATCACTGGAAGTTAAGAAGATCGCAGCGGAAATTTCCATTGATGATATCGATAATTATGAATGGAATGGGCTTGCCATTGGGGAGCATGCCAAAGCAGGCGCCTTGCGCTACTATGCCAGCGGGAATCTTTCCAGCGAACCGCATGCCGAACCAGTTCTAAGGCGATATCTTGAGTCTGCACTTTTGACTGCCATGGTTACGTCTAACCTTTTGGAGAAGAACGCATATGATGTAGTATGTTTCAATCATGGGATTTACGTCCCACAGGGGATCATTGGAGAGGTGTGCAGGCGGAACCAAACGGCCGTTGCAAATTGGAATCCTTCGTATCGAAAGTCAACCTTTATTTTCAGCCATGGTGACTCTTACCATCACACCATGATCACGGAACCGGTCGAGTCATGGGAAAACATCGAATTGAACGAAGCTGTGGAAAAGAAGACCATGGATTACCTGAAAAGCCGCTGGTATGGCACCGAAGATTGGATTTGGTTCCATGAGAAACCGGAAAGCGGATTGGAAAAGATTGCCTCAGAGATCGGTGTGGATTTTTCTCGCCCAGTGATCGGTCTGTTGACCAACGTGATGTGGGATGCCCAACTTCATTATCGCTCTAATGCGTTCAAAGATATGCTGGATTGGATCATTCAAACCATACACTATTTTGAAAAAAGACCGGACTTGCAATTATTGATCCGTGTTCATCCAGCAGAAGTTCGCGGTGTGGTTCCTTCGCGTCAGCCGATCGTTGCAGAAATTCAAAAAATATTTCCGCAGCTTCCGCCTAATGTCTTTGTCATTCCGCCAGAAAGCCAGGTCAGCACTTATGCCGCCATGCAGGAGTGTGACACGGTGTTGATCTATAACACCAAAACCGGAATTGAAATTTCCAGTCAGGGCATTCCAGTTGTTGTGGCGGGCGAGGCATGGATCCGAAATAAGGGTATCTCACGTCGCCACGGGGATATTTTCAGATACTCGACCAGCTTCCATTGAAAAAGCGAATGGACGAGGTGTCGCTGGCGCGTGCCCGCAAATATGCTTATCATTTTTTCTTCCGCCGCATGATCCAACTTCCGTTCTTCAAGGAGCAGTTGGAGGTTTCTATCCAAAATATGGAAGAACTTCTGCCAGGTCGGTTGAAGGGATTGGATATTATTTGTGACGGTATTTTGAACGGTACGCCGTTCATTTACCCCGATGAATTGGAAGTACAGCCATGAAATTTGGCAAGAAACAGATTCTTTCTTATATAACCAACCACTTCATCTCGCAGGTGTTATTCAGCTGGGTGCGTTTGTTTTGGTATCGCCGCGTGATGAAGTTCGTTATTGGCGTGCATACCTCGATCCTGACAGACTTGAGGATTTCCACGATGTCGAATTTAAAGGTGGGCGATCATACCGTTATCAATAATGGATGCAGGTTTGATAACCGCTTCTTGATCACCATTGGGAATAATGTGTCCATCACGTATGGCACTATAATCTACACAAAGGGACATGATATTGATGATCCTTTTTTCGGTACAAAAGGCGCGCCTGTCACGATCGATGATTACGTTTGGCTTTGCGCGAATGTGATCGTTCTTCCCGGTGTCCATATTGGTAAAGGTGCTGTCGTGTTGCCGGGAAGTGTCGTGACGCAGGATGTTGAACCATATCATGTGGTCGGCGGGAATCCCGCTAAATTTACACGCATGCGTTCCACTGACTTGCGCTATGAGTTGGATTGGGATCCATGGTTCCCTTTCTTTGGGTAGGGAAACGACTTAGATGAAGATACTGCATGTCATCCCAGAGAGTGCTGTCCTTTCGCGATTCCACTATTCTGGGAGCACCAAGGATATTTTTGGCAGGCTCGAATATTTCAAAGCCCGCGCAATGGATTTTAAGCAGGTGATCGTTAAACGATCGGACGAGTCTTTGCTGGAAAGTTTAGAGTCGATGCCGCTTTCAGAGTATTCGGCGGTGGTGATTGAATTTCCCATCTACCCGAAATCGATGGAATTCATTCGCAAGAAGAATCCGAACGCCAAAATATTCACCCGTTCGATCAATGCCGAACTGTATCATAAATGGCACCTGTTCCTTTCCAATTTCAAGAGTGAACGGAACAGTGGTGCAGGTTTCGTCAAATCGTTTCGGATGCACTTTCCCATTCTTGAAAAGACCCGCCTCAAATTCAAGCAGGATCGTAAGTGCGGCAACCTCTCGAATGCTCTGCTTTCCATCACCGATTGGGAGACCCGCTATTACTGGCATTATCTGATTGGGAAGAAGGCGGAGACTGTGCCATATTATTTGCCGGAGGAATATTCACAGGAGATTCGATCTGCCCGCGCTGAGAAAAAAAATATCTGTGTATCCTTTATGGGCGTGAAAGTGAACCGCGGTTCCTTCCTCGCAGATTCGATGGATAACTTTACGCGATTGGTCGATTTACTAAAAAATGACATGCAGGATTGGTCGTTCAAAGTGACAGGTGAATTGCCGGATGACTCGCCCGCACTTCCAGCTCGCATCGACGCCACAGGTTTCATCGATAGTCCCTACCCGTTATTGGCGCGTTCGCGGGCGGTTGCAATTCTTTCGCCTTATGGTATGGGCTTCAAAACAAAAATTCTTGAAGCCATCCTTGCCGGTTGTTATGTATTACTCCCTTCTGCATTATTGAAACGCCAGCCAGAGGCGGTCAAACCATTTTGCATCGAAGTGGACTTGAACTCTGTAGCATCGTTCAAACGTGCGTTGGAGCGAACCTTCGAACCACTTCCTGCCTACGACCCCAACCTTGTTTTGAAGGACGAAGCCTTCCGCGTATTGGATAGACTTTTTGATCAAGCCAAACCTGTATGAAGATCGCTATTGTATTATCCCAGGGCAAGCATTATTTTTACTATGACCGCGTCGTGCGCTCTTTGCATGCCATGGGACATGAAGTGCGTGTCGTGTGCCCTGCTGATTTTTCAGAGGACGGCAATAAATCTGGACGAGCATTGATCAAGTTGCTCAAAGAGGAAACTGGGATCAAATTGGAAAATGCCCTCCTGCCGCGCCGCAAGAATCCATACTGGGTGGGTTTGCTACGTAACCTGCGCGATTATGCTATCTTTGTTCGCCCTGAACATCCCACACCATACATTGCTCCCATTTGGATCGGGAAGGAACTTTCGCAAAAAATGTTGAGGCGGCTCGAACTGCCGGGTATTCGTTCCTTCATTCGCTCGAAAGCGGCGAGAATTCTCTTCGCATGGCTCGAATCACATATCCAACCTGATGATGCGATTGTAGATTGGTTCAAAGAATTCCAGCCCCAAGTTGTTTTTGCTTCGCCTTTTGTTTTCAGAGAAGATTTTGAAGTGGAATATACCAAGGCTGCAAAAGCATTGAAAATTCCGGCGATTGCCTCCTTGCTCAGTTGGGACAATCTGACCAGTAAAGGTACTTATCATGTAAAACCAGATCAACTCTTTGTGTGGAATCAAAGCCTGGTTGCAGAGGCCGTTCAAATCCATGATTTTGAGGCGCAGCGGATCTTCGTCACGGGCGCGCCGGTGTATGATCCCTGGTTCGACCTATCCCCTTCGACAGATCGCGCTTCTTTCTGCGTCGCCATCGGTCTCGACCCTTCGAAGCCATACGTGCTCTATCTTTGTTCCTCCAAGTCGATCTCGGAGCGTGAGACCGACTTGATCCAAATGTTGATTTCGCATTTTGAAAGTGTGGATGAGAAACATCGTCCGGCATTGGTCGTACGCCCGCATCCGTTCAAAGACATGGAAGCAGATGGGTTCGAGAATGAGTGGGTAAAAGTTTTTCCAAAAGGCGGGCAGCGTCCAGATACAGACGAAACGCGTTCGACCTATTACGACTCGCTGTATCATTGTGCGGCAGTCATTGGTGTGAACACGACCGGTTTTTTGGAATCAGCGATTTTGGATAAACCCTGCCTGACCCTTGTCAACTCCACGACGAGAGCTGGTCAGGAAATGCGTGCGCATTTTAAACATTTGATGGATGCCGGTTATATTGAGGTTGCAAAGGATTTTCCTGAGCTGGTGAGTAAAACAATGCAGATCATTTCAGGTGCAGATTTGCAAAAGGACAACCGCGTGAAGTTTGTGAATGATTTCATTCGTCCGCGGGGTTTGGACGTATCTGCTTCAACTGTGATGACCGGTGCGATCCTTGCTGTTGCCAATGGACGAAAACCTTCCGATTGGAAGGAAATGGAAAAGGCATTATGACTACATTTATAGATCCTCAACATTCTATGATTATTGGCGAAGTTGCCCAATCGCATGATGGCAGCCTTGGCATGGCGCATGCTTTTATTGATGCCATCGCCAATGCAGGTGCAGATGCGGTGAAATTTCAAACGCATATTGCTGCGGCAGAAAGCACCCCGCAGGAGCCGTGGCGAGTCAAGTTTAGCAAGCAGGACGCCTCGCGCTATGATTATTGGAAGCGTATGCAGTTCACGAACGAACAATGGCATGGGCTTGCAGATCATGCCCGTGAGCGCGGTTTGCATTTTCTCAGTTCGCCTTTTTCACCCGAAGCCGTGAGTTTGTTAACCGAGATCGGCGTGCCTGCCTGGAAGATCGCCTCAGGTGAAGTGAACAACCAGCAATTATTCGACCAGATTCTGGCAACAAAATTACCAGTTTTATTGTCCACTGGCATGAGCGCTATCAAAGAGATCGACTCTGCAGCAAAACGTGTAAAGGATGCTGGGGTGGAACTGATGGTGATGCAATGCACCACGGCATACCCCTGCCCACCCGAAAAGATCGGTTTGAATATGATTTCCTTCTTCCGTGAACGATACGGCTGTTCTGTTGGTCTGTCCGATCATTCCGGCACGATCTATGCCGGGCTGGCGGCGGCGGCATTGGGCATTGAAGCGTTGGAAGTCCATGTTGCCTTCAGCCGCGAAATGTTCGGGCCTGATGTTCCCGCCTCCGTAACGACGGGGGAGTTGAAACAGCTTGTCGAGGGCATTCGCTTTATCGAAAAGATGCGTTCCAGCCCTGTTGATAAAAATGCATTTGCCAGTGAAGCTGCTCCTTTGAGGCAGTTGTTCACAAAGAGCATCGTCGCTTCGAGCGATCTGCCAGAAGGTACCATTCTTGAAGAAAAGCACTTGTTGCTAAAAAAACCCGGGACTGGACTACCCGCTGAAAAATTGACCGCTCTGATCGGAGGACGACTCATTCGCGCTGTTAAAGCCGATGAACAGCTCTTCGAACGGGATGTTCAGTTATCCAAGGAGTAATCGGTGAAAAGAAAAATTTGCGTTGTTGTCACTGCCAGACCCAGCTATAGCCGTATCCGCACTGCCCTCAAGGCGATCAAAGCTGACCCTGAACTTGAATTACAGCTGGTGGCAGCATCTTCCGCGATTCTTGACCGATATGGGAATGCGGTTCGTTATATGGAGCAGGATGGTTTCGAGATCGCCAGCCGGGTTTATATGGTGGTGGAGGGTGAGAACCTGACGACCATGGCAAAGACCACCGGGCTGGGTCTGCTCGAACTCGCCACGGCATTCGACAATCTCAAGCCCGATATCGTTGTTACCATTGCAGACCGTTATGAGACCATTGCAACTGCCATTGCCGCGTCTTATATGAACATTCCATTGGCGCATGTGCAGGGTGGCGAGATCACTGGCACCATCGATGAAAAGGTTCGCCATGCTGTGACCAAACTTGCGGATATTCATCTCGTCTCTACGAAAAAAGCGGCAGAGAATGTCATTCGTATGGGAGAAGACCCAACCTCCGTCTACGTGACGGGCTGTCCATCCATTGACATTGCTGCCTCGGTGTTGAAGTTGCCTGAGATTAACTTTGACCCGTTCGCCAAATACAAAGGTGTCGGCGCGATCTTTGATATGCAGAGTGATTATCTGGTCGTCATGCAGCACCCAGTGACGACCGAGTATGAACAGGCACGCACTCAGGTGGTGGAGACTTTGCACGCCGTACGCGATATTGGACTGCCGACCTTCTGGTTCTGGCCCAATGTGGATGCTGGTTCAGATGGTACTTCAAAGGGTATTCGCATGTTCCGCGAGAACGAGCGTCCGACGGATATCCATTTCTTCAAGAACATGGAGTCAGAGGATTTCTTGCGCCTGATCTATAACTGCCGTTGTCTGATCGGTAATTCGAGTGTGGGCATCCGCGAAGCCTCGTTCCTTGGCATTCCAACGGTCAACATTGGGACACGTGAGGCAGGGCGTGAGCGGGGCAGGAATGTTGTGGATGTTGGATACGATCGTAGTCAAATCAAGTCTGCCATTGAAACGCAGTTATCCAATGGCAGGTACGACTCGGATACTCTGTATGGCGCAGGCGATTCCGGACGTCAGATGGCACACATCCTCAAGACAGTTCCGCTCAAATTTGAGAAGAGACTGACTTACTAAACGAGGTACATGGTGACAAAGATTTTGGGAATTATTCCAGCGCGTGGTGGCTCAAAGGGCATCCCTGGTAAGAACATTCGCCTGCTCAATGGGAAGCCGTTGATCCATTACAGTATTCACGCGGCGCAGCGGTCTGGTTTGGTGGATCGTCTCATTTTGACCACAGATTCAGTTGAGATCGCTCAAGTTGGGAAGGAGTTGGGAGCCGAAGTGCCTTTCATCCGCCCGGCGGAACTTGCCCGTGATGATACGCCCATGTTCCCAGTGCTTGAGCATGCTGTGAATTTTGTCGAGAGCGAGGGCTGGCAGGCGGATATTATCCTGCTATTACAGCCGACGGCTCCATTGCGCCAGCCGAAGCAGATCCAGGCGGCGGTGCGGATGCTGACCAGTACAAAGTGCGACTCGGTTGTTAGTGTGGTGCAGATCCCCCAGCATTACTCGCCGGACTTTGCCTACAAGGTCGAAGAAGGTATGCTGAAACCGTTTTTGGATGGCGGCGGCAAGGTAACGCGCAGGCAGGATACTCGTCCCGCATATTCGAGAGATGGGACGATCTATGCCTTTTGGCGGGATGTCTTGATAAATAAACACAACATCTACGGAGACGACTGCCGCCCACTGGTCATTCCAAATCATCTTTCATGTAATTTGGACACGATGGAAGATTGGGCCGATGCTGAAACGATGATATTGAAACAGGAGCAAACGCATGAATAAGAACTTTGATGACGCCACCGGGAGGGCGAAATTTTTTGAAAATGTGAACAAGGAACTGGACAGATTCATCGACCCGGTTACGGGCAAAGTGAAAGCCGAATTGGTCGAACAGGTCCCGTGTCCTGTTTGTGGTTCGACCACATACGAGCCTTTATTTACCAAACAAGGCTTTGATTTTGTGCGTTGCACGAATTGTACTTTGGTATATGTCAATCCGCGCCTGTTGGAGAGCGCTACTCTAGCCTATTATGGTGATGCTTCAGACCAACAGTCGATGGTGGACTGGCTGAACGTACTTGCCAACCCTGCCAATCAGGCATGGCAGATTCCCTATTTTCAAGAAGCTGTGGACATTCTTGCGAAATCCATCCCTGCCAACGGAAAGATACTGGATATAGGTTGTTCCATCGGGTTGTTCATGGAAGTTGCCAAGAAATCTGGTTTTGAATGTGTCGGGCTTGAACCAGAACCGGCCTCTCGTGAGTATGCTCTTGCCCGTGGATTGGATGTCCGCCCCGATCTATTCAACGATGCGGGGTTTCCTCCCGCCAGCTTTGATGCAATTACCTTGTTCGGTGTGCTGGAACATTTGAGCAAACCAAAAGACATGCTTGCCGATATTATGAATATTTTGAAGCCTGGAGGCGTGGTGATGGTGATTGTGCCAAATGTTTATAGCTTTGCAAATGGAACTTTACACTCGCTGGCACGCACATTCACCGGCAGGAATCATCTTAGCTATTTCTCGTGGAATACTCTTTCCCATCTTTTTACGAAATCAGGCTATGAGATCGTACATTTGGATACCCCTTTGGCTGGTCTTGATGCAGTTTTGAATTACTGGCAATTCCGCGACCCGCATGCAGGACTCTCTACTGATTTCCTGCCTCCAAAAATGAAGGCATTGATGCAAGAACCTGACGGCAGGCAAAAGTTCGAGCAGTTCATCCGTGATTGGGATATGGGTCTGCGCCTGCGCCTTGCCGCCAGAAAACCGAAATAACTTTTTGATAGAATAGGTGCGCGAAAAGAGACTTTGTGAAAGTTTTGTTTGTTTCAAGCAGTTACAGTAACTACTATACGATCGACGATATTGTCCGCCAGCTTGTCAAGCGCGGGCATGACGTGCGTCTCATCCTTGGTATGGAGGAAAAGGTTACCATCCCTGATGATGCACTTCAACGCGTCCGCTTGGACATTCCCAGCCTGGTAATCGAGTCTTTGAAAAGCAGAAGGAATGTGATCAATTTCACCCGCACCATTCGGGAGATGCTTAACTATGCCCATGTTCTCAATAACGAGAATACTAGAAAATGGGATGTCGCTAAATGGTTCAGGTTCTTCCCGCCGTTTTTTTGGAGCATTGTTTCATCTCCGTTGTTCAGGACGGCATTGAAGACTCCTGGTTTGCAGAAGGCATTGCGTTCCATCGAGCAACGGATCCCGGTTGACTCCGCGATCCGCGCACAAGTCCAACAGCATGCGCCTGACCTGATGATCGTCATGCCACTTATCAACCCGAACTCGCGCGAGAATGAATATCTCAGGGCTGCCCAAAAGCTGGGTATTCCCGTCCTGTATTCCATGGTGAGTTGGGATAATATCTCCACCAAGGGCACCTTTCACGGTCAGCCGGATTACAGCGTGGTGTGGAATGAACCTCTCGCGCTCGAACTGAATCAATTACACGGTTTTCCACGCGAACGCACCTTCATTACTGGCGCACCGCGTTTCGATCATCTACTTACTCCACTCGATGGACGCCTCCTGCCGCGCGCCGAGTTCAGCCGCCAAGCAGGGTTGGACGAAAATAAGGAGTATGTCGTTTATGTCGGCTCTACTTTCCTGATCACTAGTGATCATAAAAAAAATAATGATGAGTCTGTCTTGGTTGCTGCAATGGCAGATGCATTGGCAAAAGACCCGCGCACGCAAGATGTGAACATCCTTTTTCGCCCGCACCCCACCAATTCCACTTTTTTGGAAAAACTTCGCGCCCGAAACCTGCTTAATGTTGTTATCTTTCCCGCCAGCAGTGAACTTCCTGATACCGAGGAAAAACGGCGCAGGTTTCACAATTCCATTTTTCACAGTATTGCCGTTGCGGGCGTAAACACCACGGCATTCCTCGAAGCTGCAGCACTCGATAGACCCTGCATAACCATCGAAACACAAAATTCCTCAGAAACCCAAATGCTGCCCCATTTCCATCATCTCGCCGATGCGGGCATTTTGGAATCGGCATCGAGCGCAGATGAACTCGTCGATGTAATCGGCAGAATCAAGTTCGGGGTGGATGCGCGCCGCGATCAGCGTCGTGAATTTGTACGCAACTTCCTGCGCCCGTGCGGCATTCCCGCCGTTCAGGCATATGTCGAATTGGTCGAGGATTTGGGACGCCGCTCAAAAGGACAATAACACTATGAACGACTCGCTGACCATTTGCCTGGTCTCCTACCGCTCCGCATCACTTTTGGACCTGAACCTGTCTCTTACCAGAGAGCTGAACCACGCTGAAAATTTTCACTGGCTCATCGTGGATAACAACGGTGATTTTCCCAATGGAGCTCCGCAAGGCGAAAGGAATATTCAGGTCATCCCGGGCGACCCATGTGTCAATCAGGGACGGTTGAAGGGCAGTTATCATCATGCCCAGGCCCTCAACAAAGGGCTCGAATCGGTTTCTACCCGTTTCTTGCTGGTGCTCGACCCGGATTTTTTCATCTTTCGTCGAGATTGGGTCAAAACCCTGCTTGTACATATGATCGCCCAAAACCTGAGTTTTTTTGGGGCGCCCTATTACCCGGATCTAACATGGAAACGCCGGTATTTTCCCACTGTTTCTTGCATGTTGATTGATCTCGAAAAAGTAGGACGGGGACGGCTGGATTTCACCCCCGAACTGGACGAATTGCATATTCTGAAGGGATATTCCACTTCGACTTTAATTGGGATTATCATAGGTATAATTCCACCCCGGGTCAAAAATTATAAAAACACTGTCCTTGCCGATGTAGCTTGGTCCATCCTAAGAAGTCGTTGGGTTGCGGCGCCCTTATCCGTCTTGTTTCCAAAACGGTTTTCGGCAGATACGAACTTCTCACGCGATACGGGTTTCAAGATTCAGGATTCCTTTTCCAGAGATCCTGCGCACAAAGTTGAAATGCTTGTGCCTGCGTATGTGAACGACCTTTTTACAAAAAAGGCGTCTCCATTCATGAATATATCCGCAAGGATGTATGCTCTGTTGGTGCCCGAGAGCCTGTCTCTCTATCCCAGGCGGCTGGGTTACTCCACCCATGCCCGTTTCAAGGATGTCGGCCTGTTCGATGTGCGCGGACGGTTTGGCTGGGAGGAATTCTTCTGGCAGGGCAAACCGTTTGCCATGCATATTAAAGGCGGCACCCAAAAAATTGATAGAGTAGGCACCGAAGACCTCCGTACGATATTGTTTCAACTGGCTGGGATATCACCCAATTTGATTGATAAAAGGATAAAAGGATAAAAAAATGAGGAAATTGATTGTAAAGAACTTGATTATTTCAGATGACAGCGACTGCTTCGTCATTGCTGAAATCGGCAACAACCATCAGGGTGACCTGCAAAAAGCGCTTGAAATGTTCAAAGCCGCCAAAGAATGCGGTGTGGACGCGGTCAAGCTCCAGAAGCGCGATAACAAATCCCTGTTGACCAGGGCGGCATACGACAAGCCTTATGAGAATGAGAACAGCTTCGGCGCAACCTATGGCGAACACCGTGAAGCGCTGGAGTTCGGTAAAAAAGAGTATGTCGAGCTGAAGAAATATGCAGATGAGATTGGCTTGGTCATGTTCGCCACCGCCTTCGATATGAATAGCGCGGACTTTCTTGCCGAACTGGACATGCCGCTTTACAAGATCGCTTCAGGTGATT
>ERZ761607.1194-NODE-1194-length-34332-cov-4.482189_pt1 | contig 34332 bp, 26 predicted proteins | sample MGYA00511164_ERZ761607 | MGnify/ENA primary metagenome ERZ761607 (study PRJEB28899, sample SAMN02445080) | bioreactor sludge metagenome | biome: EBPR sludge | place: Australia: Brisbane, Thorneside Wastewater Treatment Plant | collected 2011-06-22 ... | reverse complement strand
CCGGCGCCGCTTCGCCCGCGAGCGACTTCCGCTCCTTCTTCGAGAGCTTCTTCTCCGAAGACTCGTCGAGCGCCGGCGCCGCTTCGCCCGCGAGCGACTTCCGCTCCTTCTTCGAGAGCTTCTTCTCGACCGGGTCGGCGGGGTCAGCCGCCGACTTCTCGACCTCGGGAACCGCTTCGTTCGTGTCCCGCTCTCGTCCCGACTTCTTCTTGCTCGACATCCCCTGCTCCCCGCTCGCGGCACCCGCGAGGGCGCGAGGTTCTCCCGGTCCACCACGCGAAGGGAAGCCCCGCGCGGCCGTCACGCGGCGAGGCGTCACGCCCCGACGAGCGCGCCCCCACACACACGGAGCACCGCGCCCGTGATCCCCACGCTCGACGGTGTCGCCAAGAACGTGATCGCCTCGGCCACGTCGCGCGGCTGGCCGCCCTGCCCGAGCGCGGACAGCCGACGCGCCGCCTCGCGGATCGCGACCGGCATCGCGTCGGTCAGGCGTGTCTCGATGAAGCCGGGCGCGATCGCGTTCACCGTCACGCCGCGCTCCGCGACCTGCGGCGCCAGGTGCCGCAGGTAACCGACGAGCCCCGACTTCGCGGCCGCGTAGTTCGTCTGCCCCACGTTGCCGGCGAGCCCCGACACGCTCGAGAGCAACACGACGCGCGCGTGCTTCTTCAGGGCCTTGTGCGCGATCAGCGCGTCGGTGAGACGCACCACCGCGCCGAGGTTCACCTCGACCGCGAGCTCCCACTGCGCCGCGTCCATCTTCGCGAGCGTCTTGTCGCGCGTGATGCCCGCGTTGTGCACGACGACGTCGAGCCCCCCGTGCTCGCGCGCCACCGCGAGCAAACGCTCCGTCGCGTCGGGCGCGGTCACGTCGAGCAACACCGGCACGCCGCCCACCTCGCGCGCGGTCTGCGCGAGCGGCGCGTCGTCGTCCGGACGGTCGAGCAGCAACACCTTCGCGCCCTCGCGCGCGAGGCAGGCCGCGGTGGCGGCGCCGATGCCACGCGCCGCACCGGTGACGAGCGCGACCTTTCCGTCGAGCGGACGACTCCACGTCGACGCGGGGGGCGCCTTCGCGAGCCGACGCACCACGAGGGGCTGCGCGGTCACGAACGCGCTGCGCTCCGAGAGCGCGAAGCGAAGCACGCCGTCGAGGCGGCTCTCCGCGCCGGTCTCGCAGAGCACGAGGTTGGCGGTGGTGCCTCGGCGTCCGAGCTCCTTCGCGAGGCTGCGCACGAACCCTTCGAGCCCCTGCCGCGCCGCCGCCACGGCGGGCGTGCTCGCTTCTTCCGGCGGCCGACCGATCACGACCACGTGTGCGCAGGGCGCGAGCCGACCCACGGACGTGTGGAAGCCGTCGTAGAGCGCGCGCAGATCCGCGGGTCCCGCCAGCTCGGACGCGTCGAAGACGAGCGCCTCGAAGCGGCGCGCGCTTTCGTGATCGAGCGCCTCCGCCCGACGTCCCCACGCCTCGCCCGGTGCGTCGAAGACGTCCGTCTCGCTCGCGATCACCGGGCTCGCACCGGCCTCCACCAAGGCACGCGCGATCGCGCGACCGAGCTCGCCGCGCAGCGTCCCGAGCGCGAGCACGCGTCGATCGCGGAGTGGCTGCTCGGCGTAGGGCGCGTCCTCGCGATCGAGCCGCTGCGGAAGCGGGATCGGAAGCCCGAGGCGCTGGATGAGCCGCCGCGCGCGGGGCTCGGAGGAGAGCGTGAGGAGGATGTCGCGGGACATGGGTACTCTGTGGTGAAGAGGAGGACGTCAGTCGTAGGTGCCACGCAGGTAGGCAGGCGCGCCGGGCGCGTCGCCGACGTGCACCGTGCGCGTCTCGGGCTCGACGTAGAGCCCGACCTCGGCGGGCAACGCCAACGGTCGCGTGAAGCGTGCGTCGAGGACGCGCGGCGCGAGCCGACGCGCGGTGCGCAGCCCCTCGTACGCGCGCGCGAAGGTGGAGAAGCCGTGGAGGATGGTGCTGCGGAAGCCGAATGCGCGCGCGTACGGACGGATCCAATGCACCGGGTTGAAGTCGCCCGTGAGGATCGCGAACTCCAGCCCCGCGCGCGGCCCGAGCTTCCAGCGCGCGAGCTCCTGCGCGTTCGTCGGAACCCGCGCGCGCTCCTTCTCCGACTTCTTGGCTGGGTCGGCGGGGTCAGCCGCCGACTTCGGGCCAGCGCTCGACGACTTCGCCGAGGCCAACGGAACCACCGCGTTCAGATGCACGACCAGCGCCTCCGGCTCGTCGGCCGGCCCGGTGGTGGCGAGGAAGCGCAACACCGCGCGGCGTCCGTCGTCGTCGATCGCGTCGAGGCGCGTCGCGACCTCGAGCGGGCGATCGTCGGGCAGCGGCGCCCGCACCTCGAGCCGACATCCGCCGTTGAGCACCTTTTGGAGCGGATACGACACGCCCTCGAGCGCGAGCGCCTGGAGCGGAAAGACCCACTGCGGAAAGAGATGCGGCGGCACGAGCCCGCGGTAGCTCGCGAGGTCGCCACCGACGTGGCGGACGTAGTCATCGATCAACGCGCGCGGACGCGGCGGCACCGTAGTGCGATGCCAGGGTCCAGGCGTCGGCTGCGCGTCGTGCGAGGGCTTTCGCAGCGCGCCCGCCGCGCCCTTCGCGAGCGCCGCGACCACCGGACCTTGTTGGAGCACGTGACGGAGCGCGACCATGAGGCACCTACCGTTCGGTTGGCGTTCGTCTACCACATGGTAGACGGTTGTCGAACGCGCGGAGTCGACCACGCGGTCGTCGTGGTGTTCCGTGAGGCCCCTCGTCACGGTTGGCGTTCGCGTTCGCGTTCACGAGCACGAGCGCCCCGCGGGATCGCAGGGCGCTCGCCTTCGAGAACGTCGACGTCAGCGGCGACGGCGACGCGCGAACACCACCAAGCCGAGCGCGAGCCACACGAAGCGCGCGTCTTCCCCGCCGTCCGTGCGGCAGTTGCAGCCGCCGCCACTCGCACCGCCCTCGCCCGCGTCCGCGCCCGCGTCGCGCCGACCGGCGTCGCGTCCCGCGTCCGTGCCCGCGTCGACCGGCACCGCCGCGTCGTCCTCGAGACCGCCGTCGTCGAGACCGCCGTCGTCGACGCCACCATCCTCGAGACCTGCGTCTTCGATCCCGGCATCCATCGGGCCCGCGTCGACCATACACGCCGGCACGGGGCTGCCGTCGCAGGTGCCCGCCGTACACTCGTCGCTCTCCGTGCAGGGATCGCCGTCGTCGCACGCCAAGCCGTCGACCGCGTTCGTGGTGCCGCAGCCCGTCGCGGGCGTGCAGAGCTCGACCGTGCAGGGGTTGCCGTCGTCGGTGCAGGTCACCGCCGCGCCGCCGGAGCAGGTGCCGCTCGTGCACGTCTCGCCCGTCGTGCACGCGTCCGAGTCGTCGCACGATGCACCATCCGCCGCCGGCATCGAGGTGCAACCGCTCGCGGGATCACACATCTCGATCGTGCAGGGGTTGCCGTCGTCGGCGCACGTCGTCGCGCCCCCGCCGCCGCACGCGCCCGCGCCGCAGACCGTCGCAGTAGTGCAGGGGTTGCCGTCGTCGCAGCCCGTTCCGTCCACCACGTTCGTGAAGCCACACGCGCCGGTCGTCGGGTTGCAGAGCGGCGCCGTGCACGGGTTCGAGTCGTCGGGGCAGTCGATCGCGCTGCCGCCGCCACACGCACCGCCAGTGCACGTCGTGCTCGAGGTGCAGGCGTTGCCGTCGTCGCAGCTCGTGCCGTTCGCCACCGGCGTCGACGCACACCCGGTCGCGGGATCGCAGCTCTCCGCCGTGCACGGGTTGCCGTCGTCCGTACACGTGACCGCGGAGCCGCCACCGCACGCGCCTGCGGTGCAGACCTCGCCCGTCGTGCACGCGTTGCCGTCGCTGCAGCCGGTGCCGTTGCCAACCGGCTCGCTCACGCAGCCGAGCGCGGCGTCGCAACGTTCCACCGTGCACGGGTTGCCGTCGTCGGTGCAGGTGGTCGTCATTCCGGCCTCGCACGAGCCCGCCATGCACGTGGTCGACGACGTGCACGCGTTCGCGTCGTCGCACGAGGTGCCGTCCATGACGTTCGCGAAGCCACAGCCCGTCGCCGCGTTGCAAAGCGGCACCGTGCAGGGGTTGCCGTCGTCGGGGCACGTGATCGCCGTGTTCGAGCAGCCGGTGAGCGGCGTGCAGTCGTCGGTCGTGCAGGCGCTTCCGTCGTCGCAGTTCAGGAGCGTTCCGTCGACGCACGCGCCGTTGCCGTCGCAGGTCTCTTCTCCGTCGCAGAGGTCCGAGTCCGCGCACGACGTCCCGACCGTCGCGGGGATGCACGCGAAGCGCTGACACGAAGCACACACGCCGCCCGTGCACGCGAGCGTCGCGTGGCAGAGCGGACGCACCGCGAAGTCGCTGCCTTGATCGGTGTCGAGGGTGACGGGCGTGCGGACTGCGACCTCCACGTTACCGAGCGCCCCGAGGGACGGCACTCCAGCGAACACACCGGTTCCCCAGACGGCGACGTCGAGCACGACGTTGTCGGGTCCGAGCAGAATCACCTCGTCGTTCGTGGCGAGGTCGAAGTTGTTCCCGCTGACCCACGCGCCGAAGCTCGTGAGCCCCTGCATCTGCGCCTCCGGCGGCGATCCGTAGAAGGCCTCGAAGCGCGCCGTCTGATCGGCGAAGATCGCGGCCTCACCGTTGCCGAGCACCAAGGTCGGCAAGCGCCGCATCGACTCCGTGCTGCCGATCGTCTCTTCGTCGCCGGCCTTGAAGCCGAGCAGGTCCACGCTGCCCGCGCTGACGTTCACGAGCTCGAACCAGTCCGCGTCGGGCGCAGAGCTCGCGCGATGCACACGCGAGATCACGATCGGCGACCGCGGCTCGCCCGCGCTCGTGAGCCAGACCTCGTTGAAGTGGTCGAGCACGAGATCACCGATACCGACCTCGTTCGGCCAGGTGAAGAGCCCCGTCACCCCCGGCTGATCCGCGTAGTCGGTGAGTACGTCGAGCACGTTCGTGATCGTCTCGTCACCGAGCCCGATCACGTCGCCGCTGACCGCGATCTTGCCCGCGCCTTCGGTGGTGGCTTAGGTCTGACTCACGACGTCGAGCCGCACCGGACCGCCCGCCGGAGACCGCGTACGGACGATCCACTCGAAGGCCGCGTCGTTCGACGTTTGAAGGTCGGACAATCCGGCAAAGAAGCGCGCGCCGCTCCCGGCCGTGCGATCGAGATCGAGCGCGATCTGGATCATCGGCGGATTCGCGCCGTCCATCGTGCCGTCGAGGGTCACGAGGAAGTAGAGGTTCGTCGCGTCGGCGGTGAGCCGCACTTCGCGGAGATCCGCGATCTCGCCCGACATTCCGGTCGCGAGGTCGTTGCGCGCGTCGTCGTTGGCGTCGACGAGGACGATCTCGCCGTGCCCCGCCGCGTTGCGCTGCAGTCGCCCGACGTTGACGCCGGCGAGCGGGGTCGCGAACCACTCGGCCGCGTCGCCATCGACCACCACCGGATGCGCACGAGCGACCGACACGGTCCCCAGCGCGAGCACGAGCGCGGCCAAACCGCGGAGTACACGCCTCATCTCCAACACCTCCGGCCGTGCATCGTACACGAGTGACGCTGCGTTCGTCCCTCCCCTCCCCCAGCTCCGTCTCCGTCTCCGTCTCCGTCTCCGTCTCCGTCTCCGTCTCCGTCTCCGCCTCCGTCTCCGCCTCGCCTCCGTCTCCGTCGCGGTCTCGCCTTTCCCAATCGAGCCCGCGCGATAGAGTCGCGCCCATGCGTGCCGCACGAATCACCGCGCTCGAAGGCCCGAGCGCGATCGAGGTCCACGAGCTCCCCGATCCCGAGCCCCGCAAGGGCCAGCTCGTGGTGGAGGTGAAGAGCGCGGGCGTGAACTTCCCCGACCTGCTGATGAGCCGCGGGCTCTATCAGATTCGCCCGCCGCTCCCCTTCCCCCCCGGCGGCGAGATCGCGGGCGTGGTGCGCGCGGTCGGCGAAGGCGTGAGCGGCTTCGCGGTCGGCGACCACGTCCTCGCGCTGACGTTCTTCGGAGGCTTCGCGACCCACGTGGCCATCCCCGCCGCGCAGGCGACGAAGATCCCTTCGTTCGGCGGCGCCTCGATGGATCTCGAGCTCGCGGGCGCCTTCGCGTTCACCTACGCGACCAGCTACCACGCGCTCGTCGATCGCGCGCAGTTGAAGCCGGGCGAACGGCTGCTCGTGCTCGGCGCGGCCGGCGGCGTCGGCCTCGCGGCGGTCGAGATCGGCGCGGCCCTCGGCGCGGAGGTGATCGCGGCCGCGTCGTCGCCCGAGAAGCTCGCGCTCTGCGCGGCCCACGGCGCCACGCGCGGCATCGACTACGCGAAGGAAGATCTGAAGGCCGCGCTCAAGAGCCTCGGCGGCGTCGACGTCGTCTACGACCCGGTCGGCGGCGACTACAGCGAGCCCGCCCTGCGCGCGCTTCGTCCCGGCGGACGGCTGCTGGTGGTCGGCTTCGCGGCGGGCGCGATCCCTTCGATTCCGCTCAACCTCGTGCTCCTCAAACAATGCCAGATCGTGGGCGTCGCGTGGGGGAGCTGGGCGGTCGCGAACCCGGACGCTCACCGCGCGAACCTCGACGCGCTCTTCGCGCTTCACGCCGAGGGAAAGCTCCACCCGCACGTCTCGCAACGCTACACGCTCGACGAGGTCCCCGACGCGCTGCGCGCGCTCGACGAGCGTCGTGTGCTCGGCAAGGCGGTGGTGATCCCGTGAGCCGCGCGCGCTCGATGACCCGCGCTCGATGAGCTCGATGTAGCGTCGAACGCTCGACCGAACCGCCTCAATCGCCCGCGGGCGCCGGATCCGAGAGCACCGCCTCCGAGCACCACTTCGCTGCGATCACCGCGTGCAACGCGATCGCCACGAGACCTGCCGCGCCGCGCGAGACCCAGCGCCACGGCGGCTCCGCGAGCAGGTCCCCCCAGACCATGTCGGTCGTCGCCGCGAGGAGCGCGAACCAGCCGATGCTGCTCGCGAGGAGCGACGCCGAGACCGCGCTGAAGGGGAACGGGGCTCCGAAGCATCGCGCGAGGACGTAGAGGGCCGGGAGGAGCAGCACCACGGGGAGCAACGACCATCCCAAGAGATGCGCGTCCGCGTCGTCGAGGTCGTAGCGCGCTCCGACGTGGAGGAGCCACACGGGGGCGCTCGCGACGCACACCGCGATCGCGACCCCGCGTTCGAACGCCGCGCGTCGGTAGCCGTTTCGCGGACCGGAATCCACGTGCGAACCGAGCCGCGTCGTCGACGGAGGCGCTGGTTGCGCACTCGGCCCCCGCGCATCGGCTCGCTCGAGCGCCTCTTTCGCCGCGCGCGCTTCCTCCTCCGCGCGGCGCGCGCGCTCGCGCTCTTCTTCGAGCTGACGCTCGAGCGCGTCGATGCGATGTCGCGCGGCCTCCCGGTCGTCTCGCAGGGGCATGCGCACCAGAATCTCGTGAACGGTGACCGACGTCGAGGCCGCTCCCACGAGCCTTCGCCGAGCGAGCCGTCGTGTAGGTTCGCTCGACCCCCACCGCGAAGACCGCCGCCACGAACGCGAGCCCGGCACCCGCAACCTGCTACCGTCGCGCCGTGGCCTCTACCCGTTGGCAACGTCGCCTCAACCGCGTGCGCCTGGGCGCCCGCAACGCACTCGAGATCGCGCGCTTCGGCCGGCTCACCGAGCCCTACCACGCGCCGTTCCACGTCGTGCATCAGGAAGGCGTCTTCAAGCTGCGCCGCTACGACGGGCGCAACCCCGCTAGCGCGCTGCGCACGCCGATCCTGCTCGTTCCTCCGCTGATGGTGACGAGCGAGGTCTACGACATCGCGCCCGAGATCAGCGCGGTGTCGGCGCTGCTCCGCGCGGGCGTCGACGTCTGGCTCTGCGACTTCGGTTCACCGGAGACCGAAGAGGGCGGCATGTCACGCACCCTCGACGATCACGTGCGCGCCGTCGATCGCGCGATCGATCTCGTGGCCGACGCGACCGCGAGCGACGTCTGCCTCGCCGGATATTCGCAAGGCGGCATGTTCTGCTACCAGGCCGCCGCGTACCGCCGCTCCGCGCGCATCTCGTCCGTCGTGACCTTCGGCAGCCCGGTCGACATCCACCGCAACTTGCCGGCGGTCGGCGAAGGCACGGCCGAGCAGCTCATCCGCATGGCCGAGCTCGCGATCAAGCGTCCGCTCGAGAAGATGGACGGCCTGCCGGGAGTGCTCACGAGCACCGGCTTCAAGGTGCTCTCGCTGCGCAAGGAGCTCGGCCAGGTCGTCGACTTCGTCAGCAAGCTCCACGATCGGCAGGCGCTCGAGAAGCGCGAGAGCCGGCGTCGCTTCCTCGGAGGCGAAGGTTTCGTCGCGTGGCCCGGGCCCGCGCTGCGCACGTTCATCGACGAATTCATCGTCCACAACCGGATGATCAGTGGTGGTTTCGTCATCGACGGCAAGAGCGTCTCGCTCGCGGACATCAACTGTCCGGTGCTCTACTTCGTCGGGCTCAAAGACGACATCGCGCGCGCGCCCTCGGTACAAGCGATCCAACGCGCGATCCCGGACGGCGAGCTCTACGAGGTCGCGATGCGCGCGGGCCACTTCGGGCTCGTGGTCGGAAGCAAGGCGCTCACCGAGACCTGGCCGACGGTGATCGACTGGATGCGCTGGCGCGAAGGCGTCGGCACCAAGCCCATCCGCCTGCAGAAGCATCAGCCGATCCCGATGGAGGATCCCGAGGTCAGCGACTTCGACGAGATCGATCTCGACCTGCGCCTCTTCGTGGACGCGATCGGCGACACCCTCGGCGCGCTCTGGAACCGCATCGGTCAGCTCACCGACGACGCGGGCGACGTGGTGAAGAGCCTGAAGTACCAGCTCCCGCGCGTCGGGCAGCTCGAACGGCTCGAAGCGAGCACGCGCATCAGCCTCGGCGGCACCCTCGCGGCGCAATCCGCGGAGCAAGCGGAGCGCACGTTCTTCCTCTGGCGTGGGCGCGCCTTCACCTACGCGGAGGCGGATCGACGCGTCGACGCGGTGAGCCGCGGGCTCTCTTCGCTCGGTGTTCGCGCGGGCGATCACGTCGGCGTGCTGATGGGCGCGCGCCCTAGCTACCTCTCGATGGTCGCCTCGCTCAGTCGCCTCGGCGCGGTCGCGGTGCTGCTGCCGCCGAGCGCGAGCGACGACGTGCTGCGCGAGGCGATGAAGCTCGCGGACGTGAAGCACCTCGCGACCGATCCCGAGCACGCAGCGCGCGCACGACGTGTGGGCAGCGGCGAGGTCTGGGTGCTCGGCGGAGGCGGTCCCTCGCGCGCGCTCGGCGTGGCGGGCGTGGTCGACATGGAGGCGATCGATCCGACCACCGTCACGATGCCCCCAGCCTTCGAGCCGAACCCGGGGCGCGCGCGCGATCTCGCGCTCGTGCTCTTCGGCTTCGGTAAGGACGGCGAGCTTCGCGCGGTGCGCATCACGAACGGGCGCTGGGCCGTCTCCGCGCTCGGCGTCGCGGCCGCCTGCACGCTCACGCCCGACGACACCGTCTACGCCGCCCTGCCCTTCCATCACCCGGCCGGCATCCTCGTCACCGTCGGCGGCACCCTCGTAGGCGGCGCACGCTTCGCGCTCGCCGACGCGATCGAAGGCGGCGGGTTCCCGAAGCGCCTCGACGAAGATCCGAACGCGTTCTGGACCGAGGTGCGGCGCTACGGCGCGACCGTGGTCTTCTACGCGGGCGAGATGTGTCGCGCGCTCGTGAACGCGCCCTTCCGCCCGGCGGACAAGACGAACCCGGTGCGCCTCTTCGCAGGCAGCGGCATGCGACCGCGCGTGTGGCGCGATCTGACCGAACGCTTCGACGTGGGCGTGCTCGAGTTCTACGCGAGCTCGGAGGTGAGCGCGGTCCTCGCGAACGCCGACGGCGCGAAGGTCGGCGCGCTCGGTCGCCCGCTGCCGGGCAGCGTCGAGATGGTGCTCGCGCGCTACGACTTCGCGTCGAGGAGCTTCGTGCGCGACGAGCGCGGCGACGTCGCGCGTTGCGAGTCGAACGAGCCGGGCGTGCTGCTCGCGCGCCTCGACGAGTCGCACCCCGCGTACTCCGAGACCGACGATCCGCGCGTGCTCACGCGTGTGTTCGCACCGAACGATCGCTGGTGGGTCACGGGCGACGTGCTGCGCCGCGACGACGACGGGGACCATTGGTACCTCGGGCGCACCACGGACGTCGTCGTGCGCGGCGGCAAGCTGCTCTTCCCGCGCCGCGTCGAGGACGCGCTCGACACGATCGAAGGCGTGGGTCTCGCGGTCGTCTTCGCGGTCGTGCAAGAGAGCGAGCGACGCCTCGTCGCGTGCCTCGTTCCACGCACGGGCGCGCCGATCTCCGCGAACGACGTCGAGCGCGCGCTCGCGAAGCTCACACCGCTCGAGCGCCCGGACGCAGTGGCGGTGGTCGAGGCGAGCGCCATCCCGATGAACGAAGGTTTCCGCCCGCTCAAGGTCGAGCTCGCGCGACGCTGGAACGGCGCGCTGCGCCCGACCTTCGTGCGGCGTGGGGACGCGTACGTGAAGGCTTGAACCGGCGCTGCATCAAGCGCCGCCGGCCGTCTCGAGGAGCGTCCGGACCACCTCGCGCAGGATCGAAGCGGGGGTCGGCTTTCCACACACGGCCGCGGCGCCCATCGCGCGGAGCTCGGCGTCGGAGTGGTCGCCGTAGCCTGTGAGGAACACGAAGGGCATCGTGGCACCGAGCGCGCGGAGCTCTTTCAGCAGCGCCGGTCCGTCCATGTTCGGCATCCGCACGTCGCAGAGCACGAGGTCGATGGGCCCTTCGTCGCGGACCCGCGCGAGCGCCTCGAGTCCGTCGTGGGCGCCAATCCCCTCACACCCGATGCGAGCGAGCGTGCGGACGAGGGCCGAGACCAGCAGTGGCTCGTCATCCACGACCAAGACTCGAGGAGGTCGGGTCATCCCTTCTCCACGATGGGTCCTCCCGCAAATGGCTCGTCCGCGACCGGCTCTTCGGCGATGGGGAGCTCGACCTCGAAGGTCGTCGGACGCCCGGTGGGGAACCGGAGCACACCGCGACCGCGTTCGACGAGGTGGCGAACCAACGCGAGCCCGAGTCCGTTGCCCTTTCCGGGCGGCCTGGTGGTGAAGAACGGCGTGCCGAGCCGCGCACGATCACGCTCGGCGATCCCTGGGCCTCCGTCGATGCAGCGAAAGACGACGACGTCTTCGCGCGCATCGGCTTCGACTCGGACCCATCGCTCGCCGGCTGCTGCCGCCTGGATCGCGTTGTCGAGGAGGTTCGTGAGGATGTGGAGGATCTCTGCCGGACGGCCGGCCGCAACGGCTCGGTCGGGATCGTGAAACGAGAGCGCGATTCCCTGGCTCTCGCAGCGCGCTCGGCTCAGGGCGTCGGCGTGGAGAAACAACGCCCCAACCGACACGGGCTCTTCCGGATCATTCGACGTGTCGCGCGCGAGGGTGCGCAGCGCGTTCGCGATGGCCGCGGCGCGCGCCGTGGTGGTCGCGATCACGTGCGACGAGCGGCGTAACGCGGCCAGTGCCTCCGAATCCCCATGCAGCTCCGCGAGCGCCGCCTGAAGGAGCTCCGCTTCGAGCGAGACGATCTGAAGCGGCGTGTTGATCTCGTGGGCGACCCCGCCGGCGAAGAGCGCCAAGGCCGCGAGCTTGGCGCGAGCTTCTTCTTCGCGCGCACGACGCGCGAGGACGGTCGGACTCACGTCGTCGAAGCCGATGACGATCCCCGCGACGTCGTCGCCCGTTCGCCAGGGTCGCACGGACCAGCGATACCATCGGGAGCTGCCGTCGCTCTGGACGACCTCGTCTTCGTCGCCTTCGAGCTCCTCTCCTTCGAGCGCGCGCCGATGGACGACCCGCCATCGCTCGTGCATCTGCGGTTCGAGCTCGTAGAGCCGGCGCCCTCGGTAGTCGGACGGGCACCCCCGAGAGCGGAGCCACTGGGCGCTCGCTGCGAGGTACCGAACGTCGTAGTCGAACAGCGCCACCGCGGTCGGCAGATGCTCGATCATCCCGACGAGCTCTCGCTGGTGACTCTGCAGCTTGAGCCGCGCCCGCTCCGACTCCGTGATGTCGAGATGTGTGCCCGTGAACCGAATCGGCTTGCCGCTCTCATCCCACCCGGAGACACGACCGCGATCGAGGATGTAACGCCACTCCCCATCGGCGTGGAGCATGCGATGCACGTTCTCGTAGTGGGGCGCGTCACCTCGGAGGTGAGCCTGGATGTCGCGATAACACCCGTCGACGTCGTCGGGATGAACGCGGTCCGACCACGTCTGCAGGACCATCGGCGTCGACGCGTGGTCCAAGCCGAGCATCTCGCACCACCGACGATCGAACTGCACGCTGTCGTCGCGCAGATCCCAGTCCCAGATCCCGAGCGCCGCGCCGTCGAGCGCGAGACTCAATCGATCCAAGAGCTGCTCGTGGGTGATATTGTCGAGAAACTCTCGCGTCTTGCTCACGCTCGACCCCCGATCTCCATCGGGCGAATCTACCACGAGAGTCAGTCGATTCTCTTGCGCGGCCGGGAAACCCCGACGCTGGCCAGCTCAGGTCCCTGGCGCCCAGCGGATCCCGGGCGGCCCTTCGATCCCACGCTCTCGGCGGAGGAAACCGACGAAGGGGTTGGTCTTCAGCTCGCGCTCCAGCGTCGTCACCGGCCCGTGGCCGCTGTGGACGCGGAGGTGTCCCGGGAGCTCGAAGAGACGACGCAGGCTCTCGACCATCAGCTTCGGATCGCTGAGCGGGAAGTCGGTGCGGCCGATGCTGCCGCTGAAGAGCGTGTCGCCCACGAGGATGTCGTGGTCGTCGTAGTAACAACCCTGGCCGGGCGTGTGGCCGGGGGTGGAGAGGAAGCGGAGCGTCGTCTCGCCAAGCGGAATCTCCGCGCCGTCCTCGATCCAATGATCGACCCGGCCTTGCGGGCGATCGAGGTGCGGCATGCCGAACATCGAGCCTTGCATCGGCAGCGTGTCGTAGAGCGGCTTGTCCTTGGTCGGACAGTAGGTCGGCGCGTCGTAACGCTTCTGCAGCAAGGAGAGCGCGCCCGCGTGATCGATGTGGGTGTGGGTCAGCAAGATCATCCGCAGATCGAGCGCGCCGTGCTCACGCTCGAACTGCTCGAGCCGCCGCACGAGCTCGTCGTTCTCGCCCGTGTCGAGGATCGCGGACTGGCCCGTCGCTTCGTCGGTGAGCAGGTAGGTGTTCACCTGGAACATCCCGACGGTGAAGGTGCGGATCTTCATGATCGCGATCGCTGATCCGAGCGGGCGGTGGGGTCAAGCGGACGACGATCGTGGGGTCGACGCTCGGGCGACTCGTCGGGCGTGAGCGTCGCCGATCACGAACACGTCGCCGATCACGACCACGTCGTCCACGTCCACGACCACGTCCACTGCCACGTCCACTGCCACGTCCACGACCACGTCCGTAGGCCTCTCGGCGCGCCTGGCTCAGCGTGGCTCGAGCTCGACCTCGAAGGTCCAGGGCCAGAGCTTGCCGGTGATCACGAAGCGTCGACGCTCGGGGATCCACGCGATGCCGTTGAGCACGTCGGTGCGGCGGCGCTCCTGCGGCGTGAGCAGCCCGCTCGCATCGACCGTCGCTTCGACCACGCCGGTCGTCGGATCGATCCGCACGATCTCGTCGCGCTGCCAGACGTTCGCCCACACCTTGCCGTCGACGCACTCGAGCTCGTTCAAGTAACGCAGCGGACGACCGACCTTCGTCACGCGCACCGTGCGGCGAACCGCGAAGGTCTCGGGGTCCCGGAAGAAGAGGCGATCGCTGCCGTCGCTCATGACGAGGTCGGTGCCGTTCCAGCAGAGGCCCCAGCCCTCCCCTTCGTAGGCGTGCTCGGCGACCTTCTCGAAGCTGCGGCGGTCGTAGACGAAGGCCTTGCCGTCTTGCCACGTGATCTGGAAGAGCCGATCGCCGACCAGCGCGAGGCCTTCGGCGAAGTACGCTTCGTCGAGATCGATGCGCTGCCGCACCTCGCCGCTCGCGAGATCGACGCGGCGCACGGTGGACTCGCCTTCGAGCCCGGTGCTCTCGTAGAGCTCACCGTCGTGCCAGAGCAGCCCCTGCGTGAACGCGCTCGTGTCGTGGGGACGACGCTCGACCACGCGCACGCGCAGAGCTTCGGGGATCTCGACCGCACCGCGCGGAGCCACGGGCGTCACCTCCGTCGTGTCGTCGTTCGTCGTCTCGGAGCGCGTGTCGCCGTCGGGGCCGCGCTCGCGCCGCGTTGGGCCTCCCTGAGCGACCACCACCGCCGCGATCACACCGAAGAGTACGAACGCGCCGCCATACAACCACTTCGCGCCGCCGCCGCCGTTCGAGCTCCGATTCGTCGCCCGCGACGCCGCCTTCGCGCGTGGGGACTCGGCGCCGGTGGAGCGCACGTCGCTCTTCTTCGAGTCCTTCTTGGCGTCCTTCTTCGAGTCCGCACGTTTCTTCCGAGCCGCCACGATCCGGAAGCTACTTTCGAACCGCGCCGCCGTCGACGCGGAGCCTGCGGGGGTGCGCAGATCGTGTGCTCACGACGCGGTCGCGAGCACGGCGGCACGTCCGGCGTCCTCACCGCCCGTACGGCGCGAAGCGCTCGGTGCTCGTGCGGCCAGCGTTGAGCGCGTCGAGCTCGGCGTCCGTGAAGGCGTTCGCGCTGCCCTCGGACCAGCGGTCGCGCACGAACGCGATCAGCGTGTCGCGCGCGCGGCGCCCGACCTCGTCCTCGTCGAAGTCGTCCCACAGCGCGAAGACCTCGCGGCGACGCGCAGCGATCGGGCGCGAGTCGTCGAGGACCAGCGCATCGAGGCGGCCACGCAGACGCAAGAGCTGCCGTCGGTGCTGTTCCTCCGCGTGGCGACGTGCGAGCCGATCGCGCACCTCCTCGGTCTGCTCGAGGAACCACGCGCGGTCCGCGTAGTACGGGTCGTTGCCGTGACGACGCTCGAGCGCTTCGGTGATGTCGAAACGAAAACGAACGTCCACCGTCGAGCCGGGTGGCAACGCACCCGGCGCGGGTCGGAAGTCGGCGAACGCCGTGGGATCGGCCTCGGGACCGAGGCCGCCGAAGCGAAGCCCCGGAAGGTCACTGAAGGAGACCGCGCCGTCCGGCTCGATGCGCGCGATGAAGCCGGTGCCTTCCCAGCGATACCCACCGTCGGAAGTCCGCCGCAGCGAGGGCGGAGGGCGCTCCGATAGATGGGGCGGGCGCGCGGCCTCGCGCAGCGCGGCGTCGATCTCGGCCTCCATCGCACGCTCCACGTCCGCGCTCGTCGGAAGCCCTGGTACGCCGCTCGCGACGTCTCCGCGTGCGACCGCGGAGGGCACCACGTTCCACGGCGCGATGGGCACGGTGCGCGCGGTCCCCGGGCTCGGCTCCGTCGCGCTCGGCGGCCCCTCGACCACGCCCGGCGAGCTCGTCGGGCTCGCGACCGAGGCGCCGAGCTCCGACGCGCTCGGATCGATCGACGACGCATCCCCGCGCGGGCCGAGCGAAGCGCGCACCGTCGACACGATCCGCGCGCTCGGGCGCTCCATCTCCGGCGCCAGCTCCGGCATCGGCGGCATGCTCGACGCCGTGTCCATCGGTCGCGCCTCGTCGTCCGCGATGTCGTCCGCGATCACGATCGCGAGCTCGATCTCGTCGTCCCACGCGCTCCAGCCGAGCCCCGGTCCGGGCGCAGGCGTGGGCACGGTCCACGCGATCACCGCGTGTCCCCCCACCGAGAACGCGACGGCCACGGTCGCAGCGCGCACCCGCTCGGAACGCGCGAGCCACCGTTCCATTCCGCGCGTCGTCACGCCTCACGGTCGCACGTCGCCACGCAAACGTCGCACTACTCTTCGACCGGCGGATCCGCGAAGCGCAGGAAGCTCGGCGCGACGCCCACCACCGGCGCGCGGAAGGGCTCGCGGTTGGTGCCGCGCGCGTCGATCGTGAAGTGCAGCAGCGTGGTGCCGTCGGGCAGCAAGAACGGCGCGGGCGCGCCCGAGCTCTCCTCACCGCCGTAGACCGGCGCGGCGAGGCGCTCGAAGTCGCGCCCGTCGAGGCTCGCCGCCATCGTGGCCGCGAAGGTTCCGTCGTCGCGGCGCACCTCGAAGTAGAGCCGCAGGATCCGATCGTGCGCGACCGTGCTCGCCCACACCGCGCCCGGCCGGTGGAAGCTCGTTTCACCCGGCGCTTCCGGATCCTCGGAGGGCGGCGCGTCGAGCGTGAGCGCCTCGATCTCGACCGTGAACGCGAGCCCGTCGCTCGAGGTCGCGAGGCCGATCGCGCCGTCGCGCTCGAAGTACATCGAAAAACCTTCCTCGCTCGCGACCACGCTCGGGCCCGCGGCGTCTGCGAGCACCGGTCCGTCGCCGACGCGGGTGAACGTCCCGTCGAGCGAGGGCGCCTCCGCCACGCCGATGCCGCCTTCGGCCGCGTAGTAGAGCCTCGCGCGACCGTCGGGCAGCGCGATCACCCACGGATCGAAGACCGCGTCGCCTTCCCAAGCTTCGTTCGCTTCGAGCACCACCGTGCCCGCGCCGAAGCCGTGGAAGCCTTCGCGGATGGCGGCGCGCGCGATGCGACGCGGCGCGAAGCGCGCCCAATCGACCTGCGTGGGCAAGAGCCCCGGCGTGCGCGCGGGCGGCTCCGCGAGGGGCTGCGACTCCACGGAAAAGAAGAAGTCTCCCGCGCGCATGCCGCCGCCGCTCGCGCCCGTCGTCTCCTGCACGCGGCCGACCGGCTCCGCGGTGATGCCCGTCTCGGTCGAGTCGAGCGGACGAAACGGTCCGACGCCGCTCGTCTGCACCGGATCGGGGAACGCGGTCTCCGCGCCGAGGCTCGCGCAACCGAGGATCGACGCGAGGACGAGGGCTCGCAGCGGCGTCCACGCTCGACGCGATCGCTTCGTGATCTTCGAAGCGCTCATCGGAACGCGACCTCCAGTTGAAGCCCGAGCCCGAGCAGGTCGCCGCCCGCGGTGTAGTCGCCAACCGCGTCGACGAGCGAGTCCTTCACGTGCGTGCGCTCCACGATGCGTGACCAGAGGAGATAACCGTTGATCTGCAGATGACCCGGCAGCGTCGGCTCGAGATCCGTCAAGCGCAGGCCGAAGCCGATCGACGTCGTGTGCTCGTCGCCGTCCACGAAGTTCGTGGTGCCGCGCTGCACGGGGAACGGCGAGTTCTCGTAGTAGTAGCCGACGCGCAGATCGAGCTCGACGGCGTCGGTACGCACCGCCGTGTACTCGACGCCGATGCGTGGCACGAAGGTGTCGTGCAGACCGAGCGGGATCGCGCTGCGACCGCCGATGTTGCCCGGCACCTCGACGATCGGCGGATCGAGCCCGAGCACGATCTCTTCGGTCGGGATCAGCGAAGGGTGCGCGGACCAGTCGTACCAGGTGACCTCGAGGCCGATGCGCAGATCCGGGATCGGTCGAAACGCGAAGCTGAGCGAGGCCTGCTGTGGACCGAAGAGGCTCGTGCTGAAGGTGTCGAGCAAGAACTCGAGCGTCGCGATGCGCATCACGCGCACGTCCGCGAGCGCGACGATGCGGTTCGCGAGCGTGTACTCGCCGCGGTACGAGAGACCGAACGAGAGCCAGTCGGTCGCTTCGATCTGAAAGCCCGCCGCCGGATAACGGATCGAGGTGAGGTCGCCCTTGAACTGATGCTCGAGGCGCGAGTTCGCTTCGGGATCGTCGAGCGCGAGGTCGCCGCGGATGTCGAGCGTGAGCTCGCTCGGCGCCTGGAACGCGATGCCCGCGCCGATCGTGAGCCACTCCACGGGACGAATCGCGAGGTTCGCGGCGAGGAAGATGCGCTGCGAGCGCGTGTCGTACATCTCCCAACGCGGGCGCGTGACGATGGTGGAACGCGTGCGCGCGAGGCGCTGGTCGGGGAGCATGAGCCCGAGGCCGAACGCGGTGATGACGTTGCCGACCTTCACCGGCGCGACCATGCCGACCTCGAGGGTACCGAAGCGCTCGACGCTGGAGCGCTCGCCGTCGATGTCGAGGAAGGGGTGCAGGTCGACGTAGCCGACCGCGAGCTGGATGCCCTCGGAGGCCGCGAGACCCGCAGGGTTGTGGTAGCTCGCCGACGAGTCCGAGACGTCCGCGGTCACCGCGCCGCCGAGCGCACGCGCGCGCGCTCCGAAGCCATACGTGTCGGGCGGGGTCGCGTGCGCGAGCGAGGGCGCGAGCAGGAGCGCCGCGAGCGCGGCGAGCGACGCGGACGCGCGGAGGCGAATCGAATCCGGCAGTGTCCGGGGCGAAGTGGTGGGGTGCGGGTTCTTCGTCATCGCGCTCACCACTCGAAGGTGAGGCCCCAGCCGGCGACGCCGACGAAGCCGGAGGTGACCATGTTCGTCGCGCCGTCCTCACCGGCGGCGTTCGCGACGCGCGGGATGTCGTGGGTGCGATCCTGGAGCAGGTGGAGCTGCGCGAAGATGTCGATTTGAAGCGCCGCGCCGCCGCTGGTTTCCCAGATGATCGTGCTGCCGAGGCTGAGCACGTGGCGGTGGTTGTCGAGGTAGCGCCGCGCGCGCAGCTCGGTCTCGCCGCTCAGGCGCACGATCGGATCGCCGTTCGCATCCCGCAGCGGCGCCATGCGTGCGGTGGGCGCGGGCGTGGGCTCGAACGCGTAGCCGCCGCGGAGCTGCGCGGTGGTACGACGACGCGCGCCCTCCCACTCCACGCCGAGGCGCGGCGTGATCGTGTCGCGAAAGGCTGGCGCGGGCGGGAGATTCGAGTTGCTCGTCGTCTTGCCCACCACGCCCTCGAAGGCGGACCAGCGCCGCCACTGCGCTTGGAGCGCGATGCGCCACGCGTCGGTCGGGCGGTACACGCCTTCCAGGGCGAGCGAGTGCGGGTCGTACTGCGGGGTCGCGGTGATCGTGATGATCGGCAGCTCGAGATCGCCCGGCAGCAGGTTCTCGGCGCGAATCGCGAGGTTGATGTCCGACTGCACCTCCGAGCGGTACGCGAGGCCGATCGCCCAACGCTCGGATTCGTACTGCACGCCCGCGCTCGGAAAGAAGCCCGCGAGGAGCTGCGTCTCGGTCTGCGAGAAGAACTGGTTCGCGGCGTCGAGGCCGACGAGCAGTCGCCCTCCGATGTTCGCGAGCGCCGCCACGCCGAGGCCGATGCGGAGGCCGGGCAACAAGCGGTGCAAGCTGATGCCGAGGCCGAGCATCACGTGCACCGACTGCGTGCGTGCCAGCAGGACGAAGTTCGGCACCTCGGGGAAGATGATGTCGGTGCGGAGCACGGTCGCGGTCGGCGTGTAGAAGCCCGCGCCGAGCACGAAGGTGTCTTCGAGAACGCCGCCGAAGGGCACGCCGATGTGGAAGCCGAGCGTCGTCCCTTGGTAGCCGTCGAGCGGCCATCGCTCGCCGTCGATCTCGAGCTGGAAGCCTCCCCCCTGCATGCCGAGCGTGAAGCCGCTGCGAGTCTGGCCCGCGAGGCCGGCGGGGTTGTGGAAGGTGGCCTCGTAGCTCGTGGCGAAGGCGACGCCGGTGTTCGCCATGCCCTGCGTGCGCGGCCCGTAGCCGAAGACGTCGGGCGGCGAAGCCAGCGCGCTCGCGGGGAGCAAGAGGCCGCCGAACAAGATCAGGATCAGACGGCGCATCGGAGCGCGGCGACGGTAACACGATGGAAACGAACGCCGTTCCGAGAACCGACGCGCGCGCCGGACGAAAGGTGGTTCGACGCGGTGCGTCGAACCGGACCGCATGGGATTGGACGCGCGCGTGCGGGTGCTCGAGAGCCGACTCGAAAGCGCCGGCCGTGGTTCAACGCGTGAAGCGCTTCGTCGCGCGCCAACGTTCGCGCAACGCATCGCGCGCGAAGACCGCGCCCCAGCTCAGCGCCATCAAGACCGGCAACGCGATCGTGGCGCGCGCCATGTCGCACGCTCCGAGCAGCGGGCCTGCGAGGCGCCCATAGCAAAACGGGATGTGCACCACGTACGCGACGAGGCTGCCTTGGCCGAGCCGCACCACCGCCGCGCGGAGGCGATTCGGCAACACCAGCGAGAGCGCCGCGCCGATCGCGAGCAGCAGGAGCCCACGGCCCGCGAGGTCGAGCACGTTCGGGATCACCGCGATGTGCGCGCGCGAGAGCGGGCCGCCGAGCGTCTCGACCAGCCAACTCGTGGAGCGCGCGCCGACGAAGGCGAGCGCGAGACCGAGGCCCGCGAGGCCGAGCAGCGCCGGCCCCGACGCACCCGCGCGCCGCGCGATGGGCGAGTCGGTGCGGAAGCGTGTGAGCACGTGCATCGCGAGCGCGCCGATCGCGAGCCACGAGAAGAGCGGCACGAAGGGCATCGCGGAGAAACGCGGCACGTCGACGAACGGCGCGACGAGCGGCGCGAGCGCGAGCGGCACGTCGGCGCCGAGACGCGAGAGCCACGGGCACGCGAGCGTCACGGCGATCGCGAGCAGCGTCGCGCGGGTGGCGTAGCGGGCCGGGGAGACCTCGCGCGTCGTCGGCAGCCCGAGCCATGCGCTCGTCGCGAGCGAGAGCCCGATCACGTGGAGCACGTCCGCGCGCAGCCAGGTGTGCAGCCCCGCGGCGCCGTCGATCAGCGCGTACGTCGCGTTGACCGCATAGCCGATGACCACGAGCTGCGCACCTCGCTTCATCAGCGCGCCCCGCACGTCGACCGCGGGCTCGCGCTTCTTCACCGCGCTCTGCAAACGCAGCATCACCGCCGCGCCGGCGAGCACGAGGAACGCCGGAAGCGGCAACGTGCCGAGCACCCGCGTGAACGCGTACGCGGCGTCGTGGTGCTCGGGCGCGACCCAGCCGTGGTAGGCGTGGCCTTGGATCATCACGAGGCTGGCGAGCCCACGCGCGACGTCGACGCCTTCGACGCGGGAGCCGCTCGCGACGCCGCTCGGAACGACCGCGCTCATGCCGACCCCGGGCTTCGCTCAGAACGTCTGCGGCTGGGTCTCGGCGGGCTTCTTCGGCGGGAGCGCGTCGGTGTCCGGTGCGTCGAGGTGCATCCACTTCGTGAGCAGCGGCGCCATCGCGAAGCAGAGCACCGCCGCGCCGAGCGCGACGTAGCCGATCTGCTCGAACACCGTGAGGTAGTTCGCGAGGTTGTCGTAGCTCGTGAGCAGCTCGGGGCTGCGCGTGCCGACCGCGTCGAGGAGCCCCGTCTCCACCGCGAGGGTGCCCGCCGCCGCGCCGGTCTCGGGCGGCGACGTGAGCAGCGCGATCAGACCCGCGAGGTGGTGCGCCATCGCGGAGCTGAGGAACCAACCCCCCATGACCATCGCGGTGATCTTGTGGGGCGAGAGCTTGGTGACCATCGAGAGGCCGATCGGCGAGAGGCAGAGCTCACCCGTCGTGTGGAGCAGGTAGCCGCCGATGAGGAAGAGCAGCGGAACCACCGCGGCGGCCTGCGTGATCTCGGAGCCGTTCTCGCCCGAGATCGAGATCTCTCCGTCGACCGCGAACGCGCCGCTCCACGCCAGCACGAGGAAGCCGACCCCGAGCTGCGCGATGCCGAGCGCGAACTTCACGGGGATCGAGGGCTCCTTGTGACGACGGCCGAGGCCGACCCAGAGCGCGGAGAAGACCGGCGCGAGCAAGAGGATGAACGCCGGGTTCACGCTCTGAAACACCGACGCGGGCAGCCCGTGGCGCTCGACGTTGGTGTCGGTGAAGAGCGTGAGCGACGAGCCGGCCTGCTCGAAGAAGGCCCAGAAGAGCGTGCTGAAGAAGAGCAGGATCAGCACGACGAAGAGGCGCTCGCGCACGATCTTGGTGTCGCGGATCGCGGCCACGAAGATGATCCCGACGACGAGCAGCGAGAACGGCGTGAGCACGTAGCTCATCAGCTCGAAGTAGCGGACGAGGAGCGCGAAGGCGGCGACGCTCGCGAAGGCGCCCGCGTAGGTCCAGTTCTCGATCGAGAGGCCCGCGACCTTGTGGTTCAGCTTGTCGTTCGGGGGATCGCCGTTGTCGCCGAGCTGCTTGGCGCCGAACCCGAAGACGAGCAGGCCCGCGAGCATGCCGATGCCCGCGAGGCCGAAGCCGTACGACCAGCCGTAGGTCTCACCGAGATAGCCGCAGAGCAGCGGCGCGACGCCCGCGCCGAGGTTGATGCCCATGTAGAAGATCGTGAACGCGCCATCGCGGCGGGGATCGTTGCGGTCGGGGTAGAGGCCGCCGACGATCGACGAGATGTTCGGCTTGAAGAAGCCGTTGCCGACGATGAGGAACGCGAGCGCGACGTAGAGGAAGAACTCGGTCTCGATGGCCATCACGAAGTGGCCGAGCGCCATGAGCACCGAGCCGAGCATGACCGCGCGCTTGTAGCCGAGGAGTCGGTCCGCGAGGATCCCGCCCACGAAGGGGGTCGCGTAGACCAGCGCGCCGTAGGCGGCGTAGATGCCTTTGGCCTTCGCGTCCGAGTCGGTGGCGCTCATCTCGGCGAAGAGCTGCCGCACGAGGTAGAGCGTGAGGAGCGCGCGCATCCCGTAGAACGAGAAGCGCTCCCACATCTCCGCGAAGAAGAGCATGTAGAGCGCGCGCGGCTGCTTGAGCTTCGGTTCCGTCATGAATCCCCAAGGCATCGCGTCGCTGGCTGCGGCGGCGCGGAGGGGGCGAAGATTCAGAACGGCGAGGAAGCTGTCAATGCGCACGGTCTCGACGCGCGGACGGAACGGGTGGCGCAGGGGCAGCAAGAGAACGACGATGCGCGCGAAGCGCAGCGAGGCCGAACGTCCGGGGCTGGCCCTCTGCGGCCAGGGGGCGTCTCGGTCTGTGAGCCCTTCGGGCTCCTATCCTCGCGAACGTCGCTGCGCTGCGCTCCGCTCGGTTCGCTCCGGCCGAAGAGCAGCCCGCCGGGAGGCCTGTAGCGAAGCGGAAGGTCACTTCCCCCGCCGTGAGCGAAGCGCGGAGCGCGAAGCGAACACTAAAAGAGCTCGATTTCGACGACGCCGCGGTCGGGCTCGGGCTCACGTGTGGGCGGGGCCGAGGGACGCGACGGAAGCGGGAGCGAGATCTCCAGCTGCGGTTGCGGCGCTTCCTTGCGGGCGCGCTCGCGTTCGAGGATGTCGCGGATGATGTGGGGAGGGAGCATCGGAACCTCCGGTTCGCGTCGACTTCTCGACCGAGTCGGCGGGGTCAGCCGCCGAGTTACGACGAAGCATGACCCGTGCCGATTCTCACGAACGAATAATTCGCAACGATTTCCAGACGTGATGGGGCGGCGAGGGGTCGGGAGACCTGTGACCTTTCGGGTTTGAAAACCCCACTTCGGAAACGAATGTCGTGCTCATCCGTCGCTGAGGACGGGTGATTCGAAGATCCGCGCGCCCACGCCGAGAGACACCGTTGGTGCGTGCGACCCCGAGGACCGGTGACGCGCTTCGTCACCGCCATGACACGCGTGACGCGACACACGAGACACTCGAGGCGTGCGAACCGCGCTCAGAACGGCTCGGGGATGCAGCGACCCGCCGCGCACACCAACGGCGCGCAGCAGTCCGCGTCGCCGCGGCAGAGACTGCACGCTCCGTCGACGCAGGCTTGGTTGCCACAGTCGCGGCAAGTGTCGCAGCCGTCCGGGGTCGGGCACTCGCCGCCGACGTCCAAGATCGCTTCGTCGTAGTGCACCGTGAGCGGGCCGCTGGCCGCGAGGCGGCGCACGAAGACGCTGCCGAAGACCTCGAGGCTCTCGGGGGTCACGAGCTCGGCGCGCGGCGCGTAGAGGTTGGCGGCGAGATCGCCGCCCGCCGCGAGGTCGACCGTGCCTGCGCCTCCGACGTAGAGGCGCACGCGGCTCGGGCGCGCGGGATCGCCGATCGTCCAGCGCGCGGTGCCGAGCACGTTGCCGGCCACGAAGAGATCGAGCTCCGCGCCGCCTTCGAGCGTCACCACGAACGCGCCCTCGAGCGCGAGGTCCGATGCGACGAAGATCGCGACGCGGCCGCGGATCACGAGCTCGAGCGCGCCGCCCGCGATGCGATCGAAGTAGTAGCGGCCGCAGTCGAGCTCCACGCGTCGGTCGTCGCCTTCGCCGAGCGAGTCGGGCGTGAGCCCCGCACGCGCGTCGTCGTTGTCGTCACGGTAGCCCTCCACGACCGCGCCGACGTCGAGCAGCCGCGACACGTCGCAGTCGCACGGCGCGTCGACGACGACCGGCTCGCGCACCACGCCGCCGACGTCCTCGCTCTCGCGCACGTCGTAGGCCGCGCCGGTCGGCAGGTGCACGAGCCCGTCGACCCGCAGCCGATCGACGCTCACGCCCGCGCCCGTGAAGAGGTCCTTGTCGATGCCGAACGCGGCGGAGCCGGAGAGCATGCCGCCCGCACGAACGCTGCCGCCCACGTCGACCTGCAACCCCGCGCCATCGACGTCGGACTCCGCGATCACGCTGCCGCCGACGCTCGCTCCGGCGCTCGCCGCGAACGATTGATTGCTACCGACCGAGCCGCCGCGGCGACCCGGCGTCCAGGGGCCCTCGCGGCTGTCGAAGGCGTCTACCGTGAGCGCGTGCGAGAGCGCGAAGCCATCGCACGCGCAGAGCGCGAAGCGGAACGTGGTCTGCGTGACGGTGCCACCACAGCGCGGCTCGCCCGCGCCGTCGCCGACTTGAAAGAGCGGGCCGCTCCCCGCGCAGAAGCCGCCGTCGACGCGGGGCGCGTCCGGCGCATCGAGCTGTGCGTCCGCGAGCGGAGCGTCGACGCCGACCGAACCGTCGCGGAGCGTGGCGATCACGTCGGAGCTCGCGCACCCGAGACCGAGCAGAGCGACGACGACCACGCGCACGAGCGACAGCGTAGCAGGGCGCGACGCGCTCACGTGCACCTCGTCGCTTCGCGCACGCTCGTCACGCACGTCGTTCGTCGTGCGTTCGTGCGTGCGTTCGTCGTGCGCAGGCTCGACGTGTGCTCGCGCTCGGCGTGCGCGAAGCCTCTCACGTCACTTCCGATCGTCGCGCCGAACGTCGCCTCACGGCGCCGCTTCGAGCTCCGCCAGACGCGAGCGTGCGCGCCCCGCGAAGGGCGAGCTCGGATGACGTGCGAGCAGCCCACGCCACGCCTCCGCTTCCTCGGCGTCGCGACCGAGGCGAGCGTAGGCACGCGCGAGCCCGGCACGAGCTTCCGCGTCGAGCGCGCCGCCGTGCACGATCGCGGAGCGGTAGAGACGAACCGCGCCACCTGGATCCCCGAGGTGCTCGAGCCGCAGCGCGGCCGCCGCGACCCGCGCGACGTACGCCGCGTGTGTGCTGGGGTGTGCGCTCGTGACCTCGAGGTAGGTGCGCTCGGCTTCACGGTAGCTCCCCGCCCCGCGCAGCGCGTTCGCGCGACGCAGCAGATCGTCGGCCGTCTCCGCCACCATCACCGGCGCCGGATCGGGCTGCACGCGCGGACGACGACGACGCACCCGGCGCGGCTCGTCGCCTTCGTCGTCGATCTCGATCGTCTCACTCCGCTCGCTCGTCGCCGAGAGCTCGGGCGCCGCCGCGTCGAGCAGCTCGATGGGTCCGATCGTCGCGACCGCGCTCGGTGTCGGCTCCGGCTGCCGCATCGCCACCACGCCGAGGCCGATCCCGAACGCCACCAGCGCGACGACGCCGAGCCCGAAGCGCAAGAGCTTACTCGCCGCGGGCGACGCGGTCCCGCCGTTCGGCGCGCTCGGCGTCGGGCCCTCGTTCGGCGTGGGAGGTCCTTCCCACGCCGCCATCACGTTGCCGACGAACGCCGCCGTCTCCGCGTCGCTCAAGCGGCGCGCGGGGCCTGGGCCATCGTCGAGCGGCGGCAACGCACGCCGCAGATCGTCCGCTTCGGTCATGACCCCTCCTCGAGACCGAGCGGGAAGCTACCGCTCGGCGTCCGTCGTGCTTCGAGCGTCTCGCGCAGCTTCTTGGTCGCGAGACGCAGCCGGCTCTTCGCCGTGTCGAACGGGACCCCGAGGCTCTCCGCGAGCTCGGGCACGCTCATGCCCATCACGTGATGCAGCACCAGCACCTCACGCTGCTCGGTCGGCAGCGTGTCGAGCAGCCGCGCGACGTCGCGGCGCCGCACGTACGCGTCGGTTCGTTCGGGCTCGTCGCGCACCACGTGCAGGTCGGGCGCGGCCTCGCGCGTCGCTTGGCTACGCGCGCGCTCCTTCTTCGCGAGAGAGAGCGTCTCGCGCACGGTGATGCGATCGGCCCACGCGCGGAACGCGCCCTCGCCGCGGTAGCCGTGCAGGCCACGCAAGATCGCGAGCAGCGCGTTCTGCGCCATGTCGTCGACGAGGGCATCACCGCGCACGAGGTAGCGCACGAGGTTGCGCACCCGCGGGAGCAGTCGCGTCACGAGCTGCTCGGCCGCGCGTCGGTCGCCGGAGGCCGCGCGCGCCGCGAGCCCTTCGAGCTCGTCCGGGGGTGCGGAGGATGTGGCCGTCATCGCCATCGCCCCAAGAGAGAAGCGGGGCTCGCAAAACGGGTCACGACGCCGGTGAGATTCTGGCGATTTGCCTCCGCCCGAGCCGGAGAGGCGCCCGAGCGGACGACGATCGCGAGCATCGCGTTCGGCTGCAACCACCAGAAACGATTGCGGATCTGGGTGTTGCCCGCCTCGTCCGCGTAGCGGAGCACCGGGGCCGACGGAATCGCGTCCGCGCCGACCCCGAAACGCAGCGCGACGTGCTCGCCGAGCGCGACGTGGCCCACGAGGCGCAGCCCGAAGAGGGCGCTGGTCGTCGTGGTCGCGGGCTCGGGCGAGAGACCGTCGACCCGCGCTTCCACCTCGCCGCGCGCGATCCGCGCGACGCCGGCGCGCGCGAGCAGGTCGAGCCCACCGCGTGGTCGCACGAACATCACCGCACCGAGATCGAAGAACGCCGCGTGACGCGTGACGGTCACGCGCGTGAGCGGATCGGAGAGACGCGCGCCGAGGCCGACCTCACCGCCGAGTCCGAGCACGAGCCGCGCGCGGCGGAGCCCGAGGCGCAGCGTGGGCCCTTGCTGGACCGGGCTCTCGCCGTCGAGCGCCGTCCACCAGCCCGCGTCGACCTCCACCGCGAGCCGCGACTCGTCGGCGATCGAAGTCGGATCCGGCTCACTTGGCTCACTCGGCTCGGGAGTCGGCGTCGGAGGTGGCGCAGCGACGCCGACCTCGCCACCGAGGCTCAACGCTTGAAGCGCACTGCGCACCGCGACCGCCACGGACTCGACGTTCGCGGATCCTCCGAAGGGCTCGTCGTTCGGCGCCGCGAAGTCGCGCACCAAGAGGCGTCGCTCGCGCACGTCGACGAAATGGAGCCGCAGGCCGTTCGCTCGTGCCTCGACCCAGATCACCACCCGCGCACCGCGCGAGACCCCCGCGGCCTCGTCGAGATCACGTGGTGTCGATGCGCGCGTGGTCTCGAGCGTCCACTCGAGATCCGAGGTCTGCCCGACCAGACGTTCGTCGAGATCGGCGGGCAGCGGCGCGATCACCCGCGCGCGCTCGCGGTCCTGAGCTCGGGCAACGCCCACGCTCGCGCACAGCAGCGCGAGGCACGCGCCGAGAACCCGAGACGCACGACCGACCACCGACCACACCGCGCGTCAGGGTAACGGACGCGGCGATCGAACGCGCGCCCTTCCTCGACGGGATCGTCGGCGATCGTCGACCCGCGAGCTCGCACCTCGCTCAACGCCAGGTGAGCACGGCGCCGTGGGTGATCGCCGCGAGCTGCTGCCGCACCGCGCGGATCTCCCGGCTGTTCCGGCTGCGGCGGATGATGTTGATCACCAGACGCACGATTCCGAAGGTCATCGTCGCGAAGCTCGCGAGCACGAGACCGCGCATCCGCGGCACCCGGCCGCAGTCGTCGTCCCAACTGCAGTCGAAGTTCGCTTCGACGAGCGCGACCGAAGAGATGCCGAGCGCGAACGCGCCGCCAGCGACCAGCGAGATCGGAAGACCGAGGCCCGGGCGTCGGCGCCGCAGCTCGGCGAGGCGCGCCTCGAGCTGCAGCGCGGTCGCAGCGACCTGGGGCGCGGGGATCTGCGGCGCGGCGATGGACGGGGGAACGGGGGTCGCGACGCGGGGCGGCTCGGGCACCGGTTGCGCGAGCTCCGCATCGAGCACCCGCACCTGACTGCCGGGCGGCAGGATGAGCACCACCGGCGCGTCGAGCGCGAGCGCGCTCTCGGCCGCGGGCGTGGGGGGCTGATACGGGATCTCGGTCACGGTCGGCGACGGACCGTCGGCGTGCTCGACCACGATCACGGTGTCCTGCGCGAAGGGATCCTGCGCGCTCGCGACCGTCGTGGCGCCGACCACACCAAACGACACACCGAGCAACACACCGAGGCTGATCTTCATGACGCTTCCCCCAACGTTCGGGTCGACCTCGCGGCCTCGTGGAGGCCAGCGGACGACGAAAGAGCTCATCTCGTCGGAGCCCTGCACGTGCTCGGGTCCGACCGGACCTCCAGCACTTCTACAAGGATCGGGCCAACCGGATTCGCGCCCGCGAAGTGCGAGTCTTTCGAGCGAATCCGGCCGCTCGGCCGGACATGTGGCGCAGAAGCACACCGGAGAGTGAAAGCGCGACCACTGGGGTGTGGCACGCAGCGGCACGCGACGGGCGACGACGAGCAGACGCGGAATCAGTGCGGGAGGCGATCCCTCACTCGTCGCGCGCTGCGGGCGCTCGCCATGCAGCCCAACCGAAGCCGACGACTCCGACGCCCGCGAGCGCGAGTCCGAACGTGTCGAAGAAGCCGAGCCGTGTGGCGTCGCTCGCACCGAGGTCTTTGACGAGCTGCACGCCCACGCTGCCCGTGTAGCCGAGGGCGTCCGCGAGCTGGATCGCGAACGCGGCGTTGCCGACCGTGCCCGTCGCGGCGACCACACGCTCGAAGAGCACGGTGTTGTAGGGCACGTAGATGAGGTAGCTGCCGAGGCCGACCGCGATCATCCACTCGAGGCCACCGAGGATTCCGCGCGCGCGCAGCCAGGTGCAGAGCCCGACCGTCGCAGCGCCGAACGCCATCATCGCGTACGTGGTGAGCAGGCCGCGTCGGTGGTCGCGGACCACGTTGAGGAGCGCGAGCGCGAGCAAGACGACGAGCGCGATCGGCACCTCGGTGCGCGTGAAGATGCCCGCGTCGTCGCCGAGGCCGAGCTCGTCGAGGAGCTCGACGCCGTAGTTGTCGCGGAAGTCGCGGTACGCGGTGGCCGCGACGTACACGACGAAGAGCGGCGCGAGGGTCGCCGCGTGATCGCGAAGGAACGCACGACGCATCGCGCGATCCATCGGCGGACGAGGGCGACGCGCCGCGACGTCCTCTGCGTTCGGCGGCGGGAGGCGATCGAGCAGCCACACGCTCAGCACGAAGGGCAACAGGAACACCGCGCCGGTCGCGAAGGGCATCCAGGTCTCGGACACGCCGTGCGCGCTCATGAGCCAGCGCCCGACGTCCTTCACGACGCCGCTCGCGACGATGAACGAGGTCGCGAGGCCGGCGAGGAGCGCGTCGGAGCTGCGTCGGCCTTCGAGGTAGCGGACGACGAGCCCCCAGACCATGCCGAGCGGCAAGCCGTTCGCGAAGATCCCGACGACGCGGAGATCGGGCGGGAGGATCGCGAAGAGCAGCAGCGCGAGCTCGGAGAGCAACACGAGGAGCACGAGCGCACGCGCGCGGCGATCGTCGCGAAGCGCGGGCACGATGCCGACGCCGAGGTACTTGCTGGCGGTGTAGCCGAGGAGCTGCGCGATGACGTACGCGGTCTTCGCCACGAGCTCGGTGCCGAGGAAGGTCTCGCCCTCGAAGCTCGCCGCGGCGAAGGGCTTTCGGAAGGCGTACATCCCGAAGTAGGTCGCGAACGCGGCCACGACCGCGTACGTCGCGACCACCGTTCGGGGTGCGCGCTCGAGCCGCCGCGTGATCGCGTCCGCCAGCACGCGCGCACGGTACCGGACCGACGGTGCTCGGCGCGCGTTCGCTGCACGCGGCCGACGCGGGCGTCGCGCAGGACGGGTCCACGTCGAGCGTGCGGGCACCGACCCACCAGTGAGCACGCCAAGAACCACGCGGCGTCACCTTGACGCACCGCGTCGAAACGCGTTTCCTTCGCGGGCGCGCGGGGTTGCCGTCGATTGACTTCCCTCCGCCGCCCACCTAATCCTCGGCGCGCCTGGGCGAACGACCCGGGCGAGCCCAAACCTTTCGAGGGCCCCGCCCTCCACGCGCCGCGATCCCTCGGCGCGCCAACGGAGCGACATCGATGAGCGCGATCGCGATGACCCTGGTGCTGCTGAGCACCCTCGCCTTCTTCTCGTGGTCCATGTTCCGACGCACCCGTCAGGTGGCGATCGGAAAGTCGGATCCGCGCTTCGAGTGGACCCCCGAGCAGATCTTCGATCGAACGAAGAAGGTGCTCTTGGTCGCGCTCGGCCAAGAGAAGATGTGGAAGAAGAAGGGTTACCTCGCGGCCGGCTTCGCGCACATCGTGATCTTCGGCGCGTTCAACGTGCTCCTTCTGAACTCGATCCTGCTCTGGGGTCGCGGCTACGACTACGACTGGAACTTCTTCTTCGGCCTGCTCTCCACCGAACATCTCCTCGGGCAGCTCTACAGCTTCGCCAAGGAGATGGCGGCCGCGGGCGCGATGACTGGCGCGCTCATCTTCTGGTACATCCGCCTCTCGAAGAAGGGCCGCGACTCCGGTGATCCGAAGGAGGTCGGTGACCGCCCGCGCATGACGCTCGGCCTCGAGCCGAACGTCATCCTCGGCATCATCTTCACGATGATGTTCGCCGACTTCCTCTACGTCGGCGGCCACGTCGCGCTCCAGGCGCAGGCCACCGGCCAAGAGGTTCACTGGGCCTGGTACGAGCCCTTCGGCTCCGCGCTCGCGATGGCGTTCTCGGGCATGGGCGAGGGCACGCTGCGCGCGCTCGAGCACGCCGGCTTCTGGTGGCACGCGGCGTGGGTGCTCCTGTTCCTGAACATCCTCCCGTACACGAAGCACTTCCACATCGTGTCCGTGATGCCGAACGTGTTCGCCTACGATCGTCAGCCGAACGCGCTGCCGAAGGTGGAGGACATCGAGGGCAAGCTCGAGCGCGACGAGTCGCTCGGAATCAAGACGATTCGCGATCTGACCCACACGCAGATCCTCGATCTCTACACCTGCACCGAGTGCGGCCGCTGCAGCGACAACTGCCCCGCGTTCATCACGGACAAGGTCCTCTCTCCGAAGCACTTCACGCTCGCGCTCCGCGATCACCTCTACGCGAGCGAGTACGCGATGTTCGGCAAGAGCGACGACGTGGGTCGCCCGCAGGACGGCCGCCGTCCGGACGCCCCCGCGCTCGCCGAAGAGGACGCGCGCGAAGAGATCCACACCTTCCCGAAGCCGCCCGCAGGCGCGTACTTCCTCCAGGCCGCAGCCGACGTCGAGCTGGTGCCGAACGTGCTGCACCCGGACGTCATCTGGAGCTGCACCTCGTGCCGCGCCTGCGAAGAGCAGTGCCCGGTGATGATCAGCTACGTCGACAAGATCGTCGGGATGCGCCGCGAAGAGGTGCTCGTGAAGGGCGAGTTCCCCCACGACCTTCAGCGCGCTTTCAACGGCATCGAGCGCAACAAGAACCCGTGGAACGTCTCGAACCTCGACCGCGCGGACTGGACGAAGGGCCTCGACGTCCCGCTGATGAGCGAGAACCCGGGCGCCGAGGTGCTCTACTGGGTCGGCTGCGCGGCGAGCTTCGACGATCGCGCGAAGAAGGTCGCGCGCAGCGTCGTGCAGCTCTTGCAGACCGCGGGCGTCGACTTCGCGATCCTCGGCACCGAGGAGACCTGCACGGGCGACCCGGCGCGCCGCGGCGGCAACGAGTTCCTCTTCCAGACGATGGCGGAGGGCAACGTCGAGACGCTCAACGGCTACGGAGTGCAGAAGAAGACCGTCCTCACGGCGTGCCCGCACTGCTTCAACACGCTGAAGAACGAGTACCCGGACTTCGGCGGGCACTACGACGTCGTGCACCACACGGACTTCCTCCAGGGCCTGCTGGTCGCGGGGAAGCTGCGTCCGACCAAGCCCGTGAAGGCGAAGGTCGCGTTCCACGACTCCTGCTACCTCGGTCGCTACAACCAGGTGTACGAGTCGCCGCGCCAGGTGCTCGAGTCGATCGAGGGGGTGGAGCTCGTCGAGGTGGAGTACTGGAACAAGCAGCAGGGCCTCTGCTGCGGCGCGGGCGGCGCGCAGTACTTCATGGAAGAGACCGGCGGCACGCGCGTGAACAAGAAGCGCACGCTTCAGCTCCTGAAGACGGGCGCGGACACCGTGGCCTCCGGCTGCCCGTTCTGCATGACGATGCTGAGCGACGGCCTCAAGGGCGAGGAGCGCGAGGACGTGCGCCAGCTCGACGTGGCCGAGATCCTCGCGGAGGCGGTCGTGCTCCGCGCGGCGAAGCCGATGGCGGACGCGGCGGAGTGAGCACCGCCGCGGTCACGTGATCGCGAGCGTTCGATGCGAGGCCACCTCCGGGTGGCCTCTCGTCTTCCGTCTCTCGATTTCCTCTCTCGTCGTCCTTCGCGACGGCCGTCGAAGCCTCTCGACGCCGCGTGAGGAGAACGGCACGGAGAAGACGCGTCTCGCACCGTGCGACGTCACCCCTCTTCGGGCGGACGCGACGGACGCGACGGCCGATCGGACGAGCGCTCGGGGCGCGCCTCGCTGCGCGCGCGTGAGAGCACGTCCGCGAAGCTCGACTTCTTCGGCTCGGGCTCGCTCGGCATCGACGCCGGATCGAGCTCCGAGATCAACGTCGGTGATGCGCCGTCTCCGGCCCCGAGGAGCAGCACCTTGCCGCCGACCTCCACCACGTAGAGCGTGCGCCGTGGGTCGAGGGCCACGCGCTCGATCACCTTCACGCGCTGCCCGCGTCCGCCGAACGCGAAGCCCCGCCGCACGCCCCAACGCAGGAGCAGCCACGCGAGCAGACACACCGCCAGCAAGCTGACGAGCGTCTGCAAGAGCGCGGCGCCGTACCCGGTCGGCAGCGGCGCGGGCTGCGTCTGGAGAAGCACGAAGAGCACGAAGGGAGCCTGCCGACCCCGCGCGTGTCGGTCAACGCAGCGTGATTCGCGGGGTCGATTCGCGAGGTCGATTGCGGGTCGATTGCGGGTCGATTGCGGGTCGATTCGCGTGGTCGACTCGCGTGGTCGATTCGCGGGTCGATTCGTCGACTCGCCGCGATCAGCGTAGGCCGTAGCGTTGAATCTTCGCGTAGAAGGTGCCGCGTGCGACACCGAGCGCCTTCGCGGCCGCCGCGACGTTGCCGTCGAAGACCGACAGCGCGTGCGCGAAGACGTCGCGTTCGATCGCTTCGAGGGTGCGCACCGCGCCCTGATCACCCGCGAACGACGGTGCGGGTGGCGCGGAGGACGGCGCGCGAGGAGCCGCGCCCCCGAGGGTGCTGCGGGTGCGCACGAACGCCGGCAGCTCCTCGATCACGTCGACGTCGTAGGGCAGCAGGCTCGCCGCGCCCTCGACGAGGTTCGCGAGCTCGCGGATGTTGCCCGGCCAGTCGTAGCTCGAGAGCTCGCGCATCACCGCGCTCGACACCCGCACCGGCGCGCGACCCGAGCGCTCGCAGTAGATCGCGAGGTGGCGATCGACGAGGCGTGGGATGTCGCCGCGACGCTCCCGCAGCGGTGGCAGCTTCAAGTGCACCACACGAAGTCGGTAGTAGAGGTCGAGGCGGAAGAGCCCGTCGTCCACCGCCTTCTCGAGGTCGCGGTGGGTGGTGGCCACGATGCGCGCGCGGATCGGGAGATCGCGTGTCCCGCCGAGGCGCTGCACGACGCGCTCTTGGAGCACGCGCAGCATCTTGGCCTGCATGTCGAAGGGCATGTCGCCGATCTCGTCGAGCAGCAGCGTGCCTCGCCCCGCGAGCTCGAACTTGCCCGCGTGCCCACGGGCGCGCGCGCCGGTGAAGGCGCCCGCCTCGTAGCCGAAAAGCTCGCTCTCGAGCAGCTCGCGCGGGATGGCCGCGACGTTCAATCCGACGAAGGGCTCTTTCGCGCGCGGGCTGCCGTGGTGGATCGCCTGCGCGAGCAGCTCCTTGCCGGTGCCGCTCTCGCCCGTGATGAGGACCGGCACGTCGCTCGACGCCGCGCGACGCGCGTCCGCGATCACGCGCCGGAACGCGACGTCGTCACCCACGAGATCCTCGAACGCGAACCGCGCCGCGCCACCGACGAGGCGCTGCGCGAGCTGCTGCGCGCTCGCGAGCTCGCGCAGCATCAAGACCGTCCCGCCCGGATGACGACGCGCGCGTACGAGCAG
>ERZ761607.1192-NODE-1192-length-34375-cov-44.416667_pt1 | contig 34375 bp, 36 predicted proteins | sample MGYA00511164_ERZ761607 | MGnify/ENA primary metagenome ERZ761607 (study PRJEB28899, sample SAMN02445080) | bioreactor sludge metagenome | biome: EBPR sludge | place: Australia: Brisbane, Thorneside Wastewater Treatment Plant | collected 2011-06-22 ... | reverse complement strand
TCATGTAACTAACTGTTTATAAATTAAATTAATTTTAAGAGCGTGATGATTGGCCGGCTAGATTCTGCAGAAATCAGGTGGATCGACGACTGAGCAAATGTCCGCCCCACTGTCCTTAACTTGGCCAAACCGAACGCACAAGCTTGAGTCAAATACTCTACTGCGCTCTAGGCGACTCATGGCTGTCCTCGGTCGCCAATCAATTTGAATTCGATCACGACCGCATCCTGTACTGCGAGAAACCCACCCAATACCGAGTAGGGTTGCACCCCAAAATCGGTTTGACGCAGTACGAACGTTCCCGCGACCGCGAGGCGCTCCGGCAAGCCTTCCACAGTAAGAGGAATCCACATTGCGTGCTGCTGGCCGTGCATTTCGATCTGCACCTTGGCGACAAATTTGGGGGATTCCCCGGTGATCTGAAGCGAATGCACGCGGACAAAGGGAAATTGGTCGGCTTGCAGGTTGTTCACGCCCAGCATGTGCTCACGCGCCCCTTTGATGGCCTCGGGGGACAGGATGGACGAGAAGGCGCTGCCGAGGGCCGACCGGTACTTCGGATTGTCGATCTCCAGTTGGTCGAGGCGGAATGCCAGGTCAAATCGTCCGTTTGCCGCTCCGGTGGCCGGCAGGTAAAAGAACCCGATGAACCGGGGTGCGGAAAAGACATGATTGTGTCCCGCTGCGGCAGCCCGGCCGCCACGGAACACATAGATTCGAACCGTCGATTGGCCCGGGTCGAGGGTGAAGACTGTTCCACTCGCAGTACTCAACGCGGAATATTCGGCCTTCAATTCCGTCTGGCGGTCGCTCGGGGTGAGCGATGCTCCACTCGTTGGCGAAGTGGGCGATATGACGGTGCAGCTCAGCAGCGTTATGACCGCAGCTGCGCTGGAAAGAAAAGTCAGGATCTTCTTCCGATACATGGTGGCTCCTTCAAGGTCCGGCAGCTCGTTGGCTCTCCGCCAAATTCGGCATTTCCGATTCAGAGTCGGCGAACCATGAATTGCCCCAAGCCGGCTGGGTATCGCTGAGCCTTAATCGACCAGGGGCGCGACCCTCCACTTGACGGTTGTCCGCCCGTCGATGCATCTCCGATACCATTCCCTCGAACTGACGCTTGATCTGGCGGTTGATCAGGAAATCGCCGATCAGCGGCGGCAGCCAGAAATCCGGCGTCATCCGGACCTGATAATCGACCCGGGTGTATGTTCCGTTGCCATGCACCCGCACGACACCATGGATGGCCAGGTTGCCTGCCACCGAGTTGAGGGTAATGGATCCGTCGGGGGGATACATCACCTCCAGGATCGTGCGGGTGGGGTATTCGAGGAACAGGAGTCGCGCCACACCTTCGATTTCCACGCGTTTCCTCCCGGCTCCGGCACTGATCAGACGGACGGCAAGGATGTCCGGGACGAAGCGGGGCATGTTCTCGTAATCGTTCAACACGTCCCAGACCACTTCATGCTTTATCGACAGCACCAGTGCCACGCCTATCTGGAGAGCCTTGCCGTCGGCAACGCGTGCGGTATTCACGGTGATCGCGTCGGCAATGTCCACCGCATGCGCCGCCATGCCCTCTCCGCTTCCAAGCCCCAGCGAGGCGATCAAAGCCGCTGCCAACGGCATCCAGCCTGAAACTCTCTTTGCCATGTCCGGGTCGTCCTCGTGTGGAAGTCGGCGGCGCTGCCTTGTAGCGAGACTCGCCCAAGGAGGCTAGGCCTTAGGTGCGAGGACGCATCGCGTCCTAAAAACGCAACGATCAAGACGGATTGATCCCGTGCCATCACACGTGGATACGCTTGTCATAGGGGTAAACAGAAATGGGGTGGGATTTATTCCCGAAGCGGCGAAAATTTTGGGTGGCGGCAGCAGGCCGTTCGATTTTCACGGCGACCCGTGATTGGATCGCACGGCCGCGTCCTGTGCTGTACGGAAGACGAGATACCGAAAGCGCCAATACGGAAAAACCCTAGAGTCCGGGCACGCTACACAACTAAACCACACGTATTTATTTGGTGCCCGGGGGGGGACTCGAACCCCCACAGTGTTACCACCGGCGGATTTTGAATCCGCTGCGTCTACCGATTCCGCCACCCGGGCAAGGGGCCGGACGCGAACGCGTCCGGCGACAGAAGCCGCGCATTATCGCCGAATCGGGCAGCCTGCCGCAAGGCGACCGTTATAATCGCGCCCCATGCGTGTTGCCGATTTCGATTTCGATCTCCCTGCCGACCTGATTGCGCAGTTTCCGCCCGCGGTACGCGGCGGCAGCCGGCTGCTGCACGTCGAGGCGTCCGGTACGCTGCACGACCACTGGTTCAGCGAGCTGCCTGCGCTGCTGCAGCCGGACGATCTGCTGGTGATGAACGATACGCGCGTGATCAAGGCGCGGCTGTTCGGCCAGAAGGACTCCGGCGGCAAGGTCGAACTGCTGGTGGAACGGGTAACGGACGAATTCGAGGCACTGGCCTTCATCCGCGCCAGCCACGCGCCCAAGCCAGGTTCGCACATTCATCTTTCCGACGACACCCTCCTTGATGTACTGGCGCGGCAGGACGACCTGACGCAGCTGCGCTTTCCGCGCCCGGTGCTGGAGGTACTGGACCAGTTCGGCCGGTTGCCGCTGCCGCCTTACATCGAACACACGCCGACCGCAGACGACGAGGCGCGCTACCAGACCGTCTACGCGAACGAGCCGGGCGCGGTGGCCGCACCGACGGCCGGCCTGCATTTCGACGACGCGATGCTGGATACGCTCACGCAACAAGGCATCCGCACGGCGCGGGTAACCCTGCATGTGGGCGCCGGCACCTTCCAGCCGGTGCGGGTGGACCATGTCGCCGACCACAGGATGCACAGCGAGCGCTACACGATCCCGCCAGCGACCGTCGATGCGATCCGAGACACGCATGCTCGCGGGGGGCACGTGGTGGCGGTGGGCACCACCAGCCTGCGCGCGCTGGAGGCGGCCGCGCAGTCCGGAAAATTGCACGCGGGCTCCGGCGAGACCGACATCTTCATCACCCCGGGCTATCGATTCCGGGTGGTCGACACGCTCATCACCAACTTCCATCTGCCCCGCTCCACGCTGCTGATGCTGGTCTCCGCGTTTGCCGGCGTGGACACCATCCGCGCTGCCTATGCGCATGCCATCTCGGAACGCTACCGCTTCTTCAGCTATGGCGACGCGATGTTTTTAGAGAAGTCTCCTCCCGCATGAAATTTGACCTCCTCACCACCGACGGCGGCGCACGCCGCGGCCAGCTCCAGCTCGCGCACGGCACCGTGCAAACACCCGTGTTCATGCCGGTCGGTACCTACGGGACAGTGAAGGCGATGTCGCCAGCCGAACTCACCGACATCGGCTTCGAGATGGTGCTGTCGAATACTTTCCACCTGTGGCTGCGGCCGGGGCTGGAGGTGATCGAGAAATTTGACGGCCTGCACCGCTTCATGGGCTGGGACAGGCCCATCCTCACCGATTCGGGCGGCTTCCAGGTCTTCAGCCTGGGCAAGCTCAGGAAGATCACGGAGGACGGTGTGAAATTCGCCTCGCCGATCAACGGCGACAAGCTGTTCCTCACGCCCGAAATCTCGATGCAGATCCAGCGTACGCTGAATTCCGACATCGTGATGATCTTCGACGAGTGCACGCCCTACCCGGCCACCGAGCGCGAAGCGGCCGACTCGATGCGGCTCTCGCTGCGCTGGGCGGCACGTTCGAAGGCGGCGCACGCCGGCAACCCCAACGCGCTGTATGGCATCGTACAGGGCGGCATGTACGAAGGGTTGCGCGACGAATCGGCGCGCGAGCTGATCGCCATGGACTTCGACGGCTACGCCATCGGCGGCCTCTCGGTCGGCGAACCCAAGGACGACATGACGCGTATCCTCGCCCACACTGCGCCGCAGCTGCCGGCAGGCAAGCCGCGCTACCTGATGGGCGTCGGCACGCCGTCCGATCTGGTCGCCGCCGTGGCCCAGGGCATCGACCAGTTCGACTGTGTGCTGCCGACGCGCAACGCGCGCCACGGCATCCTGTTCACCCGGCGCGGCGAAATGCGCATCCGAAACGCGCGCTGGAAGACCGACACCGCGCCGATCGACGACGAATGCGACTGCCACACCTGCACCCATTTCAGCCGCGCCTACGTGCATCACCTGATCCGAGCCGGCGAAATCCTCGGCGCGCGACTGGCCACGATCCACAACCTGCATTACTACCATCGTCTGATGGCCGGGATGCGCGCCGCAATCGAGGCGCATCGCTTTGCCGACTTCACGGCACGGTTTCATGAGATGCAAACGCGTGGATGGTAGAATCCCATGGTTTTAACTGAACTGCCTTAGATTCGGAGCTTTTACCCATGATTTCACTCGCCCACGCACAAGCCGCCGCCGCAGCCAACCCGGGGTTTGAGCAGTTCCTCCCGCTCATCATCATCTTCATCCTGTTCTGGTTCATGCTGATCCGTCCGCAGATGAAGCGCGCCAAAGAACAGAAGAAAATGCTGACGGAACTGGCCAAGGGCGACGAAGTCGTCACCGCCAGCGGCCAGGTCGGCAAGATCGTCAAGCTCGGCGATCAATATGTGTCCCTGGAAATCGCTGACGGTGTCGTCACTCACGTACAGAAGCAATCGGTGCAGACGCTGCTACCCAAGGGCACGATCAAAGGCCTGTAAAGACGATGGGTTAGGCGCCAGGGGCTAGGATGAGCGGTTGGCCTGCGGCCACACGACCAATTCCTAGCCGCCCGTTTTCCCCGACCCCTACTTCCTCGTTCTCCACTCCCCGCCCCCTAAAATGAACCGCTTCCCGCTCTGGAAATATGTACTCATCGGCATCACGCTGGTGATCGCCTTCCTCTATACCCTGCCCAATTTCTTCGGCGAAGTACCTGCGGTGCAGATTTCCCCGATCCGCACGACCGAAAAGGTCGACACGGCATTGCTGGGCCAGGTGGAATCCTCGCTGAAGGCCGCCAATCTGGGCTATCAGGGAATGGAGTTGGCGGGAAACAGCATCAAGGTCCGCCTGGCCAGTACCGACCAGCAGATCAAGGCCAAGGACGTGCTGCAGAATAGTCTGGGGGAACGCTATACCGTCGCGCTCAACCTGGTATCGGCCTCGCCCGCATGGCTGTCGTCGATACACGCGCTGCCGATGTATCTGGGCCTGGATTTGCGCGGCGGCGTACATTTCCTGCTCGAGGTCGACATGAAAGCCGCGCTGGAAAAAGCGGCCATCCGCTACCAGAACGATTTCCGCACCGAACTGCGCGGCGACAAGATCCGCTACGGACGCATCAGCCGCGAAGGCAACGCCGTGACCGTACACTTTGCGACCCGCGACCAGCGCGATGCGGCCCTCAACAAGCTGGGAACCACGTTCACCGACCTCGCCTTCACCACCGATGACCAGGCCGAGGGCTTCACGCTGACCGCGCGCCTGAAACCGCAGGCCGAAACCCAGGTGCAGGAATTCGCCCTGCAGCAGAACATCACCACGCTCAGAAACCGCGTCAACGAGCTCGGCGTGGCCGAGCCCGTCATCCAGCAGCAGGGTGCCAGCCGCGTCGTGGTGCAGCTCCCTGGCGTGCAGGACACCGCCAAGGCTAAAGACATTCTGGGCCGCACGGCCACGCTGGAAATCCGCATGGTCGACGAACAGGCCGACCCGACCGCCATCCAGCAGGGGCAGGCTCCGTTTGGCGACGACATCGTATCCAGCCGCGACGGCGGGAAGATCGCCGTGAAGAAGGACGTGGTGCTGACCGGCGACTCGATCACCGACGCTTCGCCCGGCTTTGAAAGCACCAGCGGCCAGGCGGCCGTCCACATCAACCTGGATGGCAAGGGCGCACGCATCTTCAAGGACGTGACGCGCGAAAACGTCGGCAAGCGCATGGCCATCCTGCTGATCGAGAAAGGCGTGGCCGAGGCCATCACGTCGCCGGTCATTCGCGAGGAAATCGGCGGCGGCCGCGTGCAGATCACCGGCATGGAATCCGCCCAGGAAGCCTCCGACGTCGCCCTGCTGCTGCGCGCCGGCGCGCTGGCCGCGCCGATGCAGATCGTGGAAGAACGCACCGTCGGCCCGAGCATGGGCGCGGAAAACATCAGCAAGGGCTTCCACTCCAACCTGTGGGGCTTCCTCGCCGTCACGGTGTTCATGGTGCTCTACTACCGCATCTTCGGGTTGTTCTCCTCGATCGCGCTCGCGGTCAACGGCTTTTTCCTGGTCGCCCTGCTGTCGATGCTGCAAGCCACACTGACCCTGCCCGGCCTGGCCGGTATCGCGCTTACGCTCGGCATGGCGATCGATGCCAACGTACTGATCAACGAGCGCATCCGCGAGGAACTACGCAACGGCGCCACGCCACAAGCCGCGATCCACGCCGGCTACGACCGCGCCTGGGGCACCATTCTCGACTCCAACCTCACCACACTGATCGCCGGCGTCGCCCTGTTCTGGCTGGGTTCCGGCCCGGTGCGCGGCTTTGCGGTCGTCCTGTGCCTGGGCATCCTCACTTCCATGTTCAGCGCCGTCACCGTGTCGCGCGCCATGGTCAATCTCACCTATGGCCGCCAGGCGCGGCTGGCCAAAGTCTCCATCTAAGGGCAACGCCATGCTGGAATTTTTCCCGTTCAAAAAGAACATCCCCTTCATGAGCTGGGGGAAGGTGACGACCGCGATTTCGCTGCTCACCTTTCTCTTTGCGATCTGGGCGCTGTGGGACAAGGGCCTGAATCTGGGCGTCGACTTCACGGGCGGCACCGTCATGGAAGTGCGCACCAGCCAGCCCGCCGATTTGCCGGCCATCCGGACGGTACTGGAAAAAACCGGCCTGATCGAAGTATCGGTGCAGACTTTCGGCACCAGCCATGACGTCCTGATCCGCCTGCCCAACAAGGGCGACAGCAACGCCGCGGAAACCAGCAACCGCGTGATGGCCGCACTGACGGCCACCAACCCCGGACTCGAATTGAAGCGCGTCGACTTCGTCGGCCCGCAGGTTGGCAAGGAGCTCTACGACAACGGGGCACTGGCGCTGCTGGTGGTCGCCTTCGGCATCATGGCCTACCTGGCGATCCGCTTCGAATGGCGCTTTGCAGTGGCGGGAATGCTCGCCAACATGCACGACATCGTCATCATCCTCGGCGTGTTCGCCTTCTTCCAGTGGGAATTCACGCTCACCGTGCTGGCCGGCGTACTGGCGATTCTCGGCTACTCGGTCAACGAATCGGTGGTGGTGTTCGACCGGATCCGCGAGAATATCCGCAAGATGCGCGGCGCGACCATCCCGGACATCATCGACGACGCCATCACCCGCACCATGAGCCGTACCATCATCACCCACGGCTCGACGCAGATCATGGTGCTGTCGATGCTGTTCTTCGGCGGCGAGGCGCTGCACAACTTCGCGCTGGCGCTCACCATCGGCATCATGTTCGGCATCTATTCCTCGGTGCTGGTCGCCTCGCCGCTGCTGCTGATGTTCGGCGTCAAGCGCGAGCACTTCATTAAGCCGGTGGAGAAGAAGGAAGAAGCCGTCGTTTGAGCGACGGGAATTCGGGGAATGTGCGCATCAATGCGCACGCCCTGAAACCTGACGCCCTATCCTGCCCCCGACTCCTTCGCCCCATCGCCTCATGCTCAACGAAATCATTCAGACCATCGTCAACACCGTCGGTGCCTGGGGCTATCCCGGCATCTTCCTCATGATGGCGCTGGAATCGAGTTTCTTCCCGTTCCCCAGCGAAGTGGTGATGATTCCCGCCGGTTACCTCGCCTACAAGGGCGAGATGAACCTCGCGCTGGCCATCCTGAGCGGCATTGCCGGGAGTCTGACCGGCGCGCTATTCAACTACTGGCTCGCGTTGAAACTGGGACGGCCCTTTCTGCAGCGCTATGGAAAATACGTGCTGATCAAGGAACACACCTTGCAGCGCATGGAAGACTTCTTCGCCCGGCATGGCCATATTTCCACCTTCACCGGCCGGCTGATTCCCGCAGTGCGCCAGTACATCTCGTTGCCGGCGGGGCTGGCGCGCATGAATCTTGCCGTGTTCAGCTTCTACACCAGCCTCGGTGCCGGAATCTGGGTCACCATCCTGGCCGTACTGGGGTATACCCTGGGACACAACGAACAGGCGATCCGTGGCAATCTCCATATCATCACCCTCATCCTGCTGGGTGCCGTCGCGGTCATCGTGTTGCTGTATATGCGCCTCAAACTGAAGAAAAAGCTGCTGCGCTAAGGTAGATCCGCTGCCTGAAAAGGCAGCGCGAGGCAGGCCCGGAGAAAGGGGCCTCAAGCCGGCCGATTGCTCGACAAGCTGTTTTCGGTGAAATAGCTGATGCGGGTGCGTGGGTCGAGGTAGGCGATCACCGCCATATCCAGTTCCGCAGGGCGCAAGGTTTTGACCACGGAAAGTTCGGGGGCTTCGCGCATGTCCAGCCATAAGGCTTCTTCCTTGGGCACATCGGGATCGTAGATCAATAACGAAGGATGCAAGAGCCGGCCCGGGTTGACGCTCATGATCAGACCAATCTGGCCGTTGTTCAACTGCACGACGCTACCGGGTGGATAGATCCCCATGCAGCGAACGAACAGCTGCAGCAAGACCGCATCGTATTTTCCCGGTTCCTTCTTGAACATGAAGGCAATGGCCTCGGCTGGCGTCATGGACTCCGCCGGGTTGATACGATTGCAGTAGTGGTCGAAGGCATTGGCAATGCAGGCAATGCGGGCCAACCGTCCGATCTGCTCGCCTGCGAGTCTGCCCGGATAGCCGCTGCCGTCGAGCAGTTCATGATGCATGGCAATGACGTCCAGCGCAGCGGCAGGCATGCCCGGCAGGCGTTGCGCCATGTCGACGCCATACGCCACGTGCTGCTGGTAGAAACTGAGCTCGGCTTTCGTCCAGGGGGCTTTATTCAGGAGAATCTGGCTGGGGATCTTTTCCCTGCCGATATCGTGCAGCAGCGTGCCGAGCCCCAGCGCGCGCATTTCCTCGGCGCTCAGTTGTGCTTCCTTGGCTAGAACCAGCGACAGCATCGTGACATTGAGGGCATGGTAGTACGCGTTTTCGTCCCCCGCCTTGGTATTCACCAGGTGCAGCGCAACGTCCTTGTCTGCCAGCATCGAGTCCACCATGTCCGACACCAGTGTCTGCGCTTGCCGGACCGATTCATCCGGGCGGGAAAAGAGGTTGCGCAATAACGATTTGACGGTTGAGGCTCCGGCAGCGAATTGTCGTTCGCAGCGCCCCAGTGCCTCGCGTTGGCGCGAAAGCTGTTCACGCCGTTTCCGTTTTTCTGCCCACATCGCCTCCATTTCCGGATCGGGCGGCGATGGAGACGGTGGGGGCGCACTCGCCTTGGGCGGCGGCAAGGGGACCGAATCACTCTTGCTGCTGTCGTAGAACACATGCGAAATCCCGAGGGAACGCAACTGCCGCAATTGTTTTTCGCTGCGAATCTTGAAGCTGCTGAAAAGAAAGGGATGATCCGTCCAGGAGTCCAGCCGGATGTACAGCCCCACTCTTACCTGTTCGATGCCTATGCGTTGTTCCAGTTCGCTCATCAATCAAACGATCCTGTAGCCTGTTCGCCCGTCACCCTCTGTGTCCACGATCATGCGGGGCCGACGAAACCATCAGCCTGCGGCCTCCACCATCAATCGCTTCATCTCGGCCACCGCCCCCTTCCAACCGACGAACAGCGCCTGCGCCACGATCGCGTGGCCGATGTTGAGTTCGTGGATGCCGGGCAGGGCGGCAACAGGCTGGACATTGTGATAGGTGAGGCCATGGCCTGCGTTCACCATCAGCCCGAGGCTGCGGCCATAGGCAACGGCCATGCGAATGCGCTCGAGTTCGGCGATGCGCGCTTCGTCCGTCTCCGCGTCGGCATAATGCCCGGTATGAATTTCGACCACCGGCGCGCCGGCCGCATGGGCCGCGTCAAGCTGGGCGAAATCGGCGTCGATGAACAGCGAGACACGGATACCGGCATCGGCGAGCCGTTTGCAGGCGGCCTTCAGCCTGGGCAGCTGCCCGGCGATGTCGAGTCCGCCTTCGGTCGTGAGTTCCTCGCGTTTTTCCGGCACCAGGCAGACGTCCTGCGGCCGGGTCGCGACGGCGATCGCGAGCATTTCCTCGGTCACCGCCATCTCCAGATTCATCTTGGTTTTCAGCACCTGGCGCAGGATCGCCACGTCGGCATCCTGGATGTGGCGGCGGTCTTCGCGCAGGTGCAGGGTGATCGAATCGGCGCCGGCGGTTTCCGCGGCAAGCGCCGCCTCGACCGGGCTGGGGTAGCGGGTCTTGCGCGCCTGGCGCAAGGTGGCGATATGGTCGATGTTGACGCCGAGAAAGATGCTCATTGTGTGAGTTCGGTGAGGTCGCGTAACAGCTGGCGAGTATAAAGCGGCTTGGCACCCAGCGTGTGATTGATCAGGGTGCGCATCAGTGCCTTGGCTTCGACCAGCGTCGTCGGCCGCTCGAAACGGTCGCCAGCCAGGTCGATCAGCGTCTGGCCGGACACCGGACAGCCCGGCTGCCCCGCTTCCGGGCCATCCAGGGTGCGCAGTGCGCCACGCTCTGGCTGGAACACATAACGGGCCTGCGCCTGGATTGTCGCGCCGCTGTCCGCCTCGACATCGAAGGTGGCGCCATAGCCGATCTCACCCAGCAGATTTTTCTCGAAGCGCCGCAGGATCCGCTCAAAGTAAGCGGTACGTTCCTGGTCGGAAGAGCAGTCATGCTCGCCGGCCAGCTGCTCAAGGGTAGCGAGGTAACGGTCATACAACGTCTCGTGCGCATCGCCGCGCGCCAACAGGCGCAGCAGCAACTCATTGAGATAAAACCCGCACATCAGCGCCCGGCCCTCGGGGGCCTTCAAACCGCCCTGCCATTCAGCGGCGTGCAGGGTTTTCAGTTCGGACTTGCCGAACCACGACAGTAGCAGCGGGGTGAACGGCTGCATCAGCCCGCGCAGGGTCGACGTCGGGCGCCGCGCGCCACGCGCAATCAGTGCCACGCGCCCATGGTCGCGCGTGAACACTTCCGCCACCACGCTGGTTTCCTTGAAAGGATACGTGTGGAGGACGAAACCGGGTTCGTTGTTGACGCGCGCGTCTGCGGACATCGCCCACTCAATCCAGTCCGAGCGATTTCAGCATCCGCACATCGTCGGCCCAGCCGCCCTTGACCTTGACCCAGACCTCCAGATATACCTTGCTGTCGAAAGCACGCTCCATGTCGAGGCGCGCCTGGGTGGAGATGGTCTTGAGCTTTTCGCCGCCCTTACCGATGACGATGGCCTTGTGGCTGTCGCGGTCGACCAGGATGGTGGCGAAAATGCGGCGCAGATTGCCCTCCTCCTCGAATTTGTCGATGGTCACCGCCACGGCATAGGGAATTTCCTCCCCGCACAGGCGGAACACTTTCTCGCGAATCAGTTCCGCCGCCAGCTGGCGCTCGGTCTGGTCGGTGACGTCATCCTCGTCGAACAGCGGCGGGTTCTCCGGCAGATGGGATTGCAGGGTCTTCAGCAGTTCGTCCAGATTGCCGCCCTGCTTGGCCGACACCGGCACGATCTCGGTGAATGCATGCGCGGCGGCTGCTTCCTGCAGAGACGCCATCAGCTCGGCCCGATCCTTGACGTGATCGATCTTGTTCACGACCAGGATCAGCGGGCGATCCTTGGGTAGCAGGTCCATCACCTGGCGATCCTCTTTCCTCAGCCGTCCCGCCTCCACCAGCATCATCACCACGTCGGTGTCCGACAGCGTTTCGCGCACCCGCTTGTTCATCGCGCGGTTCATGGTGCTGGCATGGCGGGTCTGGAACCCCGGCGTGTCGACGAACACGAATTGTGCTTCATCGGTAGTGTGGATACCCATCACGCGGTGGCGCGTAGTCTGCGCCTTGCGTGAAGTGATGCTGATCTTCTGACCGACGATACGGTTGAGCAGCGTCGACTTGCCGACGTTGGGACGCCCGACAATGGCGATGAGACCGCACTTGAATTCACTCATGTCTGCAGCCTTTTCATTTCTGTAATGCGGCACACGCCAGGCGTGCAGCCTCCTGTTCGGCAGCGCGTCGGCTCTTGCCGATACCACGCGTGCTGAGCACGGGCTTGGCCAGCACGCACTCGACAATGAAACTCTGGTCATGCGCTTCGCCTTGGGTACCGACCAGGCGATAATCCGGTAGCGGAAGCCGTCGTGACTGAAGCATTTCCTGCAGTTCGGTCTTGGGATCCTTGCCCGAGGCCCGCGGATCGATTTTTGCCACCAACGGATCGAACAATCCACGCACCACGCATTGTGCGGCCTCGAACCCGGCATCGAGAAAAATGGCGCCGAACAGCGATTCCAGCGCATCAGCCAGGATCGAGGGACGGCGAAAACCGCCGCTTTTGAGTTCACCTTCGCCCAGACGCAGGCTTTCGCCCAGCTTCAGGGTGACGGCAATGTCGGCCAGCGTTTCCTGCCGCACCAGGTTGGCACGCAGGCGCGACAGGCTACCTTCCGGCAACTCGGGAAACGCATCGTACAAGGCCCGGGCGACCGTGCAGTTCAATACCGAGTCGCCGAGGAATTCGAGCCGTTCGTTGTTGACTGCGCCGTAGCTGCGGTGCGTCAGCGCCTGAGTCAGAAGATCGGAGCGGACAAAAGTGTAGCCCAGCGCCTGTTGCAGGCGCTGGTTCAACAGGGTGTTATTCAACCTCGACCGGGGCCGCGTTGGGGTCGGAGCTCGCACTGAAGTCGACCACCAGGCTGACATTGCCGATAAGCTTGGTACGGAAAGTGTAGTCGGTGGAAATGACCGGAACGGCGTCGTGACGATCGATGGCGATGTCCTCGGGCTTGACCACGGTCACGTAACCGACACTGGCGCGCCGCGCAAAATCACTGCGGATATCGGCATTGCTCTTGGATTTGAGGTCGGATTCCTGTCCCATCGTGGCGAGGATCTTCTTCACCGAGAAATACTCGATATAGGCCGGCACCAGCTTCATCGCCAGCATGGCCAGCATGACCAGCACGACGGCGACGAACAGGAAGCCGAACATGGTCAATCCGCGTTGTTTGGATTTCATGGCGCGCGTACGATACATGCTGTCTCCTTATCGAATGGTGGTGCCGATGCGGCCGAATTCGTCGAAATTCATCCAGATGAAGAAGGCCTTGCCGACAATGTTCCTGTCCGGGACGAAACCCCAATAGCGGCTGTCGTTGCTGGCGTCGCGATTGTCGCCCATCATGAAATACTGTCCCTGCGGCACTTTGCAGGCGAAACCTTCGCCCTCGGCATTGTATGAGCAGTTCTCGCGGTAAGGGAAGTCCACCACCTGGGTCGGATAGACCGAAGGCTTGTCCGGCTCCGTCATCATGGTGTGGTCGGTGCCGTTGAGGCGCTCCTTGTACACCATCGCGGTAATGTAATTCAGGCCATTACCCACGTAGCTATAGGTGCCCGTATTGGCTGCCGGCACGGGCTTGCCGTTGATGGTGAGCTTCTTGTCGCGATATTCGACCATGTCGCCCGGGACGCCGATCACCCGTTTGATGTAGTCGAGACTGGGGTCGCCCGGATAGCGGAATACCATCACGTCGCCCCGCTTGGGATTGTTCAGTTCGACCACCTTCGTATTGATGACCGGCAGGCGAATGCCGTAGGTGAATTTATTGACCAGGATGAAATCGCCGACCAGTAGCGTGGGCATCATCGAACCGGACGGAATCTTGAACGGCTCGACCAGGAACGAGCGTAGCGCGAACACGACGAGAATGACCGGGAAGAAGCTCTTGGCGTATTCCACCAGCAGCGGCTCCTTGGCATCCCGGTCGCGGCCGCGTTTGAGCAGCAGCAGGTCGAGCAGCCAGATGCTGCCAGTGACGACGAGCGCAACGAAAAGAATAAGGGCGAAGTTCATGTTGAGGGGTCCACTGCTTATTTATCGGAGACCTGGAGGATCGCAAGAAAGGCTTCCTGCGGGATTTCGACGTTGCCGACCTGTTTCATGCGGCGCTTGCCGGCCTTCTGCTTTTCCAGCAGCTTCTTCTTGCGCGTGATGTCGCCACCGTAGCACTTGGCGAGCACGTTCTTGCGCATGGCTTTCACATTCTCGCGTGCGATGATGTTGGCGCCGATCGCCGCCTGCACCGCGACGTCGAACATCTGGCGCGGGATCAGTTCACGCATCTTGGAAGCGAGTTCGCGTCCGCGATACACGCTGGTGGCGCGGTGCACGATGAGCGACAGGGCATCGACCTTCTCGTTGTTGACCAGGATGTCGAGCTTGACCAGATCGCCGGCGCGGAATTCCTTGAATTCATAGTCGAGCGAGGCATAGCCGCGGCTGGTCGATTTCAGCTTGTCGAAGAAGTCCATCACCACTTCGTTCATCGGCAGGTCGTAGCGCAGCATCACCTGTCTACCGTGGTACTGCATGTCGATCTGCATACCGCGCTTCTGATTGCACAGGGTGATGACGTTGCCGACGAATTCCTCCGGCACGAAAATCGTCGCCGTGATGATGGGTTCGCGGATTTCTTCAATTTTGGAAGGCTCGGGCAGCTTGGACGGGTTCTCGACGTTGATCGTGGTGCCGTCCTTCAGTACCACTTCATACACCACCGTCGGCGCGGTGGTGATGAGGTCCATGTCGTACTCGCGCTCGAGCCGCTCCTGTACGATATCCATGTGCAGCAGGCCGAGGAAGCCGCAGCGGAAGCCGAAGCCCAGCGCCTGCGACACCTCGGGCTCGAATTGCAGCGCGGCATCGTTCAGCTGTAGCTTGGTCAATGCGTCGCGCAGCGCCTCGAAGTCGTGGGACTCAACCGGATACAAGCCGGCGAACACCTGGGACTGCACTTTCTTGAAACCCGGCAGTGGTTCGCTGGCGGGACGGTCGATCAGCGTGATGGTGTCACCCACCTGCGCCGACTTGAGTTCCTTGATGCCGGCGATCACAAAGCCCACCTCGCCGGCCGACAACTGCGGCCGGTCGACCGATTTCGGGGTGAACACGCCGACGTGCTCGGTCAGGTGCTGCGCACCGCTCGCCATGAAACGGATCTTGTCCTTCGGCTTGAGCACGCCGTCGACCACCCGCACGAGCATCACCACGCCGACATAGTTGTCGAACCACGAATCGATGATCAGCGCCTTCAGCGGCGCGGACTCGTCTCCGCGCGGCGGCGGCACCTGTTTCACCACCACCTCGAGGATTTCGGGAATGCCGATGCCGGTCTTGGCCGAGGCACGCACCGCATCGGTGGCGTCGAGGCCGACGATATCCTCGATCTCTTCCGCCACCCGGTCGGGGTCGGCGGCCGGCAGGTCGATCTTGTTCAGCACCGGGATCACCTCGACGCCAAGGTCGATCGCGGTGTAGCAGTTGGCCACCGTCTGCGCCTCCACACCCTGCGAGGCGTCGACCACCAGCAACGCGCCCTCGCAGGCGGACAGCGAGCGGCTGACCTCGTAGGAAAAATCGACGTGGCCCGGGGTATCGATCAGGTTCAGGCGGTAAACTTGGCCATCCTGCGCCTTGTAGGTCAGTGCAGCGGTCTGCGCCTTGATGGTGATGCCGCGTTCCTTTTCCAGATCCATGGAATCGAGCACCTGCGCTTCCATCTCGCGCTCGGACAGGCCGCCGCAAAACTGGATCAGACGGTCGGCCAGCGTGGACTTGCCGTGGTCGATATGGGCAATGATGGAAAAATTGCGGATCAGATTCTGGGACACAACAAAACGGGCACGCTTCCGTGCCCGATCAGGGATTCGATAAGACCCCGGATTTTAACGGATTTCAAGGGTTGAAGCGCAGCCATTCCTGAAACGCCGGCAGATTGAGCTGATGGCGGCAAATCTCAGTGTCGCCGTCAAACAACAGCGGAACCTCCCAACCGTATTCGGCCTTGAGTTCAGGATCGGCATCCACATCCACAGGAACCAGGGCGTGCCCCGTCCCTGCAAGCAGGGCGCAGGCCTCGGCTGCCAGTTCCTCGCAGAGCGGACAGCCTTTCCGCGTATAGAGCGTGAGCGTTTTACCCACCCGAAATCTTCAACGGGATGTAGAGCGAGCCGTCGCCGCGACGCACCAGGATCGCCGCGCTCTTGCCGGCGGGAATCGTGGCGATGGCCTTGCGATAAACCGCCACGCTGGTGATCTTGGTATTGTTGACCGCCAGGATGACGTCGCCCGTCCGGATGCCGGCACGTGCCGCATCGCCCGTTGCATCCGCGACCAGCACGCCATAGTCGAGGTCGAGCGCCCGCCGCTGGTCCGCCCCCAGTTCAGTCAGGGCCAGCCCGCCGCGCAAAATAGCCTTGCCGTCATTGCTGGCCTGCTGGCTTTCGGTGGGCAATTCGCCCAGCACCACGTTCAATTGCTGGACTTTCCCCTTGCGCCAGACTTGCAGCGGAATCTTGGTGCCCGGCTTGGCCATGCCGACGATGCGCGGCAGGTCGCTGGAGTTTTCCACGGCCTTGCCATTGAACTCCAGGATGACGTCGGCCGCCTGGAGTCCCGCTTTCTGCGCCGGGCTGTCCTCCTGAACCTGCGATACCAGCGCTCCGCGCGGGCGATCCAGGCCGAAGGAGTCGGCCAGATCGGCGGTCACTTCCTGGATCACCACGCCCAGCCAGCCGCGCGACACCTTGCCGCCGCTTTTCAGCTGGGCCGCCGCCTCCATCGCCACATCGATCGGGATCGCGAACGATACCCCCATGTAGCCGCCGCTGCGGCTGTAAATCTGCGAATTGATGCCGACCACTTCCCCTTTCATATTGAACAGGGGCCCGCCTGAATTACCGGGATTGATCGGCACATCGGTCTGGATGAACGGGACGTAGGTCTCCGATGGCAGCGAGCGCCCCTTGGCGGAAACGATGCCCGCAGTGACCGAGTTCTCGAAACCGAAGGGCGAACCGATGGCCGCCACCGCCTCGCCCACCCGCAGTTTGGTGGGATCGCCCAGTTTGACGACAGGCAGATTGTTGGCGGTGATCTTGATGACGGCCACGTCGGTACGCGCGTCTGCCCCCACCACCTTGGCCGTGAAGGTTCGTTTGTCGATGAGCTTGACCACCACTTCATCCGCACCTTTGACCACATGCGCATTGGTCAGGATGTAGCCATCGTTGCTGACGATGAAACCCGAGCCTTCGCCGCGCGCCGGAATTTCCTGCATGGGGCCGGGGCCCTGTCCGCCTTCCTGCCCTCCGGGCATGCCCGGCATGCCCGGCATGCCCGGGAAGAAGCGGCGGAAGAATTCCTGCATGCCCTCGTCACCAAACTCCTGGCCACGCTTCACCATCTTGGTGGTACTGATATTGACCACGGCCGGCCCTTCTTTCTCGACCAGATCGGCCACATCCATCACATCCTTCGCCAATGCAGGTACCGACACGGCAAACACCAACGCGATCGCCGCCAAAGCGTTTTTCATCATGACTGTCCTTTCATTACTTGAAACGAAATTCCGTCTTCTCGTCTGAGCACCACCGGACGAGCCGTCCGGCCGCCACGTGCCAGGAGCCAGCCCACCGCCCCTCCAATCAGCATGCCGGCAAGCGCCGCGCCGTCGCCGGGCTGGATGGCCTGCGCCAGCAACGCGCCCGCCAGCATCAGGCCCAACGGCAGGCCATAGGCGCGCATTGCACTCTTGAGTACGCTGCCATGGGCAATCCCGATCACCACGCGGTCTCCGGGTGCCAGGAGCAGGTCGCAGTCGACCAGGAAATTCCGGGGCTTGCGCTGGAACAGTTCTGCGATGCGCCGCGACGAACATCCCTGTCCACCGCAGGTGCCGCAGCCCGATGGCTCGACGGCCTGCACCCAGACGCCGTCGGATGCGGTGTGGATGACTTCGGCTGTTTGCTCCAGCATGTCCGGCCTTACTTCCGGGTTGCCGAATTGCCGGTTTCGATGAGCGCCATGTTCGGCACTTCGCCCAGCGTCGTCACGATGTAGCCATCCACCTCGCGGGCATAGATGCCGATCGCGCCTTCAGCCGACAGGCCATGCAGGCTTTGCACCTGCGGATCCGCCGGCTCGACAAACATCGACAACACGCTCAAGCCGTCCGAAAAAACCAGATGCGTGACCGGCGCCCGCTTGCCGGGCAGTACACGCACCGCTTCCTGTACCTGTTCGTATCCGGGGGGCGGGGTCACGTTCCAGTCGTTCATGACCGGTTTGCCCGGCTGTATTTTCTGGATGATCTTTCCTGCCATGTCATTGCGGATGTCCGGGACCTTGCCGATCTGGATTTCCGAGAACACGAGGATCGAGATCACGTTGCCGCTATCGTTGACGATGCGTGCCTTGAGCGGCAAGCCAGTCCGGGTGTCCAGCCAGAAGTTGTAGGTATATCGGTATCCGTCGCGCGGCGCTAGCGTCACCACCTGGCAGGTGCGTCCCGCAACGCGCTCGATCCCGCCCAGCTTCGCCTCGTAGAAATCGAGCAGGCTGGCCGGCTGCGCAGGCAGCAAGGCCGGGAAGAAACGGCGCAGCGCATTGCGCTCCAGCCGAACGTGCTTGCCATCAGGCAAGTGGCAGTACACATCGTTATTGATACGCATGAACTGGCGCGAGGTGCCATCCATGACTTCGACTTTTTCCTGCTCGCCATTCGCATCGGCACGGTGCTGTACACGCAAGACCTCGACATGCTCACCGTGGTGATAGACATAGATACCGCTGTAATTCTGCTGTTTGGCGGCTGTGGCCGCACGATTGAGCCAATCGGCCGCAGCATCGGCGCGCGCCCCGCCGGACAGCAAGACCAGCCCAGCGAACCCTGCAACCAGCCAGCCCTGCCGCCATCCAGCCAGCGACCGCATCAGCGCGGCTCCACCGCTACGGCCACCGCCGGCTGATAAGGGGAAGAAACCACCGTCATCGGGGCGAATTCCTGATGCGCCACCAGATAAGGCGCAAACCGGGCGTCTTCGCTTGCCGACTCCGACGACAGCGAGGCTTGCTGAAAACCCGGGGCTGTCGCCATGGGCAGCGTGGCCGGCTCTTCCGACATCATCCGGGTGAGCGAAATCGCGCCCCACACCGCGAGCGAGGCAAACGAGGCCACGGCAACCCGCTGCGGCCACACGCTTCGGCGCGGTGCGAGCACGGTCGGCTCGGTGGACAACTGCGCTGAGAAACGTGCCATGAAGCCCTCCTGCGCCGGGGCTTCGCCTCGCATCAGGTCGCCGATCAGATGGTAATCCGACCAGCTTTGTCGCAGCTCGCCGTCGCGTTTCAGGGCCGTGAGGCAGGCTTCCGTTTCGGTACGCTCCGTCTCGCCATCAAGTGCGGCCGAAAGCAACAGACGCCAGTCCTCGTCGGCCGATTCACTCTGGGGATGGGCATGGGTTTTAAGAAGTGCTGACATGGTTACCACCTTTTGTCCTGACTGGTGCCCAGCATCGGGCGTATCTTTTCCGCTATGGCCTCGCGCGCGCGGAAGATCCGCGAGCGCACGGTACCGATCGGGCAGTCCATCATTTGTGCGATTTCCTCGTAGCTCATGCCTTCGATCTCGCGCAGCGTGATGGCCGTCCTCAATTCCTCGGGCAGCGCATCGACCGCCTCATTGACTGCTTTGGCGATCTGTTTGGTCTGGAGTTCCGCTTCCGGCGTCGCAATATCGCGCAACAGGTCGCCGTCCTCGTAATTCTCCGCATCTTCCGCCTGCACGTCGCTCGCCACCGGCATGCGCTTGTGCGCCACCAGATAATTCTTGGCGGTATTCACGGCGATACGATACAGCCAGGTGTAGAAGGCGCTCTCGCCACGAAACCCCGGCAACGCACGGTAGGCCTTGATAAAAGCTTCCTGCGTAATATCTTCCACCTCCGCAGCATCCCGCACCATGCGCGACAACAGCCGCCCGAGCTTGCGGTGATATTTGCTCACCAACAGCTCGAAAGCGTGCTTGTCGCCCTGCTGGGCGCGTTCGACCAACACCTGATCCAGTTCGCGGTCCGACATATCTCCCTGCTGCTTCTTGTTTGTGTTGAAAGTATACGTGACCGCACCTTCCGGAATGTGTGATCGGGTCAGGGTAAAAAAGTTCACCCCAAACAGGGTTATTCGGACACGGCCCAAGCCTGCTATCATCCCCCGACCACCATGCACAGACACGACGTCCTCATCCTCGGCAGCGGCCTCGCCGCGCTGACCACCGCGCTCAAGCTTGCCGACCAGCGCCGCGTCGCCATTGTGACCAAGCGCCAGATGACCGACGGGGCCAGCGACTGGGCGCAAGGCGGCATTGCCGCGGCGGTCGACAGCGGCGATTCGGTCGAGGCCCACGTCCATGACACCCTGGTTGCCGGGGCCGGCCTGTGCGACGAGGCCGTCACCCGGCTGGTGGCCAGCCAGGCGCGCGAAATGATCGCCTGGCTGACCGCCAACGGCGTCGCTTTCACCCCCGACCCGCAAGCGCCGGGCGGTCTGCACCTCACCCGCGAAGGCGGACATTCCAAACGCCGGGTCGTACACGCGGCGGACGCTACCGGACACGCGGTACAGACCAGCCTGCTCGACCGGGTGCGTGCCCATCCCAATATCGACACCTTCGAGCAGCATGTCGCCATCGACCTCATCACCGGCAAGCGCGCCGGCGGCCAGGAACGGCAGATCCACGGCGCCTATGCGCTGAACAAAGGCACCGGCGAGGTCGAGACCTTTGCCGCCGGGCACACCGTGCTCGCCACCGGTGGCGCCGGTAAGGTCTATCTTTACACGACCAACCCCGATACCTCGACCGGCGACGGCATCGCGATGGCCTGGCGCGCCGGCTGCCGGGTGGCCAACCTGGAGTTCGTGCAGTTCCACCCGACCTGCCTGTACCACCCGCACGCCAAATCCTTTCTCATTTCCGAGGCGGTACGCGGCGAAGGCGGCCGCCTGCTGCTGCCCGACGGCAGCCGTTTCATGCAATTTCATGACGAGCGCGCCGAACTCGCACCACGCGACGTGGTCGCCCGCGCAATCGACTTCGAGATGAAGAAACGCGGCATCGACTGCGTCTACCTCGACATCAGCCACAAGCCGGCCGATTTCGTGCGCGAGCATTTTCCGACGATCTACGGCCGCTGCCTGGAACTTGGCATCGACATCACGCGCCAGCCGATCCCGGTGGTGCCGGCCGCGCACTACACCTGCGGCGGCGTCATCACCGACATGCATGCGCGTACCGACCTGTGCAACCTGCATGCCGTCGGTGAAGTCACCTTCACCGGACTGCACGGCGCCAATCGCCTGGCGTCGAATTCGCTGCTGGAGTGCCTGGTATTCGGCCATGCCGCCGCCGCCGACATCCTGGCCACGCCGCCCGCCCCCTCGCTCAGCCTGCCGCCCTGGGATGCGTCGCGCGTCACCGATCCCGACGAGGAGGTGGTGATCTCGCACAACTGGGACGAACTGCGGCGCTTCATGTGGGACTACGTAGGCATCGTGCGCACCAACAAGCGGCTGGCACGCGCGTCGCACCGGATCCGCCTGCTGCGCGCCGAAATCGACGAGTTTTACCGGAACTTCCGGGTCTCCAACGACCTGATCGAACTGCGCAATCTGGTGCAGAGCGCCGATCTCATCATCCGCTCGGCCCAGTTGCGGCAGGAAAGCCGGGGCCTTCATTTCAGCCGCGACTATCCGGAAATCCTGCCGATCGCCGGCAACACCGTGCTCAACCCGCGTCCGGGAACCCTGTGTCCGAGCGTGTGCGGCGTGCCCAGCGAAGCGACATCCTGAGGCGCCGCAAGCTGTCGGCATCCGCGCTGTCTGGCAGCAGCGTCAGGGCATGCACGCGACGGTCGGCGGCACGGTAGCGCAACACGATCAACACGCTCGAAACAAAACTGTCATCCAGCACCTCGACGTCGCACCACTCGGCCCGGCCGTCCAGGCACTGCAGACGGCCGTCTGCCGCAATACGCAGACTCGTCATCGGCGCGGCTTGCCGCCAACCCCATACGCCCAGGCCAGTCACGGCGCTCCCCAGCGCAAACGCAATGCCTGTAGGGACGTCCGCCAGCAGCAGGGCAACCCCAGCCAGAGCGGCCATGCCCAGCAGCAACAGCCCCAATCGGCGCGAGGGTTTGAGTTCAATCTCGTGCGTCAGCGTGTACACTTTTGGCCTTCATGACATCCCTCTTTGACTGGAACGCAACGTGATCGATTCCTGGAAAAACTTTCTGCAATCCCAAGGTGCGCACATCGAAGACAGCGCGGTTCTGCATTATGGCGATCCGGCGGCCGAACGCGCCGCCGCCGCTGGCGGCACCATTGTCGCGGATTTGTCGCAACTCGGTGTCCTCGCTTTCCGCGGCGACGAAGCTGCCAGTTTCCTGCAAAGCCAACTGACCAACGACGTTCGCGGCCTGCAGGCCGACGCTGCCCAGTGGAACGGCTATTGCAGCCCCAAGGGACGCCTGCTCGGGAATTTCCTGATATGGCGGCAGGGCGAGGATTACTGTCTGCAACTATCGGGCGACATCCTGCCCAGCGTACTGAAGCGGCTGTCCATGTTCATCATGCGCGCCAAGGTGCAAGGTCGCGACGCCAGCGATGAACACGTCCGGCTGGTCGTCGCCGGCAGGCAGGCGGCGGCCATGGTGAGCGCCGCGATGGGTCCCCTCCCGAATACCACCATGCATACCGTCAGCGGAGAGACCGGCCAGGTCATCCGCGTCGGCGACGACAAATTCGTCCTGTCGATCCTCCCCGAACGCGCCGCCACGGTCTGGCAGGGATTGTGCGAAACGGCCACTCCGGTCGGCGCACCGGTATGGGACTGGCTGCGGCTCAACGCCGGCATTCCGATGATCGTTGCCGCCACCCAGGAGCAGTTCGTCCCGCAAATGGTCAATTTCGAGGTCATCGGCGGCGTCAGCTTCCAGAAAGGCTGCTACCCCGGCCAGGAAATCGTCGCCCGCAGCCAGTATCTGGGCAAACTCAAACGCCGCATGTTCCTTGCGCACGTGGATGTCGAAGCCGTACCTGGCGATAGCCTGTACAGCGCCGACATCGAGGGCCAGGCCACCGGCACGGTAGTCAATGCAGCACCGGCACCGGCTGGCGGCTTCGATGTGCTGGCCGTGGCCCAGGTCGAAAGCGCGGCGACGCAAACCCTGCATCTGAAAGCGGGCGACGGCGCCGTGCTGACGCTGAAACCCTTGCCCTACGCGCTACCCGAATAGGTGAAGCACGCCTATGTCTACTACCGTATCGATCCTGCGCAGACCAGTCTGGTAGCCCCCCGTATCGATGCGTTGCTGGACGCGCTGGCCCGGTATTGCAGCGAGCCGCCACGTCGGTTGCGACGCTGCGACGATCCGTCGACATGGATGGAGATCTACGAAGGCATTGCCGATTTTGCGGCGTTTTCGGCCGCGATGGAGCGGGCCGTACTTGACCTGGACTGTGCCGGGGCCACTGTGGGCGAACGCCATCTGGAGTGCTTCTCGGCGCCCGACCCGGCCCCATAAAAAAGCCGGGCTTGCCCGGCTTTTTTGGCGGTGTACAGAAACAGTCGCCTATTTCTTCACCATCACTTTTTCCACCCAGCCTTCGCCATCCTGGCCTTGGACGGAAATAAATCCGCCCTGATCATGGCCGGTATAAATGACTTCCTCGCCTCGCGCGAGGGTCGAGACCACTTTGGAGGTTTTCTTGGGCTGGGCGTAGACCCTCAACCCAGCAATTTTTCCGGTTACCGTGTCGCCTTCCTCAAACACGATGCCAGCCTTGGTCGGCTGGCCGGATTTGCCCTTGAGGTTGATCTCCTGGCGTGCCATCTCCGGATTGTTGCGGATGGACCGCACGATGTTGTTCCAGTTGTCCAGGTAACTGGCCGCGATGACCTTCCCTTCCGGCGTATTGGTGTAGGCACCGAGTCCGCCTGCCGCGCCGCCGCCGACCAGCAGCCCGCCCACGCTCCAGTCCGTTTTCTCGGCATTGCCGGTGGCCGAAGCAAGCTGCAGCGAAGTACGCGAATCCGAGAGGATCATGGTGGTTTGCGCCGACTTGAACTTGAGGCCGGCCGCGACCAGGCCCGCCACGGCGCCAAACACGCCCAGGCCGCCCAGTGCACCGCCCACGCCGCCCGAATCCTTGCTGGAGAATACCGCGTCGGGGGTCAGCACATAGTCGGCCGTGACCATCTGGCCCTTGCCCATGTTGGAGCCCTTGCGCAATTCGCCGGATTCGGCCAGTTGACGCTCCTGCATCAGGTTCTGCATGGCGCGACCACGCTCCACCAGAACAAAGCAATTGGATTGCTGCACCATCATGCGAATCAGGCCTGTCGGCGATTGCAGGCCGTATTGGAGCAGATGGGAAATCACGGCATCCTGCGGCTCGACCACGGCCAGCGTGCCGTAGGGCTTGTCGCATTTCTCAAGTTCCTTGGCTTCCCCTTGCGCCCCGTCCGGCCCCGCAGAACCGGACGGCTGACCGGCCTCTTTTTTATCGCCGCCCCCCAGTTTGAAGTCGAAGAGGCCGGCATAGACCGGATTGATCGCCTGCGTCAAAAACAAGCCGGTAACGAGTGCGCGTGCAATGGCTGTCATTGTTGTCTCCCTTGGTTGATTTAAAACGATTATATCCATTTCAAGCGCCATCCAGACGCGTATAAAACGCCTTGGTTTCTGCCGTTCACGTTCTATAAACAAGGCACGCATGCCACAAGGAGGTCATCATGTTGGACATCAACAAAATGGTGGAACTGGAACATTCGGGCCCCACGGTCCGCGGCTATCTCATCGACCTGGAACCCTGGACGGAAGAACAGGCAATCGAGAGGGCGCGCCGGGATGGACTGGAATTGACCGACGACCATCTGGCCATCATTCGTTATCTGCGCGACTGTTACGCCGATCATGGCGGCACTATCAATGCGCGCATGCTGGTGCACTCGCTGGAAGAGGAATTTGCGGGCCAGGGCGGACACAAGTTCCTGTATAACCTGTTTCCGCTAGGGCCGATCGCCCAAGCCAGCCACTATGCCGGCTTGCCAATGCCGCCTGGCACCCGCGATCCCTCATTTGGCACGACGCACTAGACCTAGTCGGCTTCTTCCACGGGAACCCGCGCGGCCAGCGCGCACAGCAGTTCATAACTGCTGGTGCCTGCAGCTGCGGCTACCGTATCCACGGGTAAGCCCTCGCCCCACAGCACGACCGGGCTCCCCACGCCGGCTACGGGGCATTCGGCCAGATCGACGCACAGCATGTCCATCGACACCCGGCCCAGGGTCCGGGTGAGGCGCCCATCGACAAGAACCGGCGTACCGGTCAGTGCATGGCGCGGGTAACCATCCGCATAGCCACAGGCAACCACCCCCACCCGCATGGGGCGGTCGGCACGAAACAACTGGCCATATCCCACACCCTCGCCCGCTTGCAGGGTCTGCACGCTGATGATTTCCGACTGCAGGGTCATGGCCGGCCTCAAACCCAATTGCGCGGCCGACATGTCGGCAAACGGCGACGCACCATAGAGCATCAGTCCCGGGCGTGCCCAGGCGCCGAGGGTCTCCGGGTAACGCAACAGCGCGGCCGAATTGGCGCTGCTCCATGCTAGACCGTAGGCCGACAGTTCGCGCAGGAAAGGGTGCAACTGCCAGTCCACGCCGACTGTTTCATCCGCCTGGGCAAAATGCGTCATCAGCGTGATGCCGGCCACAGCGCTGAGGCTTCTCGCCCGCGCGACGATGGCGGCATGATCGGCCAGTGGAAATCCCAGCCGGTGCATGCCGCTGTCGAATTTGAGGAAAACCTGCAGCGGCCGCGCAGGCGGTTGCTGCTGCAGCCAGTCGAGATGGGCGGGATGATGCAACACCGGCCACAGGTCCAGTTCGGCACAGGTGGCGATTTCGTCCGCCCCGAAGAACCCTTCCAGCAGCAGGATGGGCTGGTCGACCCCCATTAATCTCAGGTTGGCGGCCTCTTCCAGCGTCAGTACGGCAAAACCGTCGGCGGCCGCCAATGCGCGCCGTGCACGCGACAGCCCATGACCGTAGGCATTGGCCTTGACCACGGCAAACACGCGCGCTGTGCCTGCGTGACTACGTGCCACACGCAGGTTGTGTGCCATCGCGCCGATGGAGATTCGCGCCTGGATGGGCCGCATCGACTTAGTAAGAGCCCGGCTGCGCCAGTGTTTCGAAGCGCGTGTATTCGCCGAGGAAGGCCAGTCGTACCGTGCCGATGGGGCCGTTACGCTGTTTGCTGATGATGATTTCCGCCGTACCCTTGTCCTGCGTGTCCGGGTTGTAGACCTCGTCGCGGTAGATGAACAGGATGACGTCGGCATCCTGTTCGATGGCGCCCGATTCGCGCAGGTCGGACATCACCGGCCGCTTGTTGGGACGTTGCTCCAGACCGCGGTTCAACTGCGACAGTGCGATGACCGGCACGTGCAGCTCCTTCGCCAGTCCCTTCAGCGCACGCGAGATTTCTGATATCTCGGTAGCGCGGTTCTCACCGGTACCGCTGCCTGCCATCAGTTGCAGATAGTCGATCACGATGAGGCCGAGCTTGCCGCACTGGCGCATCAGCCGCCGCGCGCGGGCGCGCAGTTCGAGCACATTGAGTCCCGGCGTCTCGTCGATGAAGACCGGCGCCTCGTTGAGCTTGCCGAGCGCATAAGTCAGGCGCTGCCAGTCGTCCTCGCCCAGCTTGCCGGTACGCAGCCGGTGCTGGTCGAGTTTGCCGACCGAGCCGATCATCCGCATCACCAGTTGTGCGCCGCCCATTTCCATCGAGAACACCGCCACCGGCAAGCCGGTGTCGAGCGCGACGTTTTCGGCGATATTGATCGAGAACGCGGTCTTGCCCATCGACGGACGGCCGGCGACGATGACCAGGTCGCCCGGCTGCAGGCCTGAAGTTTTCTGATCGAGGTCGTGAAAGCCGGTGGGCACGCCGGTGACGCCGGAATCGTTGTCACGGTGGTACAGCTCGTCGATGCGCTCGACCACTTCCTTCAGTAGGGGTTTGATTTCGGTGAAGCCGGCCTGCCCGCGGCTGCCGGATTCGGCGATCTCGAACACCTTGGCCTCGGCTTCGTCGAGCAGTTGCGAGGCACTGCGGCCAGCCGGTGCGTAGGCCGTGTCGGCAATGCCGGTCGCCACTTCGGCAAGCCGCCGCATCACCGAACGTTCGCGCACGATCTCGGCATAGCGGCGGATGTTGGCAGCGGAGGGCGTGTTGCTCGCCAGCGCAACGATGTAGGCCAGTCCACCGATGTTTTCGAGCTGCCCCATGGACTGTAGTGCCTCGGAAACCGTCACGGCATCGGCCGGCCTGTTCTCGGCGATCTGCCGCACGATGGCGCGCAGGATCTGGCGATGGTCCTGGCGGTAGAAATCGCTTTCCGATACCACGTCGCCGATACGGTCCCATGCGCTGTTGTCGAGCAGCAAACCGCCCAACACTGCCTGCTCGGCTTCCAGCGAGTGTGGCGGCAGGCGCATCTGCGCTAGCTGGGGATCGGAATTTGCAGTCAGGGTGTGGATGGCGGCCATGGCAGGATTCTAGTCTTCAGCCTCAGGCCCAACAATGGAAAAGCTGTGGATAAGCCGTGGACAGCCGGGTATCCCTTGAGGACAAATAAAAAAGGGAGCCGATGGCTCCCTTTTTAGGAAGGGCCGGCGGATTATTGTTCGCCGACCACCACCACCGTGATGTTGGCGGTGACGTCATGGTGCAGCCCCAGCACCACCGGGTATTCGCCAATAGCCTTGAACGGGCCTTCGGGCAGGCGGATTTCCGCTTTGACCACTTCTTGACCCTGCGCTTTCAACGCATCGGCGATGTCGGCATTGGTAATGGAGCCAAACAGACGGCCATCGACACCAGCCTTCTGGCTGATCGTCACACTCATGCCCTCGAGCTTGCCGGCGCGAGTCTGCGCATCGGCCAGTTTCTCGGCTGCGACACGTTCCAGTTCGGCCTTCTGGGCGGCAAATGCGTCCATGTTGGCCTGCGTGGCACGGCGTGCACGGCCAGTGGGAATCAGAAAGTTGCGGGCATAGCCGTCTTTCACCTTGACCACGTCACCCAGATTGCCCAGGTTGACGACTTTGTCCATCAGAATCACTTGCATGGTCGTCTCCTCAATGCAGGTCGGTGTAAGGCATGAGCGCCAGGAAACGCGCACGCTTGATCGCGGTACCCAACTGGCGCTGGTAGTGCGCCTTGGTGCCGGTGATGCGGGCCGGGATGATGCGCCCGTTCTCGGCGATGAATTCCTTCAGCACTTCGATGTCCTTGTAATCGACTTCGACCACTTTTTCAGCGGTGAAGCGGCAGAACTTGCGACGCTTGAAGAGGCCGCGGTTGCCGCTGTCGCGGCGTTTGTTGGCGAACTTGCCGCCGGATTTTCCACCCATGGGACGTGCCATGATTTATTCCTTTTCGATTCGGTTCAATATCAAGATCAGTTGTCGGCTATTCACGCTGCGTCGGTTCAACGCGCCTTCCAGTTTCACCTGCGTACCGGTGGCCAGTTGCGCCAGTTTCCCAGCGAGCGACCCGCTCGCCTGTACTGTCAACTCGCATTCCACCTGCCGGGCCTGGGCTGCCACCGTCTGACTGCTGCGGTGCAGAATCACCGCTTCCGCTATCGGTACGCCTGCCGGACTGTAACGCACAGGATCAACCTGGATGAGGGCTCCGCTGATGAACAGCCGGTTCACTCACTCAAGCTGCCGCGGGCTGTTCGGCTGCCGCTTCCGGCTTGGCGCCTTCTGCCTTGGCGCTGTCCAGCATGTCGCGCGATTTTTCTTCCTTCATCATCGGCGAGGCCGTGGTCACGGCATCGTCACGCTTGATGGTCAGATGACGCAGCACGGCATCGTTGAACTTGAAGCCATGCTCGAGTTCTTCCAGCGTTTCCTGGTCGCACTCGATGTTCATCAGCACGTAGTGCGCCTTGTGGACTTTCTGGATCGGGTAGGCCATCTGGCGGCGGCCCCAGTCTTCCAGACGGTGGACGCTGCCGCCACGTGAAGTGATATTGGCGCGATAGCGCTCGATCATGGCGGGCACCTGCTCGCTCTGATCGGGATGGACGATAAATACGATTTCGTAATGCCGCATCAAGTTTCCTTTCGGTTCAGCCCCCCGCTGCGGTGCGGTGGAGCAAGGTTTAAACAGCCAAGGTTTAAAAAACAATCCCCGGCAAACCGGGGACTGCGAATCATACGCTTTTTGCCTGACAAATCAAGCTTCGACCGCCTTCGCGGCGGCAGGCTCAGATGACGCAATCGACGTAATAGCGCGCCTTGCCATCAACCACGTCTTCGACCAGGCCGTGTACGTCGGTCTCGAAGCCAGGAAACTTGTCATTGAATTCGCGGGTGAACTGCAGATAGCGGACGATGGTGGCATTGAAGCGCTCGCCCGGGATCAGCAGCGGAATGCCCGGCGGATAAGGCGTCACCAGCATGGCGGTGATGCGGCCCTCGAGCTTGTCGATCTCGACCCGCTCGATCTCGCGGTGCGCCATCTTGGCAAAGGCATCCGCCGGCCTCATCGCCGGCGCCATTTCGGACAGATACATCTCGGTCGTCAGGCGCGCCACATCCTTGGCCTTGTAGATGGTGTGAATCTGGTCGCACAGGTCCTTGAGTCCGGTTTTCTCGTAGCGCGGGTGCTTTTCGATGAATTCCGGCAGTACGCGCCACAGCGGCTGGTTTTCGTCATAGTCGGCCTTGAACTGCTGCAGCGCAGTCACCAGCGTGTTCCAGCGGCCCTTGGTGATGCCGATGGTGAACATGATGAAGAAGGAATACAGGCCGGTCTTTTCGACGATGACGCCGTGCTCGGCCAGGTACTTGGTGACGATCGCCGCCGGAATGCCCCAGTCGGCAAACGCACCGTCCACGTCGAGACCGGGCGTGATGACGGTGGCCTTGATCGGATCGAGCATGTTGAAACCGGGGGCGATCTTGCCGAACTCGTGCCAGCGCGCGCCGGTTTCGAGCATCCAGTCCTCGCGATCGCCCACGTCCTCTTCGGCCAGCTTCTGCGGCCCCCAGACCTTGAACCACCAAGAGTCGCCGAATTCCTCGTCGACCTTGCGCATGGCGCGACGGAAATCCAGGGCTTCGCGGATGGACTCCTCCACCAGCGCAGGGCCGCCGGGCGGCTCCATCATCGCCGCCGCCACGTCGCACGAGGCGATGATGGCGTACTGCGGCGAGGTCGAGGTATGCATCAGGTAGGCTTCGTTGAAGCGGTGGAAGTCGAGCTTGCGCGTCTCCGAGTCCTGCACCAGGATCTGCGACGCTTGGGAGAGGCCAGCCAACAACTTGTGCGTGGATTGCGTGGCGAACACCAGCGCATCCTTCGCCCGCGGCCGGTTCTTGCCGATGGCGTGCATGCCGCGATAAAAGTCGTGGAAAGTCGCATGCGGCAGCCACGCTTCGTCGAAGTGCAGGGTGTCGATGTAGTCGCCCAGCAGCTCCTTGATCATGTCGACGTTGTAGAGGATGCCGTCGTAGGTCGACTGGGTGATGGTGAGAATGCGCGGCTTGCGCTTCACGTCCTTGGCGAACGGGTGCGCGGCGATCTTCTTCTCGATGTTCTCGGGGCGGAACTCGTCCAGCGGGATCGGTCCGATGATGCCGTAGTGGTTGCGCGTCGGCGTCAGGAAAATCGGAATCGCACCGCACATCATGATGGCGTGCAGGATGGACTTGTGGCAGTTGCGGTCGACCACGACGATATCGCCCGGCGCGACGGTGGCGTGCCATACCATCTTGTTGGACGACGAGGTTCCATTGGTGACGAAGAACAGGTGGTCGCAGTTGAAGATGCGCGCCGCGTTGCGCTCCGACGCTCCCACCGGGCCGGTATGATCGAGCAGCTGCCCAAGTTCGTCGACCGCGTTGCAGACGTCAGCCCGCAGCAGGTTCTCGCCGAAGAACTGGTGGAACATCTGGCCGATCGGCGACTTCAGGAAGGCCACGCCACCCGAGTGGCCGGGGCAGTGCCAGGAATACGAGCCGTCCGCCGCGTAATGGGTCAGCGCGCGGAAGAACGGCGGGACCAGCGAATCGAGGTAGGCGCGCGCTTCGCGACCGATATAGCGGGCGAGGAACTCCGGCGTGTCTTCCAGCATGTGGATGAACCCGTTGAGCTCGCGCAGGATGTCGTTCGGGATATGGCGCGCGGTGCGGGTCTCGCCGTGCAGGAATATCGGGATCTCGGCATTGCGGAAGCGCACTTCCTCGACGAAGGCGCGCAGCTTTTGCAGCGCGTTGTTTGCATCCTCCGCCGAACCGGCGAGTTCCTCGTCGTCGATCGACAGCACGAAGGCCGATGCACGCGCCTGCTGCTGGGCAAACGAAGTCAGGTCGCCATAGTTGGTGACACCGAGCACTTCCATGCCTTCCTTTTCGATCGCTTCGGCCAGGGTGCGGATACCCAGCCCGGACGCGTTTTCGGAACGGAAATCTTCGTCGATGATGACAATGGGAAAACGAAAACGCATGGCGACTCCTCAGTGAGGGGCGGGAGAAAAACGCGGATTGTACGTCGCGTGCGCGGCGGCAGGATGAAATTTTGCGCGCAGGTTGAAATCGCGCCGATCAGATCTTGGGAAGCGTGACCCCGACCTGGCCCTGGTATTTGCCCCCGCGGTCCTTGTACGAGGTTTCGCACACCTCGTCGGATTCGAGGAACAGCATCTGCGCCACGCCTTCGTTGGCGTAGATTCGAGCGGGTAGCGGCGTGGTGTTGGAAAACTCCAACGTCACGTGGCCTTCCCATTCGGGTTCCAGGGGCGTCACGTTGACGATGATGCCGCAGCGCGCATAGGTACTTTTACCCAAACAGATCGTCAGCACGCTACGCGGAATGCGGAAGTATTCCACCGTGCGCGCCAGCGCGAAGGAATTGGGCGGAATGATGCAGGAATCGCCTTTTACCTCGACGAACGAGTTCGGATCGAATGCCTTGGGGTCGACGATGGTGGTGTTGATATCGGTGAACAGTTTGAATTCACTGGCGCATCGCACGTCATAGCCATAACTCGACGTACCGTACGACACGATGGATCGGCCTCCGGCCTGTTTGATCTGTCCCGGCTCGAACGGTTCGATCATGCCATGCTCAGCCGCCATGCGGCGGATCCATCGGTCGGACTTGATGCTCATCAGGTATTGGAAATGACGATATTGGGGAATTTGGCGGAATGATCCACCGCGGTTTCGCCAATCTTAACAGCAACGCGACGCGCGATCTGCTTGTAGATCTCGGTCACACGGCCATTCGGGTCGGATACCACGGACGGCTTGCCGGAGTCAGTGTCGGCACGGATCGCCCCGTCGAGCGGCAGCGCGCCGAGGAATTCCACGCTGTAGTCCTTGCACATGCGTTCGCCGCCGCCTTCGCCGAAGATGCGCTCTTCGTGACCGCAGTTCGAGCAGATATGCAGGCTCATGTTCTCGACCACGCCGATGATGGGGATGCCGACCTTCTCGAACATCTTCAGGCCCTTGCGCGCGTCGATCAGCGCGATGTCCTGCGGCGTGGTGACGATCACGGCGCCGGTCACCGGCACTTTTTGCGCCAGCGTCAGCTGAGTGTCGCCGGTCCCCGGAGGCATGTCCACCACCAGATAATCGACGTCCTGCCAGTTGGTCTGCTTGAGCAGTTGTTCGAGCGCCTGCGTGGCCATCGGGCCGCGCCAGACCATCGGCGAATCGATGTCGATCATGAAGCCGATTGACATTGCCTGCAGGCCGTAAGCCAGCAGCGGATCCATCGACACGCCGTCCTGCGACTCGGGCTTCTGGCCGACCAGGCCAAGCATCTGTGGCTGCGACGGGCCGTAGATGTCGGCGTCGAGCAGGCCAACCGTCGCGCCTTCCTGGGCCAGCGCCAGCGCCAGATTCACCGCCGTTGTGCTCTTGCCGACGCCACCCTTGCCGGAGGCGATGGCGATGATGTTCTTGACGCCGGGCAGCGGCTTCAAGCCGCGCTGCACGGTGTGGGCGACGATCTTGACGCTGACATTGACGCTGACATTGCCAATCTCGGGAATGGTCCTCAGCCTGGTGATGACGGCGCGACGCACCTCGTCAAGCTGGGTTTTCGCCGGATAACCCAGTTCAATATCGAGCGAGACATCGGCGCCATCGACCTTGATGTTCCTTGCCGAGCGGGTAGACAAGTAGTCCTTGTGAGTATTGGGATCGATCAAATCCTTGAGCGCCGCCTGTACGGCTTCATTCGTTACAGCCATTTTTCAAAGCTCCTGTGATGGATACCCGAGTATTTTAGTACAGTTTACCGCAAGTATCGGCAGAGTAAACGTGCTACCGGCCGGGATGTGCTTACCGCGGCTTTGAGTGGCGCCCATCAGCTGCTAAGCTCTGCGCATGCAAACGAACAGTGCAGCTGCGAGACGCAGCGAAAGAATCTGGGTGCCGGCTGCCATTCGCCGCATCGAAGCGGATTTCCAGCGCTTTAGTGATACCCACCTGATTCCCCTGCCACTGTGCGGCTTTCCGGGCATCGGCCTGTATCTGAAGGACGAATCCAGCCATCCCACCGGCAGTCTCAAACACCGCTTGGCGCGCTCATTGTTTCTCTACGCGCTGTGCAACGGCTGGTTACGCGAAGGCAGCACGGTGGTCGAAGCATCGAGTGGCTCGACGGCGATTTCGGAGGCCTACTTTGCCCGCCTCCTCGGCTTGCCGTTTGTCGCCGTGATGCCGTCGTCGACCTCGACCGAGAAGATCGCGGCGATCGAGTTTCAGGGCGGGCGTTGTCATCTGATTGACGATCCGATGACCATCTACAGCGAATCGCAGCGCCTGGCAGACCAACTCGGTGGCCATTACATGGACCAATTCACCTACGCGGAGCGGGCGACCGACTGGCGTTCCAATAACAACATCGCCGAATCGATTTTCCAGCAGATGCGGCTGGAAAAGCATCCTGTTCCGAACTGGCTCGTTTCGAGTGCCGGCACTGGTGGCACCGTCGCGACACTCGGCCGCTACGTACGTTGCTGTGCGCGACCAACGCGCATCTGTGCTGCCGACCCCGAACGGTCGGTGTTCTTTGACCATTACCTCAGCCGCCAGCCGGATCTCTGCCTGCATGAATATTCGCGAATCGAAGGAATCGGCCGGCCACGCGTTGAAGCGTCCTTTCTGCCCGAGGTGATCGACGCCATGGTAAAGGTGGCGGACGTCTGGTGTTGGCCGCGATGCAGGAATTGTCGGCGCGTCTGGGACACACTGTCGGCCCGTCGACCGGTACCAACCTGATCGCCGCTCGCGGTCTTGAACAGCGGCGACAGCCGGATCGGC
>ERZ761607.1189-NODE-1189-length-34402-cov-4.957958_pt1 | contig 34402 bp, 27 predicted proteins | sample MGYA00511164_ERZ761607 | MGnify/ENA primary metagenome ERZ761607 (study PRJEB28899, sample SAMN02445080) | bioreactor sludge metagenome | biome: EBPR sludge | place: Australia: Brisbane, Thorneside Wastewater Treatment Plant | collected 2011-06-22 ... | reverse complement strand
GAGTTTTCCTGATGAACGACGCCACCGACATCCGGGAACGATTCGTCGCCGCCGCCGGCGAGTTCACCCAGGCCCTGGGCTATGGCCGCAACATCGGCCAGATCTTCGCCCACATCTACTTCAGCCGCGACCCCCAGTCGCTCGACAACCTGACCGAATCCCTCGGCATCAGCAAGGGCAGCGCCAGCATGTCCGTCCGCCAGCTCGAACAATGGGGCGCGGTGAAACACGTCTGGATCAAGGGCGAACGCAAGGACTTCTACGAGGCCTGCGAGGACTTCGGACGCATCATGCGCAAGGCCCTGATCGACCTCGTCGGCCGCACCACCGAATCCGCCGACAGCCTGCTCACCGAATCGGAAACCTGGCTGGCCACCAAAAAGAAAAACGGCCGCACCCCCGCCGACATGGACTTCCTCGCCGACCGCGTAAAGAAAATCCGCGAATTCCGCAACCGCGCCCACTACCTCTGGAACAGCCCCCTCATCCGCGTGCTGTTCAAATGAACGCCAAGCCGAATCCGGCCGCGGCGAGGGCCACGCCTTCGGCGGGTAAACGCCGCAGCTCCAACGATAGAACAAGAACACGAACGGAAACAAAACCGGATGATGTCCCGCCTTTCATCGGCAAGCGAAGCGAGACGATGCGGCACGTCGGACCGGCCGGAATCTTCCAATCGCGTGGAGAATGAATAGAAAAAGGTCCGGATGATGTCTTGGTTTCATCGGCAAGCGAAGCGAGACGATGCGTGACCACCTGGATTCTTCGGGTAATCCCGCTGAAAGCGGGATTAGCGGAGCGGTGGTCGGATTTGCCCCGAATTCAAGGCGGAGCAGCGGGGGCTGGACTCCCGTCCGCCCCTGTTGCTCCAACGCAGAAGGCGGGGTAAATCCGGCCGCCGTTCCGCGGCCCGAAGAATCCAGGTATCATCCACAACCACCGCGACCACAAACGTCGCCAACAACGCCTCACCCACACCAACCCTGCACATGAGCCCCACGCTTGATCCCCGCGCCAGTACCACCGTGGCCGTCGCCTGGACGGACCCCGCCTACCCGCGCACCGCACCGTTCCACCCGGACCGCGCGTACCCGGAGTACGACGGCCCCGTCGCCACCACCCCGAACGGCGTGTACGACGCCGTCCGCGCCGCCCTGCGCGACCTCGGCCTCGACACCGCCCGCTTCGGCACCCCGGAGTGGAACCCGATCGGCGCCCTCGTCCCCCCCGGCGCGAAGATCGTCATCAAGCCGAACTGGGTGCTCCACGAAAACGAAGGCCCCGGCGGCCGCGCCTGCCTCTACACCCACGCCTCGGTGGTCCGCCCGCTGATCGACTACGCCCTCAAAGCCCGCCCCGCCCAACTCGTCGTCGGCGACGCCCCGGTGCAGGTCTGCGACCTGCCCTCCCTGCTGACCGACGGCTTCAACGACCTGTTCGCGTTCTACCGCGCACGCGGCGTCGCCCTGGTCACCAAGGATTTCCGCCGCACCGTCTCCGCGCGCAAACCCGGTTCCCTCGAAGTCTCAACCGAACAAAAACCGCTGTCCGACTACGTGCTCGTCGACCTCGCCACCCGCAGCCTGCTCGAACCGATCTCCCCCGACGCCGGGAAGTTCCGCGTCACCATGTACAACCCCGAAGCCCTGCGCGACCACCACGCCCCCGGACGCCACCGCTACCTCGTCGCCCGCGACATCCTCGAGGCCGACCTCGTCATCAACGCCCCGAAACTGAAGACCCACATGAAGGCCGGCGTGACCCTCGCCCTCAAGAACCTCGTCGGCATCAACGGCAGCAAGGAATTCCTGCCCCACCACCGCAAAGGCGCCGCCAACCGCGGCGGCGACAACTACGCCCGGCAGACCCTGCCCAAACGCCTGCTCGAAGGCATCCTCGACTGGCTCAACCGCCACCACCTCGACAAACCCCGCCTCTACGGCCGAGGCGCACGCCTCGCCTACAAACTGCTCTGGCTCGACAAGATCCGCGGCGAACCGGTGAACGTCGAGGGCGGCTGGCACGGCAACGACACGGTGTGGCGGATGTGCCTCGACCTGAACAAGATCCTGCTCTTCGCCGACACCGATGGCCGGCTGCACGACACCCCGCAACGCGCCACCCTGCACGTGACCGACGGCGTGATCGCCGGCGACGGCGAAGGGCCGCTGCGGCCCGACCCGGTGCCCTTCGGCGGCATCGTCGCCGCCCTCAATCCCGCCGCCCACGACTGGGTGACCACCCGCCTGATGAGCCTCGATCCCGCCGCGATCCCGATCGTGCGCCGCGCCTTCGACCCGGTCGATTCCGGCCTGATCGCCCACCCCCCCGACGCGCTGCGCGTCACCAGCGGCGGCACCCCCGTCGCCCTCGAGGACCTCGCCCGGGCCCGTGCCTTCACCTTCCAACCCGCCGCCGGATGGCGCGGCCACTGCGAAATCAACCCAGCCCCGGAACATCCGGGAGGAAGCCAACCATGTGCGGAATAGCCGGAGCCCTGATCCTCGACGGACGCCTGCGCGTCCTGATGCCCGCGGTCGTCGCCATGACCCGCGCCCTCGCCCACCGCGGTCCCGACGACGAGGGCTATGTCATGGAGAACAACGGGCTGGCCAAGTTGTTCAGCGGCCGCGACAGCAGCCCGACCCTGCGCGCCGTCCTGCCCGATGCCGAGGTCGGGTGCGACCGCCCCACCCGCTGGGCCTTCGGCCACCGGCGCTTCAGCATCATCGACACCGCCGCCCGGGCCCACCAGCCGATGCTCGACCACCGCGAACGCTCCCTGCTCTGCTTCAACGGCGAACTCTACAACTACCGCGAACTGAAACGCGAACTGGCCGCCGCGGGCGACACCTTCAGCACCGAGTCGGACACCGAGGTCATGCTCGCCGCCCTGACCCGCTGGGGTGTCGACGCCCTGCCGAAAATGAACGGCATGTGGGGCTTCGCCTTCGCCGACTTCCGGCGCGGCGAGACCATCCTCTGCCGCGACCGCATCGGCGAGAAACCCCTCTTCTACGCCGAGCAGGACGGCGTCCTGTACTTCGCCTCCGAGATCCGCGCCCTGCACGCCGTCCCGGCGATCTGGGCCCGCCGCGCCCCCGACCCCGACCGCGTCATCACCTACCTCGGCCTGGGTCTGCGCGACCACCGCTCCGGCTCGTTCTTCAAGGACATCGAACAACTCCCGCCCGGCTCCTACCTGCGCATCCGCCAGGACGGATCGCGCAACCTGGTGAAGTACTGGCGCCTGCCGGAGACCCGCTGGTCCACCCGCGACCTTTCATTCGACGAAGCCAGCGCGGGCTTCCTCGACCGCCTGACCAGTAGCGTGGCCCTGCGCCTCCGCGCCGATGTCCCGATCGCCGCCGAACTCAGCGGCGGCCTCGACTCCACCTCGATCGTGCAGATCGCCAGCCGCATCATCCGCGAACAGGCCCTGCCCACCCTCCAGACCGTCACCATCAAGTACCACGATCCGGCCTGCGACGAATCCCCGCTCGCCGCCGAGGTCGCCCGCGCCTGCGACGTTCCCTGGCAGGCGCTGACCCTCGAGGCGGCCGACTACTGGAGAAGCGCCGACGATCTCCTGCGCATCCAGGAACAACCCTACGAGTCCCCCAACCTGCTCGGCAGCCTGACCCTCTGGCAACACTTCCGCAGCCAGGGCATCCGCGTGGTGCTCAACGGCGGCGGCGGCGACGAATTGATCGGCGGTTACCTCCACCAGCACCTCCCCCCGCTGATCTTCGAGAAAATCCTCGGCGGCAACCTCGGCGGCGCCATCGCCGAAGCCCGTGCCTGGCAGGGCCTCCCGTACATCCATCCGACCGCGATGCGCCGGCACCTGCTGTTCAGCCTGCCCAAACCCTTCCGCCGGCTCTACCTGAACCGCATGCTCGGCCTGCCCGCGTTCTCCGTGCTGCGCCCCTGCCACCTGCAGGACAACGAGCGCCTGATGATCGACGCCCTCGCCATGTCGCACGCGCGCTTGAGCGACACCCTGCCCAACAACATCAACTTCTTCCCGATCCCGATGTACATGACCCACGGCGACAAGCTGGCCATGTCGCTGCCCATCGAGGTGCGCTTCCCGTTCCTAGACCCGGACCTCGTCGAGTTCGCGTTCCATCTCCCGGTGGACTACCTGATCCGCAACGGTTTCTCCAAGGCCGTGCTCCGCGAACCGATGCGCAGCCGCCTGCCCGCCGCGATCACCGGCCGCCGCGAGAAGATGGGCTTCCCCGTCCCGCTCGCCGCCTGGATGCGGGCCGGCAAGGACGCCATCCTCGCCGAGGTCCGCGAAGGACGCGTGCGCGGATTCGTCGACACCGACATCCTCGCCCGCGACTTCGACACCATGGAACCCGCGATGATCTGGCGCATCCACCAGGTCGCCCGCTGGATGGCGCGGTTTGACCTGCATCATGCGCCCGCCTTGCCATCCAAACAACGATCACCCACCCCATCCCCGGGAGTTGCCGTATGCTGAACATGGTCCGCCACCACCTGATTCACCCGTGGAAAGCCCGCCAGCGCGAGCGCGCCATCCAGGCTAGCGCCCAGCAGGCCGCGCAAGCCAACCAGGGGTCGTTCCCGGCAACCTTCACGCTACCCTCGCCGTTCGCACGGGGATTGAACGAGCGCGCCGTGGAACTGACCTTCGCGCAATTGCTCTACCGCAAGGATACCGAGGTACTCGACATCGGCCATGCCAACGCGAAGCAAAGCCACCTCGACTTCCTCGCCCGGTTCACCACCAGGGACAACCTGACCGGCATCGACCTCGGCGAACCCATCTACGACACCACGCCGTACTACAAGCAGTCGATTCGAGCCGATATCACCCGGCATCCCTTCGCCGACAACACGTTCGATACGATCTGGTGCATCTCCACACTCGAGCACTTCGGCATGGACATCGCGATGTACAACGATCAGTACACCCGCGATGCCGGACTGGCCGGCCACGCGCTCCAAGCCATCATCCCCGCGCTGAAACCCCGCGGCAAGCTGCTGCTGACCGTGCCGTTCGGCCGGTACGAGAACCACGAATGGTTCATCAACTACGATGCCGCACACTGGAGCGCCCTCCTGGATGTCGTACGCGATCGCGTACGCATTACCGAATGGTACTTCAAGCACACGGAAAAACGTGGCTGGCACCAGGTACCCTCCGGGGAGCTGGCCTACACCAGCTACCATGACCAGCGGAATTTCGGCGCGGCCGGCGTGGTCGTTGCGACCCTTGAAAAAACCTGATCGCAAAATCCGCACCCGCACGACACCCCCCCCGATGACCGATCTCCGCAACCAGACCGTACGCGGCGCCAGCTGGATGGCGCTCTCGCAGGTGGTCAGCCAGGCCGCGCGCATCGGCTTCATGATCGCGCTGGCCCGGCTGATCTCCCCGGCGGACTTCGGCCTGTGGGGCATGGCGCTGGTGTTCACCGGCTTCGCGTCGCTGCTCGGCGATATCGGCCTCGGCGCGGCCCTGATCCAGCGCGCGCAGATCGAACCGCGCCACCTCGACACCGTGTTCTGGATCAACCTCGGCCTGGGCATCGCCCTCGCCGCCGGCATGGTGGCCGTGGCCGGCCCGCTGGCCGCCTTCTACAAGACCCCGGCCCTGGCCCCGCTGCTGGCGGTCGCCGCGACGGAGTGCATCATCAAGGGACTGTCCGGCGTGCACCGCGTGTTGCTCGTCCGGGCGATGCAGTTCCGGTTGATCGCCGTGCAGGAAACCGCAGCCCTGCTGCTCGCCGGGCTGACCGCCTGCCTGCTCGCCGCCGCCGGGTGGGGCGCGTGGAGCCTGGTCGCGCAGAACCTCGTCTTCGCCACCGCGGTCGCCGGGTCGATGCTGTTCCTGCACCCGTGGCGTCCTTCGTTCCGGTTCGATGCCGCGAGCCTGCGCGAATTGCTGCACTTCAGCCTGCACCTGCAGGCCTTCAACCTGCTGAACTACTGGCTGCGCAACCTCGACAAGTTCCTGATCGGCCGCCTGCTCGGCGATGTCGCGCTCGGCCACTACAACCGCGCGTACACCACGATGCTGCTGCCCCAGTCCCAGATCACCGGCACGCTGGAACGCGTGCTCTGGCCGGCCCTGTCCCGCTGCGCCCACGACCCGGAGCGCTTGCGCGACGCCTACCTGCGCACCCTCCGGATCATCGCCCTGGTCAGCTTCCCGTTCATGGTCGGCCTCGCCGTGACCGCGCCCGACTTCGTCGTCGTGGTGTTCGGCCCGGCCTGGGAACCCGCCGTCGCGCCGCTGCAATGGCTCTGCATCGCCGGCTTCCTGCAAACCCCGGTGTCCACCCTCGGCTGGCTGTACCTCGCCTCCGGCCGCACCCGCCGCATGCTCGCCTGGTCGGTCCTCGCCGCGGCGATCTCGATCCCGGCGATCGTGATCGGCGCCCTGGCTGGATCCATCAACAGCGTCGCCATCTGGTACGCGGGCAGCAGCCTGATCATCGCCCCGCTGGCCTTCGTGGTCGCCGCCCCGCTGGCCCGGCTGACCTTTCGCGGCGTCGTCGCCAGCCTTGCCGGGTCCGCCGCCGCCGCACTGGCCATGGCCGGCCTGGTGACCGCGGTCAACACCGCCATGGCCGGCTCCTCCGCCACCCTGCGCCTGGCCGCCAGCACCATCACCGGCATCCTGGCCTACGCCCTGTTCGCCTTCCGCACCACCGCCGCCACCGAAGCCCGGCACGCCCTGCTTTCCCTGCGCACCCGCCACCAACCACCGATCGCGGACGAACCGGCTCCCGTCACACCATGAAAAACACCGACTACCGACAGATCGCCTACACGAACTACCTGCAGCGGCCGCAGAATGCCGATGCGCGGGGATACACCCCCAACGCCATGCCGCCCGAACTGGGCGCGGCGCTCTACGGCGATGCGCTGGCCGCGGCGGATCGCGCCGCCCCGGCGTTCGAGATCGGCGCCGGCGAGGGCCATTTCCTCGTCTACCTGCGCGACCAGGGCTTTACCCGCGCCTACGGGGTCGACCTCAGCGCCCCCATGGTCGAACACGCCCGGCAACGCCAGGTCGATGTACGCCTGGAGAACGGCATCGAGCACCTCGCCGCCCTGCCCGACAACCACCTCGGCCTCGTCGTCGCCATCGACATCATCGAACATCTCAACAAGCCCGAAATCATCGACCTGCTGCGCCATACCCTCCGCACCCTGAAGCCGGGCGGCGTGCTGATCGTGAAGACCGTGAACGGACAGGGCCTGTTCAAGGGCCAGGTGATGTACGGGGACGTGACGCACACGACCATGCTGAACCCCGGATCGCTCGGTCAGTTGCTGGCCATGACCGGATTCACCGAACCGGTGTTCCGCGAAAGCACCTTCTTCGGCCGCGGCAAACGCGAATGGCTCCGCCGGAAACTCTGGCCGGTGATCAAGGCGATCACCAACCTCTGCCGCTGGGTCGAATCCGGCAAAACCCAGACGATCTGGTCGGAGAACATGATCTGCTGGACCCGGAAACCCGCACCGTAACCCCATGGGCACCCTCGGCTTCATCGTGGTGGACTACCCACCCATGCTCGGCGGCATCGCCCGCTACACCGGCGATATCGTGCGCTTCCTCGCCCCCCTGGTGGCGTGGCGGGTCTACCTCCGCGTGACCACCCCGCCAGCCCCGTGGCCGGACCATCCGCACCACGGCTGCATCGATCCGCAGGAACTGCACGACCATCCGGAACGGGTCGCCGCGCGCCTGCAGACCGACGGCGTCACCCACGTGCTGTTCAACCACATCGACCTCGCCGGCCCGCGCACCGTGCGCGCCTTCCGCACACGCGGCATTCCGTGTTCCGTGTTCCTGTACGGCGCGGACATCAACTTCCACCGCTCCCCGCGCGGTCACGCCCGCCTCTACGCCACCGCCGCCCTGATGAGGCACCGCATCGTCATCAGCGAGGGAACCCGCCGCCTCGTCCACCGCCGCCTTCCGCTGCTCGGCACGCAGATGATCACGCCCGGCATCGAGGAAGGCGCACCGGATGTACCCGGCCTCGGGAACCGCCACGGCATCATCGCCGTCGGCCGCCTGGTCCGGCGCAAAGGCTTCGACACCCTGCTCGAGGCCGCCGCCCGGCTCCGGCGCGAAGGCCTCGACGTCCCGGTCACCTTCGCCGGCGATGGACCCGACCGCGATTGGCTGATCCAGCGCGCCGCCGAACTCGGCCTCGGCGCACAGGTCGCGATCCGGTCCGGCCTGACCGACGAGCAGATCCGCGCGGAACTCCGGCGCCACCGCGTCTTCTGCCTGCTGCCCCGCCAGCTCGGCAACGGCGATGTCGAAGGCTTCGGCATCGTGTTCCTCGAAGCCGCGCGCGAAGGCCTGCCCGTCGTGGCCGGCCGATCCGGCGGCGTGCCCGACGCGGTGGACCACGAGGGCAACGGCTTCCTCGTCGATCCCGCCGGACCCGGCGAAGCCGCCGACCGTCTGCGTATCCTGCTGACCGACGACGCCACCTGGCGGCGGCAGAGCGAACGCGGCCTCGCCTGGTACCGCACCTTCGCCTGGTCGCGGCGCGACGCCCGGCGCGAATTCGCCTTTCTCCTCGATTCCCCGACAACCCCACCACCCCACGGGCGGACCCCATGATACCCCAGTTCCTCATCCCCATCATCGGCGTGATCGCCGTCGTGCTGGTCGCCTTCTACGGCTTCACCTCGCGCGGCTTCCTCGTCCACTTCCTCCTCCTCGCCGCCCCCATCGGCATCTACTTCGTCAACAATCCGACCGGATTGCTGATCACCACCTATGCGCTTTTCTACAGCGGATTAATGATGCCCGGCCTGCCCCAAGGTATTCAGGTTGTACACGCCATGATGATTCTGTTTGTCGGGATCACCGTGGCACGGAATATCATCTCCAAACCATCGGCCACATCTGTGCCCCCCACGCATCGGGTCCTGTACTTTTTCCTGATCCTGCTGGGGATCGTGATCTACTTCCGCGGCCTCGGCCTCCGCGCCACCGGCAGCGGTCTGATCGGCGGCGCCTCGTACATCAAGCTGATCTTCGCGGCGTTCTTCTTGTTCTGCGCCAGGTACTATACGCTGAGTCCCCGCCAATGGCGTCGCTTGTTTATCCTGATGTTCCTCGGCAGCTTGATGCCCATCAGCGCCCAACTGCTCTTCATGCTTTCCGGTGGCACGATCTACCAGCAATTCAACTTTGTTCAACCCTACGTGTACGGCCTGATTGAAAACCTCGCCGGCGAGTCGGGGGCAGGCACGTTCCGACTGCACGGATTAGCCGGCGTTAGCAGCACCCTTCTGGTTACCGCGCTCATCCTGTTGCCGTTCCGCGGCAATAAACGATTGCTGCTGTTTGTCGTCATCGGCCTTTGTATGGTGATGGGCCTGCTCTCTGGATTCCGCAGCATGGTCGTGGAAATCACGGTTGTAACCATGCTGTACATTCTCTTCTCAGCGCCACGCTCCATGCGTTACCAGTATCTCGCCTTTTTCGTGATGGCCGTGCTGCTGTTGTTCGCGTTGGCCATCCCGCTGATGCCGCACTTGCCCTATCCGGTACAGCGCGCGCTTTCCTGGTTACCCTTCGCCGAAGTCTCCTACCTTGCTCAAGCTGATGCTACCGGCTCCGCACAATGGCGACTGCAGGTTTGGGAATATGCGCTGAAGTTCGTGCCTCAGTATCTCTGGATCGGTCGGGGATTCACCTTCCACATCAGCGAGATCATGTCATACGGCACACGCATGGACATGATTCTGGAGGCGTACGTTACCCACAATTACCACAGCGGCATAATCAGCCTGCTGCTTGACCTCGGCCTTCCCGGCCTCGTCCTTGGCTCGTTGTTTCTTCTGCTGTGTATTGCCTACTCGTTAAAGCCTCTCCCGGTCGATGCCGAACCGTTCATCCGCCGAGCCCACACGGTATTCCGGGTTAAAATGTTATTCGGTTGTTTTTCATACTTCCTGATCCATGGCGACGTCCGCTCGACGTTTATCGCCTTATTCGTTCAATTGGCCATCCTTGAGGGTATCCGCACCACCGCAATACACGAGGCCCGGAAAATGTCAGGTGCATCCCCACCCAAGGGCGAAGCGGCTTCGACGCGCATGAACAGCGGCACTCGACACACCGTCCGCCAGCCTACCCGATGAAAACCCTCCACTTCATCGTCTCCTTCTTCCCGCACGACCGGGGCGCTTCGCATTCGGCGCTTCGCCTGGCCGGCGGTCTGCGCGAACGCGGCGTGGAGGTCGCCTTCCTCGTGGAGGCGCTGGGACCGGAATGGATCAACGGTGGCACCTACGAGGGCTTCCCGGTGCAGTCGTTCCCGCTGACCCATCCGGGAAAACGACGGAAGCTGAAAGGCTTCCTCGACCTGCTCCGCTTCCTGCGCACCCGGCGCGGCCAGGTGGACCTGTTCCATGTGCACGGCGGACCCTACATGAACCTGCTGCTGGCCTGGGTGGTCGGATGCGTGCTGCGCTGCCCGACCCTGATGAAGATCACCCTCGACGGCTGGGACACCCCCGATGGCGTGCGGGCCGGCCGCCACGGCCGCATCGCCCTGTGGCTGTACCGCCGCCTCACCACCGTGGTGGCCATGACCACCGGCCAGGCCGACACGTGCCGGCGCTTCAACATCCCGGCACAGATCGAGGTGATCCCGAACTCGGTCGATGTCACCCGCTTCCGTCCACTCGCCCCGGAAGACCAGCGCGCCCGCCGGATCGAACTCGGCCTGCCGCCCGACCAGCCGATCCTCGCCTACGCCGGTTACCTCGGCCCAGTGAAGGGCACCGACATCCTGTTCCGCACCTGGCACCGCCTGCGCGACACGTTCCCCGACCTGCACCTGCTGCTCGCCGGCAACTACATGCAGGTCGACCCGAACCATCCCACCCTCGAACAATTCCTCGCCCGCCACGACCTCCCGCCGGAATGGGCGAACCATCCCCACGTGCACCAGACCGGCAAACTGCCCGACCTCGCCCACCACCTGCCCTGCGCCGACGTGTTCCTCTTCCCGTCGCGGCAGGAAGGTTTCGGCACTGTGCAGATCGAGGCCATGGCCTGCGGCCTCCCCTGCGTGGTGAACGACCTGCCCGGCATTTCGTCGGACATCTACCCGGACTCCGAGGTCGGTTTCCGCGTCGCCGGCAACGACGTGGACACCTACGTCCGCATCATCACCGACCTGCTCCGCAACCCGGAACAACGCGCCCGCATCGGCGCCGCCGCCCGCGCCCGCGCCGAGTCCGCTTTCTCCGTCGAGGCCGTCGCTGCGCGCTACACCACCCTCTACCGCGAAACCCTCGAGCGCTTCGCCAAGGCCCACGCATGATGCCCCGCATCGCCATCCTCGGCCCGTTCGAGACCGCGCCGCTGCTCCCGTTCCTGGACCCGCGCCGCGTTCCCGCCGACCTGCCGCGCGGCATGGGCGGAAGTTGCCTGGTCAACCTCGTCCTCGCCCGCCTGCGGCGCGGCTGGCCGACCGATGTGATCACCCTCGATCCCGCGGCAACCACCGCGATCCAGCGGATCGACGGCGATCTCGTCCGCCTGTGGATCATCCGCCGCCGCACCCGCCGCGCCCTGCGCGACGGCTTCGCCAGCGAAGTCGCCGGCCTCGTCGCCGCGCTGCGCGAAAGCCAACCCGCCGTATGCCACGCGAACTGGACCTACGAGTACGGCCGCGCCGCGCTGGCCCAGGCCACCGCACCCGCCGTGATCACCGTGCACGACCACGCCGCCCGCATGCTGCGCCACCTCGGCTGGCGCTACGCGCCGCACTACCTGATGAGCCGCGCGGTGATCGCCCGCGCCCCGCGCTGCACCGCCGTCTCGCCCCACATCGCCGCCTACGTGAACCGCCTGCGCCGCGACGCCTCGCCGGTGATCCCGAACCTCGTGCCCGAACCGCCCGCGTTGCCGCCGTTCACCCCGGACCCGGACCAGCCGCAGGTGATCAGCCTGCTGACCTGGGCAAACTTCCGCAACGCCACCACCGCGCTGCGCGCCTTCGCCCGCTTCCGCCGGCGCCATCCGCGCGCCGTGTATATCCTGGCCGGCCCCGGCTTCGAACCGGAAGGCCCCGCCGAACGCTGGGCCATCGGCCACCGCCTCGCCGAGGGCGTGCTGTTCCTCGGCCGCATTCCGTACCCGGCCGCGCTCGAGGCGATCACCCGCGCCACCGTGCTGCTGCACCCGTCGCTCGAGGAATCGTTCGGCGCACCCGTCGCCGAAGCCATGGTACTGCGCATCCCGGTCATCGCCGCGCGCGAGGCCGGCGGACCCGCCTGGTTGTGTGAACACGGACACGGCATCCTCGTGCCGGGCCGCTCGGTCGCGGCGATGGACGACGCCCTCGAACGCGCCTGGTCCTCGTGGAACGATCCAGCCGGACCGGCCGCGCGCGCCGCCGCGCACGACCACATTCTCGCCCGCTGCGGCGCCGAGCCGGTGCTCGCCGCATGGAACAACCTCTACCGCTCGCTCCTGGACGCCGCATGAAAATCATCCTCTCCCACGGACTCCCCTTCGCCCTCGCCCACGGCGGCACGCAGACGCTGATCGAGTCGCTGATGCAGCAGGCCGCCGCCCTTGGCATCGACATGGAACCCGAACGCTGGTGGGACGAACACCAGAAGGGCGACATCCTCCACTACATCGGCCGTCCGCTCGACATGCACGTCGAACTCGCCCAGCGCAAGGGCTACCGCGTGGTCATGACCGAGTTCCTCGACCGCACCGCCTCGCGCTCCCGCGCCGCCCTGCTCGCCCAGCGCGCGGTGAAAACCGTCGCCGCGAACCTGATGCCCGCCTGGACCGGTCGCCTCGGCTGGGGCGTGTACCGGTCGATGGACGCCCTGGTGTACGTGACCGACCTCGAGGCCGGGGTCGCGGCATCGCTGTTCGGCGCCCCGCGCGCGAAGCTGCATGTGATTCCGCACGGACTGCCCGAGGCGGACATCGCCAGCCTGCGCGCACCCGACACCGAGGAGGACTACCTCGTCTGCCTCGCCACCATCCACCCGCGCAAGAATCCGCTGCTCCTCGCCGAGGCCGCCAACCGAGCGAAGGTCCCGGTGCGCTTCGTCGGCCGTCCGTACGGCGAGGACGAACCGTACTTCAAGGCCTTCCTCGCCGCGCTCGATCCCGCCCTGACCCGCTACGAGGGCTTCGTCACCCGCGAACGCAAACACGAACTGCTCCGGCGCGCCCGCGGGTTCGTACTGTTGAGCGAGATGGAAAGCGGCTGTTTCGCCGCCTACGAGGCCGCCGCGGCCGGCCTGCCCCTGCTGCTCTCCGACCTGCCCTGGGCCAACCGCGTGTACCACGGCCACGCCGGGGTGCAGTTCACGGCGCTGGCCTCGCCCGACCGGATCGCCCGCGACCTCGCCGCCTTTTACGCCACCGCCCACCGCGGACCGCAAATGACCTTCCCGGTGGCCAGTTGGAAGGACATCACCCTGCGTTACCTCGCGCTCTACAAGGAACTGCTCGCATGACCACGACCCCGCTCGACCAGGAAGCCCAACGCATCAGCGACGACTTCGAGGCCTCGTTCCTCTCCGTCCCGCTCGCACAACAGATTGCCAACTGCGACCACTACGAACTGGCCCCGCTGTTCCGCCGCGTCATTCCGGACCACCAGCCGATGCTCGAGGCCGGTTGCGGCTCCGGGCGCTGGGTGGCCTGGGCGGTGCAGCAGGGCTGGGCCTCGATCGGCATCGACTGGAGCGAAGCGCTTTGCGCCCAGGCTCGCAAAACCATCCCCGGCGGTGTCTTCCACGCCGCCGACATGCGCGCGATGCCGGTGGAGGCCAACAGCATCGGCTGCATCCTGTCGCTCGGCGCGGTCGAACACGCCTCCGAAGGCCCCGCCGCCTCGCTGCGTGAGTACCTGCGCGTGCTGCGGCCCGACGGCCTCGCCCTGATCACCGTGCCGTACTTGAGCCCGATGCGCCGGATCGTGCGCGGCCTCAAGGCGCCGCTGCGCCGGGTGCTGGAAGCGGTCAAGGGCGATGGCGCTTCCTCGGCCAGCCGCCGCGCGGTCAATGCGACCACCAACCCGCGTGGGCGGTCGACTACCTGCGGGACGGAACGCGGTGGAGTTTCTTCCAATACCTGTTCACCCCCGCGCAGATCATCGCGGAAATCCGCGCCGCCGGTTTCGTCGACGACGACGCCTACGCCGACTTCCACGACGAGGGCGTCCTGCACACCTTCGGTGCCATCGCCGGTGGATACGACCACGTCGCCGGCCGCGTCCGCCTCAACCCGCTCGGCCGCCTCCTTCGCGCCCTTTTACCCCCCTCCCTCACCGGCCACATGTTCCTCGTCATCGCCCGCAAACCGAAATAACTCTGCGTGGTTCGTTGTTCCAACTCCGTCCTAATCTAAAACGCATCGGCATGACGCCGCAGCAAATTGAACGATCAGAATCTTCCAACCGAACAGAGAATACATGGAAACGTGTCAGATGATGTCTTGGTTTAATCGGCGAGCGAAGCGAGACGATGCGTGACCACCTGGATTCGTCAGGTACGTTCTTCGCGCTGGAAGCGCGAAGAACGTAGCGGGCGGGTGGTCGGATTTGCGGTGATTTCAAGGCGGAGCCGCGGGGGCTGGACTCTAGTCCGCCCCCGCGGCTCCAACGCAGAAAGCGCCGTGAATCCGGCCGCACGCCAAGCGGCCTGACGAATCCAGGTATCATCCACACCGGCGCAGATTCTGCGCGGCCGATTACGAGTACGAGTAGGATTACGATTAAGACGATAGAGCGCGTATGCGATTTGCCATAGCAACCCCTGTGTACAATGGAATGCCCCACCTGCCCGCCTGCATCGGCTCGGTGCGCGGTCAGGACACCGGCATCGACCGCACCCACCTCGTGCAGGACGGCGGCTCGACCGACGGCTCCCGCGACTGGCTGGCCCGCGCCGACGGCGTGGCCGCGGTGATGGAGAAGGACGCCGGCATGTACGACGCCATCAACCGCGCCTGGTCGCGTGCCGACGCCGACGTCTACTCGTGGCTCAACTCCGACGAACAATACCTGCCCGGCACCCTCGCCGCCGTGCGCGACGCCTTCACCCGCAACCCCGACATCGACATCGTCTTCGGCGACGCCATCATCGTCGATCCCTCCGGCAACCCCCTCGCCGCCCGCCGCGAGATCCCGCTCCGCGCCTGGTACGTCACCAACACGTTCCTCTACGCCCTCTCCTGCACGATCTTCTTCCGCGGCCGCCTGCGCACCGCCGGCGACCTCGCCTTCGACACCACCTACCGCGTCGCCGGCGACCTCGAACTGGTCCTCCGCCTGCTCCGCCGCGGCACGCGCTGCCTGCACCTCCCGCGCTACCTCTCGCTCTTCGGCGTGGACGGCCGCAACCTCAGCCTGTCCGAAGGCATGGCCCGCGAAGGCGAGGTCATCCAGCGCGCCTCCGGTGCCTACCGCGCCAAACCGCTGCGCCGCGCCGTCCACGCCCTGCGCTGCCTCGAACGTGCCGCCCGCGGTTGCTACGCGACCGACAAGGTGAGCTACGCCTTCGCCCTCGACGCCACCCCGACCTACCGCACCTTCGACCGCGTGCCGCTCGGCTTCCGCTTTACCTACGACCGCGCCCTGCGCACATTGAAAGGATCCACGCCATGACCCCCGACGCCCCGCCGCCCGGACCGCTGAGCCGCTGGCTGCAGCACCGCCTCGCCCGCGCCAAGGGCGTGGACCCCGCGACGCTGCGCGACTGGCGCCTCCCGGAATGGTGCGGCTTCTTCCTCGTCGCCGGTACCCGCCTGCTCCGCGGCGCGTGGCTGAAACTCCGCGCCCGCCACATCAACGGCTGGATGCTCTGCGATGCCCGCGCCCGTGTGCTGTTCCCGCGCCACCTGCGCGCCGGCCGCCAATTCAGCCTCGAGGACGGCTGCCTGATCATCGCCCTGTCCAAGCGCGGCGTCACCTTCGGCGACCGCTGCACCGTCGGCCGCTCCGCCACCATCGCCCCCAGCAACCCGCTGCTCGGCGAACCCGGCGAAGGCCTGCGCGTCGGCGACCACTCGAACATCGGTCCCTATGCCTACATCGGCTGCTCGGGCTTCATCAGCATCGGCAACCACGTGATGATGGGTCCGCGCGTGAACCTGCTCGCCGAGCAGCACAACTTCGAGCGCACCGACGCGCTCATGAAGGAGCAGGGCGTGACGCGCTCGTTCATCACCATCGAGGACGACTGCTGGATCGGCGCGAACACGACCATCCTCGCCGGCGTGACCGTCGGACGCGGCAGCATCATCGCCGCCGGCGCGGTGGTCACCCGCGACGTCCCCCCGTTTACCGTGGTCGGCGGCGTGCCGGCGAAGGTGATCCGCGCTCGCCGGCCGGATGAACCGAAAGGCGAACCATGACCGTCGATGCCCACCTGCTGCGCGGGGTGGCCTCCGCCGCACCACCCGTCGCGTGGATCGCCGACCGCCTGCCCGCCGGCGATTTCCGCCGGATCATGCTCAAGCCGAACTGGGTCCACCACGAGGTCTCGCCCGACTTCCCGATCCGCGCGCTGATCACCTCCGCCGCCCTGATCGACGCGGTCATCGAGGCCTGCGTGGCGCGTTACCCGAACGCCGAGACCATCACCGTCGGCGATGTGCCGCTGCAGAGCTGCGACTTCGAGACCATGATGCGCCAGTCGGGCATGGACCGGGTCATCGCGAAATGGCGCGATCGCACCGCACCGCGCATCGTCTTCCGCGACCTGCGCCGCGAACGCTTCCGCCTCGAGAACGGTTTCATGGTCGCCGAACCTCCGGGCGACTACGGCGACCCCCTCGGCTACCGCGAAGTGCGGCTCGACGCCGCCAGCTTCCTCGACCCGATCTCCGGCCAGCGCGAGAAGTTCCGCGTCTCCGACTACGACGTCCAGCGCATCCAGAGCAGCCACCGCCAGGGCCACCACCGCTACCTGATCGCCGGTTCCGTGCTCGCCGCCGACCTCTTCATCAACCTGCCCAAGATGAAGACCCACCAGAAGGCCGGCCTCACCGGCGCGCTGAAGAACCTGGTCGGTTGCAACGGCGAAAAAGCCTTCCTCGTCCATTACCTCAAGGGCCGCCACCGTGCCGGCGGCGACGAATTCCCCTCCTCGATCGCCTGGCCGATCCTGCTCCAGGTCCGCGTGCGCGAAGCCTTGCAGAAACGATCCCGCCTGCTCTTCTCCCTGCTGCGCCCGGTGTGGCGCGCGATGAAGAAACTCTATGGCATCCGCACCGAGGGCACGCAGGACAACCTGAAAAAGGGCACCTTCTACCTCGCCGCCGGCGCGTGGTACGGCAACGACACGATCTGGCGCATGGTGTACGACCTGAACCGGATCATCCGCTTCGCCCCGCCCGAGGGCGGCGACCTCGCGGCCACCCCGCAACGCGCCTACCTCGCCATCGTCGATGGCGTGGTCTCCGGCGAAGGCAACGGCCCGCTGCAACCGCTGCCGGTCGACTCCGGCGTGGTGTGGACCGCCACCAATCCACTCGTCGCCGACCTCGTCATGGCCCAGTTGATGGGCTTCGATTACCGGAAGATCCCCTGCTGCGCCCGTTACCGCGACCTCGGCGATCCGGAATGGTCGCAGGTCGATCCGGCCGCGCTGCACCTCGACGACCACGGCACCCCCGTCACCGGCCTCGAATCCCTCGCCCCGCTCCGCACCTACCTGCCCTCTCCCGGCTGGCGCGGCCATCTCGAACGCACCCCGCCCGCGACTTGACATGCGCGCTCTCCGCGAGAAAACCTTCTTCGCCCTGCAACGTGCACTCGGGTCGCACGCGCAGGCGGCGTACCGCCAGTTGCTCGATCAGGAAACCTGGCCGCGCGACCGGTTTGCCGCGTGGCAGGACGCGGAGTTCCAGCACCTCGCCGCCGCCGCGGTGCAGGACGTGCCCTTCTACCGCGAACGCGTCGCACCAGGCACGCACCACGACCTCGCCGCGTTTCCGATCATCACCAAGAGCGAACTTGCCGGGAACTTCACGGCGCTGATGTCCGACGCGATGCGCACCGACTACGAACGCGGACCGGCGCGCGGCTACACCTGGGTGAAGGTCACCAGCGGCGGCACCACCGGCCTGCCCACCACGGTGATCCACGATGCCGATTTCCGCGACAAGGACCGCGCGGCCCGCCTGTACGAACTGCACCTCGCCGGCTTCCCGTTCGGCACCCCGCACGTGCGGCTGTGGGGCTCGATGCACGACATCCAGCGCACCCGTGCCTCGCTACAGCAAAGGGTGATCGCCACGCTGGCCAACGAGACGCTGCTCAATGCGTTCATGATGGAGGACGCACACCTCCGCGCGTACCTCGACCTGCTCCACCGCAGCCGCGTGCAGCACCTGCTGACCTACGCCGATGCCGGGTACCAACTCGCGCGGTTCGCCTGGCGGCACGGCATCGCCGTACGCCCGCTCACTTCGATCATGGCCACCGGCGGCACGCTGACCGACGCGATGCGCACCACGATGGCCGAGGTGTTCCGGTGCCGGGTGCACAACAAGTACGGCAGCCGCGACGCGGGCGAACTCGCGTGCGACTGCGATCACGGATCGCTGCACGTGCTGCCGCACCTGATCATCGAGATTGTCGACGAACAGGGACGCCCCTGCCCGCCCGGCGTGACCGGCCGCGTGCTCGTCACCTTCCTTGGCAACCCGTCGTTCCCGCTGATCCGCTTCGACATCACCGACCGCGCGGCTGCCTCGGCCGCTCCCTGTGCGTGCGGCCGTCCGTTCCCGGTGCTCGAGCGGCTCGAGGGCCGCGCCGTCGACTTCCTGGTCAGCACGCGCGGCGGCTTCGTTTCGCCCACCTACATCCGCCACCTCGTCGGTGTCGTGCACGGCAGTGAAAAGGTGCGCCGCTTCCAGCTCGTGCAGGAAGGTCCGGCCTCGTTCACCCTCGCCCTGCAACCGGAAACCGGCGTGGCCGCGGATACCGTGGCCACGCTGTCCGATCCGATCCGCCGCGACCTGCTACCGGTGCTCGGCGAGGATGCACACATCACCGTCTCCGTGGTGGACCGCATCGCGGAAACCGGCACCGGAAAATTCCAGTATGTGATCAACCGGCACGTGCGCCCATCCCCATGAAGATCCTCGTCCTTCATCACGTCGCCGACATCTACGGGGCCAGCCAGTCGCTGCTGCGCCTGACCTCCGGCCTGGTGCGCGACGGCCATTCGGTCATGGTCGTGTTGCCGGAGCAAGGCCCCTTGTGCGCCGCTCTCGCCGCGCGCGGGGTCGGAGTGACCGTGCGGCCCGACCTTCCGGTGCTGCACCGTAACCGCCTGACCTCGCCGGCCGGGGTGCTGTGCCTGCTCCGCGATGCAAGGACCTTTCGCCGCGGCATCACCGAGGTCATGCAGTCGTTCCATCCTGATGTCATCCACACCAACACCGGGGCGATCCTGCCGGTCGCGGGCGCGGTGGCCCGACGCCTCGGCATCGCCCGCATCCAGCACCTGCGCGAATCGTTCCTCGACTTCGGGCCGCTGTGGCCGCCCTACCGTGCATGGCTGGTGCGCTCGGCCGACCGCATCCTCTGCATCTCCGGCTTCGTCGCCTCGATGTTCACCGCCGCGCAGCGCAGCCGCGCGGTGCAGGTCATCCACAACGGCATCCCGCGCGAGGAGTTCGAGGGGATCGATCCGGCCGAGGTCGCGGCGTTCCGGGCGCGGTTCGCCGGCGACGGCCCGCTGATCGGCGTGGCCGGGCGCATCAAGCTCGTGCGCAAGGGCCAGGATGTCTTCGTGCGCGCGGCGGCACGGATCAAGGACCGTTTTCCTTCCGCGCGCTTCGTGGTCATCGGCAGCCCGTTCACCGGCAACGAGAGCCACCTCGACACGTTGAAGGACATGGTGCGCGAACTCGGCCTCGAGGGCCGCGTCGGATTCGCCGGCCACCTCGACCGCCCGTTGATCGGACTCGCCGCGCTCGACATCTCGGTCATGGCCAGCGCGCAACCGGAACCGCTCGGCAATGTCACCATCGAGTCGATGGCGCTCGGCCGCACGGTCATCGGCACCCGCATCGGCGGCACCCCGGAACTGATCCGCGACGGCGAGACCGGCCTGCTGGTGCCGCCCGGCGACGACACGGCGATGGCGGATGCGATGGCGCGCCTGCTCGCCGATCCCGGCGAAGCGGCCGCGATGGGCCGGCGCGCCCGCACCCATTACGAAAACCACCTCGCCTTCGACACCTTCTACCGCAACCTCGTCGCGGTGTACCACGAGGTCATCCGCCGGTGATCACCGCCCCGCCCATCCGTTGCTTCAACTGGCTGCAGGCCCTGCGCGGTTTCAGCGTGCTGATTGTCCTGCTGCACCATGCGGGAAACATCGTCGAACTGAACTTCGGCGATGGCCGGCTCTACGACTGGTTCCGCTTCGGGCGCGGCGGCGTCGACATGTTCTTCGTGCTCAGCGGGTTCATCCTGATGTACCTGCACCTCGACGATGTCGGCCGACCGGAGACCGCGTGGACCTACACCCGCAAACGGTTCGTGCGGGTCTATCCGCTCTACTGGTTCTACACCGCGCTGGTGCTCGGGGCGGCGCTGCTTATCGACGGCGCGATCAAGCCGCACAAGTTCGAGCCGCTCCGTCTGCTCGAGACGTTCACCATGGTGCCGATCTTCTACTCCGAGCTGCCGGTGATCTCGCCCGGCTGGTCGCTGTTCCACGAGGTGAAGTTCTACGCGATGTTCCTGCTGTTGCTCGCCTTCCGGCGTCCGTGGAACTTGCTGATCACCGGTGCACTGGTGGCGGCGAACCTCGGGGTCACCGCATGGATCACGGCGACCGGCGGCTTGTTCGACCATGCCTGGCACGCCTACTGGATCGGCCCGTACAACGTCGCCTTCATCGCCGGCGTGTTCGCGGGCTGGTGGGTGCGCCGCGCGCCACCGGGTGCGACGGTCGCGTGGTCGATGGTGGTGGCGGGCCTCGCCGTGCTGGTCGCGGGCTCCTGGTCCGACATCGTCTTCGACGATTCGCAACTCCAGCGGCTCGGGCAGTACGGACTGGCCGGCCTGCTGCTGACCACCGGCCTGGTTGCGCTCGAGGTGCGACCCGGCGCGGTGCGTGCTCCGCCGAACTGGCTGGTGCGCCTGGGCGATGCCTCCTACACCGCCTACCTGCTGCACTACCCGCTGATGTTCATCCTCGCCCGGATCATGAACCTCGCCCTCGGCCGCGACACCATGGCCGCGTGGCCGCTCACCGGCGGCGCGGTGCTGCTGGCGGTGTCGGTCGCCGCCTCGTGGTACGCCTACCGGTGGATCGAGGTCCCGCTGCTCCGCTGGTCCCGCCAGCGCGCCGGCCTGGCACGCGGGATTTGACGTGGCCGGGTTGAGCAGGTAGGAACGACGCATGCACACGGACGGACAGACAGCATGAAGATCGCCCTGATCGGGTCGCGCGGCATTCCGGCGCGGTACAGCGGGTTCGAGACCTTCTACGAACAGCTCGCGGTGCGCCTCGCCGCGCGCGGGCATGACGTCACGGTGTACAACCGTTCGCACTTCATCAAGGATGTGCGCGGCTCGTACCGGGGCGTCCGGCTGGTCACACTGCCGTCGATCCCGACCAAGCACCTCGACACCCTGACCCACACGCTGGTGTCGTCGCTGCATGCCCTGACCCAGGGCTACGACATCGCCTACTTCTGCATCGTCGGCAACAGCCCGCTGGTGTGGATCCCGCGCCTGGCCGGCAGCCGCGTGCTGCTCAACGTCGATGGCGAGGACTGGGCGCGCGAGAAGTGGGGGCGTTTCGCGCAGTGGTACCAGCGCCGGTGCGAGGCGGTGGCCTGCCGCACCGCGCACACCCTGATCGCCGATGCGCATGCGGTGCAGCGGCGCTACCGCGACCTCTACCGCACCGACAGCATCTTTGTTCCCTACGGGGGCAATGCCGGCGGCGACGAGCGGACCGATGCCCTGGCGAAGTGGGGCCTCGCGCCGCAGGACTACATCTACTACGTCGGGCGCTTCGTGCCGGAGAACGCCATCGACCTGTTGATCCGCGCCTTCCGCCGGGTCCGCACCACGCGCCGCCTGGTCATCGTCGGCGACGCCCCGTACATGGACGACTACAAGAAGCAGATCCAGGAGCTTGCCGCCGCCGACCCGCGGGTGCTGCTCACCGGCTATGCCTTCGGCGCCGACTACGCGCAATTGAGCAGCCACGCCTACCTGGTGGTCCAACCGTCCGGCATCGATGGCACGCGGCCGGCCCTGCTCGACCAACTCGGCTTCGGCAACGCGGTGCTGGTGCGCGACAGCACGGTCAACGTCGAGGTCGTGCGCGACGCCGGGTTCACCTTTGATCGCACGCGCGGGGAGGACAGCCTGGCCGAGGTGCTGCAGGAGCTGGTGGATGATACGGAGCGGGTCGCCGCGATGAAGGCGAAGGCGCGCGGCCGGATCACCGGGTACTACAACTGGGAGTGGATCACCGATTTCTACATCGACCTGTTTGAACGCCTGAAGCGCAGGGAACCCGCCGTCTCCTACGACGACTACCTCGCCGCGCGTCCTTCCCCGGAATGACCACCACCCCTCCATCCCTGCTGCGCTTCTCCCCGGCGACCTGGCGTCACCTCGGACTCGCCTCGCTGTTGATCGGTTGCGTGTTCCTGCTCTTCCACTTCTTCGGGGTCACCGATGTCGGGTACGACATCAAGGACACCACCCGCTCGGTGTTCGACTGGATGTACGACCGCTGGTACGTGGACCTGCTGCAGACCAAGTTCGCGCACAGCCACCTGGTTCCGTTGATCAGCCTGTGGCTGGTCTGGCGCGAACGCCGCGTCCTCGCCCGCCTGCCCAAGCGGATGTTCCTGCCCGGCCTCGCGCTGGTCCTGCTCGCGCTGGTGTTCCACTGGGCCGGCGCGAAGGCGCAGCAGACGCGCCTCAGCATCCTCGGCCTGATGCTGCTGACCTGGGCGTTGCCGCTGTTCATCTGCGGGCCGGCGGTGGCACGGCGCCTGATCTTCCCGTGCGGATTCCTGTTCTTCAGCCTGCCATTGAACTTCTTCGATGCGGCGGCCTACCCGTTGCGCATCATCGCGGCGGCCCTGGCCGGCGGGATCAGCGCCGGTCTCGGGATCGACCTCGTCCGGTCCGGCGCGGTGCTCGCCCTGCCCGAGCCGGTGAATGCGACGCTGTCGCTGGCCGACACGCGCAGCGGCATCTACGCGATCACCGCGGCGGTGGCCTGGTGCATCCTCGTCGCCCACCTCGCCCGCGTATCGTGGTTGCGCAAGGGGGTGCTCGCCGCCCTGTCGCTGCCGTTGATCGTCGCGGCCAACGTCGTGCGCGGCCTTATCGGAACGCTCACTGCGGCGGTGGCAGGTGGTCCCGCCGCCGAGGCGGTATTTGCTGCGGTCTCGGGCCCGGTTGTGCTCCTCATCGCCTTTGCACTGCCGGCAGCGCTCGGTTGGCTCTGGAGCCGTCGCTCCCCCCGAACGATGACCGGACCCCTGACCGCCCAGGAACCAGCAACCGGAGCGGATACCGCCATGGCCCTTGCCATCGGGTTGTTGCTCATGGCCACCTGGTGGATCCCGACCAACCTCACCATCGTGCATCTCGATGAGGCGGGGGTGAACCTCGACCTGCCTGCGGAAATCGGCGCGTGGAGCGGGGCGGTGGTGTTGTACTGCCACAATCCGGCCGACGGCGGGGAAAAACTGCTCCCGGGCCTGCGTCCCGGCGACGCGTGCCCCGACTGCGGCGAGCCGCTCCACGAGATGAGCACGATCGAGCGCTCGTTGCTGCCGCCCGACACCACGGTGCGCAAGAACCGCTACATGCGTGACGGCGGCTCGCCGGTGTACCTCTCCATCGTGCTGAGCGGCAAGGACCGCTCCAGCATCCACCGTCCCGAAGTGTGCCTCGTCGGACCCAACAGCCAGATCGCCCACCGCTTTGTTCACCGCGTCCCGCTGAAGGGCGGCGGCTGGCTCGACGTGAAGGTCCTGGAGATGCTGCTGACCTACCGGACCAGCGGCGGCGAGGTCCGCACCGCCACATCCTACTACGCCTACTGGTTCGCCGGCATCGGCCAGGAAACGCCCTCCCACTACGAACGCATGTGGTGGATGGCGCGTGACCGGTTGTTCCGCAACCGCAGCCACCGCTGGGCCTACATCTCCCTCGCCGGCCACCGCCCCCCCGAAGGCCGCGCCTACCTCGCCGAGGTCGACGCCTTCCTCGCCGCCGCCCACCCCGCGCTGATCCAGCCGCGCTGAACCCGCCCGGCCCGGGTGGCGCCGCGGCTCCAAACCCTTACCCGCCACACCTACCCGGATACCCTTGTCCGACTCGCTTGCCCGAACGTCGTAACCGACGCGGAAGCACGTCGGTTTTGTATCCGAGGAGGTGTCGCGCGCTCGAGATCCCCACACCTCAACCCCGCCGCGGCCGGCTCGCCCTTGACATGTATATATGACACATATACGCTTGGTGGATGGCAACGGAATACCCTGATTTTCAAGGTTTTGATTGGGATGACGGCAATCGAGAGAAAAACCAAAAACATGGCGTTCATGCCTGGGAGTGCGAGCAGGTTTTCTTCAACGAACCCCTCCTTGTCCTTGATGATCCAAAACACTCGATGGTTGAAGACCGTTTTGCGGCCTTTGGATACACGGATGCGGGTCGCCTACTCGTCGTTGTATACACCATGAGAAAACGGCGCATCCGGGTGATATCCGCCAGAGACATGAACAAGAGGGAGCGAGGCTTTTATGAAAACCACTAAGAACGCATTACCGGTCTTCAAGAACGAAGACGAAGAGCGGGATTTCTGGGACACCCATTCCCCCCTGGATTACTTTGACATCACCAAGGCAAAAAGGGCCACGTTTCCCAACGTGAAACCCTCCCTGAAATCCATTTCAATTCGGTTGCCGGAAGACATGGTTGATGAGTTGAAAGTATTGGCAAACAAACGTGATGTACCCTACCAAAGCCTGGCGAAGCTCTATTTATCGTGGGGAATCCGATCCGAACGATCGGCCATGAAACCCAAAAGGAGCCGAGCACGTTCCTCCAATGCCGCCCTTCGGACGAACTAGCCCGGATTATTCATGAACGCTCCGGCGTTCATGAATAATCCGCCTGGCACGCGGCCATGCGAAGCATGTCGCGCGCCAGGACGTGACGCAGCGCGGTGTTCCACCGCGCTGCGAACGTGGCAGCCCCGTTTGGATGCGGCATAGCCGCATCCATCACGGCCGCGAAGCGGCGGATTATTCACGTTCGTGAATAATCCGGGCCAGGTCTGGTTGATCAGCGAATGCCGCGACGTTTACCCGCCGGAGGCCTGATGGTGCATGACAACCGGGATTTCCCGGGTGTCAGCCACCGCCCCCGCCTCGCCACGCTTGGGGATTGAATCCCCTGCGAATCAATGCGACGGTAGGGGCATGACTGTGGAACGTTCAACCCCCGCCGCCTCCGAGCAGGTCGCCGCGCCGCTGCTCCAGCAACAGGCGTCGATGGCCTTCTCGTACCGCTACGGGGTCAACGGGTTGGTCATGGGCCTCGGCGAGGCTGTAGTGATCACCAGCTCCCTGTTCATCGGTGGCGTGATCCGCTATGTGCTGAAGGGCGACCCGATGATCTCGTCGTGGATGCTCTACCTGGTGGTGGCCTGGTTGCTCGGTTCGTTCACGATGAAGTTGCTGCCCGGGTGGGGCCTCGGCCCGGTCGAGGAATTGCGCCGCACCGTGATGTTGCTGGTCGGGGTATTCGCCGGCACCACGGCGATGCTGTTCTGGGGCAAGGCCGCGCACGAGACCAGCCGCTTCACCCTCACCCTCGGCTTCCTGATCTCGCTCATCTCGGTGCCGCTGGTCCGCATCCAGATGAAGCGGTTCCTGATCGGGCAGGGCTTGTGGGGGGCGCCGACGGTGATCTTCACCGACCGCCACAGCGGCCCGCCGGTGATCACCGCGATCCAGCAAGAGCCAGGCCTTGGCTACATCCCGGTCGGGGTGATGATCAATGACCCGGCCTATCCGGCCGGCGCAAGCATGGCCGACCTGCCGGTGCTCGGCCGCCTCGGCGATGCATCCGGCATCGCCCATGCCGCCATTATCGCCTTGCCCAACCTCTCCAGCCAGGACACCGCAAACCTGATCGAGCACTGCCTCTCGCAGTACCGTCGCGTGGTCATCATCCCCGACATGGCCGATGTCCCGTCGCTGTGGGTCAAGCCGCGCGACCTGGTCGGCATGCTCGGCCTCGAGATCCCGAGCAACCTGATCGATCCGCTCGCCCGCTTCATCAAGCGCGGCTTCGACCTCGCCTTTGTGCTGCTGACCCTGCCCCTGTGGTTGCCCCTGTGCCTGTTCATCAGCGTGCTGATCTGGCTGGAGGACCGCGGGAATCCGCTGTTCCTGCAGGACCGCGTGGGTACCCGCGGCCGCCACTTCAAGACCTGGAAATTTCGCACCATGCACCCGAACGCCGAACAGGTGTTGCAGCAGGCGTTGCGCGAGAACCCGGTCCTGCGCACCGAGTGGGAGGCGAACTTCAAGCTGCGCCACGACCCGCGCATCACCCGGGTCGGCCGCCTGCTCCGCCGGACCTCGCTCGACGAGATTCCGCAGTTCATCAACATCCTGCGCGGCGACATGTCACTGGTCGGTCCGCGCCCGCTGCCGCGCTACCACCACGAGGAACTCCCCGCCCGCGCCCGCGAACTGCGCGAGCGCGCACGCCCCGGCATGACCGGCCTGTGGCAGGTCTCGGGTCGCAGCGAAGCCGGCCACGCCGGCATGCCGAAGTGGGACACCTATTACGTCCGGAACTGGTCGATCTGGCTGGACGTCGTCATTTTCGTCCGAACCATCCGCGCCGTAGTCTCCGCCAAAGGCGCGTACTGAACAGGAACCCTCACGCCATGAACCATCCGTTGCGCGCGGTCCTTGCGGCCGCCCTGATCGCCCTGGCCCCGTGTGCCCGGGCCCTCGGCCCGCAGGAATGCATCATCCTCGTCAACCGGGCCTCCCGCGACTCGATCGAGCTCGCGAATGTGTACGCCGACCTCCGGCAGATCCCGGCACCCAACATCATCCACCTCGACCTGCCCGAGCGGTTTCTCCAGGCCGATGCCTCCATCACCGTCGAGGAATTCCGCTCGGTCATCCTCGAGCCGACCCGCAAGGTCCTGCGCGACCGCGGCCTGCTCGGACACACCCTGGTCTGGTTGTACTCGCTGGATTTTCCCGCCACCGTGGCCACCACGCCCGCCATGTCGCTGACCGGGATCACCTTCGTGCGCGGCCAGCCACCGTCGAGCGACGACATCCAGTCGGGCAACTGGCTGAGTCCGCTGTTCGCCGGCCCCGACCGCCCGGACGGACCGACCTCGCCACCCGCCAGTTTCGAGCGATTCACCATCCCCCTCGGCACCAACATGCCGGTCCCCTCGATGATGCTCGGCTGGTCGGGCAGCCGCGGCATGACGGTCGAGGCGATCAAGCAACAATTGCGCCGCTCGGTCGCCGCCGATGCCGCACAACCCTCGGCCGCAGCCTTTTTCGAACGAAACGACAATGTCCGCTCCACCACCCGCGCCTGGCAGTTCGACCCGGCCACCCGCGAATTGGCCGGGTTGGGCATCGCCGCATTCACCGGCTCCAACGCGCCGCCCGCCCGCGCCGACCTGATCGGTGTCTTTGCCGGTCGGGCCGAGGTCCATCATCCTGTTTTCGGCACGCCCGCCCCCGGCGCCTATGCCGATCACCTGACCAGTTTCGCCGGTCTGTTCACCGATCCGTACCAATCAAAACTCACCACCTGGCTGGCCCGTGGCGCCGCCGCCTCATCCGGCACGGTGACCGAACCCGGCAGCCTCGAGGTCCCGGTCCGCCTGTGGGCGAAATTCCCCTCCGCCCGCCTGCTCACCCATTACGCGAGCGGAGCCACGATGATCGAAAGCCTGTACCTCGCCACCCGGTCGCCGCTTCAGACCCTGTTTGTCGGCGATGCGCTGTGCAGCCCGTGGAGCAGACCGCCCGGAGTCAGCCTGCTCAACATGGCGGACGACGAGAACGCCCCGCTGAAGGACCGCGCCGAATTCCTGGCCAGCAGTTGGGGCGGCCTCGGCCAGCCCCCGCCGACGATGATCTTTTTCCTCGATGGACGCCCGGTCAACCATGCCGGCAACCAACCCTCGCTGTCGATGGACACCACCCGCCTGCATGACGGCCACCACGAGCTGCGCGTGGTGGCCTATGCCAACGACCACGTGCGCCACCAGGGCATGGACATCCTCCGCTTTACCACCCGGAACCGCGGTCGCTGGTCCAAGCTCGGCGGGTATGAACCACGCCAGAAGGTGGACCTCTACCGCCCACTGCGTTTCACCGTGACCGCAGCCGGCCAACCGCAGGAAGTGGCGTTGGTCGTCCAGGAACGCATCGTTGCCCGCGCGGCCTGGACCAACGACATGGCCATCGAGGTGCACCCGCTCGCCGTCGGTGCCGGCCCGGTATCGTTCCAGGCCGTGGTCGCCTACGACGGCAAGGAGCCGGTGCGCAGCGAACCGCTGTTGCTGGAGATCGCGCCGCTCAACCGTGCCCCGGTCATCGAAGCCACCCGAGCCGCCACCAACGAACAGGGCCAGCTCGTCGCGAGCTCCACCGTATCCGATCCGGACGGTGATCCGGTAACCAAGTTCTGGTTCCTGAACCTGGTCAAGGAGGGACCCGCCCCGGTGGTGGCAAACCCGGGCGACATCCTCACCCTCACCACGGACGGCATGCTGACCTTCGCCGCCACCAACCGCCTCGCCTGCGCCGTGTACCCGGTCGCCCAACCCAGCCGCCTGCGCGAACTGGCCGCCCGCTTCACCATCGCCGGTGGCCACGCGGTAAACAACCACCATCACGGCGGCCTCGTCTTCAACTACCTCGACGAGAACAATTACATGTATTGGGGACTCGATGGCCAGCTCAGCGCCTGGGTGCTGGTCCGCAAGCGCGACGGCAACGAGGAGCGCGTATTCAGCCGTGGCGCCCCGGTGGAACCCGGCGCGACGTTTCGGATCAGCGCCCTCGCCGTCGACTCACAACAGATGGCGTTCCTGGTCAATGACGATGTCGTGGCCGTTTCGCCGCTGGGTTTCGGGGCCGGAGGCATCGGGGTACGCAACGGACTCGGCGCCACCCGCTACGACCAGGTCATGGCGACACCGCCGTCCGCCGTGCGCGATTTCATCAAGGACACCGCAGGCGGAGTCCTGGTCGAGGCGGGATACCACGAGACCGCACGCGCCCTGGTCGCCGCCGTGCGCGACGCCCAGTTGACCACCGTCACACCGCTGCGCCTGGATCAATAGTACAGGTTGTTTTCGCTGATGGACGAGAACACGTTGGTGCGGACCAGGAATTCCGAGTGGCCGTCCACGAAGCCAAGCACACTCGCCGGACGGGTGTCGTGCCAACGGAACTGCGCTTGCATGTTGTTGCCACTCTGCTGCAGCGGCGGCTCATAGACCAAAACCTTCTTCGAGGGGGACGTGAAGAGGGTGAGACTCACGCCGCCGACCCCGCCAACCCGCGCCGGGCCGTTATCGTCTTCCAACGGATACAAGTAGCTGTTGCCGTGGGTCCGGAACTGGTTGTTGCGGTCCATCGGACACTCGAACACCTTGACGTCCCGGACAAACGACGCAAGCGGCCGGGCCGGATCCAGGTTCTTGGTTCCGGGCAACGCTCCACCAACCCGCTCCTTCAAGGCAACCGGTCCGGTGGGAAATTTCAGCCGGTTCGCCGGCTCCTGGGCAAACATCAGCAGCCCGGTGGCGATCTGCCGCACGTTGCTGACGCATTGGGCCTGACGCGCCTTGTCGCGCCCCTTGGTGATCGCCGGGAGCAACAACCCGCTGAGAATGGCGATGATGGCAATGACCACCAGCAACTCGATCATCGTGAAACCGAACCGGAAACGCACAGACAGCTTTGACATGGGATGATTCCTTCCAGCAATCACCGTACACCGTTGCCGGGTCGGGCGAAAGGGGAATTCTACGGCCTTTGCCGCGGCACGCCATTTGTTCATCTTGACGATGCACCACCCCTTCCTCTAGAACATCCTCAACAACCCCCGGAGTTTCCCCATGAACCAGAAGATCCGTCCGTTCCTCATGCTCGTCCCGGTGCTCGCGATCGGCTCGTCCCTCGTGTTGTCCGGCTGCGCCACCAGCCCCACCTCGGCCAACACCGTACGCCGCAGCGAAACGGGTCAGGCCCACACCTTCGAACGGGGCGAAGTCATCTTCGTGCGCCAGGTCACCATTGAAGGCGAGTCCGAAGGCCTCGGCGGCCTGGCCGGTGGTGCGATGGGCCTGGCCCTGGGCAACCTGGTCGGCGGCGGACGCGGACGCGACGTGGCCCGGGTGGGCGGAACGATCGCCGGCGCGGCAGCCGGAACCGCGATCGAACGCGGCGTCACCACCGTCGCCGGCGTCGAGGTCTCCGTTGAACTCGAAAGCGGCGAAATCGTGGTCGTGGTGCAGGCCGCCGATGAAGTCTTCGACGTTGGCGATTCAGTCCGCGTCATCCGCCGCGCCGATGGCGGCGTGCGCGTCGTCCAGTAACCTTCGCCCGCACCCCCCGCACAAACCCGGGATACGTTCCGGGGTTGTCGGCCGGGAATCGAAACGAAACCGCGCAGACCGGAAACCGCGAGCAAGGCCATGGCCCAACCCGCCCCCTTCGTATCGAGCGGCTCGCTGCCGAGTCCCGAATTCGTCCAGCAGGCCCTGAACGAGGCCTACACCCGTTACCGCACCAATTCGGACGGCGTGAACTCGCAGGTGTATCCGGCGCTGGCGCGGGTTCCCTCCGACCTCTTCGGCATCTGTATTGTCGGGGTCAGCGGACAAGTCTATGCCGTCGGCGACTGCTCGGTTGAATTCTCGATCATGAGCGTCTCCAAGCCCTTTGTGTTCGCGCTGGTGTGCGAACTCGTCGGCGTCGCGGAGGCGCGCGTCAAACTCGGCGTGAATGCCACCGGCTACCCGTTCAACTCGCTGGCCGGCATCGAACGGCAGCCGAAAGGCATCACCAACCCGATGGTGAATTCCGGCGCGATCGCCGCCACCAGCCTCGTCCCCGGCGCCAACCGCGAGGAGAAATGGCACCTGCTGCACCGGACCCTCTCCCGTTTCGCCGGGCGGGACCTCTCCCTCAACGAGGAGGTCTACGCCTCCGCCTCGGAAACCAATTTCCGGAACCAGAGCATCGCGCGCATGCTGCAAAGCTACGGCAGCATCTACTGCGATCCCGCCGAGGCCGTGGACCTCTACACCAAGCAATGTTCGCTCAACGTCACCGCCCGCGACCTCGCGGTCATGGCGGCGACGCTGGCCGATGGCGGACTCAATCCCGTGACCCGGGAACAGGTCGTGGATCCGGTCATCTGCCACTACGTGCTCGCCGTCATGGCCACTGCGGGCCTCTATGAAACCTCGGGCGACTGGCTTTACGAGATCGGCCTGCCCGGCAAAAGCGGCATCGGCGGTGGCATCCTCGCCGTGTCCCCCGGCAAGGGCGGGCTGGGCACCTTCGCCCCCCCGCTGGACCAGGCGGGCAACAGCGTGAAGGGACAACTCGCCGCCAAGTACCTTTCCCAGCAACTGGGCATGGACCTGTTCGTTTCCAAGGCCCACACCTGATCGCCTTCGCACCATGACCAAAGCCACCCCACGCATTGGCTTGATCGGCGCCCCGACCGATGTGGGGGCCGGACACCGGGGCGCCCGCCTCGGCCCGGATGCGTTGCGCATCGCCGGGATCCAGCCCGCGCTCGAGAAATACGGGTGCCATGTGGTGGACCGGGGCAACCTGGCCGGGCCTGCCAATCCGTGGCTTCCGCCGGTCGCCGGATACCGCCACCTCGACGAGGTGGTGGCATGGAACCGTGCCGTGTACGACGCGGTGTGGTCGGAACTGCGCGGCGGCCACCTGCCCATCCTGCTCGGCGGCGACCACAGCCTGGCCATCGGCTCGATCAGCGCGGTGGCGCGCCACTGCCGCGAAACCGGCCGGAAACTGCGCGTGCTGTGGATCGACTCCCACGCCGACTTCAACACGAACGAACTGACCCCCACCGGCAACCTGCACGGCATGTCCGTGGCCTGCCTGTGCGGCATCGGCCCGCACGCCCTGACCGGACTCGGGGGCACGACCCCGGAGATCCACCCCGGCGTCGTGCGCCAGCTCGGCATCCGCTGTGTCGATCCCGGCGAGAAACGCCTCGTGCACCAGGCCGGGCTCGAGGTGTTCGACATGCGCTTCATCGACGAGGCCGGCATGCACCGGACCATGGAGCGCGCCCTGGCCGGCGTCGACGCCGACACCCACCTGCACGTGAGCTTCGACGTCGATTTCCTCGACCCCTCGATCGCCCCCGGCGTCGGCACCACCGTCCCCGGCGGCCCCACCTACCGCGAAGCCCTGCTCTGCATGGAAATGATCGCCGACACCGGTCGCCTGGCCTCGCTCGATGTCGTCGAGCTGAATCCAACCCTGGATGTCCGCAACCAAACGGCCATCGCCGCCGTCGACATGATCGAAAGCCTGTTTGGTAAAAGCACCCTGATGCGAACCTGGCCCCCTACCGCACCCCGACCCGGAACCACCGCACCATGAATCATGCTTTTGTTGCCGAACTTGAAGAGCGTTTTCTCCGCTACGTTCAAATCGACACCACCGCCGATCCGGCCTCCTCCACCTCGCCCAGCACGGCGATCCAGTTCGATCTGCTGAACCTGCTGGTGGAGGAATTGAAACAGATCGGCGCGAAGGAGGTGCGCCTGACCGGCTACGGGGCCGTGCTCGCCACCATCCCCGCCACCGTGACGGCCGATGTCCCCACCATCGCCCTGCTGGCCCACGTGGACACCGCCCCCCAGTTTTCCGGCACCGGCGTCAAACCGATCGTGCACCGCGCCTACTCCGGAGGCGACCTCGTGCTGCCCGATGATCCGGAGCAAGTGTTGTCGCCCGCGAAACTGCCGTACCTCGCGCAGCGGATCGGCGACGACATCGTGACCGCCTCGGGCACGACGTTGCTCGGCGCGGACGACAAGGCGGGCGTCGCCATCATCATGACGGTGGCGCGGCACCTGCTGCAACACCCCGACCTGCCGCACGGCCCGGTCCGCATCGCCTTCACGCCCGACGAGGAGATCGGCCGCGGCGTGCACCCCGACCTTCCCCGCGACCTCCAGGCCGATGTCGCCTACACGCTCGACGGCGCGCACCGGGGCGAGATCGTCTACGAGACCTTCTCGGCCGATGCCGCCCGCATCACCATCAAGGGCGTGTCCATCCACCCCGGCTGGGCCAAGGACAAGCTCGTCAACGCGACGCACCTCGCCGCCCGCATCGTGAACACCCTGCCCCAGGCCACCCTCACCCCCGAGACCACCGCGGATCGCCAGGGGTTCCTCCACGTCGTGGGCATGAAAGGGTCCGCCGCCGAGATGACCATCGACCTGATCCTGCGCGACTTCGAACGCGACGGACTGGCCCGCCTGGGCGAACTGCTCCAGTCGGTATGCGCCGCCGTGCAGGCCGGCGAACCGCGCGCGACGATTACCTGCACCATCACCCCGCAGTACCGCAACATGCGTTACTGGCTGGAGAACGACATGCGCCCGGTCGAACTGGTGCGCGAGGCGTGCCGGCAGGCCGGCGTCGAGCCGTTTTCCGTGCCGGTGCGCGGCGGCACCGACGGCTCGCGGCTGACCGAACTGGGCCTGCCCACCCCCAACGTGTTCACCGGCATGCAGGAGATCCACGGACCGCTCGAGTGGGTCAGCCTGCAGGACATGGCGGCATCCACCGAGGTGTGCCTCAAGCTGGTGCAGCGCTGGGCCAGCGCGCCGCCAACGGCGGGTTGATTCCACACGCGACAGCCGGTCGGCCCGCGTGGCGGCGAGACGGTTCCTGTAGCTCCGGCGATATTCGCCGGAGAGGGACGAGGTCCGGATCATGAGCCGGGAACTTCACGGAAAAGACGTTGCCCCACGGATGGGGATTATGGGGTGCGTTGTTCGTAGTGCGCCCGTCAGGGCGCAGGCGTGGCGGTTTGGAATGAACCACCGAGGACACGGAGGGGACGTTGACTACGAAAGACGCGAAACAGGCGAAAGCGTGCGGTGGCGGCGAGACGCTTCCTGTAGCTCCGGCGATATTCGCCGGAGAGGGACGAGGTCCGGATCATGAGCCGGGAACTTCACGGAAAAGACGTTGCCCCACGGATGGGGATTATGGGGTGCGTTGTTCGTAGTGCGCCCGTCAGGGCGCAGGCGT
>ERZ761607.1186-NODE-1186-length-34436-cov-6.392950_pt1 | contig 34436 bp, 25 predicted proteins | sample MGYA00511164_ERZ761607 | MGnify/ENA primary metagenome ERZ761607 (study PRJEB28899, sample SAMN02445080) | bioreactor sludge metagenome | biome: EBPR sludge | place: Australia: Brisbane, Thorneside Wastewater Treatment Plant | collected 2011-06-22 ... | reverse complement strand
GCCCCGGCATCAAGCCCGGCCACTTTGTCGTCCGCCGTGCCGAGCGCCGTGAGCAGGAGGATGGGCATCCGCCCCCCATCGGCCCGTATGGCCTTGCAGACCTCCACGCCGTTCATCCCAGGCATCACCACATCGAGCAGCACGAGGGCGATATCCGGCTCCTGCGCCAAGCGCCTCGCCATCAGGCCATCGAAGGCATTGAGCACCTGGTAGCCGCTCTCCTCAAGGCCTTGCTTGATGAAGGCCGCTACCTTGGGTTCATCCTCGGCCAGCAGGATACGCATGGGACGAAGCTAGAGGGCGGGCGCCAACCCGGCCGCAACGAAAAGGAGGCCCGCCGTGCGAGCCTCCTTCATTTCGCTGACATCCTGCCCTTCAGCCCGTTCACCTGCACCGTACCACGGGTGCTTCCACTTCCACCAACAACCGGCTCCAGGGCCTCGCGTGACGGGATGCCTGCCGAATCACATTCACGGCCCAAAAGTGGCCCGGCACCCTGGAAGACGGCATGAGCAGGGGGTGAAAAAGGGGTGAAATCCAGCATCCGCCCATGGCTTCAGCCCTGCGTACCCCGGTGAGGCTCCTCGCGCTAACCCATCCCGATCGCGCAATCTTCGCACCCTCATTCACGCATCCCACCCTAATCCATCGCCCGCATGCGCTACCGCCGCCTCGGCAACTCCGGCCTCCAGGTCTCCGAGCTCTCGCTCGGCTCCTGGCTCACCTTCGGCAAGCAGATCACCGACGCCACCGCCGGGAAGCTGATGAAGGTCGCCTACGACAATGGCATCAACTTCTTCGACAACGCCGAGATCTACGCGCGGGGCGAGAGCGAACGCGTGATGGGCAGGATCCTGAAGAAGCAGAAGTGGCCGCGCGATACCTGGATCGTGAGCAGCAAAGCCTACTTCGGCGCCGGGGGGAAGCGCCCCACGCAGGTAGGACTTCACCGCAAGCACTTGGTGGAGGCCTGCAACGATGCGCTCAAGCGGCTGCAGCTGGAGTATCTCGACCTCTACTTCTGCCACCGGCCAGACAAGAGCACGCCCATCGAGGAGACGGTGTGGTCCATGCACCAGTTGATCATGCAGGGCAAGGTGCTCTACTGGGGCACCAGCGAGTGGAGCGCGCAGGAGATCATGGAGGCGCACATGGTGGCGAAGCAGCACCACCTCATCGGCCCGGTGATGGAGCAGCCGCAGTACAACATGTTCCACCGCGACAAGGTGGAGGTGGAGTTCGGGCAGATCTACAGGACGGTGGGACTGGGCACCACCATCTGGAGCCCGCTCGCCAGCGGCATCCTCACCGGCAAGCACCGCGATATCAAGGCGGCCAAGGGCACGCGCCTCACCATGGAGGGCCTCGATTGGCTCCGCGAGCGCGAGCTCACCCCCGAACGCCTGAAGACCGTGGAGAAGCTGAACAGGATCGCCGATGGCCTGGGACTCTCGCTCCCGGTGATGGCCCTGGCCTGGTGCCTGAAGAACCCCAATGTGAGCACGGTGATCCTCGGCGCCAGCAAAGAGGCCCAGCTGAAGGAGAACCTCAAGGCCAGCGATGCGCAGGACCTGCTCACCCCGGCGGTGATGGAGAAGATCGAGAAGGTGCTGGGGAACGCACCAGTGCGGCCGCAGTGGTAGGGCGCCCTCACACGAACCGCCGCAGTACGGCCTCCACCTGGGCCGCATATCCGCCCCCGAAGAGGTTCACGTGTACCAGCAGCGGGTACAGATTGCACAGGTCCACCCGCTCCTCCCAGCCGGCCTCCAAGGGCCATTCAGCCTGATAGGCGTCGTAGGCCGCTGGGTCGAGGCCGCCGAACAGCCGTGTCATGGCCAGGTCCATCTCGCGGTGGCCATAGTACACGGCCGGGTCGATGAGCACCGGTCGGCCTTCGCTGTCGCAGAGGAAATTGCCGTTCCACAGGTCGCCGTGCAGCAGCGCGGGCGGTTCCTTCGGGAACAGCCGGTCCAGCTTGGCGAAAAGGCGCTCGAAGCGGAAGCAGGCGCCCGCCTCCATCCGCTTGCGGTCGCGCGCGAGTTTGAGCTGGGGCTCCAAGCGGTGGTGGACGAAGAAGCCGGGCCAATCGGGCTCCGGGGTGTTCATTTGCTTGAGCGTGCCGATATAATTGTCCCTCTCGAGGCCGAAGCGCTCGCTCGTATGCGCGTGCAGCCGGGCCAGTCCCCGTCCGAATGACTCCCAGAATGCGAGGGTCCTGGCGCCCTCCTCGATCCACTCGAGCAGCAGGTAGGCGTCATCATGGTCCTCACCGGTGGCTATCACGGACGGAACCCGGAGGGCCTTCGCATCGCGCAGGCGGCGGAGACCATCGGCCTCCGCCTCGAACATCGAGGGGAAGCGGTCCGCCGAATTGACCTTCACGAAGAATCGGCCTGCAGCGGTGTCGAGGCGATAGGCGTCGTTGATGCTCCCGCCACCCACGGGTACCGCCTGCTCCACCTCGGCATAGGCACCGGCATGGCGGGCGATGTGCTCACCGAGGCGCTCTGCGAGTGAACCGGGCAGCGGCATGGAACGAAGAAGGCCGCTTCAGGTGAAGCGGCCTTCGTGGAGAATACCGGAGTCGAACCGGTGACCTCTTGCATGCCATGCAAGCGCTCTAGCCAGCTGAGCTAATTCCCCATTCTTTCAGCGCCCCCTTGCGGGAACGGGGTGCAAGTTTAAGCGATCCGTGCCAATCTGCGCCTACCTGTGCCGGCACAGGGCACCCACCGGATTCGCGATCGTTCAAAACTACCGGCGCGACCGGGACGAAACGCCTTGGGTGCAAGGCCAACTTTGCACCGCTGGCCCGGTTCGATGGCAAGCCATGGTGAAGCGCCAGACCGGCAGCGTTGGACAGACTTGAAAGGGAGGGAGGAGGTGGTTTTGGACCGATGGAACCTGCAAGGGACCATTAGGGTAGGTAGGGCAAGCCTTCTCCCCCCTTTCGCCAACTCAGCGCACCGCCCGTTTCCCCTTGGCTCGCAGGTACCCGTAGGCATCGCGCTGCGCGTGACCGATAGGTCGACCCCGTAGCGCCTTGCGGTAGGGATTGTCCTGGGCCTTGTTGATGGTCCGTGCCTTGGTCCCATCCTCCCATTGCAGATCGAGCAGGTGGAGCAGTTCCGCGCGCAGGCCCGCATCCTGCAAGGGGAATGCGACCTCCACCCGCCGGTCCAGGTTGCGTCCCATCCAGTCAGCCGAGGCCAGGTATACGCGCTGCCGCCCTTCGCTGTGGAAGACATAGGTGCGGCTGTGCTCGAGGTACCGGTCCACGATGCTGATCACCTCTATGCCCTCGCTCAGGCCCCGAACGCCGGGGACGAGGCAGCAGATGCCGCGCACGATGAGCCGGATGGGCACACCGGCTTGGGCGGCATCGTAGAGCTTCGCAATCAAGGCCCTATCCTCCAAGCTATTGAGCTTGAGGAGGATGCCTGACGGTCGGCCCAGCGCAGCGCTGCGGATCTCGCGGTCGATCAGCTCCTCCAACCCAGCGCGCAGATCCAAGGGCGCCACCATCAGCTGCTGGGTCCGGGGCCGGTGGCGCCGATCGGCCAGGTGCCTGAACACCTCGGACACCTCCAGGGTGAGGGTCGGGTTCGCGGTAATGAGGGCCGTATCCGCGTAGAGGCGCGCCGTGCGCTCGTTGAAGTTTCCGGTGCCCAAGTAGGCATAGCGCTTCATGCGGCCGCCGACCACCCGCTCGATGAGGCAGAGCTTGCAGTGCACCTTGAGACCTTCGTAGCCGTAGTTCACCACGGCGCCCGCCTGCTCCAGCTGCTCGCCCCACTTCAGGTTGGAACGCTCGTCGAACCGGGCCTGCACCTCCACAAAGGCATGCACCTCCTTGCCGCGGCGCAAGGCCTCGATAAGGGCGGTGCAGACGGCACTGTCCTCCGCAACCCGGTAAAGGGTGATGTGGATGCGGCGCACCGCTGGATCGCGCGCTGCGCGCCGGAGCCAATCGGTCACCTGGCCGAAATCATGGTAAGGGAAATGCAGCAGGACATCCGCACGGTCTGCGGCTGCGAAGGCATTGCGGGCGCGCAGGGCCGGGTGAGGCAGCGGCGGCCAGGGTGCATCACGCAGCGCCCTATGCCCTGCGACAGGCAGCCGCAGGAGGTCGCTGAAATGGTGGTACCGTCCACCGGGCACCAGGTCGTCCTTGGCCAGGCCCAGCAGCTCGCGCAACGTGCGCACCATGCGCCGCGGCATGGCGGCATCGTAGAGCAGGCGCGAGGGCACGCCGGTGATCCGCTTGCGCAGGCTCTTGCGCACCTTATCCTGCACGGTACCGGTGAACTCCTCGTCGAGGTAGAGCTCGGCATCGCGCGAGAGCTTGATGGCGTGGCAGCCCAGCACGCGGAATCCGGTGAAGAGCCCCGGCAGCGCCAAGCGGACGGCATCGTCAAGGAAGATGAGCTCCGTGCGCCCCTTGGGCGCCGGGAGGGCGATGAAGCGGCCCAGCTCATCGCTGGGGATGTTGACGAGCACCAGGCGCTGCTTGCCGCCGCTCTTCCCCGCCGGGGCCAGGCGGCAGGCGAAGTAGAGCTTCCGGTCCTCCACGAACGGGGCGTTGCCGGCGCGGACGGCAGCCGTTACGAGGCGCGGAGCGATGCGCCTGGCGGTCCATTCGCGCAGGAAGCGCATCTGCGCCGGCGACAATTGCTCCTCATTGCGGATTCGGATGCCCTTGCGTGCCAGTGCCGGCAGGAGCTCCTCGCGCCAGAGGCGGCCGAATTCGCGCTGCTGGGCGAGGGCCTTGGCGTTGATGCGGGCTATGCGCCTGTCGGGCGGCACAGCGAGCGCCGTACGCGTGGCCTTGCTCAGGCGGCCGAGGCTGCGCAGGGAAGCCACCCGCACCCGGTAGAACTCATCGAGGTTGCTGGAATAGATGCCGAGGAACTTGACGCGCTCGAGCAGCGGGTTGCGCGGGTCCCGGGCCTCCTGCAATACGCGATCGTTGAAGGACAGCCAGCTGAGGTCGCGGTCCACGAAGCGGTGCTCCGCGCGGTCCTCCCGGTCGCTCTTGGCCTTCGCGCGGTGCCGCTCGGCCTGCTCGCGCAATCGCTGGAGGTTGATCCGCTTCTGCGGCCCGTAGCGCCGCTGGGCCTCCGGGGTGTGGAACACATGGGATCCCAGGTAGGCCAGGTTCTCCCGGAGCCATTCCTGTGCGCCGATCCTCCGGCCCTGCGCCACCTCGCGCTCGGCTCGGAGCAGCTCGCTGCGGGCGGCGAAATCCACCTGACCGGCCTTGGCGGAGTCGGCATCGCGCAGCACGGCCTGCATCGCCGTGCGCGGCCGGGCACCGAAGCAGGTGGCCATGACCAGTGCACGCACCTGGGCCCTGCTGCGGGCCGACGCCCCATGCTTCACCAGGAACGCTTCGGCGAGCCGCGCGCTCTCCCGCTCGTGACCGTCATAGGCGAGGGCATAGCCCGTATCGTGGAAGAGGGCTGCCAGTTCGAGGAGGGACACCTCCTCCGGGGGCATCCGACGGGCCCGGGCCAGGGCCACGGCGGTGCGTGCCACGGCCAGGGTATGCTCCAGGTCGTGGAAGCGCATATGCCGGGGCATCCGGCGCGCGAACCAGTGCCGCACATGCAGCCGGGCCTTCTCGAGGAGCGCAGGATCCATGGTGGCCATGGCGGCCGAAGGTAGACGCGCACCGCACGCCGATCCTATCTTGGCAGCACCCGCATGGATGCCGCCGCCGCGCACAGCCTCTACGACCTGCTGCATGGCGACCGGTTCAGCCTGGTTTACTGCGGCGGTTTCTCCGACGCGCACACCGCCAGCCTGGTCGCCTTGGGCGAGGCCACAGCCGAAGCCATGGGCCGCGACCGCACGCACCAGCACCGCTTGGCCTTCATCATGGTGGAGGCCTACCAGAACATCGTCCGCCACAAGGCCGCTGGCAGCTCGCTCGAAGGCCTCGCCAACGGCCGCTGCCTCTTCGCGCTGCGCTGCTCGGCCACGGTGGACGAGGTGGTGGCCATCGACCCCGTGGAGGCCGACGAGGCCCTGGAGCTGGAGTCCGCCTTGCGCCGCCTCGGCGACCTCGACCTCGGCCAGCTGAAGGAACTCTTCCTGACCCGCCTGCGCGAAGGCACGCGCACCGCCCGCGGCGGTGCCGGACTGGGCTTGATCGAGATGGCCCGCCGATCGGCCAACGCGTTGCGCTACCGTTTGCTGCCTCTTGATGCACTGCACCAGCTCTTCGTGCTGCACATCACCGTAGGCGGCACACCGTCCCACACCTCCCCGTTCGAGCCCATCCGACGGATGCATGGCGACGCCACTGCGCTGGGCCTGGTGGCGGCATGCCGGTGCAGCCCTTCGGCCGCGGTGCGCGAGGCGGTGCTCCGACTCCTGGAGCGCGAACTGGAAGGCGCCGAATCACGCACCGCCCAGCGCGCCTTCCTCAGCGGCGCGGACTGGCTGGAAGCCCAGGACCTGGCGGCGGATGCCGTGATGGCCCTGCTCCGCGATGGCGAGGGGCTTGCACTCCTGTTGGCGGCATCGGGACACCGCGCGCGCATCGATGCCCTGGGAGGCCAGGTCGCGGATGTCCAAGGCATGCAGCCGGCGTTGCTTGAGCGGCGCTACCGCGATGCCCTCCTGGGCCGCACAGGCCCAGGCCCATCCCTCGATGCAGGGCTGCTCGAGCTGGCGCGCCTGAGCCGGGATCCCTGCATCCTTGATGTGCGCGAGGAGGGGGCACGCACGCAGGCCGTGCTGCTGGTCCGCCTGCGATGACCGGTTCCTGGCCGGCCGCCGCCGTTGGCTTTCTTTGGCTACCGCGGCATAACGATCGGCATGCGATCGGTGTTCTACCACTGAAACCTGCCGCCATGGTCACCGCCTTCCATCGACTCCTGCTCGGCTTCGAGCGCTTCGCCGCCTGGTTCGATCACCGCTTCGGGTGGTTCTTCACCAACGGCATGAAGCAGCGCCACAGCAGCCCCAAAAGGCCCGTCAGAGCCTGATGCAGATGTTCTTCGCCTCGGTGAAGAAGCGCAGGGCCTCCACGCCTCCCTCGCGGCCCACGCCGCTGTGCTTCATGCCGCCGAAGGGCGTGCGCAGGTCGCGCACCATCCAGCAGTTCACCCATACGATACCGCTCTCCAGCCTGCGCGCCAGCCGGTGCGCACGCTTCACATCGCCCGTCCACAGCACTGAGGCGAGGCCATAGGTGGTGCCGTTGGCCGCCGCCAGCGCCTCCTCCTCGGTGTCGAAGGGCGCCAGCGTCACCACCGGCCCGAAGATCTCCTCCTGGTTCGTGCGGCAGGCCGGACCCAGCCCCTCGATCACCGTGGGGGCGATGTACCAGCCGGCCGCGAGGTCGCCCGGCAGCATCACCCGCTCGCCGCCGCAGAGCACCCGTCCCCCTTCCTCCTGGGCCAAGCGGATATGGCCGAGCACCTTCTCCATGTGCGCCTGCGAGACCACGGCGCCGAGATCGCTACCGGGATCGTTGGGGTCGCCCACGCGCAGCGCCTTCACACGCTCCACGAAGGCATCGCGAAAGCGGTCGTAGAGGGGCCGTTCGATGAGGATGCGCGAACCGCAGAGGCAGATCTGGCCCTGGTTGCGGAAGGAGCTCTGGACCGTGGTGCGCAGCATCTCCTCGAAGTCGCAATCGGCGAACACCAGCACAGGGTTCTTGCCGCCGAGCTCCAGGCTCAGCTTCTTGAACTGGGGAGCGGCCACGCGCGCGATCTCCTGCCCGGTACGCGTGCCACCGGTGAATGTGATGGCCTTCACCCGCGGATGCGCGGTGATGGCGGCGCCCACCTTCGGCCCCAGCCCGTGCACGATGCCAAGGACGCCCGGGGGCAGGCCTGCCTCAGCGCAGAGGGCGGCCATGCGGAAGGCCGTCATGGGGGTCACTTCGCTGGGCTTGGCCACCACGCAGTTGCCAGCGGCGAGCGCCGGCGCGATCTTCCAGGTGAAGAGGTAGAGCGGCAGGTTCCATGGGCTGATGGCACCCACCACCCCGATGGGACTCCGGTCGGTGTAGTTCACCGCAATGTCGTCCATCAGGTGGGCCTCGCTGTGCTCGTGCAGGATGGCGGTGGCGAAGAAACGGAAGTTGGACACCGCGCGCGGGATATCCACCTTGCGGGCCAGGTGCACGGGTTTGCCGTTATCGCGGCTCTCCGCTTGCGCGAAGCCCTCCAGGTCGCGTTCGATGAGATCGGCCAGGCGCAGGAGGATGCGGCTGCGCTCCTCACGCGATCGTGCGCTCCATGCCGGAAAGGCGGCTGCCGCAGCGGCAACGGCGGCCTCCACATCGCGCTCATCGGAATCCGGGATACGGGCATAGACGCGGCCGGTGGCCGGTTCGTGATCATCGAGCCAGCCGCCGCTGATGGCCGGCTGCAACCGCCCGCCGATGAGGTTGAGGATCTCTTCCATGGCAGCGCCGAAGGTATCCTGCCCGCAGGCACCCCTGCCGGGGCTTCCGTAACATCGCGGCATGAACGGCCTTCGCTCACTGCTGCTGCCCGCCGCCCTCGTCGTCGCCATCGCGGCTGCGGCACAGGAGCCGATGGGCGTTGTGCGCGGCACGGTACGCGATGCCGCCACCGGGCTGCCGCTGGCCCAGGCCACGGTGGTGCTGCGCCCTTCCGAACCCCTGCTCGGCGCGGCCACCGACAGCGCTGGCGGATTCATCCTGCGCCAGGTGCCCGTGGGCCTCTACGCGGTGAAGGCCAGCGTGGTGGGCCACGAGCCCCAGGAGCTGCCCGAGGTGTGGGTGCGCAGCGGCAAGGAGACCGTGGTGGACCTGGCACTGAGGGCGGCTTTCGTGCAGCTGGCGCCGGTGGAAGTGGGCGCGGTGGAGGTGTGGCACATCCCGCACCTCGGCGTGCGCACCTTCACCGTTGAACAGGGGCTGCGCTATCCGGCCATGTTCCAGGATCCCGCGCGGCTGGTAGCGGCCACGCCCAGCGTGGCCGCGCCGAACGACCAGGCCAACCACCTGATGGTGCGCGGCAACTCGCCGTTGGCCAACAGCTGGCTGCTGGAAGGAGCGGAGATCGTGAGCCCGAACCACTTGGGCAACGCGGGCACGGTGAGCGACCTGCCCACCCTGAGCGGCGGCGGCGTGAGCATCCTGAGCGCGCAGATGCTCGGCCCCTCGCGCCTGCGCACCGGCATCCTGCCCGCGCACCTCGGCAATGCCGTGGGCGGCCTTATGGACCTGGAGCTGCGGCGCGGCAATGCGCAAGCCCGCGAGTGGACCGTGCAGGCGGGCTTGCTCGGCATCGACCTGAGCACCGAGGGGCCCATCGGACGCAACGGCAAGGCCTTCCACCTGGTGAACTACCGCTACAGCACGGTGGGGCTGCTCAGCGCGATGGGGGTGGACCTGGGCGATGAGGCGATCCGGTTCCAGGACCTCTCCTTCCACGTGGGTACGCGCTTGGGCGAACAGGGCGAGCTGCGCCTCTTCGGGATGGGCGGCACCAGCGCCAACGTCTTCGCTGCGAAACCGGACACCGCGCTCTGGGAGACCGACAAGGACTCGCGCGACATCGACTACACCAGCAGCATGGGCGCCGTGGGCGCCACGCTGCGGCTCCCCCTGGGGCGCCGGTCGGTACTGCATGCCACCGCGGCCTGGAGCGGTGCCTACCAGGAGCGTACCGAGACGGAGACGGACACCGCCGCCCGCGCCTTCGCACAGCCCTTCGCCAGCCTGTATGAGCGCAAGCTGAGCGCGGTGGTGCGCGTTGAGGGCGCCCTGGGGAAGCGGCTGCGCTATGCGGCCGGTGCCGGCGCAATGGAACGTACCGCGGTGAACGTGCTCAAGGACACCACCAGCGGCTGGCTGCTGCGTCCCTTCGCGCAGGTGATGGTGCCGTTCTCCCACGGCAGCCACCTCACCGCGGGCGTGGCCTGGAGCCGCTTCACCTACAGCGACAGCGACCTGCCCGAGCCGCGCATCGACCTCTTCGTGCGCACTGGGCCGCGCGGTGCGCTCATGGTCGGCGCCGGCGTGCGCGGGCAACTGCCGCAGCATGCGGTGATGAACCTCTACGCACCCTCGCCCGCCAGCCTGGCCCTGGGCGTGCCGGACAATCGCTCCATCGGCCTGCAGCGCAGCGAGGACCTGGTGGTGGGCTACGAGCACCGCGTGCAGGCGAACCTCGTGGTGCGCGCAGAGGCCTTCGCGCAGCGGTTGACCGGCGTGCCCCGGCCCTGGTCGGGCTTCAGGGGCGCCAGCGGCCTTGACGGTGCGCTGCTCAACTTCTGGGACCAACCGCAATACCTGCCGATGGAGGAGACCGCCGAGGGGCGGAACATCGGTGCGGAGCTCAGCCTCTCGCGCGACTTCAGCCGCGGCTACTATTGGCTGGTGAACGGCAGTGCCTTCCGGAGCACCTTCATCGTGGACGGCCTGGAGCGGGAAGGCCGCTGGAGCGCGAACTGGACCGCCAACGCGATCGCCGGCAAGGAGTGGCGCAAGGCCAAGGAGACGCATGTGCGCACCTGGGGTGCGGGCCTCCGCGCGCTGGGGGTGGGCGGCCTGCGGTATACCCCCATGGAGGCACAGAACCGCCGCGGCATCTGGACCTTCGTACTCGGCGAACCGTACTCCGCAAAGCTGAACGACGTCTATCGCATCGACCTGCGGGTATACCTGAAGCGTGACCGCCCAGGGCGCACGAGCCAATGGGCCATTGACCTGCAGAACGCTGCCAATACCCGCAACGAGGCCTACCGGGTGTTCGACTACCGGCAAGGCGAGTTCATCACCCGCACCCAGCTCGGCCTGATCCCGAACCTCAGCTACCGCATCGAATTCTGACCCCTGCCCGATGAAAGCCCTCAACTACGTGCTCGCCGCGGTCTTCTTCCTCTTCGCCGCCTTGCAGTACAATGACCCGGACCCGCTCCTGTGGGTCGCGGTGTACGGTGCGGTGGGCACCCTTTGCCTGCTGGCCGCATTGGGCGGGCATTTCAAATGGCTCACCGGCGCCTTGACGCTGACCGTACTGGTATGGATGGGAAGCCTGGCGCCGGGCATGGCCGACTGGGCGCGCATGGGCTTCCCCACCATCGTGGGCTCCATGAAGGCCGAAGCCCCGCACATCGAGGTGGTGCGCGAATTCTTGGGCCTGCTCACCGCCCTCCTGGGCCTGCTGCACCTGCTGCGCCTGGCCGTGCGCGCCCCCAAGGCCTGAGAAATCGAAAGGCCCCCACTTGCGTGAGAGCCTTCCGACCCCTTGTTGCGCTGTTCAGAGAACCAAAACCATACCTCCTTGACAGCTCGTTCAGTATGCTGAGGCGACAAGCGCCGTCGTTAGCGTGCTCCGACGCTGCAAAACTACCGCCAGCCCGCGCGGCGCTTGTGAATGCTGCGTCAAGGAACGTTAAAGCTCGTTAAGCAGCAGCCCCCCCGGAGGCCCCCCGGTAGCTTCGCTCTACACCATGGATAAGCGGTCCATCGCGCTCCTGCTCGCCGCCATCACGGTGGCCATGCTGGGGCTGCTGGCCATCCAGGTGGCGTGGACGCGCAATACCATCGCGCTGCGCGAGGACCAGTTCGACGAAGCGGTATCGCACGCCCTGATGCGCGTGAGCGATCGGCTGGAGGGCATCGAGCGCATGCGCGAACTGAAGCGCCACCGGCAGGGCCGGCGCATGCTCCTCCGGCTCGACTCGATGCGGCGGGCACAGCCGTTGCCGCAGCCTGCGGACGAGCCCTTCGCCGGAGCCGAACCGGTGCCTCCGCCCGATGCTCCGTTGGAGCCGTTGCCGCCGCCTCCCGGCTTCCCGGGCGAAGACGAGCACGAGGAGATGGTGACCGACCTGGTGCGCGCCATACTGGCCTCGGAGCTGGGCCGCGACATCCGGAAACGCGTGGACCCGGTGACGCTGGACAGCCTGCTGCGGGGCGAGCTGCTGCCGCTGGGGCTCCAGGGCGACCCCGCCTGGGCCGTCTTCACCGCCGAGGGGGCACTGGCGCTGGCGCCGGCCGCCGACAGCGCCGCCCTGCTGCTGCGCGCATCACCGCACCGGGCGCGGCTCTTCCGGCACGACCTGGCAGGGGCGCCCTACTACCTGCACGTGCGCGCCGAGCATGGCCGTGCGGCACTGCTCAAGGGCTCCTGGCCCATGCTCATCGCCTCGGCACTCTTCCTGCTCATCATCGCGCTGGTCTTCACCTACACGCTGCGCGCGGTGGTCCGGCAGAAGCGGCTCAACGACATCCGCAACGACCTGGTGAACAACCTCACCCACGAGCTGAAGACCCCGATCAGCACCATCGGGCTGGCCTGCGAGGCGCTGGCCGACCCCAGCATCCCGCGCACCGAGCAGCAGGTGCGCGCCTACACCACCATGATCCGCGACGAGAACAAGCGCTTGGGGGCGCTGGTGGAGAATGTGCTGCAGAGCGCCGTGCAGGACGGCGGGCGCATGGTGGTGAAGCCGGTGGACCTCGACCTCCATGCCGTTATACAGGATGTGGTGCGCAGCAGCACCATGCAGGTGAGCCGCCGCAACGGACGGATCGAAGCCGACCTGCGCGCCGAGATCCACCGGGTGCATGGCGACCGCATCCACCTCACCAACCTGCTCTACAACCTCATCGACAATGCGGTGAAGTACTGCGAGCAGGAGCCCCGCATCCGCATCGCCACGAACAGCGACGATGAGGGCATCACGCTCAGCGTCGCCGACAATGGCATCGGCATCCCGCCTTCCGAGCAGCGCAAGATCTTCGACAAGCTCTACCGCATCCCCACCGGGAACCTGCACAACGCCAAGGGCTTCGGCCTCGGCCTCAGCTACGTGAAGAGCGTGGTGGAGCGCCACGGCGGCCGCATCCGCGTGGAGAGCATCCCCGGACAGGGCAGTACCTTCCACATCTTCCTTCCCTTCGCCCATGAGCACCAGCGCACGGCTCCTCGTCGTTGAGGACGACCCCAATCTCGGCACCCTGCTGGCCGATTACCTCCGCGCACGCGGCTTCGATACCGAGCTCCGCACCGACGGCCAGCAGGGCTGGCTGGCCTTCGGCAAGGGGCGTTTCGACCTGCTCATCCTCGACGTGATGATGCCGCTGAAGGACGGATTCACGCTGGCCCGTGAGATCCGCGCGAAGGACCCCGAGGTGCCCATCATCTTCCTTACGGCCAAGAGCATGAAGCAGGATACGGTGCAGGGCTTCCAGAGCGGCGCCGACGACTACATCACCAAGCCCTTCGGCATGGAGGAGCTCATCCTGCGCATCAATGCCGTTCTGCGGCGCACCCGCGGGACTGAGCCCGGCCCCGAGGAACCGGTGACCTACTCCTTCGGCGGCTCTCACTTCGACCCGCGCAAGCAGGTGCTGCGCACCCCTGCCGGTGAGCGCCGCCTCACTACCAAGGAAAGCGAATTGTTACGTCTCCTGTGCGCCCACCGCAACGACGTGCTGGAGCGCGCCTATGCGCTGAACAAGGTGTGGGGAAGCGACAGCTACTTCAATGGCCGCAGCATGGATGTGTACATCGCCAAGCTGCGCAAGTACCTGAAGGAGGACCCCGAGGCGGAGATCATCAATATACACGGCAAGGGCTTCCGACTGGTGGCGCCCGGGCCGCAATAGCCGGCGCGCTCCCGCAGTTGAAGGGATAAACACCCTTCACCATGCATGCCGCCCTCCATCCTTGGCGCGCCGCCTCCGCCGGCCATGGCCGCCGATTCCTCGCGGGCCTGCTCATCTCCCTCTCCTTCGCGCTGGTGGCCTTCGAGTGGCGCACCACGGCCGGTGCCGCACTGCCGCTTCCGGGCGATCCGCTGCCGCCCATGGACGAACTGGAATACCCGCCCGTGGTGATCCTGGAGAAGCGGGCCGCCGCCCAGCCTGCGGCGGCCAAGCGCAGCGCCGGACCCATCGTGCCCGGGCCGGAGCCCGCACCTGAGCCCGGGCCCGTTCCAGACCCGGGGCCGGATCCCGGTCCGCCGGATCCCGGTCCCATTGTGCCCCACCCGATCGGGCCCGCGCCTCCCGAAACGGTGGACCCTGGCCCCATGCCTTGGGATGGCGTGGAGCAGCGCCCCTACTTCCGTAGCTGCCTAGGCCGTGACCGCACCGCGCTCGATGACTGCACGGAAGAGCTCATCGAACGCCATCTGAAGCGCAATTTCCAGGTGCCCGACGAGATGCGCCGCGAGGAGCGCACCACCGTCTCCATCGAGATTGATGCCGAAGGGCGCATCGGCCGTGTGCTCTGCGTGCCCAAGCCCAGCCCTGCGGTGCAGGCCGAGATCGAGCGCGTGATCCGCGCGCTGCCTCCCCTGATGCCCGCCACGCAGAACGGCCGTCCCGTGCCGGTGGTATTCCAGCTGCCCTTCAAGGTGGTGCGCGGGTGAGGATGCTCGGTGCTGCGACCCGCCGCATCCGCTAACCTTGGGGCAGCCGTCGACGCCATGCTCCGCTTCCTGCTCCTTGCACTGCTGCTCGTTCATGGCGCCATCCACCTGATGGGCCTCGCAAAGGCGTGGGACTGGGGCCCGGTGGCTGCCATCGCCAAGCCCGTTTCCCGCGCACAGGGACTGCTGTGGGGAGCCGCCGCTATCCTGTTCCTGGTAGCTCTAGCCCTGGTCATCCGCCACCGCGATACGTGGTGGGTGCCTGCGGCCGCCGGGGCAGCGGTCTCCCAAGCGCTCATCATCCTGCATTGGTCGGATGCTCGCTTCGGGACCTACGCCAACGCCGCCATCCTCCTCGCTGCAGTGCTGGGGGCGGCGGTCTGGAGCCTGCGCAACGGGTACGCGGACGGCACCTCGGCTGCGGTGCAGCGCGCCCTGGCGGAGCCGCAGCGGATGGTCGCGGAGAGCGACATGACCGGGCTACCGCCGCCGGTTCAGCGCTTGTTGCGCGCCCATGGCGCCGTTGGCCGGCCGCGGCCGCGCGTGCTCCGGATGGAGTTGAGCGGCGAGCTCCGCGGCGCAGATGGCCCTTGGATGCCCTTCACCAGCGTGCAGGTGAACACCTTCGGCGAACCGACGCGCCACTTCTGGATCGATGCGGTGATGAAGGGGCTGCCCACCAAGGGCCATCATGCCTATGCGGGAGGGCATGCCCGCATGCACATCAAGCTGCTGGGACTGGTTACGGTGATGGATCACAGCGGTGACCGGATGGACGCCTCGGAAACCGTGACCTGGCTGAATGACCTCTGCCTGTTCGCCCCCGGCGCGCTCGTCGACCCCCGCATGTCCTGGACGCCCATCGCCGACGACCGCGCACGGGTGACCTTCACGCACGGCGCCCGCTCCGTTTCCGCGGAGCTGGTGATCGATGAAGAGGGACGATTGGTGGATTTCATCAGCGACGACCGGTACTGCCTGATGCCCGATGGCCGGATGGAGCCGTTGCGCTTCACCACGCCATGCAGCAAGCACCGGCATGTGAACGGGCGGCTGGTTCCCGGCTATGGCGAAGCCATTTGGCACCTGGCCGAAGGGCCCTTCAGCTACGGCCGCTTCACCCTGCGCTCATGCTCGGTGGAGTGATCGATGGGGGCTCGGCTGCTGCCCTGCCCGCCAGCCATCCGGTGCTCCAAGCGGCCTGGAAGTTGAATCCGCCGGTGATGCCATCGATGTCGAGCACCTCGCCTGCGAAATGGAGGCCCGACGCCACGCGGCTCTCCATCGTAGCGGGGTCCACCTGGTCGAGGGCCACGCCGCCGGCCGTAACGAACTCCTCCTTGAAGGTGGTCTTGCCCTGCGCAGCGTACCTGTCATTGGTGAGCACATCGAGCAGCCGCGCGAGCAGGCGCGGGCCGAGCTCGCCCAAGGGCTTATGGGGGGCCAGGTCAGCGCGCTCAAGCAGGTAGGTCCAAAGGCGCGCGGGCAAGCCGAAAGCCGTCGCGTTCGCGAGTTGGCGCTTGGGATGCGCCGCAGCCTCCGCCTGCAGCTGCTCGCGCGCGTGAGCCTCTCCCACCGATCCGAGCCACTGCACCCGGACGGCGTAGGCGTAACCCATGCCGTGCAGCACGCGTGCACCGAAGGCGCTCAGGCGCAGCACCGCCGGTCCGCTGAAGCCCCAATGGGTGATGAGCAGCGGTCCGCTGCTCTCGAGCCCGGTGCCTTCGATGCGCAGGCGTACGTTGGGTGCCACCACGCCCATCAGGTCGCGGATGCCTTCACCGGGCAGGTTGAAGGTGAAGAGCGAGGGCACGGGGGCGACCACTTCCAGGCCGAGCGCACGCAGCCACTCCAGTCCTTCCGCTTTGGGTGAGCCGCCTGTGGCCACCACCACGCGATGCACCTGCAAGTCACCCAGGGGCGTCGCGAGTCGCCAGGTGCCGTCCGCGCGCTCCAGGCGCGATACCGGGCAGTGCATGCGGATGCGCACACCGAGCCGCTCCGCAGCCGCCTGCAGCGCATCGATCACGGTCCGCGAATCGTCGGTGACGGGGAACATGCGACCATCGTGCTCGGCCTTCAACCGCACGCCGTGCCGCGCGAACCACCGCACGGCCTCGGGCTGGCCCCATTGCGCGAACACCTTGCGCAGGAATGCCTCGCCGCGCGGATAATGGCGGGCCAGCTTGCGCGGCTCGGAGCAGTCGTGCGTGACGTTGCATCGCCCTCCGCCGCTGACGCGCACCTTGGCCAGCACCTTGTCGCTCTTCTCCAGCACCTGCACATCGGCATCGGGCCGGTGCGCCTTGGCGCTGATGGCGGCCATGAAACCCGCCGCACCGCCGCCGATGACGACGATGCGTTGAGGATGCGCGGAGCCGGGCTGCACGGCGCTAAAGATGCGAGGCACGCCGACACCTCAACGCACACACGGATCTGCGGCAGGCATACGCGTCATTCGGCTGCAGCCGGCCGGCCGCTCCGCTGCCGATCAGAGCGCCTCACGGGCTTCTTCCTCATGGCCATGCGCATCCACGCTGCCCTCACCAGCGGCACCCGTGCCATTGCACCATGCGATGAGCCCCTTCCCAAGGGCCGTATCCAAGTCGCTATGGCTGTGCATGGAGCGGCAGTAGCCCGGAGGCATCTCACCTTCCTGTATCTCCCCGCCGCACTCAGAGGCGACCTCGCTGCCGGCATGCTTATCCCACAACGAGAAGTTCAGCACCCCGCGCCCTTCGCTGATGCGGTCGTGCATGATGAAGTTCACAGACGCCACGCTGCCGTACCACGGAAAGGCGGTCCGGCAGCTGTGGCTGTCGTGGCAGGCGCCGATCACCAGCTGCAGGATGTGCGCCGGTGACGGCCAGCATGTCGTTGGCGGCATCAACGCCGGGCACCCACCGATCCGGCCGGATGAACCACGCCACCAGGAAGAGCCGGAAGGCGATGAGAAGGATCCGCTTGACCATGACCTTATGGAAGCTCAAAGCAAGGTCGTGGGATTCCGCCGCGCGGGTGCCGACCGGTGTCAGGACATCCGGTGCGGACCTAGGATCTATCTTCCACTCCCCTCCCCATCGGCTTGTCCAGCAATCCCTTCCCGTTCACCGGCCTTCCCCCCACAGAGGTGGAAGCGGCCCGCGCGGCGCATGGCACCAACGCCCTCAACGGGCACAGCGGTGGCGGCTTCTGGACGGCGCTGCGCACCGCCGTCACCGAGCCCATGTTCCTGCTGCTGCTCGCGGCGGCCACCATCTACTTCATCCTCGGCGAGTTCAGCGAGGCCTTCTTCATGCTCGGCGCCATCGTGCTCATCAGCGCCATCTCCCTCTACCAGGACCAGCGGAGCCGCAAGGCCCTGGAGGCCCTCGCGCAGTTCAGCCATCCCAAGGCCAGGGCCATCCGCGACAACACCGTGGTGGAACTGCCCACCGAGGAGCTCGTGCTGGGCGACCACGTGGTGGTGAACGAAGGCGAGCTCGTGCCCGCCGACGGGCAGGTGGTGCACGCCAACGACTTCTCGGTGAACGAATCCATCCTCACCGGCGAGGCCTTCAGCGTGCTCAAGGAAGTGAGCGCCGACAAGCCCGGGCGCGTGTACCGCGGCACGCAGGCCGTGGGCGGGCTCGCCGTGGTGCGCGTCACCGCCGTGGGCCCCGCCACCGAGATCGGGCGCATCGGTCGATCGCTCGCCACCATCGAGGAAGGGCGCTCCCCCCTGGAACGCCAGATCCAGCGCTTCGTCCGCAACATGGCCATCGTGGGCGCGGCCTTCTTCCTGCTCGTGTGGGGCCTCAACTTCATCGCCTCGCGCGACTGGCTGGACAGCCTGCTCAAGGGCCTCACCCTGGCCATGAGCATCCTGCCCGAGGAGATTCCCGTGGCCTTCACCACCTTCATGGCCCTGGGCGCCTGGCGCATGATGCGGCTGGGCGTGCTGGTGAAGCAGTCCAAGACCGTGGAGACCCTCGGCGCCGCCACCGTCATCTGCGCCGACAAGACCGGCACCATCACCGAGAACCGCATGGAGCTCGTGGCGATGCAGCTCCGCGACGAGGACGCCGCCCGCCCCCCCGACCGCTGGGACAGTCCCGAGGCCCTGCACCTGCTCGCCACCGCCATGTGGGCCAGCGAGCCCGTGCCCTTCGACCCCATGGAGACCGCGCTCCATGCCGCCTACGCGCGCCACAGCACCCACGACCGCCGCCCTGCCTTCCGCATGGTGCATGAGTACCCCCTCAGCGGTAAGCCCCCCATGATGACGCACGTCTTCGCCAACGACAGCGGCGAACGCATCATCGCCGCCAAAGGCGCCCCCGAGGCCATCCTCGCCTGCAGCGACCTGCCCGCCACCACGCGCGCCAACGTGATGCACCAGGTGGAGGCCCTCGCCGCCCAAGGCTACCGCGTGCTCGCCGTGGGCGAGACCACCCACAGCGGCGACGCCTGGCCCGCCGAGCAGCAGCACTTCACCTTCCGCTACCTGGGCCTGGTGGCCTTCGAGGATCCTCCGAAGAAGAACATCGGCCGCGTGTTCCGAAGCTTCGAGCAGGCCGGCATCCGCACCCTCATCATCACCGGCGACAACCCCGTCACCGCCACCGCCATCGCGCGGCAGGTGGGCTTCGCCATCTCCGGCGCACCCATCACCGGCGATGCTGTGCAGGCCATGGACGATGCCGCATTGGCCACCACCGTGCGCAGCAGCAACCTCTTCACCCGCATGTTCCCCGAGGCCAAGTTGCGCGTGGTGAAGGCGCTGAAGACCCAGGGCGAGGTGGTGGCCATGACCGGCGATGGCGTCAACGACGGTCCCGCGCTCAAGGCCGCCCACATCGGCATCGCCATGGGCAAGCGCGGCAGCGAACTGGCCAAGGAGGCCGCTGCCCTGGTGCTGCTGGACGATGACCTGGGCCGCATGGTGGACGCCGTGGCACAGGGCCGCCGCATCTATGGCAACCTCAAGAAGGCCATCCAGTACATCATCAGCATCCACATCCCCATCATCCTCACCGTGGCCCTGCCGCTGCTGCTCGGCTGGCTCTACCCCAACATCTTCACGCCGGTGCATGTCATCTTCCTGGAACTGCTCATGGGCCCCACGTGCAGCGTCGCCTACGAGAGCGAACCGCTGGAATCCGGCAGCATGCAGCGCCGTCCGCGCCGCATGGACCTCACGTTCCTCTCCTGGACCGAACTGCGCACCAGCCTCGCCCAGGGGCTGATGATCACCGCGGGCGTGCTGGGCTGCTACCACTACGCCGTGGTGCAGGAGCTCGGCGAGGACATGACGCGCACCCTCGCCTTCACCGCGCTGGTGGTGGCCAACATCGCCCTCACGCTGGTCAACCGTTCGTTCGAGCACTCCATCCTGTCCACCATCGCCTACCGGAACATGCTGCTGCGCGGCATCGTGCTTGGCACGGCGGCCCTGCTCATCCTGCTCCTCTACCTGCCGGTGCTGCGCGACTTCTTCCACCTGGCCTCGCCCAGCGCAGCGTTGCTCGCCCTCGCCACCGGCGCCGGCCTGGCCAGCGTGCTGTGGTATGAAGGGGTGAAGGCGTGGAAGCGGAAGAAGTCCATAGCCGGTCCATCATCGATGTGATGGACGTCAATCGCCATCCGGAACAGGATGCCGACCTTGTACTTGATGTACCCGATGCGCCCACATCTCCTGACCACGCTGGCCTGGCTGTTCGCGGCCACCACCACCGCCCAGACCGACGCCACGGACATCGTGCGCAAGGCCGACGAGCATGCGCGCGGCACCACCAGCCAGGCCGAGATGACGATGACCGTGGTGCGGCCCACCTGGCAGCGCGAGATGAGCATGAAGACCTGGAGCGAGGGCAACGACAACGCGCTGGTGCTGATCACCGCCCCCGCCAAGGAGAAAGGCATCGTGTACCTGAAGCGCGGCAAGGAGGTGTGGAACTGGATCCCCAGCGTGGAGCGCACCATCAAGATGCCGCCGAGCATGATGAGCCAGAGCTGGATGGGTACCGACTTCACCAACGACGACCTGGTGAAGGAGAGCAGCATCGTGGAGGACTACACGCACACGCTGGCCGGCGACAGCACCATCGAGGGCCGCGCCTGCCACAAGGTGATCATGAAGCCCAAGCCGGAAGCGGCGGTGGTGTGGGGCGAGGTGCGCTTGTGGATCGACAGGAAGGACCACCTGATGCTGCGCGCGGAGTACTACGACGAATACGACGAGCTGGTGAACACCATGGTAGCCGGCGAAGTGCAGCTGCTCGGCGGCCGCCTGCTGCCCACCCGCATGGAGATGCTCCCTGCGGACAAGCCCGGACAGAAGACCGTAATCCATTACCGCAGCATCACCTTCGACCAACCCATCCCGCCGGGCTTCTTCACCACGCAGAACATCACGCGGGTGCGGTGAAGGCCGATCAGAAAAGGAGAGGATCAGATGATCAGATGATGGAAATAGCACAATTGCGAAAGCCAAAGACGGATCACGATGCGAGAAGGTGACATCCAATTTTCTGATCATCTCATTTTCTGATCATCTGATCGACATGATCGGCAAGCTCATCTGGCGGAACCTCTGGCGCAACAAGCGGCGCACGCTCATCACCACCAGCTCGGTGACCTTCGCCGTGCTGCTGGCCGTGGTGACGCAGGCGCTGGTGAAGGGCACCTTCGGGCAGCTGATCGACAGCGTGGTGGGCGGCTACAGCGGCCACATCCAGGTGCACGCCACCGGCTATTGGGACGAGCCCTCACTGGAGCTGCTGATGACGGATGATCCTGTGCTGAAGGAACAGCTCGAAGGGATCGATGGCGTGGCGGCCGTGGTGCCCCGGCTGGAGACCTTCATGCTCGTGAGCGCCGACACGCTGACCCGCGGTGCGATGGTGATGGGCGTGGACTCCGAACGCGAACAGCACCTGATGAAGCTCGACGACCGCATCGTTCGCGTTGGCCCGGTACGCAACGGGGAGCCCGCCGTGGTGCTCGCCGAAGGGCTGGCCCGCCGCCTGGCGGTGGACGTGGGCGATACGGTGGTGCTACTGGGACAGGGCTACCACGGCAGCATGGCCGCCGGCAAGTACCCCGTGCGCGGCATCGCACACTTCGGCTCGCCGCAGCTGAACGACGGACTGGTATACCTGCCGCTTGGGATTGCGCAGGAGCTGCTCTCCACGCCCGGCATGGTCACCACCTGGGCCCTGGCCCTGGACGATCCCGGCGCCATGGAGCACGCGGAGGCCCTCGCCAGGACCATGATGCCGGCGGACCGCAGCGTGATGAACTGGAAACAGATGATGCCCGAAGTGGACAGTCACATCCGCAGCGACCAGGTGAGCACCAGCATCATCCTCGGCGTGCTCTACCTCGTGGTGGCCTTCGGCATCTTCGGCACCATCCTGATGATGCTGCACGAGCGCACCTACGAATTCGGCATGCTCCTGGCCGTGGGCATGGGTCGGCGCCTGCTGGCGCTGGTGGTGGTGATCGAATCGATACTGCTCTCGCTGATCGGCGCGGGCATTGGCGTGCTGCTGGCCTGGCCGGTGGTGTGGGCCCTGCAGCGATGGCCTATCCGCCTGAGCGGCGCCATGGCCGAGATCTATGCGGACTACGGCTTCGAGCCCGTGATGCCCACCGTGCTGGACCCGCGCATCTTCCTGGTCCAGACGCTGGTGGTGCTGGTGATCGCGCTCGTGCTCGCCATCTACCCCTGGCGGCATGTGATCACCCTGCTGCCCCTCACCGCCATGAAGCGTTGACCATGCTGCTGAAGCTCGCCTGGCGCAACGTGTGGCGCCACCCCGGACGCAGCGGCATCATCGTGGCCGCCGTGGCCATCGGCCTCTTCGCCTCGGCCTTCCTCATGGCCTTCTACCAAGGCCTCATCGAGCAGCGCATCGCCAGCGTGGTGCGGCACGAGACCTCGCACGTCCAAATGCACCACCCCGACTACATCGCCGACCAGGACCCCGTGTTCCGCATCCCGCAGGCCGACAGCTTGGTGCAGATGCTGGAGCAGCGCCCGCATGTGCGCAGTGTGGCCCCGCGCATGGCCTTCCCCGGCATGCTGCAATCCCCCACCGGCAGCACCGGCCTGCGCATCAACGGCGTGGACCCCGACCGCGAGGACGCCACCACCGGCCTGCGCAGCGCGCTGAAGGAGGGCGACTGGTTCAGCGCGGAGCGGCGCCACGGCATCCTCATCAGCGCCAAGGTGGCCCGCCAACTGAAGGTGAAGCTGCGCGGCAAGGTGGTGGTGATGGCCCAGGGGCCCGGTGGGGACATCGTGAGCGGCGCCTTCCGCGTGATCGGCATTTACGGCACCATCAACGGTCCGCGCGATGATGCCAACGCCTACATCACCCGCAGCGATGCCGCGGAGATGCTGGGCCTCGGCGACGAAGTGCACGAGATCGCCGTGCTGCTCGACCACAGCGAGGCCGTGGGGCCCGAGGTGGCCGCCCTGCGCGCCGCGCTGCCCGGCCTGCTGGTGCGCGGCTGGTCCGAGCTGAGCCCGGAGATGCGGATCCTCGTGGGCACCTTCGACCAGATGATGTTCGTGCTGCTGGGCATCATCTTCCTCGCGCTCGCCTTCGGCCTGGTGAACACCATGCTGATGGCCGTGCTGGAGCGAACGCGCGAGATCGGGATGCTGATGGCCGTGGGCATGGGCCGCGCGCGCATCTTCGGCATGGTGGTGCTGGAGACCCTGCTCGTGGTGATGGCGGGTGTGCCGGTGGGCGCGCTGCTCTCCGCCATCGCCATCGGCTGGGGCGCGAACAAGGGCATCAACCTGCGGACCTGGGGCGAGACAGCCACCCAGTTCGGATATGACCCGCACGTGTTCCCTTCGATGAAGCTCTACCACGCCCTTGTCATTCTCGCCATGGTGGTGGCCATCTCGCTCCTCTCAGCGATCTACCCGGCCATCCGGGCCCTGAGACTCAACGCGGCGGAAGCCATCCGGAAATGAAGCACGGAGAGAACGTCGTCATCGACGCCCACGAACTGGTGAAGACCTACGACCAGGACAAGATCCCCGTGCATGCGGTGAACGGGGTGCATCTGCACATCGAGCGCGGCGAGTTCGTGGCGCTGCGCGGGCCCAGCGGCAGCGGCAAGACCACCGTGCTGAACATGATCGGCGGGCTGGACCGCCCCACCAGCGGGCGCGTGGTGGTGAACGGGCTCGACATCGGCACGCTCAACGACAACCAGCTGATCGACTTCCGCCTGCGCAACATCGGCTTCGTGTTCCAGAGCTACAACCTCATCCCCGTGTTCACCGCGCGGGAGAACATCGAGTTCACGATGCTTCTTCAGGGGCGTCCGCGGAAGGAGATCGATGCCCGTGTGGACGAGCTGCTGCGCGGCATGGGCCTCTGGGACAAGGCCGACAAGCGCCCCAACGAGCTCAGCGGCGGGCAGCAGCAGCGTGTGGCCGTGGCGCGTGCGCTGGCCCCCAAGCCGCAGTTCATCTTGGCCGACGAGCCCACCGCCAACCTCGATTCCGCAGCCGCCTTCAAGCTGCTGGACACCATGGCGCAGCTCAACGCCGAGGAGCACATCACCTTCCTCTTCTCCACCCACGACCAGCGCGTGATCGAGCGGGCACGACGGGTGATCACCCTGGAGGACGGGAAGGTGGTGGATGACAAGGTGAACGCATAAGCCCAACTCACCACAGAGACACAGAGGGCACGGAGCATGGGAATGCGGAGCGCAACAAGAGCTGCAGCATGCACGCTTCAGGTTCGATCATTGAAGCGGCAACTGTGCATTCTCTCTGTGCCCTCTGTGCCTCTGTGGTTGCCCGCATTTCTCTTCGCGGCTCTGCCGTTCCTCTTCGCGCCCCTCGCGGTCTCCGCCCAGGACACCACCGCCTTCAAACCCTCCTTGCAGGCCAGCGGATACCTGAAATTCCTGCACGGCGCCAGCTGGGTGAACGACATCGACCAGCTCGTCACCAACGAGCTCTTCCACCACCGCCTGAACCTGCAGGCCGAACTGACACGCCACACCACGTTGAAGGTCGGCATGCGCAACCGCTTCTTCTACGGCGAGGCCGTGAAGCTGCAGCCCGAATTCGGGACCATAGTGGACGTGGATACCGGACGTGTGCGCATGAGCGTGCTATGGGTGGATGAGCCCGGGGCTGTGCTGCTCACAACCTTCGACCGCGCTGTGCTGAGCCACCGACGTGAGAAGTGGGAGGCCCACATCGGACGCCAGCGCATCAACTGGGGCATCAACAACGTGTGGAACCCCAACGACCTCTTCAACGCCTTCAACTACCTGGACTTCGACTACGAGGAGCGTCCTGGCAGTGACGCGGTTCGGGCACTCTGGTTCCCGTCGTCGGAGCGGACGCTGGAGGTGGCCTACGCACGCGGCAACGGTCCGGACGATCACATCGGTGCCGCGCTCTACAAGTTCAACCGGCGCAAGTACGACTACCAGGTGCTGGCGGGCCTCTACCACACGGACCTCGTGCTGGGCGGCGGTTGGGCGGGCCACATCAAGGACGCCGGCTTCAAGGGCGAGGCCTCCTGGTTCCTGCCCAAGGACAAGCCGATGGACAGCACCGGCGTGTTCACCGCCTCACTGATGGCCGACCGCACCTTCGGCGGCACCTGGTACCTCAGCGCCTCGTATCTCTACAACTCACTGGGCAACTCGGCGCGCGACTTCACCAACCCGCTATTAAGCCTGCCGCTCAGCGCCAAGCAACTCCTCCCCTTCGAGCACACCTTCTTCGCCGGGGCCAACAAGGCCTTCTCGCCCATCACCGGCATGAACGTGGCCGTGCTCTACAGCCCGCACCTCAACACCGCGGTGCTCTTCCCCACCTTCACCTGGAACGTGGCCACCAGCTTCGACCTGGACCTCACCGTGCAATCGTTCTGGAACGACAACGGCCTGGACTGGAACGTGCGCGGCAATGCGGCGTATCTGCGGATCCGGTGGAGCTATTGAGCCCCTCCATCGGGGTTGATCCGCGTCCGCGGTCGCGCATCCATGCGGCTGCTTCCCGATCGAGCCGGGAGCCGTACTCCTGCCCCGCCGTTCCATCACCGCATTCACCCGTTTCGTCGGCTTCATGCTGCCGCCCCATCCGGCATGGGCCTTCACGCCTGTAACAGCCGGGGGAGCTTTGCGTCCCGTACCTGCCATGGCCTATTGCCGTGGCCATGACACGAACGCAACACGAACATGCACGGCTTCCGATCCCTTCTTCTCGTTCTCTCCTCCCTCCTCCTCACCACCGCGCAGGCCGTTTGGCAGCGTTTCAACGGCCCTAACGGGGGCACGGTAATGGACCTTGTGGTGCACGTCGGCACCCACTTCGCGGCCACCGAGCACGGTCTCTATCAGAGCAGCGATGGTACCGATTGGGTGCTGGTGACCGGTCTGCCCGAGGCCTTCTTCAACAGCCTCGCCTCCAACGGCAGCGTAATTATCGTGGGCGGCTACTCCCACGGGGTCTTCCGGAGCATTAACGGCGGCGCCAGCTGGCAGTCGGTTGACGTGACCGCCGTGAACGACCTGATCTGGCACAACGGCTGCTTCTACAGCGTGAATGACAACAGCGGTGTGCGCCGCAGCTGCAACGGCGGACAGAGCTGGACGGACGCCGACCCGAACGACCAGCTAGGCAGCTTCATGCAGCACCTGGGCAGCGACGGTACCTACCTGTACAGCATCGGCGCAGGCATGCTGTTCCAGACCAATGACCAAGGGAATAGCTGGACCAACCTAATGAGCGGTCTGCCCAACTTCGTCAGTGCATTGCGCATCGCGGGCAATGCGGACTACCAGTTGCTCACCACCAACCAGCATGGGGTGTTCCGCAGCACGGACCACGGCCAGAGCTGGACCCCCACCGTGCCCCACAGCGCGCCGGTGGGAAGCTGGCAGGGCATGGCCATGCTGGTGGAGGGCGACACGGTGCACCTGGGCATCAACCCCTACGGCGGCGTTCGCCGCAGCACGGATGGCGGGCTCACTTGGACCCTGATGTCACAGGGCCTGGCGCCTTCCCTGCTTCCCCACACCCTGGTGCGCAGCGGCGGAGACCTGCTGCTGGCCACCAACCGAGGTATCTGGCGCGGCACCGGCACAACGCCCCAGTGGAGCCACACCGATGGCGGCATCCCACACACCAGTTTGGTGACCATGGTGGATGCCGGTGACCGCCTGTTCGCCACCACGCGCAATACGGAGGCGGGACAGAGCGAAGGGGTGCACATGAGCACCGACGGCGGCCTCACCTGGCAACCACGCAATGCCGGGCTGGCCGTGGAACTGAATTTCGACGCCCTGTATGCCGGCGAGGAATTCCTGCTGGCCAGTGCGCAGCTGAACATGTACCGCAGCACCGACAACGGCCTCACGTGGACCAACCTCCTGCAGAACGGACCTTCGGGCGATGTGACCGCGATCGTGGCCTGGAACAGTGCGCTGTACGCCAGCACCTATGGGGACGGCATCTTCCGCAGTGTGGACGAGGGCCTCACCTGGCAGTCGATTCCATCCCCCAGCCTGGTCACGGCACTGCACGTTGCGGATGGCGCGCTCTACGCCGGCACCACGAGCGGACTGCAGCGCACCACCAATGGCAACACCTGGACGGTGCTCAACGGGCTGAGCGGCGTGCTGCAGATCGAGGCCATGGCCTCCCGACCGGGACTGCTCGTGGTGAGCGCCAAGAGCGGTGCCTACACACAGTTCTATCGCAGCACGGATGGGGGCAACAGCTTCCAGGCGGCCAACAGCGGCCTACCGGCCGGCATGTACTGCAGGGCGATCGCCTTCCACAATGATTCGCTCTTCGCGGGCTTCGATGCAAGCTGGCCGCAGACCGGTGCCGCCGTGCCCGGCCTTTACGCCAGTGCGGATGGCGGGCTCACCTGGGCCGATGCATCCGAAGGCATGCCTACGGGCACCTCGGTGCGCTGCTTCCTGAACACCAGCGACGGCCGCCTGCTGGCGGGCACGCACCGCGAGGGCGTTTGGGGACGTGGGGGCGACATTTCCACGGATGTGCCAGAGGCCTCTGCGTCGATCGCACCGATGCTCTGGCCCAATCCGACCAATGGCATGATCAATGTGCGGATGGACGATGGAGGCGCCTTGGAACAGGTCGAGGTGTTGGATGCGCTGGGTGCCGTGGTGCTCGCTGAACGGTTCTCTGCCTCACAGGCCACACTGGACCCGTCAGCGCTTCCCGAGGGCCTGTACTTCGTCCGCAACCGGCAACAGGACCGGGAGCACGTGCAGCGGGTGGTGAAGGTGGATTGAGCAGGTCCTTGAATCCGGTGACGGGCGATGGCAGAACGGTCATCGCCCGTTATCGTTACATGAGGCGCTCTTGAAGCGATCGGCGCGTCAAGCCGGGCTTCATTGCGCAATCGTTCTGGAACGACAACGGCTTGGACTGGAACGTGCGCGGCAACGCGGCGTATCTGCGGATCCGGTGGAGCAATTGAGCGCTGCTCAATGCCCTTCGCCCTCCTCGGCCTCGGTGGCCTCTCCACCACCACCGTCCACACTGCCCAGGTTCGCATTGAACCAGGCCACCAGTTTCTGCTTGTCGGCATCGCCCATGCGGCCGTGGCCGTGCATCAGGCGATAGTAGCCCGGGGGCATCTCGCCTTCCCCCAATTCCTTGCCCGCTTCACGGGCGTGCTTGTCGGTGGCGAACTTGTCCCACAGGCTGAAGTTGAGGTGCTCGCGGCCCTCGTTGATGTGGTCCTGCACGATGAAGCTCATCGGGGACACGTAGGCGTACCAAGGATAGTCCGTGGTGTAGCTGTGGCAGTCGTAACAGGCGCCGGTCACCAGATCACGGATGTCCTGCGGTGCATCGGTCATGACCAGCATGTCGAGCGCCGGGTCGGCTGCCGGCGCGGAGCGGTCCGGTTGGAAGAACTGGGCGATGAGCAGCAGGCCCAGCAGGCCGAGGAGGATCTTCTTCAAGAGTGGACGCATGGTATTCGGTGATCTGGGGATATGTTCGAAAGACGGAAGGCCTGCTTCACCCCTAGGAGCCGCCCCTCCTCGCTCCAGGTCATTCAAGGATACGGGAAACCGCCATATGAGACTCTGATCGTCCTCAGGCAAGGCCCCAAGGCCACCGAGGCCCGACCCTGCGCCGAAGTGCCTTCTCATGAATCTCCCCCTGCCATGACCACCAGGCCCGCCGCCTGCGGCACCCCGGTGCCTGGCTGCTGCTGTTCGGCCTGCTCACCGGCCTGCGGGTGCCCGCCTTGGCCAACCCGCGCATGGGCCAAAGCAGCCACATCGAAGGCGTGCTCAACGCCATGCTGCTACTGGTGCTCGGGCTACGGTGGCCGCGCCTGGTGCCCACCGACCGCTGGCCGCAGTCGATCCATCCGCGCTCGTGCGCACCTGGCATGGGCCGTGAGCGGGTGCACCCGTTGGTGAAGGTGGACCGAGCCCCGCACGGACCCCGACGATGGGCGGAGGGCGGCGCCTCAAGCACGGGTACGGTACGCGCCCCGCCTCAATTCGTCCACACCGCGTAGCCCTTGCGCCGCAGCTCCAGCGCCAGGCCCCGCTCCACGGCCAGCGCTTCGGCGCGGCTGAGCGGGCCGATGTGCTGGTAGAGGCTGGGGCGCAGGTACCGCCCGTACTTCTTCACGATGGCGCTGCTGAGGTCGTGGCCCTTCTTGCTGAGCGCGCCGGTTCTGTGCTGCGCGAAGCGCTCCTGGGGCGTCTTGCTCGTCATGCCCACGTAGAGGCATTCGCGTGCACTGTTGTACTGCGGATTGGCCGCTCGGAACTTCCAGTTCTCGGTGTACACCTTCCGGCTCAGCTCGATCACATAGACCGTGTAGGCAGTGGGCATGGTCCGGCAGCGCCGGCAAAGAAACCACCGGCAAGGGGTCGGGCCCCGGGGTTTCCCGGGTGAACGGCGGTCCTGCTCCTCCATGACCGTCCCTTGCCGGCCCATGCCGCGGATCTTCCCGCTCATGCATCAGCGATGCGCGCTGAGCCCCGGCAATGATCAGCTTTGGACGATGACCGCAAGGCCCCTTCTGCTCCTGCTGCTCGCACTGGCGCCGTTGCTCGCCAGTGGCCGGGGCCGCTCGGCGGCGCTGAAGGAGCGCACCCGCCAGCTCTCGCGCATGCTGCGCACGCAGCCGCCCGAGGCGGCGCTCGCCGTGGCCGACTCGCTGCTGGCGGCGCCCACCCATGCACACGACCCTTGGTGGCGGAAGGAGATGGTGCACTACCGGGGCCATGCCCTGCGGCTGCTCGGGCGGTTCGATGAGGCCATGGCCGCGCAAGTGCGCGCCTACGAGCTGGCCGACTCCCTGAGCGACCACGCCGGCCGGGTGGATGCGCTCCTGAGCATGGCCGCCATCCACATGGACCTCGACGACCTGGCCCAAGCGGAGCCGATCCTCCGCGAAGCGCTGCGGCTGAACGAGGAGCAGCCCGTGGGCCGCAGCTATCGCCTGCCGCTGGTGATGGCCGCGCTCAGCGACTACCGCGGGCAGGGCGACAGCGCACTGTATTGGTGCCGGGTGGGGCTGCCGCTGGCCGCTGCGGCGCAGGACAGCTTCGTGATGGCCGATCTGCACTTCAACATGGGCGTCACCTTCGGGGCGCTGGGTCGGCCGGGCGAGAGCGAGGCCGCCTTCCGACGGGCCCTGGCGGTGGTGCCGGGCGGCGGGTATCCCCATCTGGAGGCCCGCGTCAACGAATCGCTGGCATACCTCTACTTCGAGCAGGGCCGGCTGGAGGAAGTGCCTGCACGGCTCGATGAGGCGGAGCGCATCGCACGCACCCACGGCGCCGGCGACCTGTTGGCCACGGTGCTGGGGAGCCGCGTGGAATACCACCTGGCCATGAAGGACAGTGCCCGGGCCCTGAACACGGCCAACGCGCTGCTGGCGGTGAAGGACTCGCTCAGCGGCGTGTTCCGCGAGCGCGCCGTGGCCGAGGCCCAGGCCCGCTTCGCGCTCGGCCGCATGGAGAAGGAGCTCGCCCTCACCCGCACAGAGGCCGAGGTGAACGCCCTGCGCGCGCAGCGGTCGCGCATCGCGTGGGGCGCGCTGGCCATCATCAGCGCGCTGGCCGTCGTGCTCATCGTCTCCTTCCGCCGCCAGTACCGCATGAAGCGCGAGGCCGCGCAGCGCCTGGAGCGCGACAAGGAGCGGCTGCAGGAGGAGAACGAGCTCCTCCTCCAGGAGAGCCTCATGGCCCGTTTCGAGACGCTCAAGAGCCAGATCGACCCGCACTTCCTCTTCAACGCCATGAACACGCTGTACACCCTGGTGGAGACCGAGCCCGCGAAGGCGCGCGAGTTCATCGCCAGCTTCAGCGCGCTCTACCGAAAGGTGCTCACCTCGCGCGAGCGCACCATCGTGCCCGTGGAGGAGGAGCTCGACCTGGTGCGCCACTACCTCTTCCTGCAGCGCATGCGCTTCGGCGACAGCCTGCAGGTGGCGCTCGACCTGCCGGCGCATGCGCTCAAGGGCTACCTCCCCCCCTTCACCCTGCAGATGCTGCTGGAGAACGCCATCAAGCACAATGCGATCAGCGCCGCCAAGCCCCTGCGCATCACCGTGGGCGTTGACGGCGATCGCCTGGTGGTACGCAACGACCTGCGTCCCCGCGGCACAAGCGAGGCCGGCACGGGCACGGGCCTGGAGAACATCCGTCGGCGCTACGCCATGCTCGGCGCCGAGGAGCCCGCTTTCACCCTCACCGACACACACTACACCGCATCCGTACCCATCCTTTCCCAGGAACCATGACCGCCTACATCGTCGAGGACGAGGCGCCCGCCGCACAAGGGCTGGTGCGCCTGCTGGAACAGGCCGACCCCGCCCTTCGCGTTGTGGGCATGGCCGACAACGTGGAGGACGCCATCCAGGGCATCGCGGCCCTGCGGCCCGACCTCATCTTCATGGACATCCACCTGGGCGATGACCTGTGCTTCACCATCTTCCAGCGCACGGCGGTGGAAGCGCCTGTGATCTTCACCACGGCCTACGACAAGTATGCCATCCAGGCCTTCCAGGCCAATGGCATCGAATACCTGCTGAAGCCCATCTCGCTGGAGGCGATACAGCAGGCCCTGGGGAAGGTGGACCGGCTGAAGCGCCGCTTCGGCATCGACCCAGGCGTGCTCCGTGAGCTGAGCGCGCTCCGGCAACCGGCCTACCGCGAGCGCTTCATGGTGGCCAGCGGCGGGCAGATCCGCTCGGTGCCCGTGGAGCAGGTGGCCTACTTCCAGAGCGAGGGCCGCTACGTGAAGCTGGTGAGCACCGACAACCACCGCTACATCGTGGACGGCACCATGGACAAGATCCAGTCGGAGCTCGACCCGCGCCATTTCTTCCGCATCAACCGCCAGCTCATCGTGAGCTTCGGCGCCATCAAGAGCATGGTGCCCTACAGCAAGAGCCGCGTGAAGGTGGTGCTGCACCCAGCCACCGACATCGAGAGCATCGTGAGCGTGGAGCGCTCGGCCGAGTTCAAGGCCTGGCTGGACCGGTGAGGGGGATCGTGGCGATGGTCCGCACTTGCGGATGCCGGTAGGCGGCCACGTCGAGATGCTTGGTCGCGCCCGACAGGTCGAAGGGACCCACGGTCCATTCATCCGCCCACACCTTTGCGCGCTCCGGGTCGGCATCGATGGTGCTGCCCACAGGAGTCAAGAGAGCCACGTCAGTTCGGTGGATCGTGCGGTGCACGACGCACTGAACTGCTCATCGCCAGGTGCCCGGCAAGTGACGGACATGGAGCTGCGACGGCTCACCGTCGCTCATGAGGAAACAGGAGGATCGAGCCCCGGTCCGGTTCATGCCGCAATCGTGCCCACTCATGCCATCGCATGATGCCGAAGGCGCCGTGGTGGGCTCCCTTCGCCGCATGAGAACGCTCGATCTCCTCCCGTCCCGTGCAACGCGCTGGCTCAGCGCGCTCCCCCTCTCGGCCGATTCGCGCATGCGCCGTGCGTTCGACCGCTTCCACGACCGCGTGAACCATATGGCCATGCGCTGGGGCATGTACTCCGGAGCGCTCCTCTGGGCCTTGGCGGGTATCCTCGGCCTCGCCCTGCGTCCGTGGAACGCCGATGAACTGTCACAGAGCCTGGGCATCGTGCTGCCCTTCTACCTCGCCGTGGGCGCGGCCTTGGGCAATCGCAAGTTCCGCGGGCACTACCAATGGCTCGCCGCACTGTGCAACCTCTCGTCGGGTCTCATGGTGTTCGCGGTGGCGCCGCTGTTACCGGAGCCCGCGCTCACCATGCTGGTGGGCCTGGTGATGATCACCTTCCATGCCGTGCTCGCCTTGCGGCTGCGCGTGCACTACGCATTGCCGGTGATGGTCGTGTACAACGGCATCTACCTCGTCCGGCTCTGGTCCAGCGCCCGGCAGGAGCTCGAATCCGCCATCGCATGCACCTTCCTCATCGGCATGGCCACGCTGGGAGCGGCCCTGGCTGCGGTGGTGCTGGAGGCCAACCTGTGGACCTTGTTCCGCAGCCGCTCCGTGCAGCGCGCCAAGCGCATGCGCCCCGATCACCGCATGAGCGCCCTGCCCGAGGATCTCGGCCGGCGCTGGCGTGAGCATCCGGGACTCGTGGCCGAGCGGCCGGAGACCATGAACGTGCTGAGCGCCTGTGTCGACATCGAGCAGTCGCATCCCTGGCCCCTGCATGAGCGCATCGCCCTGCTGCATGACCTGATTGTCCGTTTCGACACGCTGGCCCAACGCCGCGGACTGGAGCGTGCGCGCCTCTCCGGAGGCGAGTTCATGGCCATCGGCACCGCGGCGCGCATCGGCACCGGCGGCGCGGACCACCTCGCCGAACTGGCCTTGGCCATGCTGCATGTTGCGGAGGAGACCGCTCTCCCGGAAGGCGCTACCCTGTCGCTGCGCATCGGCATCGCCCAAGACCTATCCGCTCGGACCGCCCTGGGTAAGGTGATGCCCGTGTTCGATGTGATCGGCCCCGGCGTGGAAGGCGCCGTCAAGCTGCGCGATGCGGCACCCGCAGGCTGCATCCTCATCAGCGAGCGCTTCCAGCATGTGGTGCGCGACCGGTTCGAGACGCAGCAATGCGGCACTACGCCTGGCGGCAGCGAACCCGCCTTCCTGCTCTGGGGCATGAAGACCCGGCCCGAACGCGGCACCGTGGAGGTTCAGAGATCCGTCTCGCGGATCGCCTTCGTCACTGCCCTCGCAGGCATGACCCTGCCCGGCTCCGCTCAATGGGAACGTATCGAAGACCTTCCGGCGGCCAATACGCCGTCCTTGCTGGCGCATCAAGGTGCGCTGTATGCCGGAACCGACTCCACCGTGTGGCGCAGCGCCGATGGCTTGGATTGGCAGCGGGGCGCCACCCTTCCCCAGCCGGGCTTCTTCGTGGATGCGCTCTACCACGATGGCACCATGCTCTTCGCCGGCACGGGGGGCAACGGCCTCTTCGTGAGCCCCACCGACGGCATCACGTGGCAGCACTTCTCCCAAGGCCTTACGGGTCTGGGCAGCCTATCCATCGCGGACGTGGCCAACTTCGACAACGATCTGTGGTGCGCCACCGTGGGCGCGGGTGTCTTCAGGCGGTCTGGAGCCACCTGGGCGCCCTTCGGCGGTCTGGATGGGATGAACGCGGGCAACGTAGCCGTGCTCCGCGTGATCGGCGACACGCTCTGGGCCGGCGCAGGTGGCAACGGATACCTGTGGCGGACCACGCCCGGCGCGACCCAGTTCGAGCCGAAGCTGGTGGCGCCGGTGGATTGGGACCCGCATTCCATCACTGATATACAGAGCATAGGCGGTGAGCTTCTTGCCGGTGGCACCTACGGGATCTATCGCAGTGCGGATGGTGGCGACACGTGGACCTGGTCGAGCACCGGCCTGCCCGGCGGCGGCACCGTTCGCTTCCTGCCCACGGGAGAAGGGCTCTACGCGCTGCGGACCACGGTCATCTCGCGCCTGTACCGGTCGGACGACGAGGGAGCCACGTGGCAGTTGGTGGAAGCGCTGGGCACCTGCTACGCGATCGC
>ERZ761607.1185-NODE-1185-length-34462-cov-7.820473_pt1 | contig 34462 bp, 32 predicted proteins | sample MGYA00511164_ERZ761607 | MGnify/ENA primary metagenome ERZ761607 (study PRJEB28899, sample SAMN02445080) | bioreactor sludge metagenome | biome: EBPR sludge | place: Australia: Brisbane, Thorneside Wastewater Treatment Plant | collected 2011-06-22 ... | reverse complement strand
AGGATCGTCGTGCCGTGATATTGCTCCATGTTTCTTCCTGATCTTAGGACTTGGGAACGATGATGCGGGCGAACTTGTTGAGGCCGACCACGGCCATGAGTTCCGCCACCAGGTGATTCGGGCTGCGGATGATCACTTCCTTGCCGCTGGCCTTGAACGGCGACAGGCGATTGACCAGTTGCCCGGCGGAAAAGAAATCGAGCCGGCGCACGCCCGAAAAGTCGAGGATGACGTGCTCCTGAAGGTTGAGGACGGCGATCAGGTCGTCGAAGCGGCTGTTCCTGATCTCGCCGCTCAGGTAATGCGCATTGTCGGTGTGCTTGACCGGCTTAACCGCGGGGAGGGTCGGCGTCGGGACGGCTTCCCACGAAGGTGGCGAACGTTCGAAGGTGACAGCGAAGTCGATCGCGCATTGCTCGAAGTCTTCCTGCGTCCCGTAGCGCTGCAGCAGCTCCAGCACCAGCAGCCAGGTCCGGGTATTCCGGGCCTCGCCCGGCGAGAGGCGAGCGCGCAGGCGCGGCATGATGCCCTCGACCTGGTCGAGGACGATCACCACACCCTGGCGCCGGGCGCTCATCAGCAGGTCGGCGAGGCGGCCGGCAAACTCATCGTCGCAGCCAAGCAGCCTGCTGCAATCCACCCTGAGCGGCCGCTTGGCCCTGAGCGCATCGGCCAGGGGGGTCAGCGCGCTGATGTCGTCCGCTGTCGCCAGACCCTGGAGTTCGCAAACCGCTACGGCTGGTCCGGCCGCCGCCACTTTGGGTGCGGCCTGCGGTTCAACCCAGGCCGGGGGCGACATTTCACAGGCGTCCACGAACTCGGCGGCCAACTTGTCGAAAGCATCGCGATCACCGCTCAGCGCCAGGAAATCGAAGAGCATCTGCCACAGGCGCAGGCCCTCCGTGCCCGGGTAAGCCCCGAGCAGCGACTCCAGCAGGGGACGAACGACAGGGTCCTGGCCATTGGCATACAACACGGCGACCTGCTCGACATCGGCCTGGATCGAGTCGGCGCCATGGTCGACATCGATTCCCATGACGCTCGAGTCGGTGAATTCGCGCTCGAACTCCGAAAGGATGTGATCGATCTCGGCCTGGGTCTTCGGCGCCCCCGGCTTCGCGGCGGAAACGGACTGCGCTCCCGGCGTGAATTCAAGATCGGGCAACGGCTCCCGGGGCTTCTCGGCCTCTTCGGGTGCCCCCGGCAGCACGGAAGGCCCCCCCGCCGGGGCGCTAGGCGGCTTCGGGCGCATGATCTCGCCCTGCGGTACCTTCTGACCTTTCTTCTTGAATAGCGAAAAGACCATACTCACCTCGAATGCAGAACCCGTCTTTTAGCACGCCGCAACGCGTCATGCAATGATCAAGCCCACGGCAATCAGCAGCAATGCCAGTACCGGTCCGAAAGGCTGGTCCAGCCCGAGCGCGAGGAGGAAGGCCGCAGCGTAAGCGCCGAGTCCGATCAGTGCCGCGAGAACGAGTCCGCCCCGCCAGCTCCGGGCCCGCCGGAAGGCAATCCACGCCGGCACGAAGACCAGCGCGAAGCCACCCATGACGCCCATGGCCATTGTCGCCAGCGCGAGTGTCAGCGCGGCGATCAGGTCGAACCCGAAGACCACGGGCCAGGCGCGCAGACGGCGGGCGCTGAAATAGTCGGGATAGACGCGCGCCAGCAGCAGGTGGCGCGACAGGACGGCGAGCGCCGCGCCGCTGAAAACAACCCACGGCGCGACCAGCATCAGTTGCGCGGTTCCCGAGAAATAGAGCTGGCCGTCGAACAGCGAGTGTCCGAGCTGCTCGGCCAGCGGCTGATTGGCGGCAAGCAGCACGGCAACCGCCCAGCCAGCCAGCAGCAGGATGGCGAATGCCGCACCACCTGCCAGTCGCCTGGCAAACAGGCGTTTGCCGACGCCGGCGAGCGCTGCCGCCGACATCCCGCCGACCGCCGGCGCCAGTCCACTGACCAGCGCCAGCAGCGCTCCCGCCGCAGCCACATGGGCGTAGGCAAGCGCAGCCAGCCACTCCTCGCGCAGGCGCAGGAAGCAGCCGAGAACCGGCAGGACCAGCGCCAGGCCAAGGCCGGTCAGGAACGGCAGCAGAAAGAGATCAGACCACATCGGCGGCCTCGCGCAAGACGATGACCTGATCGCATACCGCCTCGACGAACTCATGGTCATGGCTGACGACGACGATGCCGGTTCCCGACCCCGCAAGGCCGCGCAGCGCGCTGGCCAGATGATCGACTCCCGCTGCATCCAGATTGTTGGTCGGCTCGTCGAGCAGGACAAGATCGGCCGGGGCCTGCAGAACTGCCCACAGGGTCAGGTAATGCCGCTGCCCACCTGACAGGCGGTCGATCCGGTCATCGAGGCGTCCGACCAGCCACGGCGGCAGGCCATCCACGGCAGCGTCGGTCAGGGCCAGCAGCTCGCGCCCGCTGAGCGGCACGCCTTCAACCGGGGGAACATCCTGGGTCTGCAATGCCAGGCGCAACCCGGAGCGCCTCTCGAGGACGCCGGAAAACACCCGCGCCCGGCCGGCCAACGCCGACAGCAGTGTCGTCTTGCCAACCCCGTTGGCCCCGGTCAACCCGAGAATCTTGCCCGATTCCAGTACGAATTCCAGCGGCGCCGTGGCCGGCCGCTCCCAGCCAGCCACCAGCGCCCTGGCTCGAATCAGCGGTTCGCTCAATGCAAGGCTTTCAACAGGCGTTGCACCGTGTCGTCAAAGAGACCGAAGAGGTCGCCGGCCGCGGGCGTTCCGCCGACGGTAAAGGGCAGCATGACCGCCGGGATGCCAGCCTTGCCGGCAATCCACAGGCTGGGCCCGTCGCTCTGGTAGGCAGTACGCAGCACCATTTTCGCCGGCGCGTTCTGCTGGCGTGCCAGCAAGGCGCTGAGATGGCCGCTGCTCGGCTCGACGCCCGGCTTCGGCTCCAGCGTGCCGGTTTCCTTCATGCCCAGCCAGTTGCTCAGATAAAGGAACGAGGAGTGATGCACCAGCATCGGCACGCCGCGCAGCGGCAGCGCCTCCTTTTCCCAGCGCGCGATGGCCGCCCGCCATTTTTCCGCAAAGGCCTTGTAACCCGCTTGATAGGCCGACGCGTTCGATGGATCGAGTTCGCCCATGCGCACCGCCAGCGCCTCGCCGATCCGGAACAGGTTGCGCGGGTCGAGCTGGATGTGCGGATTGCCGGCGGCATGAACGTCGCCTAGGGAACGATCGACCACCACCGGCACATCTAGCAGCGTTACGAAGCGCGCGGCTTCGAAATAGCCGGGCCGTCCAGGCTGGATGTTGGCGTTGCCCGAGTCACGGATGACCAGCGGCAGCCACCCGACCTCGAGATCGGCGCCGGTCGCCACAAGCAGATCGGCGCGCCGGGCCTGAGCCAGCAGCGACGGCCGCGCCTGGATCCGGTGCGGGTCCTGGAGTGCAGTGGTCGCGACAAACACGCTGACCTTGTCGCCGCCGATTTCGCGAACCAGCGCGCCCCACTCCGGCACCGTAGCGAAGACCTGCAGGGCAGCAATGGCGGGAACGCTGGCTGCCGCCAGCAGCAGCGTCATCAATAGCCTGATCATTGTCGTTTTCCTCAGAACTTGTGGGCGCCGTGAGCACCGAGGCTCATGATGTACTGGACGATCCACTGATTGTCGGTGATCCCGGCCATCGATCTGTCCTGCGCAAACTGCAGGCGGAGCCGTGAAAACTCGCTCCAGCTGTAGTCAACCATTGCCGTCGCCCGCTTCGGCCGGTAGTCCTCGACCACCAGATTTGCCGCGTTGGCGCCGAGGTTCTGGCGGCCGCTGTCGAGCTGGTCGTAGCGCAGCCCGGCACGCCACTCGGGCGTGAACTGGAAGACGCCCTGCGCATACCAGCCGCTCTGGCGGGTATTGTAATTGCCGGTCACGGCATCGCCGACCGCCAGCGGATCGCAGGCGCTGCCAAGTCCGGTGCAGGTCAGGTCGCCCTTGTCCTGACGCCAGAAGTACTCGCTCTGGAACTTGAAATTCCGATACTTCGGGTTGCCATCGGGCGCCCATTTCCAGACGAAGTCGGCCAGCCAGGTGTCGGTATCGCCGGTGAAAGCCGCCTGCGCCAGTGTCCCGCCGACATCGTAGAAATCGGCCTCGCGGTTGTCGGAGGACGTCCGCAGGTACGACATGCCCGCCCGCCAACTGTTCGAGGCGCCAAGGTCATTGCCGACATGAGCATACAGCGCCCAGGCGCCGACATCATTCTTGTTCCTGTCGGTTCCCGGGAAGTTCGCACCGCGCCCGACTTCGGCGCCGAACTCGAGGAACAGCGGCGTCGGCGCCAGCCATTTGACCTGCACGCCGTCTTCGGTAAAAGCGGCGGCGGGACCGAACATGGCGACGTACATGAGCGGCGCATTGGCAAAATCCCAGGCATGTGGATGCTGCTCGTTCAGGTAGCCGATGCCCGAACGATAGCGCCCACCCTTGACGCCGACGCCATGACCGATGGCCAGCGACTGGAACCAGGCTTCCTCGACGCCCACCTCGTCGTCCTGGACGGCGAAGACCGCCTGGCCGCGCCAGTAGGGGTCAATGCTGCCGCCGATGATCAGCTCGGTCTCGTTGATCGAGAAGCCCCGCAGGTTGTCGAGCTGGTTCGGCCAGAAACCGCTGATCTTTCGGTCGGGGATGTCCTTGGTGTTGACGTACTGCCCCTGCAGAATCAGTGACACCTCGGGATTGAAGGCGTTCGCCGCCGCGGCGACGGCCCGGACAGGCCCGGTCGCGGTCTCACCCGCCGGCGTTGGAGCCGGTGCCGCGCCGGTGGACCCGGTCGCGGCTGACGCAGGCGGAACCGCCGCCGGCGCGGCAGTCCTCGCTTCGGCTTCGGCCAGCTTTTTTTCGAGGGCGGTGATCCGCTGCTCGTAGGTCTTCTTCATCTCGTCGATCTGGCTGCGGATGGCTGCAAGATCGGCGTCGTCGGCCGCCTGCGCGCCGCACGATGCGGCAAGCAGGGCAGCCAAGGCAAGTGGCTTGTTCATCATGGAGTTCTCCTGAAAACGCAAAGGACACGACCGCCGGCTCGATGGCCGTTGCGGTCAACAGTCAAGAAGGGGGCGTTTTCAGAAAACAGGCGGGCCGCGCTGCTGGGCGGCAGGCGGCGGAAAAGCGCGGCGCTCAGGCGTGTGCAGCGCTTCGCGAACGAACCCCGGCACTGCGGGGGGCGGCAAGGCAACCAGCGCCGGTAGCGCCGCGCCGAGATCGTGGGCGGCGAGGCACAGCTCGCAGACGTGGCCCGGCAGCCCGTTGTCATGGTCCGCCGCATGACCGACGGCATGCCCCCCCGCCACCAGATGGGCGAACAGGAGAACGGCAACGAGCAGGAGTCGGCGCAACGGATTCACGCCGCGATTCTAACCCCGATCATCGATCCAGGCGGTCGCCGCGTGCGGCAAGCGGCAGACAGGGGAACAGGCCTCATCTTCATCTTGAGCGAACGCCCGCAGCCGTTTGCAGTACCCCGGCGCCTACAGCTTGAAGATCCAGGTCGCGATCACGAAGTAGTTGAGGACCCCGAGGATGTCGATGGCGGTGGTCACGAACGGGCCGGTGGCGACCGCCGGGTCGACCTTGATGCGCTGGAACAGCATCGGCAGCAGCACGGCCAGCAGCGCGGCGCCGGTCATGTTGCCGAGGATGGTCAGGCCGACGACCTCGCCGAGCGCCAGGCTGTTGTGCATGAACCAGCCATAGATGCCGAGGATAACGCCATAGAAGCAGCCGAGCAGGACGCCGACGCGAAACTCCTTGAAGACGACCGGCACCGTGTCGCGGACATCGATCGCGCCGGTTGCCAGACCGCGAACGGCGACGGTCGCCGACTGGACGCCTACGTTGCCAGCCATGCCCATCACCACCGGCAGGAAGGCACTGAGCACCAGAACCTCGGCGAGGATCTCATGGTAGGCCCCGACCACGCCGGTCGCCGCGAGGCCGCCAACGAACGCGGCGAGCAGCCACGGCAGACGGATCCAGGCGATCTTGAAGGCGGAATGGGTCAGCGTTTCCGACTCGCTGGTGCCCGCCATCTTCAGCATGTCCCGGGTCGTTTCTTCCTCGATGACGTCGATCACGTCATCGACCGTAACCATGCCGACCAGGACATTGTCGGCATCAACCACGGGGACGGCAAGCAGGCGGTACTTGTCGACCAGCAGGGCGACCGTGGTCTGGTCAGCGTCGGTGGTCACACTCATCACGCGCCGGTTCATGATGTTGTGGAGCACCGTGCTCGGGCGCGACAACAACAGCTGCCGCAGCGAGACGACGCCCACCAGCCGGCCGTCCTCGTCGGTCAGGTAGAGATAGAAGACCATCTCGACGGCTTCGCGGCTGCGGATGTTCTCGATCGCCTGCTCGACGGTGAGGCTGTGCGGCAGCGAGAAGATATCGGTGGTCATGATGCCGCCGGCGCTGTCCGGGTCGTACTTGAGCAGGCTTTCGACTTCCGACTTGCTGTCGCGGCCGAGCAGGGCCATCAGTTCGGCGCGTTGATCTTCGGGCAGATCGCCGATGAGGTCGGCGAGGTCGTCCGGGGGCAGGCGCTCGAGCAGGCCGGCTAGTTGACTGGCGCTCGACTCGGTCATCACCCGCGTGCGCAAGCTTGGCGTCATCTGGCCGAAAACGTCGGCCGCCATTTCCTTGTCGGCAAGCGCATGGAAGATGTCCACGACATGCTCGGGCGGCAGTTCATCAAGGATCGCCGCCAGGTCGGCTGGGTGGATCCGCGCCATCATCTTCTGCAACGAGCCTCGGGCGTCGCGGTGATAAAGCCGGTCGATGGTCTCGATTAGCCGCTTCTTCTTCGAGTCGTAGGTGTTCGGCGTGACCGGCTTGGTATCCACGTTAATATGCATCTTGCTTGACTCCCCAATCAATGCGCGTGCAGGAACAATTGGCGTATTGGCGCAAACGCGGCGTTAACGCAGTCGAGTAGTCTAAACCTTGTGATCCGTGGGGTCCAGCGACGATTCGGTTTTACGACGATTCGGTTTTAACGAGATCCGCCAGCCTCCCGGCGCGCGCTCACTCTACCTGGACCAGCAAGCCCTTGAGGTACTCGCCTTCCGGGAAGTTCAGGGCCACCGGGTGGTCGGCGGACCCCGCCAGCCGGCGGACGATGCGCGCGTCGCGGTCGGCATCGAGCGCCGCGCCGGCGACGATCTTCTGGAACAGTTCGGGCCCGATGCCGCCGGAACACGAGTAGGTCATCAGCAGGCCACCCGGCCTGAGCAACCGGAAGCCGAGGACGTTGATGTCCTTGTAGGCTCGCGCCGCGCGCTCGGCGTGGGCAGCGGAAGGCGCGAACTTGGGCGGATCGAGGACAATCAGGTCGAACAGCCGGCCTTGCTTGCGGAAGTCGCGCAGGGCGAGGAAGACATCGGCTTCCAGCCATTCCGCGCGCTCGCCGGGCAACTGCGGATTGAGCGCCAGACTGGCCTGAGCCTGGGCGAGCGCCGGGCCGGACGAATCGACCGACAGCACGCTTGCCGCCCCGCCGGCCAGCGCCTGCAGCGAAAAGCCGCCGGTGTAGCAGAAGCAGTTGAGGACCTCCCGGCCCGCCGCAAGTTGGCCGAGCAGGGCGCGGTTGTCGCGCTGGTCGAGATAGAAACCGGTCTTGTGCCCGCCAGCGATGTCGACAGTCAGCCTGATGCCGTTTTCCTCGATGGTCAGCGGCGAGTCCGGGGCCGCGCCGTGCAGCCAGCCGGTCACCGGCGCCAGCCCTTCCAGCCGGCGCACGTCGGAATCGGAACGCTCGTGGATGCGCCTGCAACCGGTCGCCTTGACCAGACCGGAAACGATGGCGCCGCGCCACTTGTCGGCTCCCGCCGAAGTCAACTGCACGACGACGCAATCGCCATACTGGTCGGCAATGACGCCGGGCAACCCGTCGGATTCGGCGTGGATCAGCCGCAGCCCCTGTTGCCCGCGCAGTTCGGGCAACGAGTGACGGCGCGCCACGGCCGCCGCGATGCGCCGCTTGAAGAAGGCATCGTCGACCGATTCCGCGATGTCGAAAGTCCAGAAGCGCGCGCGAATCTGCGACCGCGGGCTATATGCCGCCCGGCCGAGCGGCCGCAGGTTGTCGGCCAGCACCTCGACGGTATCGCCTGCCCGCGCCCGGCCTTGGAGGCGCCCCACCGCACCGGCAAACAGCCACGGATGGCGCAGCTTGAGCGAGGAACGCTCCTTGCCCGGCAGGAGAATGAGTTGAGCCACGCTTTTCCCGACCTCAAATGCAAGAAGCCCCGGTCACCTCACGGCAACCGGGGCCTGGGAAATCCCGGCAGCGGCTCAGCCGCCCAGCGCCTTCCGGTTGCGGGCGTGACATTCGGCAGCGTAGATGACCTTGAACAAGGTCTTGCCCGTGTTCTTGAACAGGCGCTTGCTGGACTTGGAAACGCAGCGGCGCTCCAGGGAAGAACGGCGGGTACGGCTGATAGCCATGGCGACTCCTTGTAACCGGCTTTGGAAAAAAGCAGATGATAGCCTCCACGCGTGCATCGGTCAATCGGCGGCAGCGGGTTAACGATTGATTCTTCTGTTGTTTTCACGGGTCGACCGCAACCGCCATCAGGCGCTGGACAGCGGACGCGGCTGGCGGCTCAACCTTCATCCGGCACCGCTGGGGACGGGATTCGGCTGGCGAGGACCTTGTCGAGGCGATGGCGGTCCATGTCCATCACCTCCAGCCGCCAGCCTCCGGCCTCAACGTAGTCCGCCGGCGCCGGGACGCGGCCGAGGATGTGCATGACCAGTCCGCCTACCGTGTGAAAGACCTGCGACTCCTCTCCAGGGAGGTCTTCGTCGATCTCCAGCACGGTCTTCAGGCGCTCCAGCGCGACGTCGCCGTCGACCAGCCACGAGCCATCCTCGCGCTGGACCATGTCGCGTTCCTCGCCGTAGTCTGCAGTCGCGACATCGCCGACGATCGCCGCAAGGACGTCCATCATCGTCACCATCCCTTCGACCTCGCCGTATTCGTCGACGATCAGTGCGAACTGAAGGCGGGCACGGCGGAAGTTCTCCAGCAGCTGGGCGGTGGAAACGGTCTCGGGCACGTAGAGCGGCGGGTAAAGGACCTTCTCGATGTCGGCTATGGTCAGCGCTCGCCCATAGGCGACGCCCGGCAGCAGGTCGCCGGCCTTGAGGACGCCGAGGATGTTGCCGAGTCCGCCACGGCAGACGACGAGGCGCGAGTACCCGCTCTCGGCGATGCGCTGGCGGACTGCCCCCTCGCCTTCCTCCAGATCGATGACGACCATGTCCCGCCGCGGCGTCATGATTGCCGGAATGCGCTGCTCGTCGAGGCGCAGCACGTTGGCTACCAGTTCCTGTTCGCCCTGATGGAAGACGCCGGCTTCGGCGCCCTGTTCCATCATGACCCTGATCTCGTCGTCGGTCACCGGCGGCTCCTCGCCGCGCCGCGCGCCGAAGAGGCGGAGGATGGCCGCACACGACCCGGAAAGGAGGACGACCATCGGGTGCGAGAAGCGCGTGAGCAACATCATCGGCCGCGCGACCGATGCCGCCACCGCCTCTGGCGCGAGTAGCCCGAGGCTCTTGGGGACCAGTTCGCCGATAACGACCGAGAAATAGGTCAGCGCGACGACGGTAACGCCGAGGGCCAGAATATTGGCATAGGGCTCGACGCCGGGAATCAGCGCCAGCCATTCCCGCAGCGGAATGGCAAGCGCGGTCTCGCCGATGGCGCCGCTCAGGATGCCGACCGAGGTAATGCCGATCTGGATCGTCGAGAGAAAGCTGGACGGCTCCTGATGCATCGCCAGCGCCACCCGGGCACCTTGATCCCCCTCGTCGGCAAGGCTTTGCAGCCGTGCCCGGCGCGAGGAAACGACAGCGATTTCCGACATGGCAAAGGCGCCATTGAGCAGGACAAGAGCGATGAGGAGAGCGATTTCCATGCGGGAAGCCGTCCTTCGCCCGGGTGGCGAGCGGCTTCGGTGTCGATAACAGTGAAATTGTAACAGCCAGAACCCGGTCGGGCGGGAACGCCCGGCTTCGCCACCCGGAACCCAGGACCGGCTAGCGCCGCCATCTTGCCCCGCCGGGTGCCGTCGACCGCGAGATCAGCGCTTGGCCCGTGGATGAGCCGCGTCGTAGACCTTGGCCAGATGCTGGAAATCGAGATGCGTATAGACCTGCGTCGAGGCGATGCTGGCGTGACCGAGCATCTCCTGCACCGCCCGCAGGTCGCCCGACGACTGCAACACGTGCGAGGCGAACGAATGGCGCAGCATGTGCGGATGAACGTGACGCGGCAGTCCGGCGCGCAGGGCATGGCGCCCGAGCCGGTCCTGGATTGCCCGGTGACCGAGGCGCGTGCCGCGCCGGCTGACGAACAGGGCAGGCTCGTCCTCGCCGGCAAGCTGCCCGCGCAACACCTGCCACGCCGCCAGCGCCGCGCGCGCCCGGGCGCCGACCGGGACGATGCGTGCCTTGCTGCGCTTGCCGAGCACCCTCACCTCGCCGTCCACCAGCAGCGATTCCAGCGCCGCGCAATCGAGCGCCGCGAGTTCGGCGAGACGCAGACCCGACGAATAGAACAACTCGAACATCGCTACGTCGCGCGCTGCGAGCACGTGGTCGTCGTCCGCCTCGGGCGCCAGCAGCGCTGCCGCCTCATCGACCGAAAGCGCATTCGGCAGGCGCCGCGGCGCCTTCGGCGGGCGCACGCCGTCGCACGGATTGGCCGACACGGCGCCGTGCTGGCCGAGCCAGCCGAAGTACCCGCGCCACGCCGAAAGCATGCGCGCAAGCGAGCGCCCGGAGAGGCCCTGGGCGTGAAGCCGGGCGACGAAGCGACGGATCTGCTGAACCTGGAGTTCGCCCGGCCGGGCATCGCCGGCCAGCGCCAGGAGGCGCTTCAGGTCGCGCCGGTAATTGCTGATGGTATGCGGCGACTGCCGGCGCTGCTCCGCCAGTTCGGCCAGATAGTCGTCAACCGTCGCCGTCGCGGTCACTTGGCGGGCTTGGCAACGCGTACCAGCGCGGCCGAAATCATTTCGCCGATGCGCTCGAGATAAAGCGTTCCCATCTCGGGATAGAAGCGCTTGCCGTCCTCGCTGCCAAGCGCCAGCATGCCGATCGTCGAACCACCGTCGCAAAGGGCGACCAGCGCCTGCGAGCGAAGGTGTGCCGCCGGTTCGCCGAACCAGGCGGCAGTGCCGAATCCGGAAGTCGACCCGCAGTACGGGTGCGTCAACGTCTCGGCAAAGACCTGCAACTCCTCGGAGACGGCGGCGAATTCCGGCAGGTCATTCACTCCATCAGGCTTCTTCCACAAGCGCAGGGTGACATGCGGAACAGAGAAATCGTCGCGCAGATGAAATCGCAACAGATGGATGACGGCCGAAAAGGTCTCGACGGCAATGAGGCCGACCGCAAGGCGATGCACCTTCTCGCTGATCTGGTCGTTTTCCTCGCCGAAGGCGATCAGTTCGGCCAGCTTGCTCTCGGTTTCGCGGTTCTTGTCGCGCAGGGTAAGCATCTGCCGCTCGGCCAGCGAAACCGCCCGTCCGCCATGCGGGTGCGGAACGAAGATCTGTGCCATCAGGTCGGCATACTGCTCGAAGAATCCGGGATTGTTCTTCAGGTAGTCGGCCACGTCTTCGGGAAAGGGCGCGCTCATAGTTCGATTTCTCCAGTGAAAACAGTTGCCGCCGGGCCGGTCATCAGCACCGGCCGATCCGCGCCGCCCCAGGCGATGTTGAGATCGCCGCCGCGCGTGGTCACGCGCACCGGCGAATCGAGCAGGCCGCGGCGGATGCCGGTCACCGCAGCCGCACAGGCTCCCGTGCCGCAGGCCAGCGTTTCGCCGGCGCCGCGCTCGTAGACGCGCAACCTGATGGCATGACGATCGACGACCTGCATGAAGCCGGCATTGACCCGTTGGGGGAAACGCTCGTGGCTTTCGATCAGCGGACCATGCGCGTCGACCGGGGCCTCGTCCACGCTGGCGACGACCTGCACGGCATGCGGATTGCCCAGCGCAACCACGCTGATATCCAGCGTTTCGTCGGCGACGTCGAGGGAGTAAATCAGCACGTCGTCGTCGTGGATGAAGGGAATCTCGCTCGGCAGAAAACGGGGAACTCCCATGTTGACCGTGACATTGCCGTCGCCCTCGAGGCGCGGGGCAATGACGCCACCCAGCGTCTCGACGCGGATCTCGCGCTTGTCGGTCAGCCCCCGGTCATGCACGAAACGGACGAAGCAGCGCGCGCCGTTGCCGCACTGCTCGACCTCGCCGCCATCCGCGTTGAAGATGCGATAACGGAAATCGACATCCGGTTGCGTCGCCGCCTCGACCAGCAGGATCTGGTCGCAGCCGACGCCGAAATGGCGGTCGGCGATGTAACGCAGTTGTTCCGGCGTCAAGGAAACCCGCTGGCGGATGCCGTCGACGACAACGAAGTCGTTGCCCAGACCGTGCATTTTGGCGAATTCAAGTTTCACGACGCGCTCCACATCAGGATACGAAAAGGATAACAGAGACAGATGCTTGTCTCAAATCCTTAAAGTTTCTTCTCCATCACGTAATCGTCCATGACGAAGCCGCGACCGATGTCGTCGACAATCGACTCGCGAACGACGAATCCATACTTCCGGTACGAGCCGATGGCATTGACGTTGCGCTTGTTGACGGCGAGGACCACGCACGGGTAGCCGAGCTTCCGGGCGCGCGCCGCAACGTGCTCGATCAACTGGCCGCCGACGCCCTTGCGCTGCACATCGGGGTGGATGTAGAGCTTGTCGAGCTTGAACTCGCCCTTGCGAATCTCGCTGAAGGCGAAGCCGACCCGCCGTCCGTCGTAAAAGGCCTGGTCCAGCCACTTGTCGGCATCCTCCAGATCGTCATACAGGCGCTCATGGCCGTAGCGTTGCTCGAGCATGAAATCGATCTGCTCCTGGGTGATGATCCCCGGGTAGGTGGCCTGCCATATTTCGCGGGCAAGGGCCGAGATGGCCGGCACGTCGGGTGGCGTGACGCGACGGATTTGGATGTTCAGACTGCCTGTCATTTGTAGAACCTCTGCTCTCCGGGTGGCCGGGTCTTGAAACGCTTGTGCAACCAGAAATACTGCTCCGGCATGCGCAGTACCTGGCCTTCGATGAAACGGTTGACGAATGCCGTATCGGCCTCGACGCTTTCGCCGGGGTAATTCTCCCACGGCGGCATGACTTCCACCTCGTAGCCGTCCGCCACCTGGCGCGTGATGCACGGCACGACGCAGGCGCCGGTCAGCCGCACCAGCCGCGAGAGGGCGGGAATCGTCGCCGCCTGGACCCCGAAGAAGGGCACGAAGATCGACTCCTTGCGCCCGAAATCCATGTCTGGCAGATAGTAGAACTGATAGCCATCCCTCAACGCCTTGAGAATCCTGCGCATTCCCTCGTGCCGGGAGAGCAGGATCGTATCGCTGAAACGCTTGCGGCCATCATAAAGCAACTTGTCGAATACCGGATTCTTCTGCTTCGAATAGACGCTGCACGCCGTCACGAACATCGAGAGGCGCGTGGCGCCGGCATCGAGACCGACAAAATGCGGACAGAGCATGATCACCGGACGTCCGCCGGGATCGTTCAGGCGTTCGACGCCGGTGACGCGGATGATGCGTTCGAGGCGCTCCTTCGACGCCCACCAGCCGAGCGTGCGGTCGAGCACCGCGCGGCTGAAGGCGACGAAATGCGCCCGCGCCAGCTTCTCGCGCTCGGCCTGCGGCATTTCCGGAAAGCACAGGCGCAGGTTGGTCAGCGTAATCTCGCGCCGGGCGCGCGCCAGGACAAAAAGCAGCCGCCCCAGCCCCCAGCCGAGCGCGCGCAGGACGGGCAAAGGCAGCCAGTGGAGCAGCCAGAGGAAGGCGACCAGAAGGCTGGAGAATGCCGCCTTCATTGTCCGCGTCCCTTTTCCGGCGGCGGCTCGGCGCCGCCCGGGCGCTTGTAGCGGTTGTAGCCCCACAGGTACTGGGCGGGACAGCGATGGACCAGATGCTCGACTTCATGGTTGATGGCTTGCGCACGCGCGAGCGTATTGCCCTCGAGCGCGACCTGTGGCGGCGAGAAGTGCACCCGGTAGCCGCGCCCGCCGGGGAGCCGCTCGCCCCAGGTCATCAGCGTCGTGGCGCCGGTTTCGCTGAGCCGGGCAGCCAGCGTCATCGTGTACGCTGGGCGGCCGAAGAAGTCGAGCCAGACGCCTTCTCCCGTCTTCGGCGCCTGATCAGGGAGGAGCCCGACCGCCTGGCCGCGCTTGATCGCCTTGATCAGCGAGCGCACCCCGGTGAGGTCCGCCGGCGCCAGGTGCAACTGCGCGCGCTGGCGGCCCATTTCGATCAACTGCTGGAGCGAGGTGCGCTTTGGCGGACGGTAGAGCACCGTGATCGGAAAATGCGCCGACAGGTATTGCGCAGTGATTTCGAAACAGCCGAGATGCGGCGTCAGAAAGACAATGCCCTTGCCCGACCGGCGTGCGGCGTCGACGTATTCCCAGCCCACCACCTCGACCACCTGGGCGATGGCCTCTTCCAGCGTCCGCATCCAGATGCGCGACAGCTCCAGCATCTGCTTGCCCGCCTCGGCGGCCACGGCACCCCGCAGCGCCGGGTCGAAACCTGCCTGGGCGAGGTTCTCGCGCAGGTGCCGGCGATAGGTTGGCGACAGCCAATAGACCAGGCGACCGAGAGCGCCGCCCAGCGCGTGCAGCAACCACAGGGGCATGGGGGCGATGAGACGAAAAAGAAAGACCATGACAATCCGGGGGTTGAAACCTGCCGCAAAAAGGCTATCATTATCGACTCGCCGAGTTAAACAGACAACTTGCAGGGCGATTCAGAAATACTGCTAAAGCGTCACCGCTCGTGGTCCGAAGCTGGTAACGCCGGATCGAAGGACCACTGGAGCATTTCATGAGCGAGTATCTCTTCACCTCGGAATCGGTGGGCGAAGGCCATCCCGACAAGGTTTCCGACCAGATTTCCGACGCCATCCTCGACGCCATCCTGTCCCAGGACAAGCATTCGCGCGTCGCCGCCGAGACGCTGTGCAACACCGGCCTGGTCATTCTGGCCGGTGAAATCACCACCAGCGCCAACGTCGATTACATCCAGGTCGCCCGCGACACGATCAAGCGCATCGGCTACGACAACACCGAGTACGGCATCGACTACAAGGGCTGCGCCGTGCTCGTCGCCTACGACAAGCAGAGCCCGGACATCGCCCAGGGCGTCAACAAGGCCTATGACGACAACCTCGGCCAAGGCGCCGGCGACCAGGGCCTGATGTTCGGCTACGCCTGCGACGAAACGCCGTCGCTGATGCCACTGCCGATCTACCTGTCGCACCGCCTCGTCGAGCGCCAGGCCATGCTGCGCAAGGACGGCCGCCTGCCGTGGGCGCGCCCCGACGCCAAGTCGCAGGTCACCATCCGCTACGTCGACGGCAAGCCGCACAGCATCGACACCGTCGTCCTGTCGACCCAGCATTCACCGGACATCAGCCTCGAGGACCTGCGCGAGGCGACCGTCGAGGAGATCATCAAGCCGGTACTGCCCAAGGAACTGATCAAGGGCGACATCAAGTACCTGGTTAACCCGACCGGCCGTTTCGTCGTCGGCGGGCCGCAGGGCGACTGCGGCCTGACCGGGCGCAAGATCATCGTCGACACCTACGGCGGGGCCGCTCCGCACGGTGGCGGCGCCTTCTCCGGCAAGGACCCGTCCAAGGTCGACCGCTCCGCCGCCTATGCCGGCCGCTACGTCGCCAAGAACATCGTCGCCGCCGGTCTCGCCTCGCGCTGCCTGGTGCAGATCTCCTACGCCATCGGCGTCGCCGAACCGACTTCGGTCATGGTCGACACTTACGGCACCGGTACGATCAACAACGAAACGCTGACCGAATTGATCAGGAAGCACTTCGACCTGCGTCCGAAGGGCATCGTGAACATGCTCGACCTGCTCCGCCCGATCTACCAGAAAACCGCCGCCTACGGCCACTTCGGCCGCGACGAGCCGGAATTCACATGGGAAGCGACGGATCGCGCGGCGGTGCTGCGCAACGACGCGGGGCTGTAAGCAAAGCCACGGTCGACCGGCGAAAGGCACCCCATTTTCGCCGGTCGACCGTGACATATTCCCCATGTGGGAGAACAAAGCGGTTTATAATCCGCAACCTACCGAGGAGCGCTGCAGGGGAAGTTTCCCTCAGGCTCGGTCTAGAACCGCGCTCACCCAATCAACCCCGTGCCGGGCACGGGATGGCGGGTGAGCCGAATCTGCCCCATCCCTCTCCCGGCCACAGTTCATCAGGAGCTTGCTGTGGCTGAATTCAAAGACTACGTTGTTGCCGATCTGAACCTTGCCGACTGGGGTCGCAAGGAAATCCGCATTGCCGAAACCGAAATGCCCGGCCTGATGGCCATCCGCGAGGAATTCGCGCAAGCGCAGCCGCTCAAGGGCGCGCGCATCACCGGGTCGCTGCACATGACGATCCAGACCGCCGTGCTGATTGAAACGCTGACCGCGCTCGGCGCCGAAGTCCGCTGGGCTTCCTGCAACATCTTCTCGACGCAGGATCACGCGGCTGCCGCCATCGCCAGGGACGGCATCCCGGTCTTCGCGGTCAAGGGTGAATCGCTGGCCGACTACTGGGAGTACACGCACCGCATCTTCGAGTGGGCCGACGGCGGCCATTCGAACATGATCCTCGACGACGGCGGCGACGCGACGCTGCTGCTCCACCTCGGCGCCCGTGCCGAGCAGGACATTTCCGTGCTGGCCAGCCCCGGATCCGAGGAGGAAACCATCCTCTTCGCCGCGATCAAGGCGAAGCTCGCGGTCGATCCGACCTGGTACTCGGTGCGCCTCGCGCAGGTCAAGGGCGTCACCGAGGAAACCACGACCGGCGTCCATCGACTGTACCAGATGCACGAGCGCGGCGACCTCAAGTTCCCGGCGATCAACGTCAACGACTCGGTGACCAAGTCCAAGTTCGACAACCTCTACGGCTGCCGCGAGTCGCTGGTCGACGGCATCAAGCGCGCCACCGACGTCATGGTCGCCGGCAAGATCGCCCTGGTCTGCGGCTACGGCGATGTCGGCAAGGGCTCGGCGCAGGCCCTGCGCGCGCTGTCCGCCCAGGTCTGGATCACCGAAATCGACCCGATCTGCGCCCTGCAGGCCGCGATGGAAGGTTACCGCGTGGTGACCATGGACTACGCCGCCGACAAGGCCGACATCTTCGTCACCGCCACCGGCAACTACCACGTCATTACGCACACCCACATGGCGGCGATGAAGGACCAGGCGATCGTCTGCAACATCGGCCACTTCGACAACGAGATCGACGTCGCTTCCGTCGAGAAGTACCAGTGGGAAGAGATCAAGCCGCAGGTCGACCACGTCATCTTCCCCGACGGCAAGCGCATCATCCTGCTCGCCAAGGGCCGTCTCGTTAACCTCGGCTGCGCTACCGGCCACCCGTCCTACGTGATGTCGTCGTCGTTCGCCAACCAGACCATCGCCCAGATCGAGTTGTTCACGCGCACCGCCGACTACCCGGTCGGTGTCTACACCCTGCCCAAGCACCTCGACGAGAAGGTCGCGCGCCTGCAGCTGAAAAAGCTGAATGCGCAACTGACCACGTTGACCGAGGCCCAGGCCAGGTACATCGGCGTCTCCGTGGATGGACCGTACAAGGCGGAGCACTACCGCTACTGACGGCTGCCCGGCCCGACGATGAGCATGAACTCCTTCCACGCGCGGCAGAAGAAGCCGCGCCCGACACTCCAGCCGGCCCACGAGCGGCCGGTCGGGATGTCGCGGGCGGATGCCCTGCTCGTCGCCCAGGGGCTGGCGCCGTCGCGCACGGCGGCGCAATGGCTGATCCGCGAGGGCCGCGTCGCCTGGGCGGGCGGCCCCATCGCCAAGCCGGCGCTGGAATTGCCCGAGGGAACGCCGTTGACCGTGGCCGCCGATCCCGGCGCGCATTATGTGTCGCGCGGCGGCCACAAGCTCGCCGGCGCGCTGGCGGCGACCGGCATCGACCCGGCCGGGAAGACCTGCCTCGACGTCGGCCAGTCGACCGGCGGCTTCACCGACTGCCTGCTGCAGAATGGCGCCCGCCATGTCGTCGGGGTCGACGTCGGCCGCGACCAGTTGCACCCGCAATTGCGCGCTGACCCGGCAGTGACCACGTTCGAGGGCATCAACTGCCGCACCCTGGGTGTCGCCGACCTCGGCGACGCCTTCCCGCCTGGCGGCTTCGACCTCATCGTCGGCGACCTTTCCTTCATTTCGCTGACGCTGGTCCTGCCGCAACTGCCGCCGCTGCTCGCGGCGGGCGGCGACCTGCTCCTGCTGGTCAAGCCGCAGTTCGAGGTCGGACCGGGCGGTCTCGCCAAGGGCGGCATCGTCAGGGATCCCGCGCTCCGTGCGGGGGTCGAGCGCAAGCTGCGCGAGTGCGCGCATCGCCTCGCGCTGAGGGTCCGCGCCTGGCTCGACAGCCCCATCTCGGGTGGTGACGGCAACCGCGAATTCTTCATCTGGTTGAGCAAATGAAACCTGAAATCTCCATCGAATTCTTTCCCCCGCAAACCCCGGAAGGGATGGAAAAGCTGCGCGTCGCCTGGGCCCGGCTGGCGGAGTTGAAGCCGGCATTCTTCTCGGTTACCTACGGCGCCGGTGGTTCGACGCGCGAACGCACCTTCGCCGTGGTCAAGGAAATCGCCGCGCAAGGGCTTCCCGCCGCGCCGCACATTTCCTGCATCGGGTCGACCCGTGACAAAATTCGCGAAATCCTCGACGAGTACCGGGCCGCCGGCATCCGGCGCATCGTCGCGTTGCGCGGCGACCTGCCCTCGGGCATGGCCGAGGCCGGCGAATTCCGCCACGCCAACGAGCTGGTCGAGTTCATCCGCGCCGAGACCGGCGACTGGTTCAGCATCGAAGTCGCCGCCTACCCGGAATGGCACCCGCAGGCCAGGAGCCCCAAGGCCGACCTCGCGGCCTTCGCGCGCAAGGTCAGGGCCGGCGCCAATTCGGCGATCACGCAGTATTTCTACAACGCCGACGCCTATTTCCATTTCGTCGACCAAGCCCGGGCGCTGGGCGTCGATGTGCCCATCGTGCCAGGCATCATGCCGATCGTCGGGTTCACCAAGCTGGCGCGCTTTTCCGATGCCTGCGGCGCCGAAATCCCGCGCTGGATGCGCAAGAAATTCGAGAGCTACGGCGACGACGCCGACTCGATCCGCGCCCTGGGCCTCGACGTCGTCACCGAACTGTGCGAACGCCTGCTCGCGGGCGGCGCCCCCGGCCTGCACTTCTACTCCATGAACCAGTCGGCGCTGACCAGCGAAATCTGCCGCCGCCTCGGCTGACCGCGGGCTGTCACGGTCGACCGGCAAAAAAGCCCGCTTTTCGCGGGCTTCTTCCTTGCGCTGCCGATCCGGACTCAGGCAGCCTGGGTGACGATCACATTCTGTGCCGGCATCGGCGCCGGGAAGCCGGCTTCGCCCAGCGCTTCGCGGATCATCCTGTTGGTGTCGAAATAGACCTGCCAATAATGGTCGGTGTGGCAATACGGACGCACCGCCAGCACCGGACCAACCAGCGTGAAATCGAGGATCTCGACATCGACCTTGGGTTCGGCCAGCACGTTCGGAATCGTCGCGATCTTCGCGCGCAGCAGCGCCATCGCCGCCTGATGATCGGCGGCGCCGGAAAGCTGGCACTTGAGATCGACGCGGCGGAAGGGGTTGACCGTGAAATTCTGAATCGTGTCGCTGAACACCTTGTTGTTGCCGATGATCGTCTGCACGTTATCCGGCGTGTTGATGACGGTGGTGAACAGCCCGAGTTCGGTGACCGTTCCGGTCACGCCGGCAACCGTCACGAAGTCGCCGACCTTCATCGGCCGCAGCACCACCAGGAAGGCTCCCGCGGCGAAATGGGCCAGCAGTCCCGACCAGGCCATGCCGATGGCGACGCCGGCCGCAGCGATCAAGGCAGCGAAGGTCGTCGTCTGGATACCGAAGTAACCGAGGATGCCGATGACCAGCAGAATGTTCAAGGTCACCGTGACGATCGAGCCGACGTAACGCAACACGGTCGGATCGACCTTCTGGCGCTCCAGTGATGCCCGTACCATGCCCACCGCGACACCGATCAACCAGCGGCCGATTACCCAGAATGCGACTGCCGCCAGCACCTTGATGCCCACGTCGGTAGCTGTTGTCATGATGAGATCCTGCCAGCGCGAGAGATCTTCCTTGTTCATTTGCTTTCTCCGTCAGAAGGGGGAAACCATGCCGGAACCGTTCCGGTATCGTCGTGCTTCGCTCATTCTAGAAGACATTTCCTGATCGGCACAATTGGCAGGGTCCGATTGCGCAAATTCGGACACCCCCCGGTGCCGGAATCGCCGTGGCCTGTTCGCCGTCCTGTTCGTTGACAGCATTTCCGGGGGTCCCTATAATCCGCGCTCCCATGGCCGGGTCGGTAGCTCAGCCGGTAGAGCATCGGACTTTTAATCCGCTGGTCCCGAGTTCGAATCTCGGCCGACCCACCAGTCCTGAAGGGAAACCCGGGGCGCTAGCTCAGTTGGTAGAGCAGCGGACTCTTAATCCGTAGGTCCAGAGTTCGAATCTCTGGCGCCCCACCACGGTATTCGGGCAGAAGGCCCCGGCAGGCAGCCGGGGCCTTCTGCGTTCCGGAATTCCGTCAGCCTTCGGCCGCCAGGGCGTCGCGAACGCCCTGACGCTGGCCGACGCGTTCCTGGAAGGTGGTCAGCGCCGGCCACCGGCCGATGTCGATTCCCGCCGCGCCGCACCGCATCAGGACGGCGAACAGATAGCCGTCGGCAACCGTGAACCGCTCGCCCACCAGGTAATCCCTGCCGCTCAAGTGCGAGGCGACATACGCCAGATGGCCCGCGATGCCTTCCCTGACCGAGCGCTTGTAGTCCTCCGGCATATCCGCCTTGAAGAGTGGTGCGAACGCCTTGTCCAGGTCGGAGCCGACAAGACCGAGCCACTCCTGCAACCGGTAGCATTCGAGCGTATGCGGTCGCGGCGCCAAGCCGCTCTCCGGTATGCGGTCGGCTATGTACTGCAGGATCGCGCCGACCTCGGTGAGGCAAACGTCATCGCCAAGCTCAAGTACCGGCACATTGCCCCTGGGGTTGATCGCGGCCAAGCCGCTGCCGTCGGCCAGCTTGTGCTCGAGAACGTCGACATGCACGAGATCGAAGTCCAGTCCGGCCTCGCGCAGGGCAATATGCGCTGCAAGCGAACCGGCTCCGGGAGAGCAGTAGAGCTTCACGTCCAGGCTGCCGGGAACCGGTTGTGACGCTGACGCCGGCTTCACGTCGTCTGCATCCGACCAGGGGAGCCGGGTTACCTCGACCATCAGGAAGCCGGTGTTGTTGCCGTAGGAATACGCCGAGTCGTTGGCGAAGAAATACAGGAAACCCGGTTCTTCGATCTCGATCTCGCAGCCATTCGGGGTGGCGACGAGGCTGCTTTCGTCGTCGATGCGCGCGACCCCGCTGATCGCGCTCTCGACGAGTCCGGCGAGCATGCTTTCGAAGTATGGGTTGTGCGCTTCGAGGTCGGGCCGGGGATGGATCGCGGCGATGAGCGCAAACCACGGGCGCTCCTGCAGGCGGCGGTTGCGTTTCGCAAGTTGCAGGAACCACGCCGTCGATTCATAGCCGTCGGCCCCGGCCGGGGTACCTTGATCGACCCACGTGCCGCTGGCCTCGATGCGATATCTTTCGCCGACGTCCACCTCGACGCCGGAAGCGTTCCACCACTTGCGGGCATAAGCGGGAAAGCGCGTCGAGCCATCGACCGGCAGCTTGCGGAACGGAAGATCTTCTCTCTCCTGCTGCAGCCTTTCTTCGGGCAGCGGCTGATCGTCCTGATAGAAGTCGGCGCAGGGAGCAACGTCCGCGAGCGCCTTCGGTCGGTAGTCGGCACGCTCCCGCAGCCGCTGCAGCACGCCGGGATGGAGCTCGGCATCGTCGGGAACCTCGCGCTCCTTGATCGGGCGTGTCCGCCAGACCGGTCCACGGGTTTCGTCGTGCCGGTCCTCCAGGGGGTTGGGAGCAAGCGCCTCGCTGAGCTGGCCGGGCGAGAGATGCAGCCCGGCAGCGAGGTCGTTGACCTCCTGCACCATCCACTCGAGGGCGGCGTCGGCGAGGCCGTGATTGTCGTAACCGCCCCCGACATCGCCATGAGCGCCGGGGAACCAGACCTGCTTGATGCCCTCGCGCTCGTCCCACAGCGTCGGCGGGAAGTCGGCGCGCTCCTCGTCGATCGCCAGTGCCTGGCGACCGTGCTCGATCCGCGGGCTGAGTTCACGGTTGGTGAACTTGAGGTAGCGGAGTTCGTCGCGGTCGACCAAGTGCAGGCCAGTGAATTCCGGCACGCCGAGTTCGCCGACCGTATCCCAGACGCCGATCATGCGAATTGGCGTTTCGTCGTGGTGCCCCCAGAACCGTCCGCCGCGCTTCATGCCGCGGCCTTCCTTGTAGTTCAGCCAGACCTTTTCGGCCTGGTCGGCCGCGTCGTTACCCTCGGCATTCGCCGCCGGGATCAGGCCCGAGCGGGCAATGAACGCCCCAAGGCAGCGCGCGGCCCAGGCACCACGCGAGAAGCCGAAGAGCCAGATCTTGTCTCCGCGCTCATATACCTGCGACACCAGCAGATAGGCGTCGATCATGCAGTCGTGCAAGCCGATACCCTGCGTGCCGCCGAGCAGCCCCTGCGTCCGTCCGCCATTGCCAATGCTCTCGACATAAAAGGCGACGAGCCCGTCGTCACGCTTGGCCAGGTGCGAGCGGATCGGCCCGTCTTCCTCCACCAGCCGTTCGTCGCCGGGCAGCATCTGGAACAGGCGGTACACGTTGGTCCGCGCCACCGGGTCATTCCAGGTGCCATCCATGCAAACCACAATCTGTTTGGCCATCGCTTCTCCCAGTTGACGGCAGTCGGCAGTCCGATGCGCCTCGGGAATCCGCTAGGCGCACACCGGGTCCGCAATTATATACATGGTCCGGCCATCGCCACGATCACAAAACCACGCCGCGATGGTGATCAGCTTCCCTCTGTCTATCGTTCTCCAAGCCGGGGGCATTTTCCCTCCATTTCTTTCTTGTGCTGACTACTGCTCCGATCGTTCAGGGGCTGCCGCAACGAGGCGGAGCCGAGCGTGGAATGCCTGCGTCTTCGGTTGAAGATCGGCTCGATGTCATCGAAGGTGTCGGTAATGGCTTGTGCTCTCATCCGGCGTGTGCCTATCATCACCAGGCCGTCAATTGCCGCAAGGGCCACCTCCATTGCCGGTTGGCGGCGAATCCTTGACCCCGACGCCACCATCCGCAGTTGGTGGCCAAGATGACCGAGCGGCTCACGAGCGGACGCCCCCACCCGAACTTCATCCAACCAATCGAACCCTAGCGCGAATCACCGGCGTTCGGTCGCGAACCCGATCTCTCCCGCTTTCTCGCGCGGCTCCCGAAGCCTGACATCCGGTCTCCTCCCGCGAGCGCTCCCGGCTCCGCACTGACGGCACGTGTCAACGATCCGGTTTTTCGGCCGTTAATAGCGTTAGGCGATCCGCCTTTCATCAAGTAAGGAGAATGTTATGCACAAGATCTTGACCGCGGCCATGGGCCTGCTACTGGCGTTCAGTGTCGCCCACGCACAGACGGCGGCGCCCGCCCAGCCGGCAAAGCCTGCCGCACCGGCCGCGGCTCCAGCAGCGCCCGCCGCTGCTCCTGCCACTCCTGCCGCACCCGCTGCCGCTCCTGCAGTTCCCGCAGCCGCCACGACGAAGGCGGCAGCCCCGACAGCCGCTGCGGCGCCAGCCGCCGGCAGTTGCGAAGCCAAGGCCGTCGACAAGAATGGCAAGCCGCTGCACGGCGCTGCCAAGACCTCGTTCATGAAGAAGTGCGAAGGCGGCCACGCCGTTTCGGGTTGCGAATCCAAGGCCGTCGACAAGAACGGCAAGCCGCTGCATGGCGCTGCCAAGACCGCGTTCATCAAGAAGTGCGAGGCTGGCAACTAGGCCGATCGCGCCCGCAGTCCGGACGGCATCCAGTTCCGGCTGCTGTTCGGCACAGCAGAGAGCCCGGCTCCGGCCGGGCTCGGCATTTCTGCCGGCGGCAGGGATTGCGTCCTGCGGCTACTTCGCCCGGCGCCCGAACTTCTCGGCCAGATGTGCGAGCCTTTCCTGCCGGCGCTGTTCCGCCCTGGCTTCCGCTTCGGCTGCCCCGGCCGCGGCCGCGGCGGCGCGCCGCTGCTCGGCCTGCTTCTTGAAGCGTTCACGCAGCAGTTCTCCGGAATGGGTGCGCGCCTCGTCGGTGATTTCGCCGGCCGCCGATCCGTCGAGGTTGAGACGCGCGCTGGCGATCTGCATTTCCTTCAGGTAGCGCGTCGACATCGTATGGCTGCGCAGTGCAAGGCGCAGCGCCTTGCGGTTCACGTCCGGCTGGTGCGCGATGAGCTGCTTGTCGATGCCGATCGCCAGCGGGCTGAAATTGCGGAATACGTCGAAGCGGCCCTGCAGATCCTTGAGCAGGGCACGCGCGTCGGCTGGGGAATCGGGGTTCTGGTCGGCTTCTGTCATCTGGGAGTGAGTTCCTGGCGGGCAGCCAAGGGTAGCACGAAGCGGCGCTTCGCCGAAGCCCGCTCAGGCCTTGTCGATCTTCTTGAACCAGGCCTGCATCCGCCTCCACCCATCCTCGGCCTCTTCCTTGCGGAAGCTCGGGCGGTAATCGGCGTGGAAGGCATGCGGTGCATTGTCATAAACGTGGATCTGCGAAAGCCGGGCCGCCTTGCTGCCTTCCTTCAGCGCCTTCTCCATCTTCTCGACGGTCTCCAGCGGGATGCCCGCATCGAGGCCACCATACAGGCCGAGCACCGGCGCCTTGAGTTCGCCAGCGATGTTGATCGGGTGGCGCGGGGTAAATTCGTTGACGTCGCCGACCAGCCGCCCGTACCAGGCGACGCCGGCCTTGACCAGCGGACTGTGGGCACAATACAGCCAGGTGATGCGCCCGCCCCAACAGAAGCCGGTGATCGCCAGACGGTCGGTGTCGGCACCCTTCGACGCAGCCCAGGCGACCGTCGCATCGAGATCGCTCATCACCTGCGCATCCGGCGTCTTGCTGGTGATCCTGGTCAGTATGTCCTGCACGTTCGCAACCTGGCGCGGATCGCCCTGGCGGGCAAAGAGCTCGGGCGCGATGGCGCAGTAGCCAAGCTTGGCGAGGCGGCGGCAGACATCCTGGATATGCTCGTGGACTCCGAAGATCTCGGAAACGACGAGGACGACCGGCGGCCTGACCGCGCCCTTGGGCAAGGCGCGATAGGCCACCATCTCGCCGTCCTTGACCGGCACCTTGACTTCGCCGGCAAGCAGGCCGGCTTCGTCGGTGCGGATCGCCGTCTGCGCCATCGCCGGTTGCATGGCCAGCGCGAAGCCGGCACCGAGGCTGGTGACAAGGAAGCTGCGGCGGTCGAACGACTGCGCGGAAACGAGGCTTGCGAATTCGCTTTCGAAGGTCATGAATGGTCTCCCTAGTTGTGACTACATCAGAACGATATCGTATTGCTCGGGCGAATAGCTCGGTTCCGACTGCAACGAAACGGGCTTTTCGATGAAATCCGACAACATGGCCAGCGCCTGCGATTCCTCGTCGAGAAACAGGTCGACCACGGCCGGCCCCGCCAGCACGCGGTATTCGCGGGCGTTGAACTGGCGCGCCTCGCGCAGCAGTTCGCGGAGAATTTCGTAGGCCACGGTGCGGGGGGTCTTCACTTCGCCGCGCCCGCTGCACGTCGGGCACGGGTGGCACAGGACATGCGCCAGCGATTCCCGGGTGCGCTTGCGCGTCATCTCGACCAGACCGAGCGCGGTGAAGCCGTTGACCGTCAGCCGGGTGTGATCGCGGGCCAGCGCCTTGTTGAACTCCTCGAGCACCGCCTTCCTGTGTTCCTCGCTCTCCATGTCGATGAAATCGACAATGATGATGCCGCCGAGGTTCCGCAGGCGGAGCTGGCGGGCGATGGTCACCGCGGCTTCGAGGTTGGTCTTGAAGATGGTGTCGTCGAAATTGCGCACGCCGACGAAACCGCCGGTGTTGACGTCGATGGTCGTCATCGCCTCGGTCTGGTCGAGGATCAGGTAGCCGCCGGATTTCAGATCGACGCGGCGTGCCAGCGCCTTCTGGATCTCTTCCTCTACCCCGTGCAGGTCGAACAGGGGACGTTCGCCGGTGTAGTGTTCGAGCAGCGGCTTGACCGCCGGCGTGTATTCCTCGGCAAAGCCGCTCAGCCGCTGAAAGGTTTCGCGGGAGTCGATCAGGATGCGGCTCGTATCGGGATTGACGAAGTCGCGCAGCACGCGCTGGCCGAGCGAAAGATCCTGGTAGAGCGCGGTCGGGGGCGCAGAAACGCGGGCCTTGTCGCGGATGTCGGCCCAAGTCTTGCGCAGATAGGCGATGTCGGTGGCGAATTCGGCGTCGCTGGCATTTTCCGCCATCGTGCGGACGATGAAGCCGCCGGATTCGTCTCCGGGGACTAGGCGAGCGAGCCGCTCGCGCAGCGCCTCGCGCTCCGCTTCGGCCTCGATGCGCTGCGAAACCCCGATGTGCCTTTCCTGCGGCAGATGCACCAGCATGCGGCCGGCGATCGAAATCTGCGTCGACAGCCGGGCGCCCTTGCTGCCGATCGGATCCTTGACCACCTGCACGACGATGCTCTGCCCTTCGGCCAGCACCCGCTCGATCGGCCGCTCCATCGCCGCTTCGCGGGCCTGCCAGATATCGGCGACATGCAGGAAAGCCGTGCGCTCCAGCCCGACATCGATGAACGCCGACTGCATGCCGGGCAGAATGCGGCAGACGCGCCCGAGATAGACATTGCCGACCAGCCCCCGGCTGGCGGTGCGCTCGATGTGCAGTTCCTGGACGACGCCCTGCTGCGTGACGGCGACGCGCGTTTCCTGCGGCGTGTAATTGATCAGTATTTCTTCGCTCATGGGGGATAGAATTCTCGGCTTGCCGCATTCTACTATGGCCAAGTCTCCAGAACTCCTCGCTCCCGCCGGCTCGCTGGCGATGATGCGCACCGCCTTCGCCTTCGGCGCCGACGCGATCTACGCCGGGCAGCCGCGCTACAGCCTGCGCGTTCGCAACAACGAGTTCGGCGACCTCGACAAGCTCGGCACGGGCATCGCCGAAGCCCATGCGCAGGGCAAGCAGTTCTTCGTGGTCAGCAACATCTATCCCCACAACACGAAAGTGGGCACTTACCTCGCGGACATGGCGCCGGTCATCGCGCTCGGGCCAGACGCGCTGATCATGTCCGACCCCGGCCTGATCGACATGGTGCGCGAGGCGTGGCCGGAGCAGGCTATCCATCTCTCGGTCCAGGCGAATACGGTCAACTGGGCGGCAGTCCGTTTCTGGCAGAAATTGGGGGTCGACCGCGTCATCCTGTCGCGCGAACTGTCGCTCGACGAGATTTCCGAGATCCGCCAGCGCTGCCCGGACATCGAGCTCGAGGTCTTCGTCCATGGCGCGCTGTGCATCGCCTACTCGGGCCGCTGCCTCCTCTCCGGCTACTTCAACCATCGCGACCCCAACCAGGGCGCCTGCACCAACTCCTGCCGCTGGGAGTACAAGGTGCACGCGCCCGGCGATCGGGAGTTCCTGCTCGAGGAAATGGAACGCCCCGGCGAGTTGATGCCGATAGAGGAAGACGAGCACGGAACCTACATCCTCAACTCGAAGGACCTGCGCGCCATCGAGCACGTGCACCGACTGGTGGACATCGGCGTCGATTCCCTGAAGATCGAGGGCCGCACCAAGAGCCCCTACTACGTTGCCCGCACCTGCCAGGCCTACCGGCAGGCGATCGACGACGCGGTGGCCGGCAGGCCTCTGGCCCCCGGACTCCTGCGTGAACTCGAAGGTCTCGCCAACCGCGGCTACACCGACGGCTTCTTCCAGCGTCACCACGATGCCGATTACCAGAATTACCTGAAGGGTCACTCCGTATCCGACCGCAGCCTCTACGCCGGCGACGCCGTGCGCTTCGACGTCGCGCGCGGGCTCATGGAGGTCGAGGTCAAGAACCGCTTTGCCGTCGGCGACCGCCTCGAATGCGTGCACCCGTCCGGCAACCATGAGTGGGCGCTTGCTCGCATGGAAGACTCGGCCGGAGGGGACGTCGCCATTGCCCCCGGCAACGGCCACCGGGTCTGGCTGAAACTGCCGCCGGAGAAGGCGGGCGCCTTCATCGCCCGCTTCATCTGAAGCTGCTCCATTGGAATCCGGGCCATGAATGTCAACCGCATGCCGCTGATCGACGCCCTCAAGGCGATCGGCTCACAATTGATCGTCCTCCATCATCTCGCCGCCTACGGGCCGCTGGCCAACGCCGCCCAACTACTCGTGCCGGCCACCATCGGCTGGTTCTACGATTACGCGCGCATCGCCGTCCAGATCTTTCTCGTCATAGCCGGATTCCTTGCGGCGCGCGGGATGTCGCCGCAGGGTGGAGCGCTGACCGCTTCGCCGTGGCCGCTCATCGCCAGGCGCTACCTGCGGCTGGCCATTCCCTATTTCGCCGCCATCGCGCTGGCGATCGCCGGCGCCGCGCTGGCCGATGTGTGGATGAACGACGAATCGATTCCGGCGCGGCCGACGCTGGCGCAACTCGCCGCCCATGCGCTGCTGCTGCAGAGCGTGCTCGGGTTCGATTCGCTGTCGGCCGGGCTCTGGTACATCGCCATCGACTTCCAGCTTTTCGCGCTGATGACCTTGCTGCTCTGGGCCGGGCGCCGGGCCGGCAGGGCGGAATGGCTCATTCTCGCCATGGCGGCAGGTTCGCTGTTCTGGTTCAACCGCATCGAGAACCTGGACATCTGGGCAATCTACTTCTTCGGCTCGTACGGGCTGGGCGCTGCCGCGTGGTGGAGCGGAGACCGCCGGCGAGCGGCGGCCTGGCTGGGAATCATCGCCGGCGTCGCGCTCGCCGCCCTGTTCGTCGACTTCCGCCTGCGCATCGCCGTCGCGCTGGCGGTCGCGCTGGCGCTCGGTCTCGGCCGGCGCAGCGGCCTTCTGGAACGCTGGCCGGACTGGCCGATAGTTGCCTTCCTCGGACGCATTTCCTACGCGCTGTTCCTCGTCCACTTCCCGGTCTGCCTGCTGGCGAACGCGCTCTTCGTCCGCCTCGGCCTGCACGCACCGGGCACGGCGCTGGCTTTCATGGCCATGGCCTGGGCCGCAAGCATCACCGTCGCCACGCTGTTCTACCGCTGGGTCGAGAAGCCCGCCGCCAGCGGGCGGATCGCCGCCGCGCTCGGCCTGGCCCCGGGCAAGGCCTGAGCGCCAGCCGACCAGCCTACATCCTGGCCTTGTCGGTCGGCGTTCTGCACATCAGCGACCGCGGAGTCTTGAGACTTGCCTGATAGGCGGCGACGGCAACCAGCTGGGCATCGTCGTAGCTCTTGATGGCTTCGAACATCTCTCCGGGAACATCGTTGCGCTTTCCATCGCGCACCTCTGTCATCTGCCGCAGCAGATACTTGTAATGCTGCCCTGCGAGGACCGGGTAAAGCGCATCCTTGCTTCCCTCGCCACTCGGCTGGTGGCACTTGGCGCACTTGTATTCGTAGAGTTGCTTGCCCTCGGCCACCTGCCGGGCCGCATCGGCGCCCTCATACTTGCCCGAGTCCAGCGGGAAGCACAGGGTCCCGACATAGGCGGCAACGTCAGCCACCGCCTGCGGACCGGGCAGTTTCCTGGCGAACGGGTACATCGTCGGGTTGTAACGCACCCCGGAGCGAATGTCGGCGAGTTGCTTGATCAGCACTGTCTGGTGCTGGCCAGCCAGTTGCGCGATGCTGCCGTCACGATTGCCGGCGCCGCTCGATAGGTGGCAGGGTTCGCAGTAGGCCGCGTAATACTTCTGGCCCGTCCGCCAGTTCCCCTTGAGCTTGAGGGCCTCGTCCTTCTCGATGCGTGGGGTGTTCGCAGGGTAACGCCTGATGTCGATACCGGCCTTCGCTTCCTCCTCCGCCTGCACGCCGGTGAACACAAGCCCGCACGCCCCGGCAGCGAACATCGCGAACTTCATCGTCGACTTTGCTTTCATGGCCCCTCCTCTTTGTTACTTGTTCACTCGCCGGCTTACTTGACCTGTGGTGAGCGTCGGCCAGCAAGAGCAACCACGGAGCAGCCTCGCCGATGTGGCTGGGGACACTTGTCCAAACGATGGCGATCCGAGGTTTCAATCCGGGCCGGTATGCCCGATCTGCCGACCGATACCCGGTCAACGGCGCACCAATGCCGGGGAGCCGGCTTTCCGGCCGACCCGCCGACGGCTCGAAGTGAACGAAGGACTCCGGCTTCCCCGTCCCTTGGCTGCACGCCCGCGGGATGGTTGGTCCGGCATGGTTTCTATCCCATCTTGCCGAGAATCCCGTTCATTTCGTCCTTGGAGAAGGCTCTCAAGGTCTGCCCGCGGACGTTCCCCGCGGAGCCGATTGCCAGCGCGAATGCGGTTGCCGACTCTTCATCCTGCGCCTCGATGACGGCAACCAGATCATATTGCCCGAGTGTCCAGTAAATCTGCGGCATGCGGGCGCCGAACATCTTTGCCGCCTCCATTACTGCCTCGGCGCGTTTCGTGGTTTCCTTGACGCTGCGGATCCCCTGGTCGGTAAAGTTCATCAGCGCTATGTACGTACCCATGATCGATCTCCTCATGACAAACGGGACCTCGGACACCAAGCCGGCGACGGTCCCGAAAACGCCGGCCGTGATGTCAGGTTTTATCCGTTGCCGCATCCTCGATCGGCGAGCAGAACCAGATGCGGTTGCCCTCGCTGTCGAGGAAGCTTCCCACGTAGAAGCCTTCCGCGGGGTACGGCTGCACGGGATCGGCAATGGCCACGCCGCGCGCCCGGAGCGCGCGCTCCGTATCGGGCGCATGTTCGGTTGCGAGGGTGATGCGCGGATTGAGCTGGTCCGTGGGAGCCGCATACCAGCCGTCATGCCTGGACTTCAGCATCACGATGACATTGCCCAGACTGAAGCCGACCTGACGCATGCCCTCGAACGCGGGAGGCAAGCCCAGCGTTTCGCCGTAGAAGCGTCTCGCACGCGGCAAATCCTCAGCCGCCAGCGCCACGACCTTGAGTCCCTGAAAACCCGGGGAGTTCATGCTGACCCTCCTTTCCGCTTCATCGAATGGAAACAGGAGATGCTGTCGCGTGAATTGCCTTTTCGTGTTTTGACAAACCGTCTTGCCAATCAGTTCAGTCCTGGACGAAACCAATCGCTGGCGGGGGGCGGGGGCAGCGAATGGGGAGAGCCGAAAGGCGGTGAAATTTGCTGTTGCGCGGCAGGTCGCTCCATTGGAGCGTTGTCGCTACAATGCCGCCATGCATTCTCCGGAAGCCGCGATGTCAAGGAAACCTCATCGGCACAGCCGACACCGCGCCGGCCCGGCGTAACCCGCAATGCGCATCCTGATCGTCGAAGACGACCCGATGATTGGCGCGAGCATCCGCAGCGGCCTTCGCCAGGACGGCTACACGGCGGACTGGGCGCGTGACGGGAATTCCGCCGAACTGGCGGTGGCGACCCACGAATACGATGCGATCCTGCTTGACCTGGGGCTCCCCGGCAGGAGCGGGCTGGAACTGCTGGCGCAGTGGCGGCGGAAGCGCAACATGGTTCCGATCCTGATCATCACCGCGAGGGATTCGGTCGACGACCGGATTGCCGGCCTCGATTCCGGCGCCGACGACTATCTGGTCAAGCCTTTCGACTTGAACGAGCTGGCCGCCCGCCTGCGGGCGTTGCTGCGCCGACGCTCGGGAAGGGCGACGCCAGTGATCGAGCACGGACCGCTGCATCTCGATCCGGCGACCCACGAAGTGCGCCTGAACGGAAGCGCGATCAAGCTTTCGGGCCGCGAGTTCGCTCTGCTGCATGCCCTGCTGCAGGCGCCCGGCGTTCCGCTTTCCCGCAGCCAGCTCGAAGACCGGCTGTACGGATGGGACGAGGAAATCGGCAGCAACGCGGTCGAGGTGCACATCCACGCCCTGCGCCGGAAGATCGGCAGCGAACTGATCAGGAACGTTCGCGGCGTGGGCTACATGGTACCGCGACAGCCATGAACTCGATCCGCGGCAAGCTGGTGCTGGCCCTCACCGCGGCAATGACCGTCGTCATGCTCCTCGGCGCCTGGGCGACCTACGGCGCGGCAAAGGAAGAGGCCAACACGATCTTCGATTACCACCTCGAGCAGATCGCGATGGCGCTGCGCAACCAGACGTTTCAGGGCCCGACGGAGGCGCTGGCGGGCGAGACGAGCTTCGACTTCGTCATCCGCGTCTGGGATCGCAACGGACTCACCATCTACTCCTCGCGCCCGTACCGCCCCCTGCCCGAGATCGCCCGCCTCGGTTTCGCCACCGAACGAACCAGCGAGGAAACCTGGCGCGTGTTTGCCCTGCAATACCGCGGCGAGACCATCGCCGTCGCCCAGCCGACCAGCGTGCGCGCGCGGCTGGCGGCGACGGCGGCACTGCGCACGCTGACGCCGTTCATGGTCCTGTTGCCCCTGATCGCGCTGCTGATCTGGCTGATCGTCAGTCGTGAACTCCGGCCGCTGAACGATCTCGCCCGCTCGGTGCGAGCCCGGACGCCGGAGGCGCTCGATCCGGCCAGCGATAGCGGAGTTCCCGACGAAGCACGCCCTTTGGTCGTTGCGCTCAATGAACTGCTCGGGCGCCTGCGGGCAACACTTCAGGTCCAGCGCGACTTCATCGCCGATGCGGCGCACGAATTGCGCACGCCATTGACCGCCCTGCAGCTTCAGGCGGGGCTGCTGGAACGCGCGACCAGCGAGGCCGAGCGTTCCGCGGCGCTGGGCGACCTCAAGGCAGGGCTCGAGCGGGCGATACACGCCGTGCAGCAACTGCTCGCGCTGGCGCGCAACGAAGCCGGCGCAAGAGTGGGCGCGTTGGCCGAAGTTTCACTCGCCGAACTGATGCGTCAGGTCGTCGCCGACCACACGGCACTGGCCGATGCGAGGGCGATCGACCTTGGCGTCAGCGCGCTCGATCCGGCCGCGACCGTCCTGGGCGACGGCGATGCCTTGCGCACCCTGCTCGCCAACCTGGTTGCCAATGCCTTGTGCCACACGCCGGCTGGCGGAAAGGTCGACGTGAGCTGCGGCATCGATGCCGGCAGGGTCTGGCTGGAAGTCGCCGACAACGGCCCGGGGATCCCCGCGGAGGAACGCGAGCGAGTGTTCGACCGCTTCTATCGCCGCAGCGGCCAGAGCCCCAGCGGCAGCGGCCTCGGGCTGGCGATCGTGCGCACCATCGCCCGGCGGCACAAGGCCGAAGTCTGCCTCGACGACACGCCGGGCGGCGGACTCAGCGCAAGGGTCGTGTTTCCCGCCAGCGCCCGGCCCGCCTGATCGCGCCTGATCGCGCCTGATCGCGCCGGAATCTCGCAGGCATCCGGCACTGCCGGCGGCAGTCGTTCTTAAGTTTGTCTTAAGTCTTGCCGAGGCATGCTCCTACCGTCGGCGGGCATCTTGCCTGCCCGGAACTCACCCAGGAGAACGCAATGAACTCGAACAAGCTCAAGCTGACCGCTGGCGCAGCCGCCGTTGTGGCGGCGCTGACCGGCGCCTACACCCTCGGCCACGCCAACTCCCCCGCGTCGCCGGCCCCCGCAGCGCAGGTCGCTGCTCCGATCACGATGAACCAGCCGGTCGCCGCGGCAGCGGCCGCCTTGCCCGACATGAGCGGCATCGTTGCGCGCAACAGTCCGTCCGTGGTCAATATCAGCGTGTCCGGCACGCGCAAGGCGGGCTCGCGCGGACCCAGATCGCCCCAATTCGACGATGACGAGTCGATCCCGGACTTCCTCCGCCGTTTCGGCACTCCGCACCGCGATGCGCCCGCACGCGGACTTGGATCGGGCTTCATCGTCAGTCCGGATGGCACGATTCTCACCAACGCTCACGTCGTAGACGGCGCCGAGGAAGTCATCGTCAAGCTGACCGACAAGCGCGAATTCAAGGCCAAGGTGCTCGGCCTCGATACCGCCAGCGACGTCGCCGTCCTGAAGATCGACGCCAAGGAGTTGCCGGCAGTCAGGATCGGCACGGCCGCCAACACCCGCGTCGGCGAATGGGTGCTGGCCATCGGTTCCCCCTTCGGCTTCGAGAGCAGCGCCAGCGCCGGCATCGTCTCGGCCTTCTCGCGCTCCCTGCCCGACGGCAGCTATGTTCCGTTCATCCAGACCGATGTCGCGGTGAACCCCGGCAACTCGGGCGGGCCGCTGTTCAACATGGCGGGCGAG
>ERZ761607.1184-NODE-1184-length-34469-cov-5.362614_pt1 | contig 34469 bp, 31 predicted proteins | sample MGYA00511164_ERZ761607 | MGnify/ENA primary metagenome ERZ761607 (study PRJEB28899, sample SAMN02445080) | bioreactor sludge metagenome | biome: EBPR sludge | place: Australia: Brisbane, Thorneside Wastewater Treatment Plant | collected 2011-06-22 ... | reverse complement strand
CTGCTGCTCGGCGGGGCGGGCATTTGCATCGCGCCGGGGCACACGGTGGCCGACGAACTCGCCTCGGGCGAACTCGTGGGTCTCGAGACACGAAAATACCCGGCCTTGCGCAATCGCCTCTACGTTTGCCATCGCGAGGGCTCCCTGACCCACGCCCACCAGGCCTTCGTCGAATTTTTGCTGAAGAGCGCTTCGAAGTTCTGAAGCGACGTTATTGGTCGTCGTCCGCGGCTTTCTTCGAGATCTTGAACTTGATGGGGTGATGGTCCGAGTAGCTCGTACGGAAGACCGTATGATCGTAGCCTTCCCATTTTCCGCCGCGCGGGCCGCCGCCGGGGTAGGGTTTGCCGCGGTTGGCTCGCGCCCAGGGTTTCTCCATCTTCTCGAGCAGGTTCACGACGAGTAAGTTGGCTTTCGCGGAGTTGCCGAGCTTCGAAGGGACTTCGCGGATCGTCGTCGCCGATCGGCTCAGGAAGACGTGGTCGTAGGGCTTGCCTTCCCGCGGCGAGGTATTCGTCGCTTCGCAGGCTTCGTTGAGGCTCTCCCATTGGCGGTCCGGCAGGATCCCCGAGAGCTCCTTGGCGTCCTCGATGTTGAAGTCCCCGAGCACGATGAAGTCCCGTTCGCCGTGCGACCGCGATTGCTCGCGGATCCACTTCTGGATCGCGTTCATCTCGTCTTGGCGTCGCGCCGCTTGGTTCGCGTCGGCCGCGAGGTGAACCGAAATCAGCACGAAGTCGAAGCCTCCCTTGGCGCGAAAAGGAAACGCGAAGGGAACGCGGTCGTAGACGGGATGCTTGGCCAGCGGGAGATCCAAGTAGCCCTTCGGAAGGTCGGGCGCGTACTGGACGTGCTGGCCCCGGTAGAACACGGCGAACCATTCCGTGTCGGAGTTGTTCGAGTGGAGGTTATTGGGGCCGGTGTCTCCCGGCGAAAGCACCCAGTTCGGGTAGCCGGCCTTCTCCATGGCCGCGAAGAAGGCGCTCGTCTTGGATTGTCCGCGCAAAGGATTGCGGCGCCCCTTCGGATCGGGGGTCGGGTACATGAGCTGACGTCCGCGCTTCTCGGGGATGAAGTCGGGATCCGCGCCGCGCAGGACCCACGCGTCTTCGGGCGGCGCGATGATTTCCTGGACGACGACGATCTCGCAGTCCTCGTCTTTCATGAGCTGCGCGAGCGCTTGGTCGTCGCGGGAGTTCGAGAAGCCCACCCACTGCACGTTGAAAGAGCAGACCCAGGCTTCGCCTTCCTTCGCCGCCGTCGGCGAATTGTTCATGACCGGCGAGGCGAGCTCGCGTTCCTGCTCGACGCTCGTCTCGCGCGTTTGGTGCGCGCAAGCCGAGATTCCCGCGATCAAGCCCAGGGCGATGAAGCGCTGCCTCAAAGTTCGCATTCACCTAGCTTATCGGCAGTTATGGCCGGATCCCAGCGTCAACAAAACCACTGAGGATCCCGGTCGTCGCGAACGAGATTCGGTCTACCCGATGACGGTCTTCATTAAGCCCTGGATGCGCTCGACGTCGGCGTAGAGTGCGTCGCGCTCGATCGTGAGGCAGCGACGGTCGTCGACGAGCTGTCGACCGTCCACGAAGACGTCGCGGACTTCCTGGCCCGTGGCGGCGTAAACGAGTTGAGCGGCGAGGTCATGGAGCGGGCGCATGTGCGGCTCGTCCAAGCTCACCACGATGAAGTCGGCGCGTTTGCCCGCCTCGAGGCTGCCCGTGAGGTCGCCGAGCCCGAGGGCGCGGGCGCCGTCGTAGGTCGCCATGCGCAAGGCCTGCGCCGCGGTCATCGCCGTGTTGTCCGCGTTCGAGAGCTTCTGCAGCTTGGCCGCGACGTCCATTTCCTTGAACATGTTGAGGTCGTTGTTCGAGGCCGTGCCGTCGGTGCCGAGTCCCACTTTGAGTCCGAGGTCGAGCATCTTGCGGATGCGCGCGGCGCCGGCGCCGAGCTTCATGTTGCTCTCGGGGTTATGGATCGCCGACGTGCCGGTCTTCGCGAGGAGTGCCATGTCGTCGTCGGTCAAATGCACGCAATGCGCGAAGATCGTCTGTTTCGTGTCCATGACGCCCAGGTCGAAGAGGCGCCGGGGCGGGGTCTTGCCGTGTTCCTTGAGCTGGCCTTCGACCTCGCCCTTGGTTTCGGAGACGTGGATCGTGAGCGGGAGGTTTTTCGCGCGCGCCCATTCGGCGGCTTTCTTGAGCGTGGCGTCGGAGCAGGTGTAGGGCGCGTGCGGCGCGATCACGGGAACCACGCGCTCGTGGCGGCCGTAACGCTCGGCCAAGCGATCAAGGAGCCTGTACTCCGAACCGTCGAGCGATTTGTTGTCGGGCGCCGGGAAGTCCGCGACGCCCTCGCCCACGAGTCCGCGCATACCCGAGGCGTCGAGGACCTCGGCCGTGGTTTCCTGGAAGTAGTACATGTCGACGATCGTCGTCACGCCGCCGAGCAAGGACTCGAGCGCGGCGAGGCGCGCGCCCGTGCGCACGAAGTCGGCGCTGACGAGCTTGCCTTCGACCGGAAGGATGTAGCCGTGGAGCCACTTGTCGAAGGGCAGATCGTCGGCGAGGCCGCGGAACATCGTCATGGCCATATGGCAGTGGCCGTTCACGAGTCCCGGCAGCACGACGCTGTTCGGACGGTGGAGCGTGCGCGTCGCCTTCCATCCGTCCGGCGTCCAGGGCCCGACGAACTCGATCTTCGAGCCGACGATCCCGATCATCTGGTCGCGGAGCGGCTCGTACCGGCCCCCGGACATCGAGACGAGGTGATCGCAGCGGACGACGAGATCGTAGTTTTTCATTTCGTGAATTCCTGTTCGGCGAAGTCAAAGAGGGCGCGCACGATCTTGGCGGCGGCCTTGCGGCCTTCGTGCTCGACGTCGTCGTGGGCGATTTTCTTGTTGGGGATGAGTCCGCAACCCATGTTGCTGATGAAGGAGAAGCCGGCCACGCGCTTGCCCATGTGCCGAAGCGCGATGGTCTCCCAGACCGTGGACATGCCGACGGAGCCCATGCCCCACTTCGAGTAGAGCGCGACCTCGGAGGGGGTTTCGAAGACGGGACCCGAGAGACCCAAGTAGATGCCTTCGTTGACCTTGAACTTGGCCTTGGCGAGCACCTTCTTGAGCTTCGCGTTCAGCTTCTTGTCGTAGGCTTCGGACATATCGGGAAAGCGGGGGCCGATCGCTTGGCCGGCGCCGTCGGTCGGGTTGGGACCGTAAAGCGGGTTCTGGCCCGTCAGGTTGACCTGGTCCTTGATGATCATGACGGAACCCGTCTTGAACGTGCGCTTAAGCGAGCCGGCGGCGTTCGTGAGCAAGAAAGTCTCGCAGCCCGCGAGCGCGGACGCCACGAGCGGCGCGACGACGGCGCGCGGGGAGTTTCCTTCGTAGCCGTGGAGCCGCCCGACTTGAACGAGGAGCGTGCGGCCGGACTTCGCGTGGGTGAGGACCTTGAAGAGTCCCTTGTGCCCTTGCACCGTCGCGGCCGCGAAGCCGAGTTCGGCGAAGTTCTTCGAGTCTTTGAGCATCCAACCCTTCGGCGGCGGCAGTTCCTCGAAGGCGATGCCGACGGCGGAGCCGAGGACGATATGAAGCGAGGCCGGGTCGACGCCGACGCTTTGGTACCATTTCAAGAGGGAGCTCGGGTCGTTCTTCATTCGGGAATCCTTTCCATGAGCAAGGGCTTAAGGGCTTCGACCGCTTTGTCCGAGAACTCGAAGGTTCGGTCGAGGTGGGGGCGGATGAGGGCGGGCACGCCGTCTTCATCGGTGTAGTAGTGCAAAAGCGGCTGGCCCCGACGAACGTGATCGCCCACGGCGACCGCGAGCTCGAAGCCGGCCTTGGGCGCGAGCTTGTCGTCGACCGTCCGGCGGCCGACGCCGAAGTGCAAACCGGCGAGACCGATCTCGCGCGAATGGATGCGGCTCACGTAGCCGTCCTTGATCGCGGGGTACGTGAATTTTTTCGCGCGGACGTGAATTTTCTCGCGCCAATCCGGGGCGCCGCCCTGGGCGCGAACCATGCGCTCGAAAATACCGAGCGCGCGTCCGCTCTTCAGGGCGCGCTCCCCCTCGGCGATGGCGGCTTCCAAGCTCGGGGCGCGGCCGGCGAGCCAAGCCATCTCGGCGGCGAGGCGGATGGAGATCTCCCGTAAAGGGGCGGACAAACGACGATGTTCGGCCGTGGGATAGGCGTCGGCCAGGATCCAGAGCGACTCCTCGACTTCGAGCGTGTTCCCGACGAGCACCCCGAGGGGCTCCTCCATGCGGGTGAGGCAAGCGCGGGCCTTGATCCCGGCGAGTTCCGCGACTCGACAGAGGCTACGGCTGAGCGCGCGGGCCTGTTCCGCATCCGACATGAAGGCGGCGTCGCCGACTTTCACGTCGAAGACGATCGCGTCCACGCCCTCGGCCCACTTTTTCGAGACGATCGAGGCCGTGATGAGAGGAACGCTCTCGATCGTTCCGGTGACGTCACGTAAGGAGTAGAGCTTCCGATCGGCCGGGCAGAGGTCGGGGGCCTGCGCCATCATGCAGACGCCGACTTCGTCGAGCAGCCGCACCATCTTGTCGGTCGTCGGGTAGATATCGAAGCCGGAAATGGATTGGAGCTTGTCCGCGGTTCCGCCCGTATGGCCGAGTCCCCGTCCGCTCATCATGGGGACTTTCACTCCCAGGCAAGCCGCCACGGGCGCGAGCACGAGCGAGACCTTGTCGCCCACGCCGCCGGTCGAGTGTTTATCGGCGAAACTCGCGTCCCGAAAATTCTCGCTCAGCTCCCGCCACTTCAGCACGCGCCCGGAGTCCTTCATGTTGCGCGTGAGTTCGACCGTCTCGGTCTCGTCGAGCCCCTTGATGAAGCTCGCCATGAGCCAAGCCGAGGCTTGGTAGTCCGGAATCGTTCCGTTCGCGAAGCCGCGCACGAGGAAGGAGATCTCCTCGGGCGTGAGCCGGCCGCCGTCGCGTTTTTTGCGCAGGATCTCGGGGACGAGCAAAGTCATAGGTCAGTCCAAAACTCGCGTGGCCGCGGCCGCGTCGGGAAGCTTGGCGAGGGCGCGCTCCAGGCCGAGCGCGTCCAAGGTCAGTCGCGCGACCGTCGCGAATCCTTCGCGTCGTCCCAATTCCTTCGCCCGGAAGGCGGGGTTCTTCGACCAAAACAGGAGCGGAACGTCTTCGCGTGTGTGGTCCGTGCCCGCGTGGGTCGGGTCGTTGCCGTGGTCCGCCGTGAGCACGAGCAGGTCGCGGGGCCCGCACGCGGCTTCGAGCCTCGGCAGGAAGCGATCGAAGGCCATCAGCGCTTCGGCGTAGGTCTTCGGGTTGCGACGGTGGCCGTGGAGCTGGTCGAAGTCGATGAGGTTCGTGAAGATGAGGCCGCGCGGACCGGGGGACTTCTTCACGAAGTCGAGGGTGGCCTCGAGGCTCGTCTCGTTGCGTCCCGTGTGCTCGACGTGCGTGACCGAGCGGTGGGCGAAGATGTCTTCGATCTTGCCGACGCCCGCCACGAAGGCGCCCTCCTCGACGAGCAGATCGAGGAGGTTGGGCGCCGGCGGCGGTACGCTGTAGTCGCGGCGATTCTCGGTGCGTTTGAATTCGCCCGGTTTGCGCCCGACGAAGGGCCGCGCGATGACGCGTCCGACCCCGAGCGGGTCCACGTACTTGCGCGCGCTCTTGCTGATGGCGTAGAGCTTCTCGATCCCGAAGGCTTCCTCGCTCCAGGCGATCTGCAGGACGCTGTCGCCCGAGGTGTAGACGATGGGCTTGCCCGTGCGCAGATGTTCCTCGCCGTACTCGTCGATGACGGTCGTGCCCGAGGCGGGTTTATTGCAGAGCCAGCCGGGCAGGGAGTTCTCCGCGCACCAGTCGTCCAAAAGCTTTTTCGCGAAGCCCTCCGGATAGACCGGAAACTCGGCGCGAAGCACCGTGCCGGCCATCTCCCAGTGCCCCGTCGTCGTGTCTTTGCCGGGCGAGAGCTCGGAAAGGATGGCCGTCGAGGCTTGGGGCCGCGGCGTGCGCGGGATGCCGAAGCCGGAATAAATTTGGCCCAGGCCCCAGCGCGCGAGGTTCGGAAGCTCGAAAGCGAAGCCGTTCAACGCGGCCCATTCGGAAATGTGCTTGAGCGTGTGGGCCTTCTCGTCGCCGAAGCGGACGGCGTCGCGGGCCGCGCCGCACCCCACCGAATCGAGGACCACGAGCACGACGCGATCGTAAGCGGAAGACATCAGGCGCCTCCTTTGGCGGCTTCCTCGAGGATGGCGATCCCGCTCGAGGTTCCGATGCGAGTCGCGCCGGCCTCGACCATGGCGAGGAAGGTCTTGAGATCGCGCACCCCGCCGCTCGCCTTGACTTCGACTTTGGGGGAAACGCTCGCGCGCATGAGGCGCACGGCTTCGAGGGTCGCGCCGGCCTTCGAGAAGCCCGTCGAAGTTTTCACGAAGGCCGCGCCGGCCTCTTCGCAGAGTCGGCAAGCCCGGGCGATCTCTTCTTCGGTCAGCAGGCAGATCTCGAGGATGACTTTGACGGGAACCGATCCGGCGGCTCGGGTCACGGCGGCGACGTCGGCCTTGACCGTTTCCCATTCGCCCGACTTGAGCGAGCCGATGTCCAGGACCATGTCGATCTCGCGGGCGCCGTGCGCGATGCAGGCTTTCGTTTCGGCGGCCTTCGATTCGGAGAGACCGGCGCCGAGGGGGAAGCCGACGCAGGCGATCGGAAGGCAGGGCGACCCTTCGAGGGCTTTGGCGACCGTCTCGATCCAGCGGCCGTTCACGCAGACGGTCTTGAAGTTGAAGCGCCGGGCTTCCTCGCAGAGGCGCAAAATCTCCGCCCGCGAAGCGTCGGGCTTCAACAACGTGTGGTCGATGAAGCTCGCGAGAACTTGGGGCGTAGGTCGGATCGAGGCGGGCGTCTTTTCGGTCATGGCGATGCGAGTTCCTTCCCGTTCGGCTCGACCGCTCGGCCTCGATGAATTACAACGATGCGAGCGGATGAGTGTTATTAGCAGCCAGAGCCTAATCTACCTGGCTCTCTCTTACTTTGTAGCCATCTCCGTGACCCCTGTCATGGTCCGTATTGCGACGCGAAAGGGATGGGTCGATCAACCCGGTCTGAGGAAGGTTCACCTTTCCCCCATCCCCCGCCTGGGCGGGGTCGGGATCTTCCTGGCGATCTGGCTCGCTTGGTTCCTTTTTCGGGATAGCCAGCCCCTCGTTTTGGACCCCGCCCCGTTCCGGGCCTTCGAGACGCTCTTCGGGGCTTCGGCCCTCATTTTCCTCTTGGGTATCTACGACGACATCCGGGGGGCGAACGCTTGGCAAAAGCTTGCCGTCCAGTTCGTCGCCGCGGCGTGGGTGGTGTCGCAGGGCCTGCAGATCAAGCTCGTCCTGAACCCCTTCGGCGGCGAGGAACTGGCCGTCTCGAGCGCGGCGCTTTCCTGGACGCTCAGCCTCTTTTGGATCGTGCTCGTGACGAACGCGATCAATCTGATCGACGGCTTGGATGGCCTCGCTTCGGGCGTCTGCGCGATCACCGCCCTTTCGATTTTCTTCATTTCGTCCGAGTTCGGTAGCTTGCATATCCCCGTTTTCGCGATGTGCGTGGCGGGAGCTTGTCTCGGCTTTCTTATGTTCAATTTTTCGCCCGCGCGCATTTTTTTGGGCGACAGCGGGTCCCTGGTCCTGGGCTTCCTTTTGGCTTGCCTTTCTCTCATGGGCAGCACCAAACGCTCCACGGCCATCGTCATGTTCGGCCCTCCCCTCATCTTGCTGCTTCCGCTCGCGGACACCTTCATGGCCATCGGGCGTCGCTTTCTTCGTCGCGTGGTCTTGGGCGAAGCGTCCGCCCCGGCGGGGGGCCGCTCGCTCGTCTCGCGGCTGAAGGAGGTCCTGCAAGCGGATCAGGAGCATATTCACCACGGATTGCTGAAGATCGGCCTCAGCCATCGAAGCGCGGTGATCCTTCTCTACGCGATCACCACGGTGCTCGGGATTTCGGCTTATCGTGTCGCGGTCGGCAATCACCTCGTCGGAACCTTCGCCGTGATCGGGCTCCTGAGCCTGGCCCTCTACGGGTTGCGGCGGGCCGCAAAAAGGTCTTAAATAAACCCATGGGTTTGTCTTCGCGTTTCCTTTTGTCCGCCGTGATGGGACTGGGATTCGCTTCCAATTCCGCTCTCGCCCAAACGGGCGGCGGCGCCGCGAATCTCGCGAACAGCCCGCTGGAGATTCGGAACGCCTCGACCGTGATCCTCGTGAGCGGTCTCGTTGGCGGCATCCTGGGGCTTTCGACCCTTTCGTTCTACGAAGAACCCCAGAACCACATCAGCAACATCACGATCGGCGCCGGCATCGGGGTTATCTGTTCGGCGATTTACCTGACGGCCGCCGCGGCCCAACAACCTCCCGCGAAAGCTTCGCTCGAGCCGGGTTTCGAATTCCGCCCGGGCGTCGACGCCGAAGGCCGCTGGCAGCTCGCCGGCCTCTGGCGCTTCTAGGATTCGCGGAAAAAATTCTTAGGTGCCGCGCTCAGCGCGTTTTCTCGCACCAACGCACGGAATCGATGCAACGATTCATGTTCTCGCGGTAGCCCTCGGGGCAAAGGCCCTTCGTGGCGAGCGGATGCTTTCCGAGGTAAGCGGTCTTGAGCGAACCCAGGCAACAAGCGCTTTCGCCGCATTCCTTCTGCTTGGCTTTATACTCGGCCTCGCCGAGGGGCCGGATCGAAGCCTCGGCGACCAGTTTCTTGTCGCGTTCGCACCACTTTCGGCCGCCCGCGCAGCCCGGCACCATGATTTTCCAGTTCGGAAAACAGGAGTCGTTGGCTCCCGGAAGCACGCCCTCCGCCTTGGCCATGGCGGTGACCGACTCGAGACAGCAAGCGTTCCCCGCGCACTCCTTGCGCAGGTTCTCGTAGTAGGTCGGACTCACTTCCGCCCCGGCCGAAAGGGCGCCGAAGGCGGCGATCGCGAAGATCCGAGTCCGGAATCGCGGCTTCATTCGATCCTCAGCGCGCTCGCCGCCAGACGACTGGGTCGAGCTCGGAGTCGCTGGGAAGGGTCAGGATTTCCACGCGATCCTCGAAGATCGCGACCGTGTGCTCGAACTGGGCCGAAAGCTTGCGGTCCTTCGTGCGGACCGTCCAGTCGTCGTCCTCGACGTAGATCTCGTCGTCGCCCTGGTTCACCATCGGTTCGATCGTGAAGACCATGCCGGGCTTGAGCGCCGACCCCGATCCCTTGCGCCCGACGTGAACGACGTGGGGATCTTCGTGAAAGTTCCGGCCGATGCCGTGCCCGCAGTACTCGCGCACGATGGAGTAACCCTTGGGCTCGAGGAAGCTTTGGATGGCGTGGCCGATGTCGCCCACGTGCCCGCCCGGCTTCACGGCGCGGATGCCTTCCCACATCGACGCTTCGGCGTCGCCGACGAGCTGGCGAACGGCGCGCGAACACTTGCCCACGAGAAAGGTCTTCGAGGTATCGCCGTGGAAGCCGTCCAGGAAGGTCGTGATATCGAGGTTCACGATGTCGCCATCGCGCAATTTGTAGGGGCCGGGGATTCCGTGACAAACGACGTCGTTCACCGAGGTGCAGATGCTCTTCGGAAAGCCGCGGTAGTTCAACGGGCTCGGCGTCGCGCCGTGCTTCACGATGAAATCATGGCAAAGGTCGTTGAGCTCAAGGCAGCTCGCGCCGGGCTTCACGTGCGGCTCGATGAAGGTTAGAACGTCGGCCGCGAGTCGACCGCTCTTGCGGATGCTTTCGATCTCGTCGGGGGTCTTGTAGATGATCATCGATCCGTTCCTTTTCGGAGTGCTCAGAGTTCGTTTCGGAAGAGTTCGTCGGCGCCGGGATCCTCGCCCGATCCGCTTTCTCCCGAAGCGGGGGCGCCGCCCCCCATCGGGTTGCCGGTGATAACAAGGGTTCGGTTCGGTGTCGATGCGACCGAAGCGCCCGGGGCATCCGGGCGCGGGCGGGGAATCTGGCCGGGGGCCGTGCCGTCAACGTAGATCTCGGCGTAACGCTTCTTGGTCTGCGTCGTCGGAATGTCTCCCGTCGCCGAGTCGACGACGACCTGGACGATGTCCGAAGGACGTTCGAAGTCTTGGCTCGGGATCTTCGCGGTCGCTTTCTTCATGTAGTCGAGCCAGATCGGTGCGGCCGATCGTCCGCCGGTCTCGTTCCGACCGATCGTGCGGTCTTCGTCGAAGCCGATCCAAACGCCCGAGATCATCTGCGGCACGTAGCCGATGAACCAGGCATCCTTCGCGTCGCTCGTGGTTCCCGTCTTGCCGGCGGTCGGACGCCCGAGTTCCTTGACGGCCGTACCCGTTCCGATCTCCACGGCGGACTGGAGTAGGTTCGTGACGAGGTAGGCCGTCGACTCGGGAATCACCCGTTCGACGGGAGGGGCGCTGCGTTCTTCGAGGATCTGGCCGTTGCGGTCCTCGACGCGGCGGATGAAGTAAGTCGGCAAGCGGTTGCCGCGGTTCGCGAAAACGCCCCAGGCGGCCATGAGTTCCTCGGGCGTCACGACGGAGCTTCCGAGCGCGAGCGAGAGGTCCGGCGCGAGCGCGGACTTGATGCCGAGTTTCTTGGCGTACTCGATGAAGGTCGGGATCTTCACGTGCTGGAGCAACTTGATGGTCGGGATGTTGCGCGAATACGTGAGGGCCATGCGCAGGGTCGTTTCGCCGTAAAAGCGATCCGAGGCGTTGTCGGGGCGCCAGAGGCGCTCAAGCTGGGTCTTCTCGTCGACGTCGCGGTAAACGATCGGCGAATCGAGCAGGATGGTGGAAGCCGTGAGGCCTTGGTCGAGGGCGCAAGCGTAAAGCAGCGGCTTGAAGGCCGAACCGGGCTGGCGGCGGGCCTGGATCGCGCGATTGAACTCGGAACGGGTGATCGTAAAGTCGTAGCCGCCCACGAGGGCCTTGAGCGCTCCGTCGGGGACGGCGTAACTGAGGAAGGCGCCCTGAACGAGGGCCTCCTGTTCCAGCACGAAGGCATCGCCTTGCGCGCCGGGAGCTTGCCCGTCGGCCGTCTTGAGCGCGACCGTGATGAGGTCGCCGGCCTGGAGTTCGGCGAAGGGATTCCGGACGATCTTCTCGGCGTAGACTTCTTCGCCGTTCGCCTCGGAAGCCCAGCGGTAGTCTTCGGGTGCGATGCTTCCCTTGCGGTTTCCGACCTGGACGAGGATGTGCTTCGTCTTCTTGTCCTTGTCGAGCACGAGGGCCGTGTAGTTGCGTCCGAAGGCGATGGGCGTCCGGCCGTCTTCCGTGTCGGGGAGCACGAGCGTGCCTTCGGGCGTGAGCAGCTTGTAGTCGAAGTGCTTCTCGGTCAGTTCTTCGTCCTGCTTCATCAGGTAGTCGGTGCGCTCGTTCGCCGTCTTGATGTGGCGCGCGGGACGCCGCAAACCGATACGCTTGTCGATCGTGATGAGCCCCTTGCGGATGGCTTCTTCGGCGGCGAGCTGCGCCTCCAGGTCGACGGTCGTATAGACCTTGAGGCCACCGCCGTAGAGTTGCTCCTCGCCGTACTTCGCGAGGATGTAGCGCCGAACGTGTTCGGTGAAGTAGGGCGCCTTGTGGTTGGAGTCGGTGCGGGTCCGGATCTTCACCGGCTCCTTGATCATGCTCTCGTACTGGTCCTTCGTGATCCGGTTGGTCGCGAGCATGCGTCCCAAGACGTAGGTCTGGCGGGCCTTGGCGCCCTTGGGATTGCCGACGGGATTGTCGCGGGAGGGCGCGCGCGGCAGGCCCGCGAGGATCGCGGCTTCGGGAACGACGAGTTCCGCCGCCGGCTTGCCGAAGTAGGTCTGCGCGGCGGCTTCGATCCCGTAGGCTCCGTTGCCGAGGAAGATCTGGTTCAGGTAGAGTGCGAGGATCTGCTGTTTACTGAGCGCTTTCTCCATGCGGAAGGCGAGGAGGATTTCCTTGAGCTTGCGATCCAGCGACTTTTCGGGCGAGAGCAGGATCTGCTTGGCGACCTGTTGCGTGATCGTCGATCCGCCCTGGGCGAAGTGACCGGCTTTCACGTTCTTGAGCGCGGCGCGGATCATCGTGATCGGGTTGATGCCGCGGTGATTGAAGAACTCGTCGTCCTCGGCCGAGACGAAGGCGTCGCGCGCGACGTCGGGGATCTCCTTGTCCGAGAGGAACTTTCGTCGCTCGGTGGAGAATTCCGAGAGGACTTCGTCCTTGTCGGTGTAGACCGAGGTCACCAAGCGCGGGTTGTAGTTCTCGATCGCGTCGAGACTGGGAAGGTCGCGCGAGTAGTAAGCGAGCACGCCGATTCCGACGAGCACGCCAAGGGCGGTGAGACTTCCGATTCCGTATCCGACGTACTTGAGACCTTTCATGGGAGGATTATCATACTCCCAAGCCTTATGAATTTCCGGAGTCTCCGTGTCTTCTTGCCCGCTTTCGCGTCGTGCCTACTGACACCTTTCGCGGGTTGTCGGGAGGGTGCGAAGCAAGACGGCGTTCTGCGCGTAGCGTTGGGGTCCGATCTTCCGACCCTCGATCCGGTTTCGGCCGACACCGGCGTGACGATTTTTGCGCTGCAGGATGTCGTTTCGACGCTCTTCGCCTACGAAGACGACGGCGGCGCCGGCCGTCTCGTACCCTTCGACGCGTCGAACTACGCCTGGGAAGACGAAGGCCGTCGTCTCGTCATTCAGCTTCGTGCGGACCTTCGGTGGTCGGACGGCATTCCGTTGACGGCTTGCCATTACCGAGACGGGTGGAGACGGGCGCTCGATCCGCAGACGGCTTCGGCGATGTCGGAGCTCTTTTTCGATATCCGCGGCGCGACCGATCTCAAGGCGGGTCGCGTGAAGCCCGAAGCGCTCGGCGTCCGTTGCGACGACGCGAAGTCGCGCCTCGAAATCGACGTGACCACCCCTTTCGCCCCTCGCCTTCTCCACGCGCTCGCGTTCGTCGTGAGCGCGCCGCTTCGCGCGGATCGCGCCGCGCGCCTGGGACCGAACTGGATGCTCCCCACCGAAACGGAGGCGGGCGTCGCGAGCGGATCCTTCGTCATCGAGTCGTGGCGACGGGACCGGGACTTGACGTTGAGGGCGCGTCGCGCGGACGAGGGCCCCGCGCCCAAGGACCGGGTGCCCCCGCACCTCAAGAAGATCGTGATGCCGGTCGTGCGGGATCCGGCCACCGCGCTCGCGCTCTACGAAACGGGCGAGCTCGATTTTCTCCAGGAAGTGCCACCCAATCTTCTGGGCAAGATCTCTTCGCGCAAGGATTTCGTTTCCTCCCCTTACTTCGTGACCTACATGATCGGCTTCTCGCTCAAGTCGAATCCCGCTTTGAAGGACCGTCGCTTGCGCCAGGCGCTCGCCCTCGCCTTCGATGGGGCCGAGATCCCCAAGCTTCTGCAGGGGGGCGAGTTCGAAGCGAAGGGCTGGGTCCCGCCCGGGCTTTTGCCCGGGGCGGAACGCCCGACCAAGCCTCTGCGCGACTTGGAACGCGCGCGCGCGCTTCTGAAAGAAGCGGGTTACGGACCCAAGCGTCCGCTCCCGCGTTTGGTCTTGGCTTACAACGGCGGCGAGCGACACCAATTGCTCATGGAGCGGGCGGCCCGAAAGTGGAAAGACGAGTTGGGCCTGGACGTCGAACTGAGACCTTCCGAGTGGAAGTCTTTCGTCTCGGAACTTAAGCTGAAGGCCCCCGATCTCTACCGTTACGCCTGGGCGGCCGCGTACTCGGACCCGCTCTTTTTTCTCGAGATTTTCCGCGGTCGCGGCCTGAATAACTTCGGTGGGTGGCGGAACGAAGAATACGACCGTCTCCTCGCGAAACTCGAGCGCACGCCGATCGATCGCCGCGACGACGTCTTTTGGCGCGACTTCTCGCGCGCGCAAGAAATACTCGTTCGCGAGGATCCGGCGCTCGTGCCGGTCTACCACTACGTGCGGAACGCGCTCGTTTCTTCGCGGGTCAAGAACTTGCGTTTTTCGGGACGCGGGATCGAGACTCTGCGAGACGTCGAAGTCCGTTGATGCCCGCCACGAGCAACGCCCCCGTGGCGCTTCCGAAGATCCAGCCCGCGAGAACGTCCAGCGGATAGTGCTGACCGAAGAAGACGCGGCTCAAGCTCACGAGGAGCACGAGCGCCCCGAGGCAAATCAGGAAGTTCCGGTAGTGACGTCGATCGTCCCGACGAAGCCCGAGCAGGACGGCGGTCCCCAAGAAGGCCAGGTTGAAAGCGTGCGAGCTCGGCAGGCTCAGGGCCGGCAAGACGTTCGGGTTGTAGAAGTTCACGTGGGGCTTGAGACGGCCGAAGAACTCCTTCAGTACGACGGAGATCGCGTCGGACGCCAGGAGCAAGGGTCCTAGCGCGAGGAGATGCAGCCGCAGCCCGCCCAGGCGGCGGCGCCCTTCGCCGCTTCGGAGCTCGATTCCGAGTAGGAGCGCAAAGAGAAGGATCCAAAGCCCGATGCCTTCGCGGCTTTCCGTGAGCCATCGGAGTTCGCGCCAAGGGCTGCTCTCGAGATCGATGTGGCTCGTGAGCCAAGCCTGCCAACGCTCGTCCGTCCCGCGTAGCCAAGCGGGCGCGCTCTCCCAAGGGGCGCCGGGGAGCGATCGCGTTTCGAGCGGCGTGCTCACGCGCGTCCCTCCCCCGCGACGTCGCGGCTTCGATCGAAATAGGCGATCGCGGCCATCGCGAAGAGCAGTCCGTGCAGGGCCTTCGAGTTGTTCCACGTGTTCTCGAAGAGCCCGCCCAAGGCGGAGAAAGCCAAGAGCGGCCGGGAGGCCGGGTACCGCCGAGCGAAGGCCACGAAAAATCCGTAGAACAGTGCGAGCCCGACGAGTCCCGACTCCGCGGCCGTCTGAAGGAAGACGTTGTGCGCGAAGTAAAGGTGCCCGGGAGTCCAGTGCCCCACGACGTGGGGATGGAGGGCCGGATCGAGGCCGTTCTTTTCGGGTCCGACGCCAAACCAGAAATTTGTGCGGAAGAGATCCCAGTTGTGGCCCCAGGCCACGCGCCGCCATTCGAAGCTCGGGTCCGAGAGCAGGTTCAGGCTTCGTTCGACCTTCGCTTGGAGGAAGGGGCTCGTGGCGTAGAGGACGCCACCGACGAGGAGCGCGATCGCGAAAACGGCCGCGGCGCGCCGCCGCGGCAAGCTCAACAACGCGAAGAGGACCAAGCAGAGCGGAACGATGCGGTTCAGGGCGAGCAGCGAGCCGAGCAGCGCGGCGCCGAAGCCGATCAGGGCGAGTCGCGCGAGGGAGCGATCTTCATCGCGTCGGAACGCGATGCGCCCGAAAAAGATTCCGAGCGCGAGCAGGGAATAAGCCCAGTAGATCGAGTTCTTGAGAAAGCCGCCCACGGGACCGCGGGTTTGGATGTACTGCACGAGGGCCCAAGCCACGGCGACGACGAGCCCGCCGACGCCGAGACGAAGAAGCAAACGCTCCTCGGACTTGGGATCGCCGCCCCGCGCGACGAGGGCCGCGGCGGCCGGGACGAGGAGCAGCGGCAGGCGCCCGAAGGTGTGCGCCGAGCGATCGTCCCAAGGCAGGATGCCCAAGTGGAGCGCTTGCGTCAGCACCCAGGCCGTCGCCAGCGCGACAAGCCCGATCTCGGCCCGGGCGTGCGCACGTACTTCGGTCGAGGCGACGAGCCCGATCGCGGCCGTGAGGAGCAGGAGCGTCGAGAAGAGCCCCATGGCCGAAACGGAAAGGGAAGCCGCGAGGCCGTAGAGGGCCAGAACCCAGCCGGTCCAAGGAGTCTGTCTCGGAGATTTGAGTCCCGACGTCACGACGCGATTCTAGCACCTATGTTAGCTTCGGGCTCCATGGCCAAGCTTCGAGTCGGCATCGCGCAAATCCGTTCTACCGACGATCCGTGGGAGAACCTCCTGACCGTTCAATCGATGGTCGACGAGGCCCGACGCGAGAAGGTGGAGTTCCTCTGTTTTCCGGAGAACGTTTTTTACCGGGGTCCCAAGCGCTCGCCGAAGGGGGCCCAACGTTCCGAGGTCCACTTGCGCCGCGACGCCGAAGGTCGCCTCGCTCCCCACTCCGATTTTTCGCGCGCGCTCGCCGAATGTCTGGCGGCTTGGCCGATGACGGTCAGCCTGGGATCCGTGCTCGAGGAAACCCCGGACGGCGAGCTTCCCTATAACGCCCACTGGGTCGTGCGCCCCGGCGTTCCGATCGACACCTACCGCAAGATTCACCTCTTCGTCTTCGAGTCGGCCACGGCGACCTACCGCGAGACGGACGACGTGCGCGCGGGCGAGACGCCGGTCGTCGTCGACGTCGGCGGCTTCCGCGCGGGGCTTTCGATCTGCTTCGATCTTCGCTTCCCCGAGCTCTTCCGCCGTGAGGCGGTCGGGATGGGCGCGAACATGCTGCTCATTCCCGCGGCCTTCACCCGCGAGACGGGCGAGGCCCATTGGCACACGCTCCTGCGCGCGCGCGCCGTCGAGAACCTCTCCTTCGTCGTGGCGGCCGGGCAGTGGGGATCGCATTTCGACGCCAAGGGCACCGAGCTTTGGTGTTACGGGCACTCCTTGATCATCGATCCTTGGGGTCGCGTGCTCGCCGAAGGGCCGGCCGAAGGCGACGCCCTCGTCGTGGCCGATGTCGACACGGCCGAAGCCGAAGCCCGTCGGGCCAAGCTTCCCGTCTATCCCTCGGTTCGTCTCTTGGATCAGGGCTGAAGCTTATACGCGTCGAGCGAAGGGATCTCGGTGAAGCCGTAACCGGGCAAGGTCTTCTTCTTTTCGACGCTGCGGAACGCGAGGACCTTCGTTTCGTCGAGGATCGCGAAGATGCGCTTGGTCGGCGTTTCGGCGTCGACGGGCGCGATGCTTTCGAGCTCCGTCAGCTTGTCGCGATCAAGGGTGATCTGAACTTCGGCCTTCCCCTTGTTCTTGGGTCGCAGGGCCGCCTCGAGCGTCTTGAAGGTTTCGCTGCGTTTGGCGACCGAACCGAAGTAGGAGCCTTCGTGACGGACCGAAAAGTGACGGTTCCGCGTTTCCGGCGGCACGAGCCCGAAGTCGAGCGCGAGCAGCTCGGCCTTGCGTTGCGGCGGGTGCTTTTTTTCGTCGACGAGCCGATCGACGAGCCACTTCTTTTTCTTCTGCAGGAAATCGCCCATCTTCGGGTTCGCGAAGAGGTCGAAGCGCTTGGGGTTCGGGATGATGAGCGCGAGGTACATGGCCTGGCCGAGATCCAGCGACGAGGCTTCGCGGTCGAAGAAGTGCCGGGCGGCGGCTTCGGCCCCGTAGATTCCCGGCCCCCACTCGATGATGTTCAAATAGAGCTCGAGGATCTGCTTCTTCGCGAGATCCTTCTCGATGCGGTAGGTCCACGGGATCTCGAAAAGCTTTCGCGCGAAGCTGCGCTCCTTATCGAGAAAGAGGTTCTTGGCGAGCTGCTGGGTGATCGTGCTCGCGCCGCGCTTGATCTTGCCTCCTTCCAAGTTCTCTTGGATGGAGTTCTTGATCTCGGACAAATCGAAGCCGTCGTGGTGCCAAAACTTCGCGTCTTCGAGCAGGACGACGAAGTCCACGAGGTCCTTCGAGAAGTGGGACAAGGGCCGGTAGAGCATGAAACGTCCGTTCGCCCAGTAGTCCACCACCCGGCCTTTCGCGTCGACGACGGCGACGGCCGAAGCGGGCTTCACGCGCTCGATGCGGATAGGCTCGGAGGGGAGTTTGTAGGCATGGGCGCTGGGAGCCAAGAGCGAAGCCAAGGTCGCGGCTACGGCCAACGGAAGGCTGAGGATGCGCACGGGCCTAGCTTGCGCGCTATTGTGCGCCACGTCAAGACACATGAAGTCGCCTTAACAATGCTTTGACACCTACCAAAGCACCGAAATTCTTGTCACAATTTAGCTATGACGAAATCCGATCTTATCGAGCAACTGACCGGGAAGATGAACCTGACCCGCAAAAAGGTCGAATCCGTCGTGAACGCCTGCTTCGATACCATGTTCCAGGCCCTCGTGAACGGAGACCGCATCGAGATCCGCGGTTTCGGCAGCTGGTACGTCAAGGGTTACAAGAGCTACGTCGGCCGTAACCCGAAGACGGGCGCCGCCGTGACGGTGCCCGAGAAGAAGCTTCCCTTCTTCAAGGTGGGCAAGGAACTCAAGAAGCGCATCGACGACGGCGGCAACGCTCCGATTCGCGGTTAGCGCCGAGGCGGGGCGGGATCCCGCTCACATCGTTTTTCGGCGCGGGCTCCGACGAAGGATGCGTCCGGTTTCGGCGTCCGCGCACCAGGTTTCTTCGCGTTCCTTATCGTTCCTTCGATACTCGACGACGTAGTTCAAGCAGGGGCGAATCGCGCGCTCCTTGGCGTCGGGATACCAACTTCGATGGCTGAACTCGATTCGCTCGTTGCGGTCGCCGCGTTCGCGCAGGCTCCCGTCGATCGCGGCTCTCTGCGCGTCGTCGTGGACCGAGGGGAATCGCTCGAGGTCCGTTCGGTAGTCCGCGATCGGCCGGCCGAGGTTTCGTTCCAGATCGAGTCCCGTCGAGTCCAAGCGGCTGAGGATGCCGCGGGTGCCTTCGATCGGGACCTCGTCCCAGTAGGCTTCGAAAACGGCCGCTTCGCGCCCGCCACGAAGCGAAATGTCGCGTTTCTTGCGGATCTCGACTTTGGGGCGGAGCCCGGCCGGCAGGCGTCCGAGCATCTCGCCGTTCATCTCGGACTCGTAGAAGGCCGTGCTTCGTCGTTCGCCGCGGCCTTCGCGCTCCGTTACGGATTCCTTCGCGGCGGTCTCCGCTTCGCGGGTCACCGTGATCGGGGTCGTGGACGAAAACCCCGCATCCTGCCCCTTCTCTCCGACGCCGAAGCCCAGGTAGAGCAGCCCGAGCGCAACGGGAAGCAAGGCAAAGCATTTTTTCGAAATCACGGAAGCGCCTCCGCCGAGCTTCCCACGGGAAGCTCCAGCCGGAAGGGGGCCGTGCCGGTGCCCTGGGACTCCTCGATCGAGGGAGCGAGCCGGAAGGCACGCACGCCTTCGATCTTCGGAATGCGAAGGTCGGCGAGGGGTTGAAAGGGAGCGGCGTGGACGAAAACGTCGTTCGGTCGCAAGTCGATGCGTCGCCAGCCGATTTTTCCGCCGGCGACGAGGGCATCCAACGTTCCGTCCGAGCTTTCGAGGCAAAGGTGCATCCAAGCCGGAAGGTCCGACCAAAGCCGTCGGCTCGGCATATGGACGAACGCGGAAACGATGCGGATGCCGGAAGCCAGGCGTTCGGGGGTCGCGCGGATCGCGGCTTCGCGCGCGGTGTGAAAAGCCGTGATCTCGTCGGCGTCGGGGCCGGCATCGAGGGGCCGGATTTTCGTCGCTTCCGGGTCGAGCCGCATCTTTCGGTAGGTCACGTCGAAGGCGAGAAAAGCTTCGGCGGCGACTTCGGTCGGCGGCGAGATCCAGTCGGCCATCGTGAAGATCTGGAGGCCCCGGACGTCCGGCCGGGGATCGATCCGGCGGAAGACGCCGATCATTTCAACCGACTCATGCGCGTGACGGCCTTCTTGAAGTATTCGACGGCGTTCGCGTCGTCGACGTTCGAGAGGAGTTCGCGGGTTTTGGTGTAGCCGTCGATGGCGCCTTCGACGTCGCCGACCGATTCCGAGACGAGCGCTTCGTTGTACTTGAACTTCGCTTCGGCGAGGAGGCGATCGTAGAGGCGGCGTCGCGCCTCGAGGACCTCTTCGAAGTTCGGCACGACGCGCAGGATGCGGTCGTAGCTGTCGCGGGCCAGCGCGTATTGCTGGTTGGCGACGTGCTGTTCGGCGTCGGCGATCTGGGACTGGAACTCGGCCCGCAGCTGCGTCTTGGTCGTGTCTCGGGCCTCGCGAACTTGGGTCAGCAGCGAGGCGCTTTCCTGCCGGAACTCCGGTCGGATCGCGGCCGGCGCGCGGCCGCCCTGGTCGTATTCCTCGACTCGCGCGGCGACTTGCGATTCGAGATCGAGCAGCATGGGGCTCGCTTCCTTGAATCGTCCTTCCTGCATCGCCCGGCGAATGTCCTGGAAGCGGTTCTTGAAGGCGTCGATGGATTCGCGCTCTTTCTGGCGCTCGCCCGAGTGGACGTCCTGGAACTCGGCGACTTCGGCCTTGGGCAACTCGATCGGGACGATCGAGTTCTGGCGGGTTCGCGCGGCCACGATGCCGGCTTGGGCTTCGGCGTGGGTCGGGTCGTAGTTGAGCACTTTATGGAAGGTCTCGTCGGCGTCCTCGAAACGCCCTTCGGCCAAGGCCTTCGTTCCGGACTCCATCAGCGCGGTGACTTTCTCGCCCGTCTCGCGCGCGGCGTCCTCGACTCGCGACGAAGACTGCGAAAGCGTGCCGATCTTGCGGTCGAGGATGAGGGCCTGCGATTCTTCGAGGATGGCGTTGGTGTCTTTGTAGCGGGGCACTTGTCGCGCGATGGCCGCGGCCGACTCGTAGGCCGTGTTCCAGTCTTGGGTGGAGCGGGCTTTCTCGGCCTTGCGGTAGAGATCCTCGATCTCGGCGCGCTTCTCCGCGCTCAGCGCGTAGAACTCGGGCGAGATGTTGCCTTCGGCTTGGAGCGGCACCGCGGATGCCGGCGAGGGACCGGCCGTCGCGGGGGCTTCGATAGTGGCGACTTGATCGGCGGGGTCCGTCGCCGGGCCCGTGGCGCCCATGCGCGCGAGCAGGACGACGCCGAGCGCGAGCGATGCACCCACGATGTAGAGACGCTTCTTCTCGGGCGGCTGCGAGTTGAACCAGACGCCGAGCTTGCGGGCCTGTCGGACGAGCGGAGACTTGTCGGCTTCGCCGGCGGGAGGCGCTTGGGGCGTCGGGCTCGGCGTCGACGGCATGCCGCCGCCGTAAGGCGAAGAGGCCGAGTTGGCTTGGAAACCTTGGAGAGGATCGTAGGGCACCGGGGGCACGAACTTCGTCTCGTCGTGCGACGACGCCGACGCGAAGGCGGGAGACGCGGTCTCGAGGGAAAGGCCCGGGAGCGGGGGCGGCGAGGCGATGGCCGCGAGATGCTGGGCGTCCGAATCGACCAAAACGAACTGAAGCTCGAAGGGACCGATCTGGATCGTATCGAAGGGCTGGATGGGGGCGTCCGTCACGGCGACGCCGTTGATGCGCGTGCCGTTCGCCGAGCCCATGTCTTGGACGCGGTACTGGGTTCCGATGCGTTGGATGACGAAGTGCTGTCGGGAGAACTTGCTGTGGTCGATCTGGACGTGCGCTTTCGGGCTGCGTCCCACGATCCACTGGGGCCCGCCCGTCAGCCGGAGTTCTCGCCCGATTTCCTCGGCGGGACCTTTCACGATGCGGAGGCGCGGCGCGACCGGGGCCGCGCCCACGAGCGTCTTCTCGTTCTCGTCCGCCGGCGCGGAGCTCGCGACGAGGGCCATGTCGCCCAGGTCGGGAGCGGAAGCTTCGTCGGCCGAGGGGAGCTTCGGTTCTTCCGCCGGCGTTTCGAAGGAAGGGGCTTGGAAGGCGGGCTCGTTCGAATCCGCGGCGACGACGCCCGGATCGTAGGTGGACTCGTTGGATTCTTCGGGCGGGGCCGACGCTTCCGCCTTGGCGGAAGCCGATTCCTTGGCGGATTCTATTGCCCAAGAAATCGAGAAAGACCCGACCGAGACTTCGTCGGATTCGGAGAGCTCGACGTACTCGACCGCCTCGCCGTCTCGGAGCACCCGACCGGTGGCCGAGATGTTCTCGATGTAGACGGCGTCGTGCTTGAAGTGGACGGCGGCGTGTCTCCGCGAAACGGATTCGTCGGTCAGCACGACGTCGCAGCCGGGATCGCGACCGAGAACGATGCGTTCGCGGTCGATCGGCACGCGTCTTTCGTCGCCGTCCTTGAAGATGATGAGAACTTTGTCGCTCATCGCAATTCGTTCTCCTCGCCCAAGCGGTTACGGGATTCCTTGATGAGGCGTATCGCGCGGCCGCAGGCCTCGGCGTCCTTCGTCAGTTTGCAGTCGATCCGGATAAGGCTTTCCTCGTGCGTGGGAGCGGGCTGGTCGGTCGGCCGCGCCATCGCTTCCGAAGCGAGTTTCCGGGAATAGGCGGGAATCTGGTCGGCGAGGATCGTGAGTACCCGAACGGCCTGGATCTTCGCGCGCGTGTACTGGAGGAAGGAGAAACTGCGGTTCGCGTCCTTGAGCAAGGCGTCCAATTGGGCGCGCAGCTGGGTTTCGGTCTGCTCGATGTAGTAGGTAGCCTCGGCGTGACCCGGGTTCTTGGTCCGCGCCTGCTGGAAGAACTGCAACGCGCGCGTGTAGTTGGCGTTGTGCAGGTCGCGCATGCCCGCGCGGAAGTAGCCCTCGGCTTCGATTTCGGTTTGGCTGAGCGGGGCCTTGCGGTCGCCGCGGTAGCCTTCGCTGTCGATGGGGGAAGCGAGGCCTCCCTCGACGAAGTCCGAAACCGAGCTCGGCGTGCGAGCGGTATCGTCGCCGCGCTTCCCGAGGTACACAATCGCGCCGATGGCGAGGGCCAAGAGCGCGTAGACCTTGGGTCGGGCGGAAGAACTCGAGACCCGAACCTTGGAAGCGGCTTCGTACAACGGAACGCCGCCGATGTTCGTGGCGGCGCGGGGGGGCGCGCTCGGCGTCGCGAGCGGCATGCCGTCGCGCACGACGACGTACTCCAAAGCGCCGAAGGCCAAGCGATCACCGTGATTGGCGAGCGAAGGACCCGACGCGGGTTGGCCGTTGAGGAGAAATCCGCTCTGGGCGCCCGCGTTCTCGATCACGAGCGACCCGTCGTCCCGCACGTAGAAGTTCAAGTGGTAACGGGAGATGGTGGGGTCGTTCAGCACGACGCCGTTGTCCGTGGCCCGGCCGACTTTCGTCAGCGGGCCCGACACCCGGAACGAGCCACGACTTTGGGTGGAGCGGAGTTCGTAGTTCGCCAACTATCCCTCCTCCACGATGGTCAAGAAATAGGCGCCGTCGGATTGGACCATCCGCAGCCGGTGCGGGCGTCCCGAGAAATCGAGCGCGGTAGAAACGACGCGGCCGCCTTGGCCCGCGGCCTGCGACGATAGGTCGCGGACCGTCGATTCGAAGGCGACGTCGCGGCTCGCGCCCGAAATGTCGGACCCGACGGCGAGGTTCGCGCGCACGCCGGCGATGCGTTCCATGCCTTCGTTCCAGGCGACGACGACGAGCGAGGAATCGAAGGCGGCCGCGGCGCCGCCCGAAGCCGCGACGGCTTGGCTCGCCCAATCCGAGGATCCGCCGACGACCTCGACCCCGCCGCCCGAGGCGCGACCGAGCACGACGGAGATCTGCTCGCAAAGCTGCGCGATGACCGGCCACTTGACCGGCGCGACGATCTGCAGTTCCCCGCGTTTGAGGGCTTCGTCGATCTTGCCGAGCACGGCTTCGATCGATCCTTCCGTCCAGCGGTAAACCAGCAGAACGAAGAAGATCGTGGCGAGCAGCGCGTAGAGGAAAGAGCTCACGGCCTGGTCGAGGATATTGGCGAGCGTGAAGCGCGCGCCCGCGGAGTCGTACTCCACGAAGGCCACGGCCGAGATCACGTCGATGCCCTTGTCGGGGTCGTGGAACTTGAGCGGCGCCGAGACGTAGGCGACTCCTTCGCGATCCGTCTGGACGTGGACGTCGGGATAGGTGAGCGCGTTGGCGGCGAAGGTGTCGGGCACCGGCCGGCCGAGCATCTCGGTCGGCGCGAGGATCTGGGCTTTCGCGGCGTCGAGGATCAAGGTGCGGATGACCCGCGGAGTTTGCCCCCGACGGGCGTCGAGCTCGGAGACGAGGTCGCGGTAGCGTTGATCGAGGATCGCCTGCTGGTTGACCCGAACGAGTTGACGCGCGTAGAGCTTGGCGACCTCGATCGACTCGGCCCCGACGCGCTCGTTCGCGCGTTCCGAGAACGGCATCGCGGTGAAGACGACGATCAGAAGGCTCCAGAGGACGAAGAACGCCGCGACGAGAAGGCGAACGTCGAAGCGCCCGCTCATGCCGTCGGCGATGGGAAAGACGTTCGAGGCGAGAAAGTCGCGAACCTTGGATCCGCTGCCGCTCGGGGAAGCCGCCGTCGAGCTCGGCGTGGCTTGCACGTCGATGGTCGCCGATCCGAACGCCCCGGCGCCGAACCCGTCGCCGCTCGGCGTGAAGGCGGGCCCCGGGCTAATGGGTTCCGGCGCGACGGCTTCGATTTGGAGCACGAAGGGATGGATGACGAGCGCGTCGCCGATGTTCAGGACGTGCTTCTTGACGAGCAAGCCGTTCACGAAGGTTCCGTTCGAGGAACCGAGGTCTTCGAGTTCGACCTTCGAGGAGTTCAGCGCGGTGAGTTTCGCGTGGGCCTTGGAGACGCCCGCCGCGGAAAGCTTGACCTCGGCGTCGGCCCCGCGCCCGATCGTCACGGAGCGACCCGTTTCGAGATTGAACTGACGCCCTTGGCCTTCGGGACCTTTGATGATCTTCAGCTTCAGCATGATCGCAGCTCCAGTTTTTCGCCGACGCGGATGGCAAGACGGCGGGCGTGGCCGACGGGGGTTTCGTAGACTCCCTTGGCGCGCCAATGGAGGCCCGAGACGCGCCAGGGGGCGAGACTTTCGATCGCGACGACGCGATCTTCGCCGTCCACGAAGACGGCATCGATCGGGAAGCGCATGAAGAACGTATGCACTTGCTTACAGGGGCCGATGAAGATCCCTTCGCCGGCTTCGAGCGACTCGGTCGCGAGCAGACCGACGAGGCGATCCCAGAACCCGGTCGCCAGACGGCAACGCTCGAGGAAAGCGACTCCGCCCGGGGTCATGACCTTGGGAAGGGACTTCTTCATTTTGGCCCCACCATCTGCAGCACGATCGGGCCGAAGATCATGAGCATGACCGCCGGCAGGATGAAGAATACGAGGGGCACGAGGATCTTCTGGCTGGCCTGGGCGCCGAGCTTCTCGGCTTTCGTGAGACGCTCGTTTCGCATGGATTCGGATTGCGCGCGAAGCACCGTCCCGATGCTCGCGCCCATGGAGTCGGCCGACACGAGAATCGCCACGAAGCTCGACATCTCCGCCATGTCGAGACGCTCGGCGAGCGAACGGAGAGCTTGGGCGCGGGTCTTGCCGAGCTGGATGTCCTTCAGGACGACGGAGAGTTCTTCGATGAGCGGCGACGGCGGCGCGCGATCGACGACCTTCGCGATCGAGCCCATGAAGTCCATCCCCGCCTCGATGCTCAGCGTGAGAAGGTCGACGACGTAAGGCATGGAGAGACGGACTTCGTCCTGACGCTTCTTACGACGCGAACTGAGATCGAGGTTCGGCAGGAAGAAAGCGCCGATGGGGCCGCCGAAGACGAGCCAGTTGGGCGGCGGCGACTGCGCGAAGAGCTTGAGCATTCCCAGGAACATCGCGCTCGAGAGCAGCATCCAGAACTTCGAGGCCACGAAGTGCGAGGGTTCCACGAGACGTCCGAGTCCCGACGAGACGAGGTGACGACGCCAAGCCTCGATCGCTTCCGGGCTCCAAAAGTTCGAGGCCGATTGCAAGGGAGCGCCTTGGAGCAACGGCCGGAAGATCTTGATGTAGAAGGGAAGTTGCGGCGCGACTTTGTCGCTGCCCCATTCGGCGGAGAGACGTCCTTCGGCGGCCGAAGTCTCGGCGGCGCGCTGAAAGGTGAAAGCGACGTAGAAAACCACCGCTCCCAAAAGCAAAGCTCCGAAGACGCCTAACACTCGAGTCGACCTCCCTTCCGGTCTTTTCGGCCGGAACTCGTCGAAATTTGAGGGCAAAGCGCGAGCGGTGCGGTTACCCGAAGCCCATTCTGGGCGCGGGTGCGTCAAAACACTCGTTAAAGTTGGATCAAGGCCGCGAAGGCCGAGCTAAATATTCGAAATAAAAGCCGAAGTTGAGATGGCCTAGGCGCGGGTCTTCAAATACTTGGCGAGCGATTCAAGCGCCGTGGGGATGTCGGCCTCGGCAACGGCCCCCATCGAAAGCCGGAACCATCCTTCGTCTTCGCGAACTCCGAAGGCCTGAAAAGGAATCAGTGCGACCCCGGCTTCATGCAGGACCGACTTGCGGATCTCTTCGTTCGTCGCAAGGCCTTTGGGCCGCAAATGCAGCGAAAGGTAAATGCCGCCGTCCGGACGAAGCGCATCGACCGGAAGACCTTCCGCTTTCATTTTGAGCACGCCCTCGTAAAGCGGGATGAGGCGCTTCTGCAGTTTGGCGTTCGCGTCGCGCACAAAGCTCGAGATGTCGGCGCGATCGAGATACCGGGCCGTCGCGATCTGTTCGGGCTTGGGCGCCCAGGCGCCGATGTGTCCCAAGATCGCCGAGAAAGTTCCCATGAGCGATTCGGGCAGGACGCTCCAGCCCACGCGGATGCCCGTCGCGCAGAAATACTTAGAAAGGCCGTCCACGAAAACCGTGTAGGGCTTCATGGCGGGCACGAGCGAAACGGGGTCGTGGTGTCTGACGCCGTTATGCGTAAGCATCCAGTAGATCTGGTCGTACATCATGTAGAGAGGCCGATTCTTGCGCTCCGGGCGCGCGTTCTCGGCCAGCACGGCTTCGCAAATTCGGCGCAGTTCGCTTTCCTCGAAAGTGGAGCCGCATGGATTCAACGGGCTATTGAGGCAAAGTAGTCGCGCGTCGCGCAGATGCGGCGCCAGATCTTCCGCCGTCGGCAGAAAGCCCTTTTCCGCCTTGCAAGTCACGGGGACTCCCCGCGCGCCGACGAGATGGCAATAGTGATTGTTGTTCCAGGAGGGAACGGGATAGACGACCTTGTCGCCCGCGTCGCAGAAGGCCGTGAAGATGGTGTAGATGAGGGGCCGCGCGCCACCCGCGACGAGGACTTCGGAGGACTTCGTCGGGACCCCGAGCCGGGTCGAGTAGAACTTCGCGACCGACTCCCGAAGCTCGGCGATGCCGGAGCTCGGAGGGTAGTTGGTTTGTTGGGCTTCGTAGGCTTGGACGATGGCTTCGCGCAATTCGCTCGGGATGGGGAAATGTTTCGGGTCGAAGTCGCCCACGGTAAAGTTCGTGATCGCCTTACCCTCGGCCTTGAGCTTGTTGATCTCCGCCGCGATGCGGAGGACTTCGCTGCCGATGAGGGACCCTGCCATCTTCGAAACCGTCGTCATGCCGGCGAATCTAGGCCTTCGGTACCGGATTCGAAAGGGTCAGAAAAAAAACCCGGATGCTCCGCGAGGAGCATCCGGGTTGACATGAATCCTGAAGGGCCGGCGCACAGGGGGGGAGGGAGGAGTGACTCCGACCTTTCAGGATTTCGTTCCGAAAGAAATCCCGACTACTTGGTTTCGACGGGAGGGTTGACGGGGAGGATACGGAAATCTCCGTGGCCGCCTTCGTTCGTGTTCGCGTAAGGTTTGATCACTTCCCAGTCTCCTTTTTGGAGCGTGCGCTCCACATCTTCGGTCATCTCGACCTTAGCGGCGTTAAACGTGCCTTCGGGGCAACCGCACGCCGAACAGAACATACGATCCGCAACTCGCGTCACGCGTGCTTCGTGGACTTGAACTCCGTTCTTTTCGAGTTCGGCCACGGCTTGTCCGAGCGTCGAATAGCGCTCTTCCTCGCACTGAAGGTTGTCGGTCAGTCGGCCAACCCATGCCGTCTTCGCGTTAGCCGCGAAAGCAGAACTCAGAAGCACACTGGTGATCATCCCTGTTGCGAAAGTTCTCATGCCCAGCGTTTATGCAGCTTGCGTGCCAGCTTTAAATATTTGAAATTACTTAATGTAATCTTAATTTTGACATCCCAATATGGAACTAGCGGGCGGGCCTTTTGAGACTGGTTTCAAAGTGGAACCGTTTTCAAAATATCTAACACTTTGCGTTATTTAGAGCTCGAAACGAAGCCTGGAAATACGCCGCCGCCTGTCCTTGAACAGAGAGGATGTCCGTCGGGTTGAATCCTCAGCAACAAGCCGCCGTAGAAGCCCTCGACGGTCCCGTCCTTATCTTGGCCGGCGCGGGCGCGGGGAAGACGCGGGTTCTGACCCAGCGGATCGTTAAGCTCATCGAAACGGGAAGAGCCTTCCCGGGCGAGATCCTGGCCGTCACCTTTACGAACAAGGCGGCGCGCGAAATGAAGGAGCGCATCGAGCGGCTGCTCGAGGGCAGCGGCGTCGACACGCGCGAACTTTGGGTTTCCACCTTCCACTCGATGGGCGCGAAGCTTTTGCGCGAGCACGGTTACCGCATCGGGCTGAGCCCAGGCTTCTCGATCTTCGACGACAGCGACCAGAACGCGGTCATCAAGCAGGCGCTGGAGCAGGCCGGCGTGAGCGACAAGGTCGTGGCTCCCAAGTCGGTGGCCTATAAACTCGATCAGCTCAAGAACGACGGGGTCGATCCCCGCACCTACGAGCCGATCGCCAAGAGCTTCTTCGAAAGCCGCGTCGTTCCCGTGCTCAAGGCCTACGAGGCCGAGCTCCGCAAGAACAACGCCGTGGACTTCGGCGACCTGCTCTTGCGCACCTACGAACTCTTCGTCACGCAGGAAGACATCTCCGACGCCTTCCAGGACCGCTACCGCTACGTCCTGGTGGACGAGTACCAAGACACGAACCGCATCCAGTACCGTTTGATCCGCGAGCTTACGCGCAAGTACCGCAACCTCTGCGTCGTCGGCGACGAGGACCAGTCCATCTACAAGTGGCGCGGGGCGGACATCGGCAACATCCTGGACTTCGAGAAGGATTTTCCCGAGGCGCGCGTCGTCAAGCTGGAGCAGAACTACCGTTCGACGGCGAACATCATCCGCGTCGCGAACCACGTTATCGCGAACAACACCCAGCGCAAGGAAAAGACGCTCTTCACCGAGAACGAAGCCGGGGGCCCCGTCGAGGTCCACCACCTCTCGAACGACTTCGAAGAAGCCCGCTTCATCGCCCGCACGATTCGCAAGCTCTTCGACGAGGACTTCGTCTCGAAGGATATCGCCCTGCTTTACCGCACCCACGCGCAGTCCCGGCTTTTCGAAGATGCGCTCCGGGCGGAGCGCATCAACTACCGAATTTTCGGCGGTCTCAAGTTCTACGACCGCGCCGAAATCAAAAACTCGCTCAGTTACCTGCGTCTGCTCATGAACCCGCGCGACGACGTGTCGCTCTACCGGATCATCAACATCCCCACGCGCGGGATCGGCAAGACGACCATCGACGCGCTTCGGGCTTACGCGCACCGGGAGCAGATCTCGGGACTCGAGGCCGCGGGCCTCGTGGCCAAGGGCGTGGCCGAGGACGCCGATCTGGGCGCGGCCGCGCGCAAGAAGCTGGCCGCGTTCCTCGAGCTCTACGCCAAGCTGAGCGACAAGAAGACGGAGTATTCGCCGCTCGAGTTCTACTCCTTCGTGCTCGACGAATCGGGGTACCTGCGTTCGCTCGAGAACGAGAATACCATCGAGTCCCAGGCCCGCCTCGAAAACTTGAAGGAACTAGGGACCGCGATCTCGGACTTCGAGCACCGCGCGCGTTCGCAGGGGATCGAGCCGACGCTCGAGAACTTCCTCGAGGAAGTCGCGCTCCTGACGGACGCCGACCGGGCCGAGGAACAGGATAATTCGGTCACGATGATGACGATCCACTCGGCCAAGGGGCTCGAGTTCCCCGCGGTTTTCGTGGTCGGCATGGAAGAAGACACCTTTCCCTCGCGTCGTCGCGAAGAAAGCGGCGACGAAGACAGCCTCGAGGAAGAACGCCGCCTTTGCTACGTGGCGATGACCCGCGCGCGGCAGCGTCTCTTCATGACGTCGGCCAAAATGCGGCGGGTCTTCGGCGTCACGCACGTTCGCCAAGCTTCGCGCTTTCTCGACGAGCTTCCGGAAGAAGGCGTTTTGGTACAGGACCACGCGCGCGACGTGGCGCCTTCGCCGTGGTCGGCCGGTTACCAGCGCTGGCGCGCGGGCGGCGATGAGTCCTTCGGCGACTCGTTCGGCGATCGCAGCGACGACTTCGGCGGCGCTTTCGAGGGCGGGGGCGAGTCCGCGGCGTCCTCGGACGGTTTTGCGGTCGGGGCGAAGGTTCGCCATCCGGACTACGGGGACGGAACGGTCGTGAAGCGCGAAGGGTGGAGCGATTCGCTCAAGCTCTCGATCCAGTTCCGCACTTCCGGCGTGAAGAAGTTCCTGGCTAAGTACGCCCCGCTTCAGAAACTTTAGCGCGGGCGAAAGCGGCGGCGATCCTGTCCGGCTAAACTTTTCTTTCTGGCCCGTACGCAGGGTTGCCCCTCCACGAAGCGGGTCGTAGAGTCCGTCCCCTTATGCCGACATCAGAAGACGTCATCCGCATCGCCCGTTTGGCCCGCCTTCGTCTCGATCCCGACGAGCTCAATCCGATGCAGGAAAAATTCAATCGGATCTTCGAGGCTTTCGCGTCTTTGAACGAAGTCGATACGCACGGTATCGAGCCCGTCTTTCACGCGACCGAGGCCATGGCCTTGCGCGCCGACGTCCCCGAAGCTCCGCTGGCGCGCGAGGACCTGCTGGCGAACGCCCCCGACTCCTTCGAAGGTTCCTTCCGGATTCCCCGCGTCGTCGGAGGGGAAGAGTGATGTCTCGCATTTCCGATCTCTTGAACGCCGATTTTGAAACCCTGCGCGGCGCCCTCGATCGCCGCGAGATCTCCGCGGTCGAGCTCGCGAAGGAGTCCCTGCGTCGCGCGCGCGCCACGAACGCTTCGCTGAACGCGTTCGTCACCGTCGCCGAGGACTCCGACGCATTGGGGCAGGCCGACGCGGCCGACGTGCGACTCGACGCCGGCGAACGCAACGCCGTGCTCGGGCTGCCCGTCGCGGTGAAGGATCTCATCCTGACCAAAGGCCACCGCACGACGGCGGCTTCTCGGATGCTCGAGAAGTTCACGGCGCCCTACGACGCGACCGTCGCGTCCCGCCTCAAGCGCGACGGCGCGGTGATCGTGGGCAAGGCGAATCTCGACGAGTTCGCGATGGGCTCCTCCAACGAGACCTCGTTCTTCGGTCCCTGCCGGAACCCTTGGGATCTCGATCGAGTGCCCGGAGGCTCGTCGGGCGGCAGCGCCGCCGCGGTCGCAGCGCGCGTTTCGCCCTTCTCGCTGGGCACCGACACGGGCGGTTCCATTCGGCAGCCCGCGGGATTCTGCGGCATCACCGGACTCAAGCCGACCTACGGCCGCGTGAGCCGTTACGGCGTGGTCGCCTTCGCCTCCTCGCTCGATCAAGTCGGCCCGATGTGCGCCGACGCGCTCGGTTGCGCGGCGCTGCTCGAGAGCATCGCGGGTCCGTGCGCGCACGACGCGACTTCCTCGAAACGCGAAGCCCCCAAGTTTCTCGAGGAAACGCGTCGCTTCCGCGACCGCGAAACTTTGTTGGGTCTGCGCATCGGCGTTCCGAAGGAATACTTCGGCGAAGGACTCGAGCCCGACGTGCGCGCCGCGATCGGAAACTCGCTCGCCGCCTTGGAATCGAGCGGCGCGAGCATCGTCGAGATCGAGCTCCCGCAAACGCGCTACGCCCTGCCGGTCTACTATTTGGTCTGCACCGCGGAGGCTTCGGCGAACCTGGCGCGTTACGACGGAATCCACTTCGGGCACCGGAGCGAGAAGTTCTCCGAAGGGACGCTCGAAGAGCTCTACGCGATGAACCGCGGCGAGGGCTTCGGCGACGAGGTGAAGCGTCGGATCCTGCTCGGCACCTACGCGCTGTCGTCGGGATACTACGATGCCTACTACCGCAAGGCTTCGCAGGTACGCGCCTTGATCCGACGGGATTTCGAGCGCGCGTTTGAGCGCTGCGACGTCATCGCGGGGCCGACTTCGCCCACGACGGCCTTCCGCCTGGGCGAGAAGTCGGACGACCCCGTGTCGATGTACCTCTCGGACGTTTACACGCTCTCGCTCAATTTGGCGGGCTTGCCCGGACTTAGCCTGAACGCGGGCTTCGACGCGAAGGGGCTCCCCATCGGCTTGCAGCTCATGTCCCGCTGGTGGGAGGAGTCGACGCTCCTCGGTACGGCCGCCTTCCTGCAGAAGCGCGACCCCTCCACCCTTCGTCTTTCCCCGGTCGCCGCGGCATTCGCGGCGGGGGTCCAACCATGAAGATCTACGAACCCGTCATCGGACTCGAAGTCCACGCCCAGCTGCTTTCGAAGACGAAAGCCTTCTGCCCCGTCGCCACGGAATTCGGTGCCGAGCCCAACACGCGCGTCGGCCCGGTCTCGGCCGGGTTGCCCGGCTCGCTGCCCGTCCTGAACGAGGAAGCCGTGGAGCTCGCGGTGCGCGCCGGATTGGCGCTGAATTGCCGGATCGCGGAGCGGAGCGTTTTTTCGCGGAAGAACTATTTCTATCCCGACTTGCCGAAGGGCTACCAGATCTCGCAATTCGACGAGCCGCTGTGCCTGGGCGGGCATCTCGACATCCCCCTCGCGGAAGGCGGGACGAAGCGCGTCGGCATCACGCGTATCCACATGGAGGAAGACGCCGGCAAGTCCACGCACTTCGCCTCGACGACGCTCGTAAACCTCAATCGGGCGGGCACGCCGTTGGCCGAGATCGTTTCGGAGCCGGATCTGCGCGGACCCTTCGAGGCGAGCGCGTACTTGCGCAAGCTCCACGCGATCCTCGTCTACGCGGACGTCTGCGACGGTAACCTCGAGGAAGGAAACTTTCGCTGCGACGTCAATATCTCGATCCGTCCCCTCGGGCAGAAGGCTTTCGGCACCCGCTGCGAGCTCAAGAACCTCAATTCCTTCCGCTTCGTCGAGAAGGCGATCGAGTACGAGATCGCGCGGCAGATCGCGATCGTCGAGGCTGGCGGCAAGGTCGCGCAGGAGACGCGGGGTTGGGACGCGGCCGCCGGAAAGACCTTCTCCATGCGCTCCAAGGAAGAGGCGCACGACTATCGCTATTTCCCCGACCCCGATTTGCCGCCGCTCGTGCTCGAAGCGGGTTACGTCGAGCGCGTGAAGGGCGAGATGCCCGAACTGCCCGAAGATAAGAAGCGTCGTTTCGTGGAGAGTTACGGCCTGAGCGCCTACGACGCCGAGTCGCTCACCGCGACGAAGTCGTTGTCGGAGTATTTCGAGGCGTGCGTGCGCGAAGGCGCCACGGCGAAGGTCGCCGCCAACTGGATCCTTTCGGAACTCCTGCGCGAGCTGAAAGACGTCGAGGGAGACGTGACCAAGAGTCCCTTGCGTCCCGCCGCGCTCGCCGCGCTCGTCAAACTCATCGACGTCGGCACGATTTCCGGAAAGATCGCCAAGACGGTCTTCGACGAGATGTATCGCACCGGCAAGTCGGCCGCGGAGATCGTCGAGGCCAAGGGCCTCGTACAGATCAGCGATACGGCGCCGATCGAGGCTTGGGTCGACGAAGTGCTCGCGGCTTTCCCGAATGAGGTCGAGTCCTACCGGGGCGGCAAGGAGAAGCTCTACGGTTTCTTCGTGGGCGAGACCATGAAGCGATCCAAGGGCAAAGCGAATCCCGGCCTCGTCAACGAAGTGCTGCGACGTAAGCTCGGATCAACCGCGTAGGGCGGCGAGCGTGGCCCCGCCCAGCGCGAGGGCCACGCCCACGAGTCTGGCCGTCGAGATGGCCTGGCCTTCCAAGAAGGCGTCCCACGCGAGGCTTCCCAGCATCTGGAACCCGAGCATGATGAGAAAGGTCTTCGTCGCGCCGATGTAAGCGATCGAGAGCGGCAAGCCCACGACGATGATGAAGCCCAGGATCCCGGGGACGACGTACCACGCTCGAAAGTCGGATCCGAGGTTTCCCCGCACGTGCAGCAGCTCGGGGAACTTCTGCGGCCAAACGAGGATGAGGCCGTAGAGCGCGGCCGCCACGACGAGCGTCGCGACGCCGTTGATGAGCGTGGCCATCGCGAGTCCGTTCGTCTCGGAGAGGCGGCGGTTCAGGCCCCCCTGGACGACGGTGGCCAAACCCGCGAGCGCTCCGAGAATCAATGCCCAAGACATCCGGCCAGGATAGCCGCGCCACGGCGAAAAGACGAGGCGTCCGGCCGCGGGCTTCCCCGGGGAGACCTGATTTTGACGCTCGGTTGGCCTTAAGATGGTGGGATGTCGAAACAGCGAGTCCGGTTCTTCGCGGTGGGGGCGACGTTGGCGGTCTTCTCGGGCGCTTCGGCCCGACCCTACAACTACGAAGACATTCCCCTCGGCGAGCGCTCCGCGAGCATGGGCCTCACTTCGATGGCCTTCGAGTCCGATGCTTCGTCGATCTACACGAACCCGGCCACCTGCGCGCTCAGCTCCCCGAGCATGTTCTCGGCGAGCGTTTCGGCGTACGCGCGCGTCGACGCCCGGGTCGGCGAGTACGTGAGTCTCTTCAAATCCGCGGCCGACAACATCACCCAGGGTGGCTTCTTGAGCATTCCCTCGAGCGTGGGCGGTTACGTGACCCGCGGGGCGTGGAAGCTCGGCGGCTCGGTCTTGATCCCGGCTTTCTACGACGATCGCGCGACCTTGCGCTTCGGGCCCGACCGCAGCATGTCCTACGATTT
>ERZ761607.1183-NODE-1183-length-34475-cov-297.354997_pt1 | contig 34475 bp, 34 predicted proteins | sample MGYA00511164_ERZ761607 | MGnify/ENA primary metagenome ERZ761607 (study PRJEB28899, sample SAMN02445080) | bioreactor sludge metagenome | biome: EBPR sludge | place: Australia: Brisbane, Thorneside Wastewater Treatment Plant | collected 2011-06-22 ... | reverse complement strand
CCTGGCAGGCAGGTCTGACGTGGGTCGGCGATATCTCGTATTCGCTCTACCTGACGCACGGCTTCGTGATCAACTCCCTGCTGGGAATAGCCTCCATCCGCGAGTGGATCGTCCGTCAGCCGCTGCTCCTGATCCTGGTCTGGGGAGCCGCGTTGCTGCTGGCGTCGGTCCTCCATCGGCTCGTCGAGGTGCCGGCCTTGCGCCTCGGGGGGAACATTGGCAGGCGCCTGGGATGAGGCCCCGCGTTGGGCAGGCAGCGTTCAACGGCCGCCGGCCGCGCTCGTGAAACCTACGGTGCCGGAAGCAGTGCAGCGACCGCCGCGAGGATGTGCCCCTGCTTGGCCAGACCTCTCCGGGCACTGGCTGTTGTCAGCGGTGAAAAACCGCGGAAACGCTGACGGCAAAGCCTGCGCTGGACCAGCGCAGCAATGGTCAGCGAATCAGGATCTGATTTGCCCCAACAACGACACAGCCATCCGGCGCATCCCGCGTGACGACCGCATTGGCGCCGATGGTGACGTTGTCGCCAATGGTCACCGGCCCGAGAATCTTGGCGCCCGCGCCGACATAGCAACCTCGCCCCAGTCTTGGAGCACCCTCCGGCTCGGTCAGGCTCTTGCCACCAATGGTGACCTGCTGCATCACCGTCGTGTTCTCGCCAATGACCGCCTGACTGTGGATCATGACCCCGTAAGGATGCGGAAACATGATGCCGTCGGGGAGATCGCAGAAGACATCGCTGTTGAGGAGAACGCACACCAGCCGGTGCAGTCGCGGACGACTCCTTTTCCCTCGGGCAGCCCAGATCAGCAGCTTTGCCGCAGCCGGATTTTCCAACTTCATCGATCATCTCCTCGGAGCGTGCGTCCGCAGGCGCCCACTCCTCCGAGCTCAGGACCGGCGATGGCGGACAGTTCATCAAACAAAATAGCCTGTTCAAGCGGCGCCGACCGGCTCATCTTCGCCATCCGCCCGAGTTGCGCCTCGACCGGCGCGTATACGTTCGCGACCGTGTCGTCCCATGACGCCGCAACAGCTTTCTCGCGAGCGCCTTGACGCAGACGAAGCAGCAGTTCCGGCGAGCCGGCAAAATCGAGCAGCGAGGCAGCGAGGCTCTCGATGACCGCATTCTGACTGCTGCTTCTCGCCGCGACTGCCCGCCCGCAGCTCGCGTCGACCATCTCGGCAGGACCGCCAAGCTGCAGGCAGAGCACGGGCAGACCGCTGGCGAAGGCCTCGAGAACGACATTGCCACTCGAGTCATGCAGGCTCGGAAACAGCAGGAGATCGTGCTCGCGATATCTGGCCTGCAGCTCTGCCTGGCTCAACTGGCCGCAGAAGCTGACCCGCGAGGCAATGCCGAGCGCGTCCGCCAGTGCCTGCAGGGAACCCCGCAGAGGACCGCTGCCAACGACGGTAAAGCTGATGTCGACACCGGCAGCAGCGGCTTTGGCTACCGCCGCGAGCGCCAGATGAACTCCCTTCAGACCAATCAGACGGCCTGCGTAGAGGCAGCTGAGCCGGCCGGATGCCGGGCTGCGAGAGCTGCTCGCGATGCGCTCCGGACTGATGCCGATCTCGAGCGAAACCGTCGCGCTGCCGCCGGCCCGGACAATCCAGGCGGCAGTCTCCCGGGTCTTGGCGATGACCCAGCGCGACTCCCGGAGGCAGCGGCGCAGCGCGGGATTCGTCAGTGACACGAGGTTGACGGCGAAGCGCAGGAACTCGCTGACACGCGACCAAAGGTTGGGCATTCCGAGAACCAGCGGCCAGGGAGCCGTCTCACCGCCGCCGACAGGGCCAAAGATGCAGGGAACGCCCAGCTGGTGGAGGAGTGTCGGCTGCCTCCAGACACCAAAGGTCAGATGGTGTGCGACGTCGAAGTGGTGCTGAAGATGGGCCGTGCGGGCAATTCCGATGATTCCCCGCTGCCACAACGCGTAGTAGAGATGCACTCCGCGCCCGCCCCGCTTCCACCATGCTGCCCAACGCGGCAGGTCATGGTAGAGAAAGTGGAGTCGCGACGCGCAGGGCTCACCCAGGCCGGCCTGTGCTTCTTCGATCGACGCCCGGTTGTTGCTGCGCGTCAGCACCCATACCTCGTGCCCGCGCCTGACAAGGGCAAGCGCCCAGTTCCAGCCGACTCCCGGCTCGGAACCCTTGGCCGGCTCACATGCATAGGCAGAGAGAAGAATCCTCACTCGCGCGAGTCCGACTGCGTGGATGTGCGCTGCGTCACCAGTATTTCCTCCGGAATGTCCTCGACCGTCATGCCTGCATCTTAGGCCGCCGTCAGGCAAGAGACCGTGAGCTATTCCGCAGGCCGTGGCAGATCGTCACCGGTTGCCCGCCAGCTGCCAGAACGCACGCACCAGGAAGATCGAATTGGTGACCAGATAGCGCCGCCACAGTCGGCGCGGCTCGGAGAGAAGCCGATGCAGCCACTCGAGGCCCGACCGTTGCATCCAGGCCGGCGCGCGCCGCATCGTTCCTGCGTGGTAGTCGAAAGCCGCTCCGACGCCGATCATCACGGCATTGATCATGCCGCGATGTGCGGCCATCCATCGTTCCTGCTTCGGGCAGCCGAGGCTGACCCAAACCGTACCAGCGCCGGCAGAATTGATCAGGTCGATCATCGCCCTATCCTCGGCGGCCGACAGCGCCCGGAATGGGGGTGAAACCGCGCCCGCGATCCGCAGTCCGGGAAAGGCATCGAGCAGGCGCGCCTGCAGCGCCTCCAGGGTCTGGCTGGTGCCGCCGTAGAGAAAGATGGCTTCCTTCCGCTGCGCAGCCTGCTGGCAGTACTTCCACATCAGGTCCGGCCCGTTGATGCGCGCCTGATCCCGGTGACCGGTCTGGCGCAGCATCCAGGCCACGGGTGCTCCATCCGGTGTCGCCATGTCGGCACCGCCGATGACGCGTTCGAACTCCGGGGACTGGGTCGTCATGACCACCGAGTGGACATTGGTGATGCAGACATAGCGGCTCTCCCGGGCGTCCGCCCAGGTCCGGATGCGATGAATAGCTTCGTCCCAGCCGACGGCGTCCACCGTCGCCGCAAGGACTCGCCCCGTCGTGCGCTCAGTTGGCCCTGTCATGCGATGTCCCCCTGATCTCGGTGATGGCCGCGTCGTAGATGGCCATCAGTTCCTGATAGTTGCTGTTGGCAGTGAAGTGCGCCTCATAATGTGCCCGCGCGGCGGCGCCCATGCGGGCCATCTCGGCCGGGTGCGAATGCGCCCAGCGCAGCTTGCTGGCCAGGTCATCCGGATCGCGCGGCTCGAAAAGGAAGCCGGTCACTCCGTCCTCGATCAGTTCGGCCAAAGCGCCGATGCGGCTGGCAATCACCGGCAATCCACAGCCGAATGCTTCGACCAGCGTGCGCGGGAAGTTCTCGTACCAGATGCTGGGCAGCACCAGTGCCCGGGCTGCCACCATCCTGTCCCTCACCGCTGCCGACGGCAAAGAACCAAGCTCGCGGATGTTGGCGGCCGCGGCCAGCAGGCCGGCCTCCGGCCCCGAGCCGGCGACGGCGAAGCGCACAGCAGGAAGTTTCAGCGCGGCATCGACGAGGGTCCGGATTCCCTTCTCTGCCGACAGACGGCCGACGAAGAGGAACTCGCTGCGTTCGCCGGCCGGCGGTGGCGCGAAGTCGACGAAGTTTGGCTTGACCACCACCCGCTCGGCCGGCAAACCGCCTTCGACGAACTTCCTGCGGCAGAACTCGTTCAGGGCGATGTAGCGTGTGACCTTGTTGTGCCATGTGCCGAGCGCCCGGTGTGTCATCACCATTCCTGCCAGGACGGCGCTCTGCGCGACTGATCCGCGATAACAGGCCCTGGTGACGCCGCGCCACGGTGCACGGCCGAGACAGTCCTCGCAAACGCTCTCCTGGCGCAGGAACATGGCCTGCGGACAGAGCAGACGGAAGTTGTGCAGCGTCTGCACCACCGGGATTCCCGCCCGTTCGGCAGCCCAGTAGAGCGAAGGCGAGATCAGCGGAAAGGTATTGTGCACATGAATGACGTCCGGGCGGGCACGCCCGAGGATGCCGCTGATGTCGGCAACCGTCTGCCGTGACCAGACGGTGTCGGTCAGCAGGCGCAAGCGTGACATCCCGCCGATGTCCCGGTTGTCCTTCTGATACAGCTCAACCGCGTGCCGGTGCGAACGCAGAAGCTCGGCCTCCGCCTCAACCACACCATCTTCGCCGCCTCGGTGCTGATAGGCGTTGTGGACAATCAGTATGCGCATCGCGAGACCGTAGTGTTCGAATGAATGGGAGCGTCCATCAACGTGGTCCGGTCGATAGCGGTGCATCGCCGCTGCCGGCCCGGCGCACGGACCAGCGTGTCCGGTCAACGCAGCGGCCTGCCGCGCGGTCCGCCGGCGGCTGCCAGAGCAGACCCAGAGTGCTCAGGCACTCCGCACAGTCGGCCACGACCCGATCGCCGGCATCGACCCCACCGCTGGCCTCGACATACATGCTCAAGGTATCGAGCAGGTACAGCCCAAACATCTGTGCAACCCGGGCAGCGGACTGATCGACAGACGGCAGGACCGCCTGCAGGTGGGAGCGCCCTGCCCGCAGCAGGGCATCGAGTCCCCGTGGCCGCAGCCTCGATCGCCGCACCAGAACGCGCTGAATGCAATGGAAGTGAAAGAAGTCGTGCAGGGGCGTTGCGCTGTCCTGCGCATACTCCCAGTCGAACACGGTGATGGCCCGTGCGTCGCGGTTGATGTTCCAGGGCGCGAAGTCGCCGTGGCCGATGCACGTCGGCATCAGCTGCCCGCGCAGTTCCGCGTCGATCCGTTGCCAGGCCTCCAGCGGGCCGTTGAGGACCGGTGCGGCAGCGCTGGCTGACAGGCGGAGAAAGCGATCGTGCAGTCGCTGACGCAACGGCGCCTCATCCCACAACCACTCGCTGACGCTGGCACGACACAAGTGCTCGAGAAAGCGGCGGTGCAGCGGTCCAAGTTGCGCCCGCGATGGCAACACGGTCGCCGCCGGCATGGTCAGGAACTGCCGCCCGCTTGCCAGTCGGCCGGCGAGCGCGAGTTCGGGAACGTAAGCCTGCACTTCGGCAATCTGCCCGAGGCGAGCCAGCCACGATGCCTCACCCGCCAGCAGTTCATCTGCACCGGGCCGGAACGCAATCTTGCTCACCCAGGCTCGACCCGCCGGTGAAACGCTGAGTACGACGACTTTCTGGAAGGGCCCCGGCGAGCCAAACTGGATCAGCACCGGCGATGCCCCGGTGCCTTCAGGCAACACCCCCTGCAGCACCTCGGCATGCTCGCGAGCCATGGCAACGTCGCCTCGCGGCCAGCCCAGCCCCAAGCGACCTGCGTGCCAGGCACTCTTCGCCAGCCATCGCCGCGCCGGTGAGCGAAGCAGGTAGGCCAGTTCCGGCAGTCGACCGAGATCCCGCAGGCAATAGAGCTGCCGGGCGCTGACGGGCAACAGCGGTTGCCACCTCGACCCGGCCTGCGTGCCTGCCGGCTGCTGTTCGAGCGATAGCGCGAGCCAGTCGCGCCATTCCGGTGTGTCCTTCACTCGGCTGCCAACCCCAGATGGTAAGGTTCGAGGGCGGCGATCACCGATTCATCGACGGCCGCGCCGTAGCCGCCGGCAACGAGTTTTGCGCCGACACGCAATGCCGTGCCCGTCAGCCGATGCAGCGGCTGCACCCCCCGCCACGCCGCCAGTCGCGAACGACTGCGAATCTCCTGGTCCTCGAGGCGTCCCTGCGGGCGCATCGAACGCGTCTTCTGCTGCGGATAGAAGCGCATGCACGAGAGGTACTCCGGAATATGGGCGATCCGGGTATGGCGCGAGAAGCGCTCCCAGAGATCACTGTCCATCGCCAGATTGAAGCGCGGATTGAGCCCGCCCACCTTCTCGTACAGGCGCCGCCGCCAGAACATCGACGGCTGCGGAATGAAGTTGTGATCGAAGAGGAAGGCGTGGCGGAAGAAGGCGCCCTCCTTCTTCGGCCGCAGAAAGCGGCCGTTCGCATCGATCCACAGTGAGTCGCCGTACACCGCATGCACGTCCGGATTGGCAGCAAAGAATGCCCCGACCCTGGCCAGCGCACCGGGCAGCAACAGGTCGTCCGAGCACAACCAGCCCTGCACCTCGCCGCTGGCGTGCGAGAACCCCTTGATCAGCGCATCGGTCTGGCCGTTGTCGGGCTCACTGACCCAACAGGCCAGCGACTCCTGGTGGCGCTCGATCACGGCAACACTTTCATCCGTCGAACCGCCATCGATGACGATGTACTCGAGTGCGGGATACCGCTGATCGAGGACGGAGCGCAGCGTCGCATCGAGGTAGGCACCCTGCTGATAGGAACAGGTGACGATTGAAATGGAGGTGGTCATGGACTTGTGACGGGGAAAATGATCGGCCGGCACGGGATGCCCGGCGCCGTGCAGGGACTCCGGGCAACCGCGTGACTGCCGGCGGCTGCTGGGAAGGGGAGCGGTGCTGCCCTGAACAACTGCTGCCCAGCGCTGTCGGCGACCAGAAAGGCTCTTGCGCCGGTCATGCGGTCATCCTCCTGAGTCGGTGAAAAACGAATACTGCCTGCAGCGTCATCGCCGTCGCCAGGCTCAGCGATGTTCCCAGGGCGGCACCTTGCATCGCATGTTCGCCGATCAGCCAAAGGCCCACCGTGAACGTCATCACGGTCGCGCCCAGATTGCTGAAAAGACCCGATCGTGAATCGTGAAGCGCCAAAGCGTAGGCGCCGAACACGGTTCCCAGGAGCGAACAGGCGGCACCGATCGACAGCGTGCGCAGAATGTCGGCGGCCGAGTCATAGCGACCGCCGTAGAGAAGATGCAGCACCGGCTCGGAAAACCAGTCAACCGCGACGACAAAGACGCCGCCGGCGCATCCCGCGAGCAGGCTTGTGCGCACGAGGTCACGCCGAAAGGCGGCCTTGCCATGCCGCTGCAGGATCGTCGCCGCGTTGCCGGGAACGTAGTTCGCCACGCTTTGAGTGATCAGCCCGAGCAGGTTCAACAGGTTGAGGCACACCCAGAAGGTGGCGACCGCCACCGCGCCGAGCGGTGCGAGCAGAAGCGGGTACAGTTGCCCAGCCCCCCAGATGGCCAGCACGGTCGCCAGCAGCCACTTGGATAGTGGCCACTGCTCCTCGATCACTTCAGTCACCGAGAGCTCCACTCCCGGCTCCGGGTGGAGCTGCTCGATTCGCCGCAACGCGAGGACGAAGGCCAGCAGTGACGAAGCAGCCATCGCCAGAAAAGCGCTGGCCGGACTCAGGTAACCGAGAGCCGCGAGCGGCAGCAGCAGAAGCAATTGTCCGACATAGCTGATCAGGTCATTCCACAAGGCCATTCGGTGGGCGCCGGCGGCGTAGAAAAAACGACGCGCCGTTTCCTGAAGGAACAGACAGGCGAGGAAGACGATCGCCGAGGCGATCAGACAGACATCGGCATAGAGAAACAGGCCGCAGGCGGCGACCAGCAAGGCGGCGACCGGAATCGCGACCCAGTGTGCCTCGAGAAGGGCGCGTGCGCGCGCCAGTTGCAGCCATGGCCTTTCCCGATCCTGCAGCACCGCCATTGGCTGTGTGAACACCGCACGATGCAGGCCGGAGAGAAAGAGACAGACGAGAAAAGCGAGGGTGTAATGGCCGAAGGAATCGCTGTCGAGCGTTCGCGCCAGAAACAGCGCGGTGAGAAAGTTGCAGCCGGAGACCACAACCTGGTCTGCCAGCGCCAGCACGCCGGGTCTCACAACGACGCTGGCCGCGCTCATGACCACTGCGACGGCATCCCTACCCTCACGCCGCCGGATCCGGGCCGGCCGCGTCGGCTGGGCGAGTGATCCAGGCCGTCCCTGCCCTGATGATCACGTCCCACCGGTCGCTGCAAGGCGGAGACGGCTGCAATGCCGTTGGGGGACGATGCCAGCGTCAGCCAGCTGCCGCCAGCGGTGATCAGACAGGCGCGCCACGCTGCGGGCGATGCCGCCCGATGAATGCGTCAGGATGGCCGTGCCGGGAAGAGCAGTATCAGCAGTATTCGTTGTCGTGTTCAACTTGCCACCTGCAGGAGAAGGTCGTCGACGTTCCGTCACGGGTCGACGCTGGCGGACGTTTCGATCGACGATATCCTCCATCCTTTCCCGCAGCGGTCGCGTGCGCTAAATCACACGTCGCCAGCGATTCATCCGGCAAGGAGTTGTGACAGCGTCGTCGGCGACCCGCGGCCGATCGTTGCAGCCCGCCACAGGCAGATCTTCTGACGAGCGAAAGCGTTGCGAGGCTGCGCCGGCCGGCCCCGGTCAACCGCAAGCGCGTGCCGCCGTTTTCACCCAGCAGCGGACGAGGCGACCGCCAACGCTCCCGGAATCATCGCTGCAGCCAGGTGCTCGCGGCTGGACCGGGGCGCGACTCAGCGCCAACCGGCAACGCCGGTACCCGGCGTGCCAGCAAACCCGGCAGGGTCGCTGCAACAGGGCCCAACCGGCCTCGCAAGCCGCCGTACCAGGCCAGCTGGTCGGCAAGCGGCAGGCGGACATCGGCATCGCGGCGTTGTCCCCTGGGCAGAGCGAGCCATTCACCATGGGTATCGAGCCCGGTCTCGATCCACTCGGCCCTGCTCAGCTTCCGGTTCCAGCCGATGCGCAAAGCGGTTGCCTCGCCGTCGCCTGCGAACACGTTGCCGTCTGCCCGGTTGTCTGTCAGCGGCGCCGGCATGGTCAGCCCGATCACGTTCCAGGCGATCACGTTGGCGATCACCCAGTTGTTCCTGACCGAGAAGTCCATCTCGCCGCGCGAATCGCGCTGCCCCTCATCGACGATCGCGATGCCGTCGAGCCCGTTGCTGGCCACGAGGTTGAACGCCACAGTGCTCAGCGAGGTCTGGCGCAGGTAGATTCCGCGCTGCCGATTGCCGACGACAACGTTGTTGTCCACCAGGAAGGCTTCGCAAATCTCCAGGTGCAGGCCGAATCCGGAGTTGAAGGCCAGCAACGAATCGGTGACCCGATTGTTCCGGTTCTTCCAGTCGAACCAGAGGCCATCCCCGTGATTGTTCGTTGCCTTGAAGCGCGTGATCGTCGAGTTGTTCAGCCCGCCATCACCGACAAACTTGGCACCGCCAGCTTCCCACCACTTGTTGAAGCCGCGCGTGTTGTTGTGGCTGACGGTCACATCGACGATCTTCCACCCCGAACCCCTGCCGCCGAGCCCGGTCTGGCCGCATTCGCTGAAGGTGCTGGCGACGATCTCGTGATCCACTCCGTTGAGGCCAAGGCAGGTGCCGTCAGCGCGACGAATCCTGACGTTCTCGATGCGGATGTTCCTGCCATCGAGTTGAACCGCGCCGCCGCGGGTGGAGAGGGTCGTGTTCGAATGCTCGAAGCCGAGGTTCTTCAGAGATAGCCGCTCGACACCGGTCGCGAAGGCGAGCCGTTGCAGGGCGGCCACCTCGACCGTGCGACCGGCAAGGCTGCCAGCCGCCACGCGTATCATCAGGTTACCCAGAGCCCTGTCGTAGTGGAAGCTGTTGACCGGCATGCTCTCGCGGTCGCCATCGACGCGCCCGGGCCAGATTCCCCCATCACCGGTATGTAGAGCTGCCAAGGGGTGGCCAGGGCGCCCCGGATAGCCACCGAATATGCTGCCACCGATCTGCTGCAGCGGTTGGTCATCGACGAACACCTGTTGGGGTTCGTAGCCGATCGGCACGGTGAAGCGGCCCGGGCCCGCTGCCTGCCAGCGGTCGACGATAACTGACCCCTTGACCACGGTTCGCCCGCGCGGGTCGCCCTCGATCAACGTTCGCGGGTTGCCGGCCCATGACCGCGCCGGCAACAGAATGGGCTCCCGATACACACCGGCGGCGATGACCACATGGTCGCCGGGTTGCAGGCGCTTCATTGCCGCGGCAATGGTCATCAAGGGCTGCGCTCTGCTTGCAACACCGAGGTCCGAAGCTTCAGGGTGGCTTGGGTTCACCACCAGCGTCGCTGCCGACACCGGGCTGCCGACGATACCCGGGACGACGATGGCAAGCACCAGTCCAAGCGCCGCGGCACGGACTGCACGCGCGGGCGCAAGGTCTGCAGACGCCATTGCCGGCGAAAGGAACAGGCTCAGCGCCACGCGCTGTACAGTCGGGAGCGGACCTTGCTCAGCCAGCCGACGGCTCGCGATCGCAGACGCGAAGCCACAAGCCGGCTTCTGAACGGCAGCGTGGGCGACTCGAGATTGGCCAGGCAGCCCTGCCGGCTGGAACTTGCCCCGATGGCGTCGATCCTTGAGCGGCTGCCGCGCGAACGAAGGCCGTGCACCGGCGCCAGCAGAACCCACGAGTCCGGGACGTAGAGCCAGCGCTCGAAGCAGTCTTCCTGCGGCAGGGGCACGATCCCGCGCTTCTTCAGGGCCAGACTCCACAACGATTGGTCATGGCGATGGGCGCTGAAGAGCGGATGCTGCCGTTCCGCTGCATGGGCGTCGGTAATCAATTCGCCCTCCGTCGCCCAAGATGCCCATTCGGCGATGTGCTCGCGGACCGCCGCACAGTTGTGCAGACCGAACCAAGTCGCCTGGATCTGCCGCGACTGCATCAGCGACTCGTTCCATCCGCCCAGTACTGCCTCGGCTGCTTCGCGCTTGCACCAGCCAAGTTCGGGAAAATCGATCTCGAAACACAGGATGCCGCGTGCGCTCACTTCGCGATCGAGTGCCGCGAAGCGCTCGGCGCCAATGCTGGACAGTTCGCAACCGGCATCCATGTAGTACAGATGCGCACCTTCGGGAAGCGAAGCCAGCATGGCCTGCACCAGCAGGGGCTTCCAACGCCAGTAACCGAAGCCGCGCGGATTCCTGCGCGCAAAGTCCGCATGCTGGCTCGCAAAGGCGTGCATCGCCGGATGGTCGGCAGCCGGGTGGAGGACGGTGACGGTGTCGAACCACTCGGTCGCCCGCGCCTGGCGAGCGAGGCGCTCAGCGGCCAGCGAAAAGGGATGGCCCGAATGAAAGCTGACCAGATGGCGCTGTACCGGCAGCCAAGTCACCGCGGGGGACCGATCCATGAATGCCGGTGGCGAGTCAATGTAAATCTTCTCTTTTCTCATGCCAGTTTCTCTCCCACGACCTGCGGGCCCTGCCCACACGTTGCCGGCCGGGCGGCAATCGGCAACAGCGGTTTGCCGACCGCAGGTAACCGGGCCATGCGGAGCTCGCGAGCCGCGATGCCCGCGGACAGCCTAGGCGGTACGGCCTTTGCTTTGTTCATCGCTTCCTCCAACGATCGGCGAGCCCGCGGCGAGCGCCGGCTGTTCGATCTCCTTGTCCGACCACACGAGCGCGCACATCAGCGCGGAACACATCCAGTAGACGTAGCTGCTGCTCGCGCTATTGAGGACCGGATTGAACGCCATGACCGTCAGACCGCTGGTCATGATCAGGAAATACATCGCCAACTGTCCTCGGGCAGGGCTTTGCGCTGGCTCGCCCGAAACCCAGTTCCTTGCCAGCACCTTCCAGGCCGCATACAGGATCGACAGCAATCCCAGCACGAAAGGGATGGCGCCGAGCAAACCACCATTCGCCAGGATGTCCAGTGGATCGGAGTGCGTCGGCAATGACTGAGTGCTCGCGTTGACGACGAAGAGGTCGAAATGGTCGACTGCCGATGCGGCAAAGGCGCGACCCCATAGCCACGAGTCGAGAAAGCGGTCGATCGCCATCTGGTAGGTGTGCATGCGATAAACGGTATTGCCATCGGGCAGATGCGATTTCGTCGCCTGATACAGGAACACGACCCCCAGCACGCCGACCATGCCGACCATGGCACCGAGGATCCGCCGCAGGCCGGCACGGACCCGGTCGGGATCGCTGGCGGTCCGAATCATCAGTTCGTCGACGAACACCCAGGCGAAGATCATCAGCAGAACGATGTAACCGGTGATCTTGTTCGGCGCGACCGCCGCCAGAATGCACAGCAGCGCGCCGGCAAGGCGGACGACGAGGTTGCGACCCACTATGAGTGGCAGGGCAACGCCGACCAGAACGACGTGCTCCATTGCGTGATAGAGCATGTTGCCAAAGTCGATGGTGTTCATGACGACGCCGAGCAACGAGACAGCCACCATCGCGATCGTGATGTTGCGCACCAGGCTCGTCGGCGCGCTCGAGGTCGTGATCAGCCACAGATTGACCGGTCCACCGAGAATCAGGGACAGCCCCATCAGCAGGAAGGAACTGTCGATGGCGAGCGCAAATCTGGCGTAGAGGCTGCCGACGATGACGAAGGCGGCGAAAAGGATCAGTCCGCGGTAGATGCGGACGACTGCGCCAAGCGTTGGCCGAAGGTCGGGGCGGAAGAGTAGACGACCGGCGATGCACAGCAGCGTCGCTGCCACGGCCAGGATCGTCGGCAAATGCCGCGTCAGGGAACGCCGCCAGAGTTCAATGGCGAAGGGATCGATCGCCCAGAACAGCTGCAGAGTGATGGCCAACACCACGAGGCCATCGGTGAAGTCCATCGACTGTTCGCGGGAGTTTGGACCAACGGGTTTCGTCGCCATCAAGGACATATGGGGCATCCGTTTTCTCTGCAACAGGTTGTCGGGGGCAACGGTCGTTTGCAGCGGACAACGTGGCTCCCCGGCGCAGCCGCTACGGCCGCTCGCGCGTTCACGGCAAGCACTTCGCTGCGGCCAGGCACGGTCAGGCGCGTCGTTCGGTCATGGACAGCGACCAACGTATCCTGAGTGGACCGCAGCGAGATGGTCAACCCGAGACCGCCTCCTGCCGAAGGATCCTTGTGGATCGGGCTCATGTTCTCACTGGCCAGTGCGAAACCTGACGACGCGGGCCGGCACCCCGGCGACGACTGCGTATGGTGGGACGCTACGAGTGACGATACTGCCGGCAGCAACGATCACCCCGTCATCGATGTGAACCCCCGGCAGAATGATGGCCCTGGTACCGATCCATACATCGTTGCCGATTCGCACCGGCCTGCGTGGTGCTGCCCCCTGCGCAATCATCGGGATGTCGAGGCGGGCGACTTCGTGCGAGTTCGACATCACGACGACATCCGGCCCCATCATCACATCGTCGCCGATCTCGACATCATGGTCGATTCGGCAACCATGCCCGAGTTGCGAGCGATGGCCAAGCTTGACGTGGGTTCCACTCCCAAAGTAGGCCCGGCGCTTGATGATGACGTGGTCCCCACAATAGCTGAATATCCGCTGCACGAGTTTGCGCCGTATCCAGTAACCGAATCGCCAGCCGGGCATCGGCTGCGTCGGCCAATGCCAGGCGAACAGGTAGTACATCAGTCTTGCAACGTTCTTCATGTCACCCTCGCCGCATGTCGTCAATCATCCCGAAGGCCAGGTAGAGCAGGGACGACAGCGCTCCCAGCACGGTACTCCAGACCAGTCCCATGGCGCCGAACTCGCTCGCCATCACGATTACGAGAAGCGTTGAGACGACGGTTCCCAGAAGCGCCGATACCGCAATCCGCTTCGTCTGCAAACGCGCACGCTCATGATAGTTGGCGACTCTGCTGGCATAGAGGACGAGCACGTAAAAGGCCTGTGCCCAGAGGATTTCTGCGTAGGCGCTGTAGGCACTCCCCAGCAAGAGGCGAACGATCGGTTCGGCAAGGAAGGCCAGGGGGAGCAATAGCAGGGCCGGCAGGCCGATCAGTACCGCAGCGACACGTACGGCGTACTTGCGCAACGCAGCGCTGCCTCCTGTTCGATAGACCTCGGCAAAACGGATCGGCATCATGTTGTCGAGAGTGGTGCCGATGGCATTGGTAAAGCCGAGGAGGCCGGCGATCGAGCGATAGGCGCCGATGCCGGCAGCCCCGACCACCGGCACGGCAAGATAGACCATGCCTTGCGAGCCCACCCACTGCGCCTGGAACGGCACGATGAAATCCCTCGCGAGCCGCCAGTTCTCGATCATGAACGACCGGGCAGCAGCAAGCCCGCAGGGCGTTCGCAGCCGCAGCACAGCATGGATGGCGACCGGGACACCTGCTGCGCCCCAGAGCAGAACGCCCAGATCGAGCGTCAACGACCCGGATTTCGCCAGCAGAAAGGCGGCGGTCAGGATCGGCAGGTAGGTCAGCGCGTCGAGGGAGATCAGCGCCGCGCCGTCACGGCTGAGAAAGCAGAGTTTCCGACACCACTCGAGCAAGGGAAGCGCGAAGGATGAGGCCGCGACGCCGATCACGGCCAGTCCGGAGATGCCGGCGGCACCCGTTGCCAGATAGAGCGACAGTCCGGCCGCCGCCAGCAGGGCCAGGGCAGCACTCAGCAGCAACTGCGCGGACAGGCTGCCGGCGATCAGTCGTGCCTTCTCCCCATCGTCTTCGACGTGCGGTGCGCGGGTGACCAGCGGATTGGCGATCAGTGATACGCCGACACTGACGAAATACTGCTGCGCGATGGTGATCAGCGCGTAGACCCCGAAAGCCGTCGGGCCGAGCGCGCGGGCATAGACGATGGCGAGGACAAAATTGCCGCCGCTGACCAGAACCTGATCGGCAAGAACCCAGTGCACATGCCGAATTCGCTGCCGCACTGGCACGTCGCTCGGATGCCGCATCAGAACAGGCGCCGCAGCACGCTCTGCGCACGGTCTCCGAGTCGTTCACGGACGGCGCTGACGGCAGCCCCGAGCGTCTCGTCGAGTGCGGCGCCCGAATCGATGAGCACCGCGTTCGGCAGGCGATGTGCAAGCGCCGCGTACGCCGTACTCAACGAACGCGCCGACTCGATCGATATCTCGCCCTTGCGTGCCACCAGCACTTCTGCCGGCGCGTTCAGCACGAGCCACATGTCGGGTTGCGGGATCAGCGGCGAAGCCCAGCGCGGGAGAGCAAAGCTGGCGGGCAAGCGGTAACGCCGCTGATCGACGAGCAGGTCGTGATAGTAGCGGTCGAAGACGATCAGCGATGAGCGCATCTTCGACGGCATCACCTGGCGCAACCAGCTCGACCAGTAGTCCGCGAGAAACATGCCGATCTTCAGGCAACTGGCGAGGCGACCGCGCGGCTCCTGCGCGTGCGGATCGCTGACCGGCGCTCCGCCGGCGCATCGCCCGAAATGCGGGCGCAGGTGAAAGCGCCTGACGCTACGGAAGGCACACGAGAATTCCTTCTCGATGTGCTCGATCACCGTCGTCTTGCCGCTGCCGTCCGGTCCGAGAATGGCGACGATGAAACCGGTCGGATGGGTCACCCGCCGGAAGAACCGCAGCGACTCCTGCAATCGGCTGCGCATCCGGCCGCGCATCGGCTCCCTCGGAACACTCGCGCGCAGCCATTTCGCGAGCACCTGCCGCAGAGCGTGAAACCAGTCGACATCGGTGTTCACGATGGCAGTCACGAGCGGCTCCACCAGTTCAGGTGGAAACATGCGCTGCAGCGACTCGCGGCAACCGGCAAGATCCTCGTTCAACAGGGCGCGGAGTTGCTCCAGATGACGCGCTTCCACGCACTCCTTTTCGACCCGCTTGAACAGGTAGTACTCGAACTCGACTGCAGCAGCCGGGATCCAGAATCCTCCGGCAGAGCGCCGTCGCGTCGCCAGAACGGAGTCACTGCGCAACCACAAGCGGGCGTCGAGGCGATAGCTGGCAGCCGAGTCCGGGTGCAGGTAGGCGATCCGCTCACCTTCCTGGCGAGCGAGGACGAAATAGCGTGCCGATATCTCATGTTCGAGAATCTGCACAATCTGTGCCCCCCTGACGCACCCCGGGGCGTTGAGGATTGCCGGCAGTCTGGCGAAATCACGCTCGGAAACCATGAAGTCGACGTCGGAAGCGATCCTTTCCGGATAGTCCCGATGTCCGGCGAGGATCACGTAAGGAATGTAGTGGGATTCCAGCGCGTCACAGAAGTCGATGAACATCTGCTTGCGAACGGCATCGAGCGATTCCGGACGGGTCGCGGCTCTTTGCGCTGGGTCAGGATTGGCATTGCTTGCGGCACTCATTCATGTTTCCCGGTATTGATGGCTTCTCGTTCGCCCTGTGTTGCTCGTCGTCGATGCAGAGCCCGCACTCGTCAGCCGAGCCATTGGCGCAGTCCGCGGTAGGCGCCTTCAGGAAGCACTGCCCTGACGACCTGCTTCGCCGTGAAGCCAATCCGACGGGCGTAGAGGGAATCCGATCGGATCAGCCGGAGGAAATCCTTGTCCGAAGTCCCGCGCAGGATGTTGTTGCGGCGGAGCAGGTTCGACGCCTGGAAGGGCGGTCGATTGACGCCCCAGTCCGTGGTCATCAGATAGCGATACCGGGCATCGAGGGCCGCACGCACCACCGCCTGGTGGTAGCCGCCGCCGGGAAAAGCGAGACCATCGACCCGATGACCAAGGATGTCCTCGAGAATCTCCTTGCTGAGGAAGATCTGCCGCCGTGATTCATCGCTGCTCAGGATGTCCAGTTTGACATGCTCGTGCGAGTGCGAACCAACCTTCATCCCGAGGCGCTCGAGTTCCCGAACATCATCCTGATCGAGATAGCCCGGCGTGCCGATATTCGCTGTCGAAACGAAGAACCAGGCGCTGAAGCCCTTCTTCGCCAGGCACTCGGCGTTGATCAGATCACTCTTGTAGCCGTCGTCAAACGTAATGCCGATCCTGTAACCGTCATCGCTGAAGTCGAGCGACGGCGAACGCAGGACGGATAGCCCTGACCGGGCGATGAGGTCGACCTGATGGCTGAACTCGTCGTGCGTCAGCACATAGACGTCCTTGCCGGTGGCTGCCGCCTCGGTACGATGATAGGTTATGAACTGCAGTGGCATGGATCACTTTCTTCAGTGGTATTCCTGAACCGCGCAAGCGGCAATCCGGGGCGGCGCTCGATGCCCAGCGCGCGGCAGGCACGCGTCAATGGCGACCCGTTGCGGCCGACTGCGCTCTGGCCGGCGATTCGAGTTCCGCATGCTTGGCTGATCATTGTCGGTCGGTGGCGCTAGCGTCCGGAGCGTCCTGCCAGACGAATCCGGTCATCAGCGCTGGTCGCCGCGAGCATGTCCTTGATGAACTCGTCGTGCAGCGCGTAGGCAGCCGCATCCTGGTCACTGATCGACGACACGCGCACGAGCATTCCGTCGGGAACCTTGCCGGTGATGCCGTAGCGAATCTGCAGCAGCTTCCGGCTGATTCCCGGCAGCGCCACCTGGTCGCCAACCGTTATCCAGTAGGTGATCGGCTCGTTTCTTGTACCCTGAGTCGCAACCAGTCGGCGAACAGGAAGGGAGCCCGTGTCCGTCGCGAGCTCGTTCTCGAAGCTTTTCGAAAGCTGAAAACCCTGCGCGGCGTAACAGAACTCGGGGCGATGAACCTGCGTCTTGTCGCTGCCCTGATCCCCGCCGTAAGCAATCGAGAGCATGACCCGCTGCCCACGGCCGTTGACGTAGGCGCGCGCCAGTGTCTGATCGTAGATCGCGTCAAGCCTTTCCTGGACGTCCGGGGTCACCGACAGCGGGATGAGGAAGGGGTCGATCCTCCAGCCACCAAACTGCTGCGGGATCACCTCATGGAGCTCGATCCGCGGTCCGTTATCGGCGATTCTCTGCGTCGGCTTGAGCGCGATTGCCAGCCCGGACGAAGCCAGCATCAGCAGCAGAAGGATGAGGTTCCGCACACAGGGCTTCATGGCGTCACCCCAGTCCTGCGCGCAGCAGCACCTTCGATCCGGCGCACGCCCCAGTGGATCAGCGAATCAACGCCGATGATCAGCAACAGCGCCGAGAGGAACAGAACCATGCCGGCGAATCCATGCAGGAAGCCCTGCCCCGCCTCGTCGCCAAAATGGTAAGTGATCAGTGTCAGCACCATGACGCGGATGACGTTGGCGGTAAAGGAGATCGGAACGATCAGTACAGCCAGCGTCACGTTGCGCAACAGCGAATCGCGACGAACGATGTTGAGGTAGAGCAAACCGAGCGCCTCGAGCGTGAACAGCGTATGCAGGCCGGCACAGGCATCAGCCACCAGCAGCTTGTACTGGCCGATCTGCAGGATCACGCCAATGCGCGAGATGGGGTAGCCGGCCCAGAAGAGAACGTGTTCGGCGACGTAGGAAACAGCCATCTTCATCGGCATCGTCAGCGTCTCGACGATCGAACCGGGTAGCGGAATCATGAACAGCATGAAGAACAGCGGGAACCACTGGGCCTTCAGTGCTGCGACACCGCGCGTGAGCAACAGGATGGCAGCCAGCAGCCAGATGACCGAAGCGACCTCGAAGAGCACGATGTCCTGCGAGCGGCCGACGATGTAGAGCAGCAGGCCAGCGCTGAAGCTGCCCCAGCCCCATGCACTCGGTCTGCCGCCTTCACTCGCCTGCCACATGTCCGGCCATTTCCGCCAGGCGAGCCAGCAGGCGATCGACAGCACGATCGGGCCGTGCTTCTGCTCATCGCTTGCCCAGGTCGTACGAAACAGGTCGAGCAGGCTCGGGACGTAGAGCACAAGCAGGCCGGCGATGATCGGCAGCCAGGTCAGCCACTGCCCGGTCAGCGGCCCTGATGTCTGCGAAATCGCGCGAGCGCCGATGATGGCCATGTCGACGCTACTCCCCGTCCGCCTGCTGCCGCAGCCCGTTGCCGCACGCGTGGGTGCTGTCGACAGGGAGCCTCAAAGCCGTCACGCCGGGTACTCGGCAGGTGGGTGCGGCTGCGTCGCGAACGCGCTCGCCGAGCGTCTCGAGCCACCGCTGGTTGAGCCTGCCGCTCCAGCCTGACGCCTCACAGCGCGGACGGTCCGGCACTCGTGCACGACTGTTGTTGATTCCGTTGAACAGCGATCCGTGAGCAGACATGCGAGCTATCCTTGGTTGAGGACCGAACCGACGACCACCGTACCGCCGTCCTGCAACGAACGGACGAGTGCCTGCAGGCGCTGGGCCGAGCTGCGGTGCTTGCGGGCAACGACAACGGCCCCGCGGGTACGGCTGGCGACTGCCTGATGATCCGCGGTGCTCGCGGCGGGCGGGGTGTCCACGATGACCACATCGTAGTGCCCGCAGAGCGTGCCGATCAGCGCAGCGAACTGCGGCCGGCTCAACAGCTCCTGGGGATTGGGCGGCACCGCTCCGGCCGGCAGGACCGAGAGCTCGTCCAGGCGCGGGATGCGGCTGACACACTCGTTGATTTCGGCGCGGCCGGCGAGAATGCTCGACAGGCCGCGCTTGTCGGGAACCCGGAACAGCTGGTGCTGGCACGGCTGGCGGAGATCGGCATCGACGAGCAGAGTGCGCTGGCCGAGCTGTGAGAAGACAACCGCCAGATTGGCGGCGACGAAGCTGCGGCCCTCGCCGGCATCCGGGCTGAGCACCGCCAGAGCCCTGCCGCCGGCATCGACATCGAACCAGCGAAGCAGAAGCTGGCTGCGCAGGGCGCGCAGCTGTTCGACGACCGGACTGAACGGCTTGAAGGCCGCCACAACATCCTGGCTCACACTGTCGTCGTCGGGCCTGAGATAGGTGTAGTCATACTGACGGGACAGTACCTGCTGGATGTCGTCTTCGCCGAGCAGGCCGAGCTGCAGGGCCGCGTCACCGAAGCGGATGCCCTGCTCCTGCTGCAGGCGCAGGATTCGTTCCGCGGCATCGATCGTCAGCCGGCCACTGTCGATCAGGATGGCGCCGATCGACGGTCCGGCACCCGTATGGAGTTGTTCGGTCATTGCGTTCATTGCGCGTCAAGCCTCCGAAACCTTCAATTGCACACTGGGCCTGTTTCGCTGCACCCGGAGGCGACGCCAGAAGCGCCACTTGCCTTCGGGCTGCGGCGTGGCCGCCGGGTCCAGTGCGGCGAGAACGGGGACGGACATCGCCCGCTCGAGATCAGCCGCCGACCGGATTCGCGGTTGTGCCAGCTCGAGGCCAAGGGCCACCGCCACAGCCAGCAACACGCCGACGACGCAGGCGACGAGCACGTTGAGGAAGACCTTTGGGCCGGCGGGAGCGAGCGGCTCGAAGGCCGGCGTGAGAACCGAGACGTTGGTCTGCAGCGATTGCGCTTCGAGCGTACTCTGCGTCATCCGCTGGCCGATCGCGTCGAAACCGCGTTGCGCCGTTTCCACCTCGCGCGCCAGGACGCTGATCTCGTCGCGTTGCTTCTTCAGGTCAAGCACCTTCTTCCGCTGTGCCTCGATTGCCGCCTGCAGCTCGTGTTCCTTCGCCTGGCTGACCCGGCCAGCCGTACCGATGGCGCTGGTGACCTTGGCCGTCTCGCTCTTCAGGCGTGCCTTGAGCTCGTTGACCTCTGCCAGCGTCCGCTGGTACTGCGGATGGTTCTCGCCGAGGTTGCCCGAGAGCTCCTTCAGCCGGGATTCGAGACGCGCGACATCGGCCTTGAGCTGGTTGATCAGCGGGTTGGTCATCACTTCCTGCAGCGTGTCCGAGCTGCCGAACTTCTGCTTGCTGGCGGAATCGGCTCCCTGCGACTCCGCCTGCGTGAGTTGCGAGGAGAGTTCGTTGTACTTCTGCATCTCGTAGTCCAGGCGCTCATCGGTGGCAATGATGCCGCTTTCCTGCTGGAAGTCGGAAAGCGCCTTCTGGGCTGCCTCGAGGCGCTCGCGCTGCGCCTTCACCTGACTGTCGAACCAGACCGCATACTGGCGCGCCGGCTCGACACGCAGCTCGATCGTCGTGTCGATGTACCCGTGCGCAAAGGCGTTCGCCACCGCCGCCGTGAAGGCGGGTTCCTGCCCGGTGAAACCGATGTTGATGACGTTGCTCTCGCGCGACGGCTTGACATCGAGCTTCTTCTGCAGCAACTCGGCCAGCCAGTGGGTGATCTCGCCCCTGCCCTGTGTCGCCTGCAACCACTGCTCGTGAATCGCCGGGCTCTCATCCATCCGCAGCAGCTTGACCACGCGCTGCGCAGTCCGATCGCTGTTGACGATGTCGACCTGCGTCGCCATGTAGCCCGGTGCCATCATCCCCGGCAGCACCATGCCGGCGATCGGGTCCGGCGACTTGACGTCGACAACGACCGCCGTCGAGGCCTTGTACTGCTTCGGCAGAGACAGACTGACGACCAGCGCCGCGAGAACCGTCAGGCCCAGCACCGCCAGCGCCGGCTTGCGCCGAGCCCAGAGAATCAGGAGGAGTTGATGCAGCGTCATGGGTATCTTTCAGTTGCCGTCGTGATCAGAAGAGGCTTTCCTGCACCTGGATGACGTCGTCGGCGCGCACCAGGTCGGATTTCTCGGGCGCGATCTCGGCCACCCTGCCATCCGCTCCGCGGCGGAGGATGCGCATGCTGCGCTCGGTGCCACGAACCGTCAGGCCACCGCCCTGGACCAACGCCTGCAGCACCGTCATCTCGCGTTCGATGCGGTACGGGCCGGGCCGCTGCACCTCGCCGTAGATGTAGAACACGGGCGCCCGATGCACGTAGATCACGTCGCCGCCGGCGATGAGGACATCCTCATCGCCCCGTTCGGAGCTGAACAGCGCGGGCACGTCGATCTCGCGGCGAAACGGCTTGCCCTCGCGAATGCCCGACAGGATGACGACATCGGACCCACCCGGTACCGCCCCGCCGGCGGTCGCCAGCATGTCGGACAGACGCGTGTTGCCGGTTTCGATCGGGTAGCGGCCAGGGCGACTCACCATCCCGAGCACCGACACCTGATTGCCGCGGACCTGGATCAGCAGGATATTGACCTGCGGCTTCTGGACGAAACCGCCTTCGCGCAGCTTGTCGGCGATCGCCTTCTCGGCTTCGGGGATCGTGTTGCCGCCGAGCTTGACGGCGCCGATCAGCGGATAGGTGATGATGCCGCTGTCGGCAACCCGTGTTTCCACCGTCAGATCGGGGTTCTGGAAGATGCTGATCTTGATTGCGTCGCCGGCTCCCAGACGATAGTCCGCCTGTCTGTCCTCTGCCTGGGCTGCGACCAGCAGCTGCAGCGCAAAGAGAATCCCCAGCAGCAGTTTCATGCAATGGCTCATGGTTCGCTCGCTCGTCATTTGAGGCCGGCCACGCCCTTGTTGATGGCGGCTTCGCTGGCCGTCGGCGCGGCTTTCTCGGCAACCGGCGCGGCCGGCTTGCCGTCGGCAAAGTCGCCGGCGTATTCGATCTTCGCCTTGGCCCGCAACTGCTTCATCGCCTCGGTGGCGCGATCCGACTTCTGCTTGTTGGTGAGGTAGCTTTCGATGTATGACGGCGCCTTCGCTTCGTCCATCGGTTCGGACCTCGTTGCCAGCACGGTGACGATCGCCGCCTTGCCCGCGTCCTCGAAAAGCTGCGGTTGCCCGTCCTTCGCCGCCGCCAAGCGCGGCAGTAAGTCGAGAGAGATCTGCTCGGCAGCCTTGACCGTAACGCCGCCGCTGACGACGACACCATCGGCCCGCAGAGCGGCCAGCACCTCGGCCGATGTCTTGCCCCTGGCCAGTTGTTCCTTCACCCTGCCAACGACTTCCGGCGTGCTGGGGAAATTGATCTCCTCCAGGCGATAGACCTTGCGTTTGGCGAAGAGGTCGGGATGGTCGTTGTAGTAGGCCCGGATTTCCGTTGCCGAAGGCTTGGCCCCACCCCCGCCAGCCTGTTCGAGGTAGGCGCGCGCAAGGACCTCGCGGCGGGACGCTTCGAGCATCTGCATGACGTTCGGCGTGCGATCGAGTTTCGCCTCGAGTGCCTGCTGCACCGCCAGTTCCTGGTCGATCAGCCCTTCGAGAACCTGCCGTCTGGCGCTTTCAACCTGGTCCGCCGGAATCGAGGGCGAGTGCTGCAGGACGAAGTTGATCTGGTGCACGGAAACCTCGCCGCCATTGACCTTCGCAGCAACCTGTGTGGCGACCTTCTTCTCTGATGCACCGTCGCCGCAGGCAGCGATGGCGAGCGCCGAGACAAGCAGGGTGAGGATCGTTTTCGGGGCGTTCACATGCGTCCTTTCTGAACTGGTGATGAAATGTTTCGGCTGGCTTCAATACTGCAGGGTGGCGGAAACGAAAGCGGTGCGGTCCTTGTACTCATAGATGTCGTAGTTGGAGTTCCGCTTCTGCAGGGTCAGACCAGCCTTGAACTGGAGCCAGGGTGCTGCCTGATACGCGACATCGAAACCCAGTCGCGCCGTGTTGTCTTGCCGTTGTGCGACGCCTGCCGGCAACGGGATGATCGCCCCGCGATAGTCCTGACGCCCATAGCCCAGCAGGCCATTGACGGTGACCTTGCCGGTCGCCAGCCATTGTGCGGACACCGCCACATCGTCGAGGACATAATAGCTGGTGGTAAGCTGTTGGTAGGCCTCAAGCGCCCGGATATAGGCCAGCGTCAGCGTGCTCTTGCCGCTGATCGCATAGACGTACTGCAGATTGGCGGCCAAGCCGGAATAATCCCGTTGCGAAAAATGCTGATACTCGCGATCGAGATACTCGATGCGCCCGCGCAGCTGACTGATCCCGCTGAGGCGCCACGAGAAATCGAGCTGATAGTTGTCCTGCGTGAAGCCGTTGTCGAACTGGAAGAAGCTGTTGAATGGCCGCTTCGAGTAGGTACCCTCGAGGTGGATGGCGCGCGCGGTCAGCGAGTTGCCGGAGGCGCCCAGATAACGCAGGCCAAGATTGTAGCCGTCGGCTTCATAATCGCCGTCCACACTGGTGGTAACCTGATTCTCCAGGCTCGTCCGCAGCACCCCGGCGACGGCTGCCCAGCTTGAATGGAACCAGTAATTGGTCTCGAAGCGGTTGAGCAGGTAGATCTGCACGTTTCTCCGGCCGAGGGTACGGTCGTTGGCATAGTCGTTGGGCAACTGGCTGCGCTGGAATGCAAGCTCGCCCGTCCACCGTGTGCCGGCGGCCCACAGCCATTTGGCGTCGTAGTTGAGCGCGAGGAAGTCGAGGTAATCGTTGCGCTGGTAGCGGTAATCGATCAGCTTCACGTTGGCAATGACGCGCTGCAGACCGATCGCCTTGTTCAGGTTGAGACCAACCGTCGTCGTCGTGATCGTGTCCGACTGCGGGTCGGCCGATGACGGCAGTCGGAAGAGGTTATCATCCGACAGCACGGAAACACCCGCACTCAGATTGATCACATCGCCCTCATCCGCCCACACCGGCGGCGGCTGAAGCAGGGCGCAACAGGAAATCATGCTCAGAATCTTTCCTAAAGAAGTCTTCATCAATGCATGCCACCTCGTCCGCGATAATCTCCCAGGGCGACGTCCGGATTCACGGTCCCAGAGCTGGCGTCCATTTTTCGCCCGTCCCTGTATACCGCCGGAAATCAGGCTTTGGCGAGCCTTCGCTAAAAGGTGCTGCGTGTCGATCCAATGCGCCATATCTTCCATCGTTCCCCTCGACAAGGCCGTGCGCTAAGTCACACCTCGATATCGATTCATCGACCGGAGTATCCCGGCAAACTCGTGCAGCCGCCCTCCGGCAGCCACCGCCAGGCACCCCATGCGGCGCACAGTCTACAATGCGCGACCTGATTTATTGCGCAAATGACTGATTCGGCCAGTGCTGCAGCCGCGGCGGCGGGCGCCCGGCCTCCCGGAAGGCCATCGGCCCGGGGTGATGGCGAGGGCGCGCACCGCTTCCCGGAACCGCCCGGCGCGGCGTCCGGCGGCGTCCGGCGGCGCCTGGCGGCAGCCATGCGGCAAGGGCGGAAGGGGCTTGCGCGGGCACCCGCTGGCGTGTCACCCGCGGCGATGCTGCTGCGGGCGAAGTTGGCACCGACCGGCGCCAGGAACCTTTGTTCACTGCTGTCGTCAGTGCGGGTACCATGCGGCCTTCGGCGAGAAGAGGCGGCGCCCTCCCCCGATCCGACCCCGGCAAAGCCGGAGATGCTTGCGGCCACTTGGCCAACTGAAAACTCGAGAAGGAAATGGAAATCCGCGCATGATGCTACTGCTCTTCGTCCTCGGCCTGGTGGCACTGGTGGCGGGCGCCCAGGTTCTGGTGCGCGGCGCCTCGAAACTGGCGCTGTCCTTCGGCATCTCGCCGCTCGTCGTCGGCCTCACGGTCGTCGCTTTCGGCACCAGCGCCCCGGAGTTCGCCGTCTCGCTGCGCTCGTCCTTCGCCGGCCAGGTGGACATTGCCCTCGGCAATGTCGTCGGCAGCAACATCTTCAACGTCCTCTTCATCCTCGGCGTGTCGGCGCTGATCGCACCGCTGGTGGTCGCACCGCAACTGATCCGGCAGGAGGTACCGATCATGATCGGCGCCTCGCTGCTGGTCTTCGCGCTGGCGCTCGACGGCGCCATCGGGCGCCTCGACGGCGCGCTGCTCTTCGCCTTGCTGCTGGGCTACACGGTGTTCCTGGTGCTGCAGAGTCGCCGCGAGAGCCGCGAGACGCAGGCGGGCTACGGCGAGCAGACGGTCGCCGCCGACCCGTCCGACTGGGACCGCCACTGGAGCGTACAGCTGCTGCTGATCGCCGGCGGACTGGCGCTGCTGGTCGTTGGCGCCAACTGGCTGGTCGATGCGGCGGTGAGCTTCGCCCGCATCCTCGGCCTGAGCGAGGTGGTCATCGGCCTGACCATCGTCGCCGCCGGCACCTCGCTGCCCGAAGTCGCCACCTCGATCGTCGCCACACTGCGCGGCCAACGGGACATCGCCGTCGGCAACGTCATCGGCAGCAACACCTTCAACCTGCTCGGCGTCCTCGGTCTTTCCGGCCTGCTGGCACCGGCCGGGCTGCCGGTTGGCGCGGCAATGATCACCTTCGACCTGCCGGTGATGATCGCCGTCGCCCTCGCCTGCCTGCCGATCTTCTTCAGCGGCCACCTGATCGCGCGCTGGGAAGGTACGCTCTTCCTCGCTTACTATGCTGCCTACACCGCGTGGCTGCTGCTCGCGGCGCAACAGCATGCGGCGACCGCCACCTACGGCAGCGTGATGCTCGGCTTCGCCCTGCCGCTGACGGCAGTGACGCTGGCGGTCGTCGCTTGGCGTGAATGGCTGGCGCGCCGCGGCGCACCATGAAGATATGAGGGCGGCCACCGCGGGCTCGCGGGCAATGCATGCAACGGCGCTGCCGCTCGCGCTCGTTCCGGCAACCCTCTTTGCCCTGCTGGTCCTGAGCCTGATCAGCGTGCCGCTGCCGTGGAGCGTGTCGTGGCCCTGGATTCCGGTGCTGGGCGTCGATTTCGCGCTCTACGTGGACGGACTGTCGGCGCAGTTCCTGTTGCTCATCACCGGCATCGGTACCCTGGTCGCTGTGTACGGTGCCGGCTATCTTGCCGGCGATGCGCGGCGCTGGCGCGTCTTCGCGCTGCTGCTGCTGTTCATGCTGGCAATGATCGGCGCCGTCTGCAGCGATCATCTGCTCCTGCTCTTCCTCTTCTGGGAACTGACCAGCGTCCTCTCGTTCCTGCTCGTCGGCTTCGATCACGCGCGCGAGAGCAGCCGCAAATCGGCGCAGCAGGCGCTGCTGATCACCGGCACCGGCGGTTTGTTCCTGCTCGCCGGGATCATCCTGCTGGCCGAGATCGGTGGCAGCTATTCGCTGCGACAACTGATCGCCGCGGCACCGGCAATGACCGACGATGCGCGCCTGCCCGCGGCGCTGACGCTGCTCTTCGTCGGTGCGTTCAGCAAGTCGGCGCAGTTCCCCTTCCACTTCTGGCTGCCGAACGCGATGGCGGCGCCGACACCCGTCAGCGCCTACCTGCATTCGGCGACTCTCGTGAAACTCGGCGTCTATCTGCTGGCGCGGCTCGATGCGGCCTTCAGCGATCTGCTGTTCTGGGAGTATTCGCTCGTCGGCATCGGCACCCTCACCGCCGTCATCGCCGCCGTGCAGACCGTTCGCGAGCGCGATCTGAAGCGTATCCTGGCCTGGTCGACGGTGGCCACCCTGGGTACCCTGACGATGCTCGTCGGGCTGCCCGGCCATGGCGCTGCACTCGCCGTCGCGGCGCTGTTCTTTGCCCACGCGCTGTACAAGGCGCCCCTGTTCTTCGTCGCCGGCAATCTCGACCACGGCGCCGGCACGCGCGACATCGACCGGCTGACCGGGATGCGCCGCCACTTGCCATGGACCGCCACTGCAGCGCTGCTCGCCGCGCTGTCGATGGCCGGCCTGCCGCTGTCCTTCGGTTTCGTCGCCAAGGACGCGATGACGCTTGCCAAGGTCGAAGCGGGCGTCTTCGCGCTGGTCAGTCATGCGACGCTGTTCGTCGGCAGCATCTCGGTGGCGGTGGCGGCGGTGGCGGCGATTCACATCTTCTGGGGCCGTGACAACGTCGGTCGCGACGCGCATCCGCACGAGGCACCGGTGACGATGCTGCTGCCACCGCTGCTGCTGGTCGCCCTCGCCGTCCTGTTCGGGTTGCAGCCGACCCTCGTCGACCCCCTGCTCGGCGTCGCGGCACAGGCGATGGCACCGGGCTTCGACCCACTGCAGGTCGACTCGTCCTACGACGCCTGGCCGGTTGCCGAGGCGAGCCTGGCCACCTTCGGCTTCGGCCTTCTCATCTACCTCGGCTGGGATCGCCTGCGCACGCTGCTCGACCGGGCGAGGGAACTCGATGAGATCGGGCCGGAGAGCTGGTACTGGCGCAAGCTGAAGTTCGTGCCCAAGTTGGCGGCCTGGCTGACGCGGCGTCTGCAGCACGGAGTGTTGCCGGGCTACCTGCTGACGCTGGCCGGCGCCGTGACCCTCGCCCTGCTGGCGGCGCTGCTCGTCGGCAGACCGAGCCTCGAGCTGCCGTCGGCCGAAACCCTGCCCTTGCCCGTAGTCGGCAGTGCGCTGCTCATCGCCACCGGCGCGCTGGCCACCCTGCTGGTGCGCGATCACCTGGTCCTGCTGCTGGTCAGCGGGCTCGTCGGTTACGGCAGTGCGCTGCTGTTCCTGTTCACCGGCGCCCCCGACCTGGCCTTCACCCAGTTCGCGGTGGAGACCGTCTTCGTCGTCGTCGCCGCCACGGTCCTGCGCCGGCTGCGCCAGCTGCCACCGCCGCTGCAGGTGGCAGTCAGCGAAGCGCGCTGGCGGCCGCTGGCGCTGGCCGTCTCGATTGCCCTTGGCAGCGTGCTGAGTACCTTGCTGCTGCTGGCGGCAGCCCAGCCGTTCGACCCGCAGCTGTCGGACTTCTTCTCGGCGCAGAGCGTGCCGGCGGCGCACGGCCGCAACGTGGTGAATGTGATCATCGTCGACTTCCGCGCCCTCGACACCCTCGGCGAGATCGCCGTCGTCGCCCTGGCGCTCGTCGCCGCGCTGCCCCTGCTCAAGCTGTCGCGTCGGAGGAGCTCGTGAGCCCGCGAGCGCTGCTTGCCGAAGTCCTGCTGCGCATCCTCTATCCGGTGCTGCTGCTGGCCTCGCTCTGGATCCTGCTGCGCGGTCACAACGAGCCCGGCGGCGGCTTCGTCGGCGGCCTGCTGGCGGTGGCAGCGAGCGCTGCGATGGCACTCACCCTCACCACCGCCGAAGCCCGCCAACGGCTGCCGCTGCCGCCGCCCCGGCTGACCGCGCTCGGGGTGTTGATCGCTCTCCTCAGCGGCCTGCCGGGCGTGTTCGCCGGGCAGCCCTTCCTGACGCACCTGTGGGTCACCGTGCCGCTGGCGGTCACCGAACTGCCGCTGTCGACGGTGATGCTTTTCGATCTCGGCGTCTACCTCGCCGTCTGGGGTGCCGTTGGCGGCTACTGCCTGTCGCTGCTGGCGACGGTCGAGGAGCAGCAATGATCTGGGCCGTTGCTCTCGCCCTCGCGACGGTGATCGCCGCCGGCACCTACCTGGCGCTGTCACGCGACCTGCTGCGCTGCCTGATCGGTCTCGCACTGGTCGGCAACGGCATCAATCTGCTGGTCTTCTGCAGCGGTCGCCTGCTCAGCCAGATGCCGCCGTTCGTTGCCGCCGGCGCGCAGCAGCTCGCGGTCGCGGCGAATCCCGTGCCGCAGGCGCTGGTGCTGACGGCGATCGTCATCAGCTTCATCTTCCTCTGCTTCTCTCTGGTCCTCGCGGTGCGCCTGCTGCAGCTCGCTGGCAACGCCGACACCGCAGAGCTCCGGGCGGCCGAGCCAGCGGCCGTCGACGCCGTCAAACCGGCACTCGAGGAAGCGGCCTGATGCTCGTCCTGACGCCGCTCCTGGTACCACTCGCCACCGCGCTGCTCTGCCTGCTGGTGCCGCCGGGCTGGCAACAGCGCGTCAGCCTGGCGGGCGCGCTGTTGCTGCTGCTCTGCGCCCTCGCGCTCGCCGGCCAGGTCGTCGGCAACGGCCCGCTGACGGTCGTCGCCGGTGGCTGGCCGCTGCCCTTCGGCATCGAGTTCGCCGCCGACCGCCTGAGCGCCGCGCTGGTCCTGATCGCCGCACTGATGCTGAACGTCGTCCTGCTCTGGCAGGTCGGCGGCAGCGCCGACGCGGCACCCGCTGCGGCAACCCTGCAGCCACTGTTGCACGGTCTGGTGGCCGGCGCGGGTGCCGCTTTCGTCACCGCCGACCTGTTCAACCTCTATGTCTGGTTCGAGCTGACCCTGATCTGCGCGCTCGGGCTGCTTGCCCTGGGCGGCGGCCTGCGCCAGCTCGACGCGACACTCAAGTATTTCGTCCTCAACGTCGTCGGAACCCTGCTGCTGCTCGCTGCCGTCGCGCTGCTCTACGCGGCTACCGGCCAGCTCAACTTCCGCGCACTGGGCGCGGCAACGGCGCAACTGCCGGCGTCCATCGCGCTGCCGCTGCTGACCCTGCTGTCGCTTGCCTTCCTGATCAAGGCAGCGGCTTTTCCTTTCTTCGCCTGGCTGCCCGCTTCCTATCACAGCCTGCCAGCTCCGGTGCTGGCACTGTTCTCGGCGCTGCTGGCGAAGATCGGCATCTACGCGCTGATCCGCTGCCTGAGCGATGTCTTCCATCCGGCGCCGGACCTGCTGTTCAGCGTGCTCGGCTGGATTGCCGTCCTGTCGATGATCAGCGGCGCCCTCGGCGCCGCCTACCACTGGGACCTGCGGCGCATCCTGGCTTTTCACAGCATCAGCCAGATCGGCTACATCCTGCTCGCCATCGCGCTCGCATCGCCTGCCGGCGACGCCGCTGCCATCCTGTTCATGTTGCATCACAGTCTGGTCAAGGCAGCGCTGATCCTGACCGCAGCGCTCATCTTCCACGCCTGCGGCCACTACGACCTGCGGCGCATCGGCGGCCTCTACGCCGGCAGACCCTGGCTGAGCCTGGTGTTCCTGCTGCTGGCGCTGTCGCTGGTCGGCATTCCGCCCTCGAGCGGCTTCTGGAGCAAGTTTCTTGTCGTTCGCCAGAGCCTGGTCCAGGGCGAGTATCTGTGGGCGGCGGCGGCTCTCGGCGTGGGCGCGGTGACCCTCTATTCGATGCTCAAAATCTGGCTCGAAGCGTTCTGGAAAGCGCACCCCGACGAGTCGTGGCAGGCCCCGGCGCGCCACCGGCTACTGCCGGCGCACGCCGCGCTCGGCGGACTGGTGGTCCTGATCCTTTCGTTCGGGCTGCTGCCGGAAACGCTGATCGCCTACGTCATGGCAGCCGCCGACAGCCTGCGTGGAGGAAGCTGATGCTCCATCCTGCCGCACTCGTCCGCCTGTCGCTGCGTTTCATTGCCCACTGCGTGCTGTCGGGAATGGCGACCGCGCGCATCATCCTGCGCCACCGGTCGGCGCGCGCCGGGCTGGTACGCCTGCGCACCGCGCCGATGAGCGAAACCGGCGCCGCGGTCCTCGCTGCCTTGGTCAGCCTGACGCCCGGCAGCAGCGTCATCGACATCGATCCCGAGCGCCGCGAGATGCTCGTGCATCTGCTCGACCTCGACAGTGCCGACGCCACCGTCGCTGGCATCCGGCGCGACTTCGAGCCCGATGTCGCGGCGCTCTTTCCGGCCGGTGGGCGGCGATGAGCAGCTTGTCGATCGACCTGTTGGTCGCCGTCGTGCTCCTCGCCGTCGCCCTCGCCGTGCTGCGCTTCGTGCGCGGCCCGAGCGACGCCGATCGTCTGATCGCCCTCGACATCCTGTTCGCGGCGGCAATCGCACTCTGTGCCCTGGCGGCGTTGTACAGCGGCCACGTGCTCTTTCTCGATGTCGCCATCGGCGTCGCCCTGATCGGCTTCGTCGCCACGCTCGCCTGGGCACGTCTGATCGCCCGCGGTCGTGCCGGCAATCCGCCTGCGGACGCCGAGCCATGAACCTCGTCGGCAGCCTGCTGCTCGGCGTCGGCGCGTTGTTGCTGCTGCTCGCCAGTGTCGGCCTGTTCACGCTGCGCGACGCCCTGTCGCGGCAGCACGCGGCAACCAAGGCGGGTTCACTGGCAGTCGCCTGCATCGTCCTCGGCGCCGCCGTGGTGGGCGGCGACATCGCCTGGATCGGCCGCGCGCTCGCCATCGTCGCCATCGTCTGGCTGACCCTGCCGGTTGCCTCGCACGTCCTCGCCCGCGCCGCACTGCGCGAACGCGCGGAGGCGGTAGACAGCGAGCGGTTGCCGCTGTTCGAACGCGACGACGGCGAAGCCTGAGCGCTTCCGCAGCGCCAACGAATTCCCGGCTGGCAGGTGGCAGCCCCCCAGTCGGCAGCGAAGCGCCGCTCCTGCGCACCGCAGCCAGAGCCGGTGGTCCCGTCCCGGCAACCTCCGCCACCTTGGCTATCACCTCGGCGCATGTCCGCAAGTGGCATCTCGATGCCATGGCGCTGCTCGAGCCGGTCGACCAGTTCGGCCAGTGAGCCGGTCAGATCGACCGTCGAGTCAGGGTGAGAGTGGTCCGCGCTTCACGCGGGAGCTCCAGAAACGGACAACCTGAGCTTCAGGCACCGGCGGCCAGCGCGATCAGCAAGCTTTGGGTGAGCGCCGGCGACCGTGCGTTGCCGGCCCAGCGAATGAGCCCAGCCCGCTCGGCCGCATCGGCCTCGAGGTGGCCGTCGAGTAATGCGGCGAGTGCTGATTCGCTGGTCAGCAGGACTGGATCGTCGATCATGGGCGTGGCATGCGCGGCAATCCGCACACTGCTCCCGCTTGCTGCGAAGCGCGTCCAGTGACCCGAATCGACCACGAGCAGCACGAATCCACCTCTGAGACGGGCCTTCTCGAGACGGCCGCGCAACTGGTCCAGCCGTTCCTCGAGTCTCTGGCTGGCGGCCTCGGCGTCGAGTTCGGGCAGCGCGGCCAGCTGCCCTTTGCTGACAGCCTGTTGGGTACCGAGGGCGACGCCGAGGCTGCCCGGATAGCTGGTCGTGAACGGATTGTCGATGGTGCCGTGTAGACCGCAGGCGCCGGCCGGGGCGCTACCGAGCGCGGCCACAAGGGTGACGGCGAGCAATGACTTGCGCATGGGGACTCTCCCTTCCTTCCGCCAGTCAGGGTGTGACGATGTTGAACCAGAAGTTGAAGTTGTCGAGAGAGGCCATGAAGTCCTCGAACACGGCAGCGTTGCCGGTGATCTTCAGCTTGCCGTCGGCGACCGCCTTTTCGAGCGACACTTCCTTCAACTGGATGGCGTCGAGGGTCGCCTTGTCCATGCTCAGCGAGACGTCGGCCTCGGGCGACCGCTTGCGCGTGTGATTGAGCACGGCGTTCTCGACCGACAGCGTGTAGGCCTGTTTGAGGTCGGGGAAGTCGATGTTGATCGTGTACTTCTTGCCAGCCGCCTTCCCGGAGTTCAGGCGCACAGCCAGAAAGTCGAACAGCATTGCCGGCGACATGGCGCGGATGGTGTCCGGCGTCGCCGTCTGCGTGCCGCCGGCGGATGGTACGCCGTTACGCAACTCGTAGGCACCCTGCAGGTAGACCGAGCGCCACGGACCCGACTCGGTTTGGTAGCCGAGTTGCTCGAGGGTGTCGGCGAGCAGTTCCTTGCCTTCGCTGTTCTTCGGGTTGGCGAAGACGGCATGCTTCAAGACTTCCGCCACCCAGCGGTATTCGCCCTTGTCGTAGGAGGCGCGGGCCTTCTTGAGCAGCGCCGCCTCGCCGCCCATGAACTCGACGTACTTCGGGCCGACCATCTCCGGCGGCAGATTGTTCAGGTTTGACGGGTTGCCGTTGTACCAGCCCATGTAGCGCTGGTAGACGGCACGGCTGTTGTGGCGCAGCGTGCCGTAATAGCCGCGGTTCGGCCAGAAATTGTCAAGCTCGGCGGGCAGCTTGATCATCTCCGAGATTTCCTCGCCGGTGTAACCTTGGTTCATCAGGCGCACCGACTGGTCGTGCGTGTACTTGTAGAGATCGCGCTGCTTCTTGAAATAGTCGACAACGTTGGCGTTGCCCCAGCGCGGCCAGTGGTGCGACTGGAACTTGACCTCGACGTCGCCGCCCCAGGTTTCGATGGTCTCGTTCAGGTAGGACGACCACTTCAGCGCGTCGCGCACCTGGGCGCCGCGCAGCGTCAGAATGTTGTGCATCGTGTTGGTCGCGTTCTCGGCCATCCACAGCGCCTTGAACTGCGGGAACCAGGTGTTCATCTCGGCCGGCGCCTCGGTGCCCGGGGTCATCTGGAACACCATCTTGACCCCGTCGATGGTGACTTCCTCGCCGGTTTTCCTGATGTCGCGCGTTGGCAGGATGAGGCCGGCGAGGCCGGTCGAGGTGGTCATGCCCAGGCCGCCGTTCACGCCGCCCTGGGCGTTGCGCGGCAGCAGCGCACCGTACATGTAGACCGCTCGGCGTGCCATCGCATTGCCGGCGATGACGTTCTCGGAGACGGCGTGCTCGGTGAAGTGCTCCGGCGCCAGGATCTGCACCTTGCCGCCGACCACGTCCTGGGCATCGACGATCCCGCGCACACCGCCGTAGTGGTCAACGTGCGAGTGGCTGTAGACAACCGCGACCACCGGACGCTTGCCAAGGTGCTTGTTGATGAGTTCGAGGCCGGCGCGGGCGGTCTCGGGGGAAATCAGCGGGTCGAAAACGATCCAGCCGGTGTCGCCCTGCACGAACGTGATGTTGGAGAGGTCGTAGCCGCGTACCTGGTAGATGCGGTCGGTCACCTTGAACAGGCCGTTCAGCAGGCCAAGCTGCGCATTGCGCCACAGGCTCGGGTTGACCGTGTCGGGCGCCGCCTTGTCGAGGGCGATGTATTTCTTGTACTGCTCGAGGTCCCAGACGACGTTGCCCTTGGCGTCCTTGATCGTGACCACGTCCTCCTTGGCGATCAGGCCGCGCTGTGCATCCTCGAAGTCCTGTTTGTCGGCGAACGGCAATTCCTGCAGCACCTGTTGGTTGGCCTGTTTCGTAAAAGGCGTCGCCGGCTTGGACGGTGTCGCAGCGATGACCGAAGCGGTGACGCCGACGGCAGCGACAGCGGCGACGATGAAGCGGATTTGGGTCATGGTGAGTCCTCGTGTGATCTGTGGCCGTCTCGATGAAATTCGGGGTCCGGGGCTCCAGCCGAAACGCCGGTGCGTTCGGTGGCGAAGTGAATCACTGGATTCGTCATGCGTCCAGTGAAAAAATTTCATGGCGGCTCTAACGGTCATGACTGTCGAGACACCCCTGATGATGCAAGTCATGACCGCTTCCCTCATCCCCGGCCCTTCTCCCGCGCACGGGAGAAGGGA
>ERZ761607.1182-NODE-1182-length-34489-cov-7.385636_pt1 | contig 34489 bp, 28 predicted proteins | sample MGYA00511164_ERZ761607 | MGnify/ENA primary metagenome ERZ761607 (study PRJEB28899, sample SAMN02445080) | bioreactor sludge metagenome | biome: EBPR sludge | place: Australia: Brisbane, Thorneside Wastewater Treatment Plant | collected 2011-06-22 ... | reverse complement strand
GAAATACGATCTGGTGGGGCGTCTCGGCGGCGAGGAGTTCGCCCTGCTGTTGCCCAACACCGGACTCGGCATCGCCCTGGTCGCGGCCGAGCGGCTGCGCGCGGCCGCAGCCCAAGCCCTCATCGACCCCGGCGCCCCAGGACCGCCATTTTGCCTCACCGTCAGCATCGGCATCGCCCAACTGCGCCCGGCGGATGACGCCAGCACCTTCATCCAACGAGCCGATCAGGCGCTGTACGCAGCCAAGGCGGCCGGGCGCAACCGCGTTCGGTGCGAGGAAAGCGAGGACGCGATCAGCCCCGCAGCGCCGCGATGACCGGCCTGGTTTCAGGCCAGACCCCGCGCCATAGATGGAATGCTTCCGCCGCCTGTTCCACCAGCATTCCCAGGCCGTCCAAGGCTTGGACCGCGCCCCGTTCCCCCCCCCAGCGCACGAAAGCGGTCGGTTCGCGACCATACATCAGGTCGTAGCACCAACCATCCGCCGCCAGCACGCCGTCCGGCAACGGCGGCACGGCGTCGTTCAAGCCAGCGGCCGTGGCGTTGATGATCAGGTCGAACGACCGCCCCGCCAGATCGGCGAAGCCGCAACCGGTCACCAGCCCGAGATCGCCGAAGCGCAACGCCAGTTCCGCCGCCTTACTGGCGGTGCGGTTGGCAATGACCAGTTGCGCCGGTCGTTCCGCCAGCAACGGCTGCAATACTCCCCGCGCCGCGCCGCCCGCGCCCAGCAATAGAATGCGCCGGCCCGCCAGCGCGCAACCGTGGTTGATCTTGAGATCGCGCACCAGTCCCGGTCCGTCGGTGTTGTCGCCCCGCGCGCCGGTCGGCTCGAAACTCAACGTGTTGACCGCCCCGGCTCGCTCGGCGCGCGCGCTGAGCACGTCGGCGAACACCCAGGCATCCTGCTTGAACGGGACGGTGACGTTCAAACCCTTGCCGCCCGCGTCCCGAAACGCCCGCGCCGCCGCCGCGAACCCGCCCGGCTCCACCTGAATGGCGCGGTATTCAAGGCGCTGGCCGGTCTGGGCCGCGAACAGGGCATGAATGCGCGGCGACTGGCTATGAGCGATGGGATTGCCCATCACGGCGTATTGGTCGGGTTGCGTCGTCATCACTCCTCGTTTCCTCGGTTCTGGCCCAGCGGCGCTTGCAATCGTCGCGCGAATTCCGCCGGCGGGACGTATTGCAACAGCGCCTCGCCCTTGTCGCCCAGCAGCAGGTCCAGTCCCCGCGCCGGATACAGCCAGTGCGTTCCGTCCTGGACGGCGATGCGCTCGGCCGGCTCACCAAAGCGTTTGCGCGCCAGGTCGGCGTCGAACTTGACCACCGGCATGTACGTGATCGCGGTGATGACCGCTTCCAGCCCCAACGTGGTATCGGCTTCGGCGACCGAATAGCGCCGGCCGCCGCCGACGGTGGGCTTGCCGGCGCCAGCGTGGCTACGCAACGCATCCAGCGTCGGTTCGGGCAAACGCGCCGTCAACACCAGCCGGACGTTCAACCCGCCAACCACCGCGTCCCGGAAATACGCTTCCAGGCTCAACTCGCCGTCCTTGCCCTGGAACACGCCCAGTTCGTAACGCAAGCCCAGTTTATTGACCGCGTCCCGCACCGTGCTCTGGCCCAGGATCAGGCCGAACACGGTCAGTGTCGCGCCATCCGGGCCGACGTCGATCTGCCAGGGCAGATCCTGGCCGGGGATGGAAGATTGGCCGCCGGGCGGACGCATGACCGCCAGAAACAACACGCTCAACGCCGCGCACAGCGCCCCGAACAGCGGAATTTTCCAGTTCCTGCTCATCCCTGCTGTAGCCAATCCGCCGCCCGTCCCGCGAAATAGGTCAAAACCGCGTCCGCTCCGGCTCGCTTGATGCCCAGCAGCGACTCCAAAACCACCGCTTTCTCGTCCAGCCAGCCGTTGCGGGCGGCGGCCAGCAGCATGGCGTATTCGCCGCTGACCTGGTAGACGAAAGTGGGGGCGGCGAACTGGTCCTTGACCCGGCGCACGATGTCCAGATAGGGCATTCCGGGCTTGATCATCACGATGTCCGCCCCCTCCTCCAAATCCATCGCCACCTCGCGCAACGCCTCGTCGCTGTTGGCCGGGTCCATCTGATAACTGTATTTGTCGCCCTTGCCCAGCGCGCCCGCCGAACCGACCGCGTCGCGGAACGGTCCGTAGAAGCTGGAGGCGTATTTGGCGGAATAGGCCAGGATACGGGTATGAATGAAATCGTTGGATTCGAGCGCCTCGCGGATCGCGCCAATGCGCCCGTCCATCATGTCCGAGGGCGCGACGATGTCGGCGCCCGCCTCGGCGTGCGACAGCGCCTGCCGCACCAACACGCTCACGGTCTCATCGTTCCGCACGTAGCCGGACTCGTCCACCAACCCGTCCTGACCGTGGCTGGTGAACGGGTCCAGCGCCACGTCGGTGATCACGCCCAGTTCCGGCACGGCCGCCTTCAGCGCCCGCACCGCTCGCTGCGCCAGCCCGTCCGGGTTGTACGCCTCGGCGGCATCCAGCGACTTTGCCTCCGGCGGCGTGACCGGAAACAGCGCCACCGCCGGCACGCCCAGCATCGCCAGCGTCTCGGCCTCGCGCACCAATTGGTCGATGCTCAGCCGCTCCACCCCTGGCATCAAGGCCACCGGTTCGCGGCGCCGTTCGCCCTCGATCACGAACAGCGGTTGAATCAGATCGGCGGTGGTGAGCACGGTCTCTCGCGCCAGCCGGCGGGAAAAGTCGTCGCGGCGCAGCCGACGGGGACGGGCGCCGGGAAACTGGCCGACAATGATCTGGGGCAATCGGGACACGGTGATATCCTCCACGGTGGGTGACGGTCAAAGGTCGTCACCTATCACTCATTACGGGGTGGAGGAAATTATAACCCAAGCCGCAATTGCCCTGGCCTCAACTCATTCCAACCGTCCGCCGGGAAGTTTCACTCATGACCAACCTGCTCCACCACGAATCCGCCATCCGCCTGGGCTGTTTCCTCGCCGTGCTGGTCTTGATGATGCTGTGGGAATGGCGCCAGCCGCGCCGGTCCCCGAGCCTGCCGCGCATCCGACGCTGGCCGGCCAATCTCGGCATCATCGTGGTGGACAGTCTGGTGATGCGGCTGGTGTTCCCGGTGCTGGCAGTCGGCGCGGCGGGACTGGCGGAAGCGAAGGGCTGGGGCCTGTTCCATGCGCTCGATGCGCCGTTCGGGCTGGCCTGCGTCGCTTCCCTGCTGTTGCTGGACTTGACGATCTACGCCCAACACGTGCTGTTTCACAAACAGCCGCTGTTGTGGCGGCTGCACCGAATGCACCATACCGACCTGGATTTCGATGTCACCACCGCCCTGCGCTTCCATCCGTTGGAAATCGTGCTATCCATGCTGATCAAGCTGGCGGTGGTCGTGTCGCTGGGGACGCCGCCGGTCGCTGTCATGCTGTTCGAGGTGATCCTGAACGCCACCGCGATGTTCAACCACGGCAACGTGCGACTGCCGGAACGCTGGGATCGGGCGCTGCGCTGGCTGGTAGTGACGCCCGACATGCACCGGGTTCACCATTCGGTGCGGCCGGAGGAAACCGACAGCAATTTTGGCTTCAACCTGCCGTGGTGGGACCGACTGTTCGGGACGTATCAAGACCAGCCCCGTGACGGTCATGCCGGAATGACCATCGGGCTGGAGTATTTTCGCAACCAGCGGGCGACCACGCTAACGGGTCTGTTGCTGCAACCGTTTCTGAACGAACGGCGATCAGGGGCCTGAAGGCGTCGGGTTCACCTCGCCTACCCCCGCCCTTCCAACTCCTCCCAGCGTCCGTAGGCGGCTTCCAGTTCCGCTTCCAAGGCCCGCAACTCCTCCAGCCGCTGGGTGACGACTGCCGATTCTTGCTTGTAGAACACAGGGTCGGCGGTCGCGGCGTGCAAATCCCGCTGACGTTGCTCCAGTTCCTCGATGCGCGCCGGCAGCCGCTCCAGTTCCCGCCGCTCGTTGTAGCTCAGCTTGCCCGGCGCGGTCGGTCGCGGCGATTTCGCCGGCGTGGGCGCGGATTTGGGCTTGACGGCGGGCGTCGATTCCAGCACGGGCCGCTGCCGCAGCCAGTCGCTGTAACCGCCGACGTATTCGCGGATGCGCCCGCCGCCCTCGAACACCAGGCAACTGGTCACCACGTTGTCCAGAAACGCCCGGTCGTGGCTGACCAGCAGCAAGGTCCCGCTGTAGTCCAGCAACAGTTCTTCCAGCAGTTCCAGCGTTTCCAGATCGAGATCGTTGGTCGGTTCGTCCATGACCAGCAGGTTGGCCGGCTTGGTGAACAGCCGCGCCAGCAACAGCCGGTTGCGCTCGCCGCCGGACAGCGATTTGACCGGCGAACGCGCTCGCTGGGCGGTGAACAGGAAATCGCCCAGATAACCGATGACGTGGCGGCGCTGGCTGTTGATTTCGAGGGTTTCCCGCCCACCCGCAACGCTGTCCAGCACGGTTTGTTCGGGGTCCAGTTGTTCGCGCAGTTGATCGAAATAGGCGATTTCCAGCTTGGTGCCGTGCCGGACTTGGCCGGCGCACGGCGATAGGCGGCCCAGCAGGAGATTCAGCAGCGTGGTCTTGCCGGAGCCGTTGGGACCGATCAGGCCGATGCGGTCGCCGCGCAGAATGCGGATCGAGAAATCGCGGATCAGCGGTTCGCCCTGCCAGGCGTAGCGGACGTTTTGCGCCTCGATCACCAGCTTGCCGGACGTTTCCGCCTGTTCCAGCGCGAAGCTGGCCTTGCCGAGTTGCTCGCGGCGCTGGCGGCGCTCCTCGCGCAAGGCCAGCAACGCCCGTACCCGGCCCTCGTTGCGGGTGCGCCGGGCTTTGATGCCCTGGCGAATCCAAGCCTCTTCCTGAGCGAGATTCTTGTCGAACTTGGCGTTGTGGCGAGCTTCCACTTCCAGCAGGGCGGCCTTCTTTTCCAGGAACGCGGCGTAGTCGCCCGGCCAGGAGGTCAACACACCGCGATCCAGTTCTAGCAAGCGGGTCGCCAGCCGTTGCAACAAAGCGCGGTCGTGGGTGACGAACAGCAGGCCGCCACGAAATTCCAGCAACTCGTCTTCCAACCACTGGATGGTTTCCAGGTCGAGATGGTTGGTCGGCTCGTCCAGCAACAACACGTCGGGATCGCGAACCAGCGCCCGGCCCAGCAACACCCGCCGCCGCCAACCGCCCGACAGTTCGGCAAGTGGCGCATCGGCCGGCAGTTGCAGCCGACTGATGACGGTTTCGACCCGCTGTTGCCAGCGCCAGCCGTCGCGGGCTTCCAGTTCGTGCTGCAACTGTTCCATCCGCCGCATCTGTTCCGGTGCATGGTCTTGAGCCAGGCACAGCGCGGCGTCGTGGTAGTCGGCCAGCAACGTCCCCAGCCCTTCCAGTCCGCCAGCGACGATTTCGAACACGGTGGCCGTGGTGTCGGCGGGCAACTCCTGCGCCAGCGTGGCGACGCGCAAACCGGGCTGACGCCAGATGTCGCCACCGTCGGGCTGAATTTCGCCGGCCAGCAAGCGCAGCAGCGTGGTTTTGCCCGTGCCGTTGCGGCCGATCAGGCAAACCCGCTCGCCAGCATCGAGTTGAAAGCTGGTGTCGTCCAGCAGCTTTTCGGCGCCAAAGGCGATGGAGAGGTGGTCAATGCTCAATAAGGGCATGAGGATTCGCGTCCTTCTTGGCGAGGAAGGTGCATAATTATGGCTAAAATTAAGCGTAAGCATTCACCTCCCCCTTTGGAAAAGGGGGGCCGGGGGGGATTTCGCACGGGCAACGGGGCCAAAAATCCCCCCTCACCCCCCTTTTTCAAGGGGGGGACTGAACGGTTACAAATAAGCCAGGTATCTTGAACGGAGATTAACCGGGATGGCGCAAGACCAAGACATCGCCAGAGTATACCGACAATGCGACCCGGCAAGGCCGCTGGAACCCGGCGATCCGCGCTACGTGCCTTGCGAGAATACACGCGGCGAAGGCGACTTGATCGCGCAACTGACGAACGCCATACGCTGGTCGGAAACGCCGCTGCACCTGTTGTTCTCCGGCCATCGAGGGGGCGGCAAATCGACCGAACTGCTCCGCTTGCAGAAAAACCTGGCGGAACCGCCGGAGGGCGAAGACCAATTTTTCGTGGTGTACTTTGAGGCCGACCAGGAAGATATCGACGTCAACGATGTCGATTTCCCGGATTTGCTGCTCGCCATTATCCGCCAAGTCGGAAAGGCGCTGCGGGAGCGGGTCAATGTCGAGTTGCGCCCGACGTGGCTAAGTCGCTTCGTGGGCGACCTCAAGCGATTCCTGGGCAGCGAGGTGGAATTCGAGAAGCTGGAACTGGATGCCCAGATTGCCAAGTTCACGGCGACCATCAAAAGCAGCCCTGACGCTCGTCTCAAAATCCGCGAGGCATTGGAACCGAACGTTTCCAATCTCATTCAAGCCGCCAACGATTTGCTCGATGAAGCGGTCATCCGGCTCAAGGACAAGGGATACCGGAACCTGGTACTGATCGTGGATAACCTGGATCGCATCGTGTTGCGCGACTTGGAGGGCGGTATCACGACTCACGAGCGGTTGTTCCTCAATCGCGGAACTCAGTTGCACGCTCTGCGCTGCCATGTGGTCTATACCCTGCCGATTTCGATGGTGTATTCGCCAAAAGCAACGGCGCTGTTGAACATCTTCGGCAGAGATCCGGCGGTCCTGCCCATGGTGAAAGTCGCCAATCAGGATGACGGCGACAATCCTGACGGAATGGAGGCATTGCGGAAAATCGTCCTGAAACGCCTCAACGCGGCAAGCATCACCCAATGGACAGACGCCTTCGATTCGCTCGACACCTGGAATTATCTGTGCCGCATGAGCGGCGGCCATCTTCGCAATTTGCTCATCCTCATTCGTTCCGCCTGCACGGCGGCGGGGACTTTGCCGCTGAACCATCGCGTCATCGAACAAGCGGTCAGGGGAATCAGCAATGATTTCGAGCGCGCCCTGAACCACCCCGACTTCTTCAAGACCTTGCGGACTATCGACCGGACGAAAGAATTACCGGGCAGCAAGGACGATCAAATGCTGCTCTACAACCTCAGCGTGCTGGAATACTTGAATGGCGAGGTGTGGTACGTCGTCAATCCGGCGGTTAAGGCGCTGGAGAAATTCAAGTCTCCAAGACGCACCACCAGATCCCAATCTCGTTAAGCCATGCCCAGCAAACGCCAGCGGCGTATAAAAAAAATAGATAACGACTCGATTCTTGATCAAATCGAGCGCGTCATTCGCTGGGGTGACGAATTCCGGCTTGCTTTTGTTAAATGCAACCACCCAGCCCAGCGCGAGACGCTGCGGCGCTCGCTGCTGGATCGATTGCATGATCAGCGCGTTCTCGAAATCACACTGGAGAAACCGATTGTCAGCCTGTTGGACGAAGTCAGGCCGCTTTGGAATCCCGACCAACCGCTGGTTGCGGTATGCGTTTATGGGCTGGAATATTCCCTGCGCGAGCAAGGCGAAAACTCGCCGGTACTGGGGCGGCTCAATCACGAGCGGGATTTGCTTCGCCAATCCGTTCCGGCCGCATTGCTGATTTGGCTACCCGATTTCGCGCTGGATTATGTTGCGCGCGGCGCACCGGATTTTTGGGCGTGGCGCTCCGGCGTTTATGAATTTCAGACGGACAGCACTCTTTGGATATTGGAAAGCATCGAGGCACTCGGCAATCATAACTATGTGTCTCTACTTTCTGTGGAGGATAAGCAAAAAGCAATCACTCGAATTGAAGAATTGCTGAGAACTTCACAAGCTCTGGCCCATCAAGACAAGCAGGTAAAACAAACTAACCACCGCCTTTTAAATCAACTGGGTCTCCTTTATGAGAGCCTTGGCCAGTACGACAAGGCGTTGGATCACTATCAAGAATCGCTCAAGCTGGCTAAGTCGCTCGGCGACCGATCCGGGGAAAGCAAGACCCTCAACAACCTCTCGCAGATTGACAGTAAGCGGGGGCATTACGACGTGGCGCTGCGGTATCTGGAGGAGGCACTGGCCATCAGTCGGGCCATCGGCGACCGGGCTGGGGAAGCCGAAACCTTCTCCAACCTCCAGCAGATATATGGGTCATATCTATGGGCGGGAAGATTGCGCCGTGACTGAACTTCATCTCGTTTCCGACTGGGCTCGTTCGTCTGGCTCATTCGCGCTTCATCGCGGTCCCACCGGGCGAACTGACGAGTGGGCTGCGCCACTCCACGCGCTTCAGTTCGGGCACCCCCTGCCCTATGACATTCGTCATTGCACCGGCGGGATCATCGCGCATCCGTGCGCTCTTTCTAATTATCAACCCTCTAAGTATCAATAGGCGTTTGTCTGCTGGATCGAGGCCTATCAAGTCGCTAAGGAAATCGGCTTGGCTGAAGATTTGACGAATTTTGAAAGGTTGGCGAAAGAAATGGGCGGCGACGGGCTGGAATTTTGGGAGCAATTGGCGCGGTCAACAACCGATGCCCAGCCACAACCAACACGGCGGCGAGCGGGTTGAAATCAGGTCGCGAAGCACCGCCAATTTATACCGTTTCTCAATGGATTTTGTGGTTCAGAATCGTAGCGGGTTAGGGCGTCAGCCCGTAACCCGCCGATTCGATCGCGGTTTCGGCGGGTTACGCTTCGCTAACCCGCCCTACATGAGAAATATAAGACCTATCAGGAATTGGTATTACAGTTCGACAACCGGCAGCGCTCGTACGCCTGGCGCGGATTTTGTTGAAGTATGCCGCGCAACTTTGCATTTCAAATGCAAAGTTGCGCGATTCAACAACCCCTCACAGCCCCGCTCGCCGGGCGATGCCCTTGGGCTTGCGCTTCTTGAGCCGCTGGGCCTCCTTCTGTCGCTGTTCCGCCAGGTCAATCAAGACTTGCTGCGAACCGCGCGGATCGTCGCCCTCGCCCGGCATCCGCTGGACATAGCTCCCGTCCGGCTGCATGTCCCAGGCGCCGCGACGGTCCTTGAGCTGCACATCGAGAATCTGCCGTAATTTCTGTCGCAATTCCGGCGTGTCCACCGGCGTCACCACCTCGACCCGACTTTCCAGATTGCGCTTCATGCAGTCCGCCGAGCCGATGAAATACTCCTCGGCGCCGCCGTTGAGGAAATAGAAAATCCGGGTGTGCTCCAAAAACCGGCCGACGATGCTGATCACCCGCACCGTCTCCGACAGGCCCGGAATGCCCGGCCGCAGCCGGCAGGTATCGCGCACCAGCAAATCCACCTTGACGCCCGCCTGCGAGGCCCGGTACAGCGCGGCCGTCACGTCCCTGTCCTCCAGCGCGTTCATCTTGAACTGGATCAGCGCTGGCTTGCCTGCCTTGGCATGGCCGATTTCCCGCTCGATCCGGGCCAGCAGCCCCGGTTTGAGCACCTTGGGCGCCGGCAAGAGCTTACGGTAATTGCGCTTGGGCACGTAGCCGGTGGTCAGATAGTTGAACAACTCGGTCAAATCCTCGCCGAGAACCGGATCGCAAGTCAGCAGACCCAGATCGCAATACAGCCGGGCGGTGCCCGCATGGTAATTGCCGGTGCCGATGTGGGCATAACGACGCAGGCCGTTGAAATCGCGCCGCACCACCAGAATCACCTTGCTGTGGGTCTTCAGCCCCACCACCCCATAGGTGACGTGAATCCCCGCCTCCTCCAGCCGGGTCGCCCAGCGGATGTTGGCCGCCTCGTCAAACCGCGCCTTCAGCTCCACCACCACCGTGACCTGCTTGCCATTCTGCGCGGCGTCGATCAGATACTCGATGATCTTGGAATCCGCCGAGGTGCGGTACAGCGTCATCTTGATCGCCAGCACCTTGGGATCGTCGCTCGCTTCCAGCACGAACCGCTCCACCGAGGTCGCGAACGACTCGTAGGGATGTTGCAGCAGAATCGGCCCGCTCTCGCGGATGATGTGAAAGATGCTGCGCCGGTCCCCCAGTTTGGGATGATCGAGCGGATGATGCGGCGGATCGTGCAATTCGGGCCGGTTGATGGCGACGATCTGGAACAGATCGCGCAGCGCCAGCATCCCGTCGATCTCGAACACCTCGGTGGCCTCGTCCAGTCCCAGTTCGGCGGCCAGCATCCCGCGATGGATCGCGTCCATGTGCTTTTCCACCTCCAGTCGCACGATGGGCGCGAACCGGCGCTCGCGCAACTCGGTCTCGATCAGGTGCAACAGATCGTCGGCCTGATCCTCGTCGCGGTCGGCGATGGCGTTGCGGGTCACCCGAAACAGTTCACTCCCCTCCACGACCATCCCCGGAAACAGCAAGTCAAGATTGTTGGCGATCACATCCTCCAGCGGCACGTACAATTCCTCGTCGCCAACCTTGAGGAAACGCGGAATCCCCGAACCGACCGGAACCTTGATCCGCGCCAGGCCAGTCGCTTCATCGTTGGGATAGCGCACCGTCACCAGCAGGTTGAGCGACAGGTTGGACAGGAACGGGAAGGGGTGCGCCGGGTCCATGGTCTGCGGCGTCACCAGCGGAAAGATGTTGCGCCAGTAATAATCCCGCATCTGCTTGCGCTGGACCTCGTTCAATCGCTGGTAACTGCGCAACACGATGCCCCGCGCCTTCAGCAGCTCGTGCAACTGCGAGGCCAGCACCCGTTGTTGCTCCACCAGGTCGCGCACCACCGCCAGACATTCGCTCAACTGCTGCTCGGGGCTGCGGCCGTCCACCGTCAGTTCCCGCACCCGCGCCCCGATCTGCTGCTTGAGGCCGCCGATGCGCTTCATGAAAAACTCGTCCAGATTGGAACTGACGATAGCCAGGAATTTCACCCGCTCCAGCAACGGGGTGCGCTCGTCCTGGGCTTCGTGCAGCACCCGCCGGTTGAAGGCTAGCCAAGTCAGCTCGCGGTTCAGATACCATTCCGGCGCGTCAAGATCGATCACCGGCGTTTCGACCGGCGCGATCGGTTCGGCGGTCGGCGCCGCGGGCTGTCGTCCGCGACCGCCACGAGATTTCGGTTCTTCCACGACTTCGGCGGTTTCGTTCCCGCCGGGCGCCACTTCAGCCTGTTCGGTCATCTTCACACCTTGGAATTGGTCGGTTCTTTGTCGTTGGAACGCGCTCTTTTGGATTCTCCGGCCAGCGCCGCCTCCAGCCGCTCGCACAGCGTGCGCAAGACTTTGACGCGCGCATAACGCTTATCGTTCGCTTCGACCAGGGTCCACGGCGCCTGGTGAGTACTGGTGCGCTCCACCAGGTCGTTGACCGCCAATTCGTAGTCGGCCCAGCGCTCGCGGTTGCGCCAGTCCTCGTCGGTCAGCTTCCACGCCTTGTAGGCGATCTGCTCGCGTTCCTGGAAGCGTCGCAACTGTTCTTCCGGGGTGATGTGCAACCAGAATTTCACCAGCACGATGCCCCGCTCCACCAACTGGGCCTCGAAGTCGTTGATTTCGGCATAGGCGCGCTGCCATTCGCGGGTGCGGGCGAACCCCTCGATCCGTTCCACCAGCACCCGCCCGTACCAACTGCGGTCGTAGATGGTGACCCGGCCGGCGCGCGGAAGGTGTCGCCAGAACCGCCACAAATAGTTATGGGCGGCCTCCTCGTCGGTGGGCGCGGCGATCTGGATCACCTGATAGTCGCGGGCGTCCAGCGCGGCGGTGACGCGGCGGATGCTGCCGCCCTTGCCGGCGGCGTCCCAGCCCTCGAACACCAGGATGGTCGAAACCTTGCGCTCGCGCGCGGCGCGCTGCAATTGGTTGAGCTTGGCCTGGTACTGTTTCAATCCCGCCTCATAGTCGTCCTTGCCCAGCGTCTTGCCCATGTCGAGCCGCGAGAGGATGGTGACCGGCGGCAGACTGTCCGCGTCCGGCCTGGGCAACCGGGCCGTAGCCTCGCCGTTGCCCGCGCCGGGGGCGGCTTTCGCCTCCTCCAGCCGGAACCGGATCGCATCGCGCATGACGGTGGCCACGGCCACGCTGCAATATCGTTCGTCGTGACCCTCGACGATCTTCCACGGCGCCAGCCCGGTGCTGGTTTTCATGATCGTCCGCTCGGCGGCGGTGATGAACTGGTCGTACAATTCCCAGTGTCGCCAGTCGCGCTTGGAAATCCGCCAGTGCAGCAGCGGATTCTTTTCCAGCTTGCGCAACCGCTCCTTCTGCGCGTCCTTGGACAAGTGCATCCAGAACTTCAGGATCAGCGCGCCGTCGTCGGCCAGGGTCTGTTCGAAGGTCTTGATCCGCTCCAGCCGCTCGTCGAACTCGGCCAGGGTGGTATGGCCGTAGACCTGATCGAGAATCGGCATCGAATACCAGGAGCTGAGAAACAGCGCCATGCGCCCCTTGGGCGGCAATTCGCGCCAGAACCGCCAGTATTCGGGCCGGTCGCGCTCCTCGTCGGACGGCTCGCCGAAGGCGCGGGCCACCAGCCAGCGCGAATCCAGCCACTCGTGCAGTTTGTTGACCGTCTCGCTCTTGCCGGCGCCGTCCACCCCGGCGAACACCACGATCACCGGGAAATCGGCCTTGCGCAATTCCATCTGCGTCATCAGCAGTTCCTCCCGCAAGCGGGGAACCTGTTGGCGATAGTCCTCCTTGGGCAGCTTGCGTTGCAACTCGGCGGTTCTGAACATCCAGGCTCCTCGGGCACAAAATGCGGGGGAATGCGCGGGTTCGGGGCGCCGGATCGATTGCGACCCGGCGGTTTGTGCTAATCTTAGTCCGGTTGACCGATAGACGCTCGACTCTCCCGCCCGGGCCGGGACGGTTCTCGACCGCTCCAACCAGCAATCCGGGCTTCATGCGAATAACGAAGGAGAACCTCATGAAGTGGCGGCTCTTGGCCAGTCTGGTTCCGATGACGCTCATGTTGGCCGGCCCCGCGCGGGCGGACATCTACGCTTTCGTGGACAGCAACGGCGTTCGGCACCTCAGCAACGTCCCCAACGATCCCCGCTACAAACTGGTGATGCGCACCCCGGCCTATCGCAAGGACGCTTCCCAGACTTCCAGCTTCGCCCCGACCAATCTCTACAGCCCCAACTCCGCTGTCTTCGCCTCACGCGGCTACACCGCGCCACGCGGCTACACCGCGCCACGCGCCACGCGCCGCCTGTCCCGGGTCAACGAAGGCAACCGTCAGCGTTTCACTCCCGACATCGACCGCATCGCGGCGCGGCACCGGCTCGAACCGGCTCTGCTGCACGCCGTCATCAGCGCCGAGTCCTCCTACAATCCCTGGGCGGTGTCGCCCAAGGGCGCCATGGGGATGATGCAGTTGATGCCCGGCACCGCCGACCGGTTCGGCGTCAACAACCCCTACGACCCCATCGCCAACATCGACGGCGGCGCCCGCTATCTGCGCTGGCTGCTCGACCAGTTCAACGACACCCGACTGGCGGTGGCGGCCTACAACGCCGGCGAGGGGGCGGTGCAAAAATACGGCAACCAGATTCCGCCCTATCGGGAAACCCAGGGTTACGTGGTCAAGGTGCTGGATTACTACCAGCAATACCGAATCGGTGGCGGCGGCCTGTACGCCGCGAGCACCAGCGGTACGAGTCCACTGGCGATGAACGGCGATCATTACGGGAATCGCAGCTACTACGGGAACGGCGGCTATTACGGGAGCGGTTCCTACCCACGAAGCTCCAGCGGCGTCACCGTCCTCATCCCCCGCCAGGGCGGCCGGCCCGCCCGCCTGACCAACGTTCCCACCTCATCCGGTTCGACGTCGCTGCCGCGCCCCTATCTGCAACCGACCAATGGACGGATCCTCGTCGGCGCCAGTGGCGGCAATCGCGGTTCCAGCCGACCCCCGGTCCAGGTCAATTTGCCGGTCAATTCGACCCAGCCCGTCAGCGTTCCCCTGTTCGCGGGCAACGACCGGTAATCGAACAGAGATGAATCCGCTCCGCTCCCCACGCGGCGCGCGCTACCTGCATCCAGCCGCCGCGCCCCGGCGGCCGGTGGCGCGCCGCGGATGGTGGGGAGCGGCGCTGGCGGCCGTGCTCGCTCTCGGCCTCGGTGGCGACGTGAGCGCGACCGAATCGCCGTCGGCCTCACGCGAGGCATTTCTGGCCGCCGAGCGGTCGTTGCGCGACGGCGTCGCCGCGGACCTGGCTCCACTGCGAACCTACTCACTCTACCCCTACCTGCGTTATCAAGACCTGGTCCGCCGCCTGCCGGAATCGCCGGCTGACGAAGTCCGGGAATTCCTGCGCGATCATGCCGACTCGCTCCCGGCCACCCGGCTACGCGATGCCTGGCTGCGCCAACTGGCCGCCGCCCGCCGCTGGAACGATTACCTCCGCGACTTTACCCCCACCCGCAATCCTGAACTCGACTGCTGGCGACGACAAGCCCTGCTCGCCACCGGTCAGGACGACGCGGCGCTGCGCGACTTCGCCGCGCTGTGGTTGCGCGGCGCGGCGTTGCCCACCGCCTGCGATCCGGTCATCGCCGTCTGGAGCTCTCGGGGTGAACCCACGCCGGAACGGCTCTGGCAACGCTTCGCCCTGGCGATGGAAACCAATAACCTCAAGTTGGCGCGCGCCCTGCGCGCGGCCATGCCAGCCGCCGACCAGGGGCTGGCCGAAGCGTGGCTGGGCATCGCCGAAAATCCCTCCCTGACCCTGAGCGCGGGCCCGCTCAATCCCGACGATCCGCGCGCCGCCGCGATCCTGAGCGACGGGCTGGAACGCTGGGGCCAACGCAGCGCGCTCGACGCGGCGGCGGCTCTGGACACCCTCAAAACGCGCGCCCCGGCCCTCGCGCCCCGGCTGGCCGAAGTGGAACGGCGGCTGGCGCTGTGGCTCGCCAGCGATTATCACCCGAGCGCGCTGGAACGGCTGGCGGCCCTGCCGGACAGCGCGGTCGACCGCGACGTGGCGGAATGGCGGGTGCGGGTTTGCCTGCGCCAAGGCGACTGGAACGCCGTCCTGGGCTGGCTGGATCGGCTGCCCGCGCCGGAACGGGACAGCCCCCGCTGGCGTTACTGGCGTGGCCGGGCGCTGGAGATGCTCGGTCGCGCCGAGGACGCCAAACCGGTTTACCGGACCATCGCCGACCAGCGCGATTATTACGGCTTTCTGGCCGCCGACCGGCTCGGTCTACCCTACGCCATCGCTAGCGCCCCGCTGGAAATCCCGGCCACCGAGCTGGATGCCCTGCTCGAGCAATCGCCGGGCTTACAGCGGGCGCGGGAACTGTACATCCTGGGTCGCGAGCCGGACGCCGACGCCGAATGGCGGCAGGCCGTCCGCGCCTTCGACCGCCCGGCGCTGCGCCAGGCCGCGCTGCTGGCCCAGCGTTGGGACTGGCACGGCCAGGCCATCGCCACCATCGCGCGGGCCGAGCACTGGGACGATCTGGAGCTGCGGTTCCCGCTGGCCTATCGCGATGGCGTGCTCGATCAGGCCCGCGCCGGCGCGCTGGACCCCGCCTGGGTCTACGCCATCATCCGGCAGGAAAGCGGCTTTCGACCCACCGCCCGCTCGCCGGTGGGGGCGCTGGGGCTGATGCAGATCATGCCCGCCACCGGCCGGCAAATCGCCGGGGAATTGCGGGATGTCGCGGCCGATGATCCACCCTTGCTGCAACCCGACACCAACATTCGCTACGGCGTCCACTATCTGCGGCGGATGCTGGATCGCTTGCAGGACAATCCGGTGCTGGCCACCGCCGCCTACAACGCCGGTCCCAGCAAGGTCGCGCGCTGGTTGCCGGCCACCGCCGCCGTGCCGGCCGATGTCTGGGCCGAAACCATCCCCTATCGCGAAACCCGGGCCTACGTGCAACGGGTCATGGAATACGTCGCCATTTACCAGCGCCGCCTGGGCGCGCCGGAACCGCGGTCCACCCTCAGCGCCCGGATGAAGCCGGTGTTGCCGGAAGGCGCGAAGGGCGAAGGCTAGCCGTTCATCCCGTCCGCATAAAACCGACAGGCGTTCCGCCCCTGCTCCCTGGCATGATGGAGAGCGGTATCGGTGCCGTTCGACAGCGTTGGTACGCCCATCAAGGCGCTTCCCGTCAAGGGGAGTGATACTCTGGCGAGTTGTGGCCAAAATGAGAATGGTCGAGGAAGCGAGCGCGCTCCTCGGTTTGCTTGCGGGTAGTGATATCCTCGCGCAACCAGACGAAATCCGTGATCGCGCCGCTTGCATCGCGAATGGCCGAGACATGGACCACTTCCCAAAAAAACTTGCCCTCCTTGTGGCGGCTGCATAACTCACCCTGCCAAGCGCCGCCGGTGGCGATGGCCTGCTGCAGCCGCTGATACTCCTCCGCGCTCACGGCGCTGGTCTGGAGAAAATAGGAAGTATTGCCGCGAATCTCCTCCAGGGAGTAGCCGCTTACCTGGCTGAATCTGGGATTGGCGTATTCGATGACCCCATGGACGTCGGTGATCAGAATGGAAATGGGGTTGCGCTCGACCACCCAGGACAGCTTGCGCATGGTCTCCTCGGTCTGGCTGGCGCGCAGGATATATCGAACCCGATGATGCAGAACCAGCCACTGGATCGGCTTGGTAATGAAATCGGTGGCCCCCACTTCGTAAGCACGCTCGATCGATGCGACATCATCGAGCCCCGTGACCATGACGATGGGGCAATACTGACCACCGGGCAATTGCCGCAACGCCTCGCAAACGGCGAAGCCATCCAGCCCCGGCATCACCACGTCCAGCAACACGATATCGGGCAGTTCACGCTGGAACGCGACCAGGGCCTGCTGACCGTCGCCGGCCTCCGCCACGGCAAATCCACCCTGCCGCAACGCCGCGCTGGCCAGCAGGCGCTGCCCATCGTCGTCGTCCACCACCAGGATCAGGGACTGGTCTCGCAGCGGATTCACGTTTCGTGCTCCGGAAGTTCTTGCCGCAGAAGGGTTCGCGCGGCGACGAACTCCTGTTCGATCGCGGCGACTTGTCCAGTAAAGTCCGCGCCGTGCTGGTGACCAGTTCGCAATTCCAACTCCCGGCACAAATCGCGCAGCTTGAGCGCGCCGATGTTGGCGCTGCTGGATTTCAAGCTGTGCGCGGCGGCGCGCAACGCCCCGTCATCGTCGGCGGCGATGGCCTGCCGCATCCGTTCGACGAGCGCCGGCGTTCCTTGCAGGTACAACCCGATCAGGCGGGCGAGCAGGCCGGTGGCGCCATCCCGCTCAAGTGCTCGGATCCTGTCCAAAACTCCCGGATCGACGCTCGGCTTCAAAACGGCGTCCGCCGGCGTCGCCAGCGTGGGGGAAGACGGAGACGCCGGTGACGATTCCTCCCCCGCCGGAGGCTGAAGCGGCGCGGGCAACCAGCGGTTCAGGACCGCAGCCAGTTCTTTCCGCGTGAAGGGCTTGCCCAGGTAATCGTCCATGCCGACGGCCAGACAACGGTCTCGATCGCCGCTGACGGCGTGCGCGGTCAGCGCCACGATCGGCAGGCGCCTGCCCGACCGTCCGTTTTCGTTCAGCCGCTCGCGCTCGCGAATGAGCGTCGTGGCCTGGAATCCGTCCATGACCGGCATTTGACAATCCATCAAGACCAGGTCGCAATCGTCCCGCTCCAGGAATTCGAGCGCTTCCTGGCCATGGCTGGCCACCTCCACCGCGCAGCCGAAGTGCGCGAGCATCAGCCTGGCCACTTCCTGATTCAACGGGTTGTCCTCGACCAGCAGCACCCGGGCGTCGCGCCGGGTCAGGACCGGCTCCGCGCGCTCCGGCGGATGCGCGCTGGTCTCGCTGCCGAGCAACGCGCGCAGGCATTGCCGCAGCGAAATTCCGCGCACCGGTTTGGGTAGTTGAGTGATTCCCGCCCGACGCGCCGATCGGTCCAGCGTCTCCGGCAAACCCAGCGCAGTCAACAGGAGCAACTGGATGCCTCGCCACCGGGGATCGGCGCCAATCGCCCGCGCCAGCTCCAACCCGTTCATCTCGGGCATCGCCTCGTCCAGCAGCGCGAGCGCGTAGGGATCGTCGCCGGCCTGGACGACCCGCAAGCTGGCCAAGGCTTCGCGACCACTGGCGACCGCGTCGACGCGCGCCCCCCAGGCTTGCAGCTGGCGGCCCAGAACCTCGCGGCTGGCGGCGTTGTCGTCCACGATCAACAGACGCACTCCTGGCGGAATGCCCGAATCTCCCGGCGGCGGCGCCGAACTCTCCGCGCGCGGCAATCGGAGGGTCACCGCGAACGTCGATCCCTGGCCCTCGCTGCTACGCACCGCGATGGCGCCCCCCATCAGCTCCACCAGTTGCCGGGCAATGGCCAGGCCCAGACCGGTTCCGCCAAACCGGCGGGTCATCGAACCATCGGCCTGGTCGAAGGCGCTGAAAATCCGCTCCTGCAAACCAGCCGGAATGCCGATGCCAGTATCGCGGACCTCGAAGCGCAGCGCGCATGTGGCGGGCGTCGCCTCCAGCACCACGACGCGAACCACGACCTCGCCCCGCTCGGTGAACTTGACCGCGTTGCCCACCAGATTGGTCAGCACCTGGCGCAATCGCGCCGGATCGCCCCGAACCGCGACCGGCTCCAGCGGCGGATCGCACAGCAGTTCCAGGCCCTTGCGCTGCGCGCGCTCGGCGAACAGGGCCACCACGCCCTCGACCATTTCCAACGCCTCGAAGTCGATCTTTTCCAGTTCGAGCTTGCCCGCCTCGATCTTGGAAAAATCCAGGACGTCGCTGATGATGTCCAGCAGACTCGCCCCGGATTGCTGGATCAGCTCGGCGAAGCGCCGCTGTTGGGGTTGCAGTCTGGTCGCCAGCAGCAGTTCGGTCATGCCCAGCACGCCGTTCATGGGCGTGCGGATTTCGTGGCTCATGTTGGCCAGGAATTGCGATTTCGCCTGGTTGGCCGCCTCGGCCCGTTCCTTGGCCACGTTCAGCTCCCGAACCAGGGTTTTCAACTCCATGTTGGCGGACGAAAGATCATGGGTGCGAGCGGTGACATTGGCCTCCAGGCGGGCGTTGGAGCCAGCCAATTCGGCGTCGCGCCGCTGGATTTGCGCCAGCATGTCGTTGAAGCCGTCCACCAGCGCGCCCAGTTCGTCCTCGCTGACGCGCGTCACCCGAACGGTGTAGTCACGCGTGCCGGCGATTTCGCTCATGGCGGCCCGCAAGCGCAGGATCGGTTCCGAAATCACCGCCTGGAACCGCATGGCCAGCACCGCCGCCAGCGTCAGCGAACCCAACAACAGTCCGGTCAGAATCCAATAATAGCGGCGCAGATTTTCGCTCAGATCTCGCATATCCAAATAGATTTCGACATGACCGAGCTTCTGGCCATCCTGTTGAATCGGCGCCTTGACCGCCAGCATTCGATCCTGGACACCAAGCAGCCCGGTCTCTTCGAAAGCCGCTTGCTCGGTGGCGGTCGTCCCCTGTTGTCCGGATGCGTTTTCCAGTTCATCGCGCCATCTCAGCAGCGAATTTCGCTGGGCGTCGGTCAGTCCGGCCGCCCGGTATTCGGCCAATATCCTTTCCTGGGGATCGTCGACGATGGCATAGGGCACATCGGGCTTGGCGCGCAGCACCGCCAGGTTCTGCTCGGCGGCCTTGAGATCGTTGAAGAGGAGCGCGGAAGCGGTGTTGGCGCCGATCACGTTGGCCAGCGTCAAAAGCTGCGCCTGGGCCGCCTTGCGCTGGGAAAAGATTTCGTTGACGACCAGCGCCATCCCCACCGCCAGCAACACCAGGGTGTTGGTGAGCAACACGACCGCGATCAGCTTGGTTTTTACCGAAAGCCGGGTGAAGGTAATCATCAAGGCGTTCCGCCGTTTTGTTCCACGATGGAGGCCAGCTTGAGCAACTGGGAGCTGAGCTTGAGATTGGCCCGCCGGGCAGTGGTCAAGTTGATGTCGAAACGGATGCGCTGGTCGGCCTCGACCAGACCGATCATGCCACCCATCCGGGCGAAGTCGTTGATATCGCTTACGGTCAGGACCGGCAGGCGCGCGAGCCTGGCCAGCACGGTTTTAAATTGCCCTTGCTCGACGCGGCCGATGAACACGATATGACAGCGGTCGAGACCCGTCATCGCTGGCAGGTGGCGTACTTCCACCGGATGGTTTTCCACTCTTTTCCCGGAAAGCATGGTCAGCGCGTCGCCAAACGGATTGGCGCCGGCGATGCAAATCCACAGCGGCGCGTCGTCGCTGGCGAACGCCTCTAACGGCCATTCCACGTACTTGGCGAAATTGTACAGATAAGCCGCCTTGACGGCGTACTCGTCGAATTCGGCCGCCCAAACCTTGCCCAGCAACAACCCGCTCAGCAAAAAATGGGTCAAGACCGCCAACCCATGGCGCCATGAAATCGCCGGGCGACGCCTGGCGACCGGCACCCTGCTTCCGCTCCCACTCCAGGTGGGGGCGGGCCATCTCGCGGGCGGGTTCATCGGAAATTCCATTTCACCTGACCATAGATACTGCGTTCCACTTCGACCGGGAAGGTGTAGGCTTCCTGGACGTATTCCACGTGATTTCCGTCCAGCAAATTGGCGCCCACCAGGGACAACTCCAAATCCTTGCGGGGACGCCACCCCAGGCGCAGGGTCAAAGTGGAATAGGGATCGACTTCCACGTTCCCGTAGGGAGAAAAAGTGCGCAGCGCCCCATCCCGATGGACGTAGCGCCACCACACATCGAAATCGAGGTCATCCTGGACATTCCAGGTCGAAAACAGGGAAATCTGATTCAGGACGCCAGAATTAAAGAGCGACTCGCCACCGCTTCCCTGAATATCCTGATGCAAATACGAATAGGCGAGTTGCAAGCGCCAGTTTTGGGTCGGACGCCAATCGGCCGCCAGTTCGAACCCGTAATTATGCCCCGCCCCCACGTTTTGCAATTCCAGGGGCACCACCAGATAGGGCGGGAAAGAGCGCGTCTCCGGAAACGGTGCTCCCGGAACCGTGGCGATAATCTGGTCGTAGTCGTTGTAGAAAGCCGCCGCGTCCACGGAAAATCGCTCCGACCACCGGGAGCGGTAGCCGATTTCATAGGCGATGAGATTTTCGGATTGAAGGTTCTGGGGACTGAAAATCGAAAAAAGCGTCGACAAATTTCCCGTGAGTGGCGAAGGGGGCAAGACAAACAGATTCACCCGTGAATCCTGCTCGCCGCGCGAGGGCGTGCGGACCGCACGGGATACCGCCGCCCACAACCGATGATCGGCATTCAGGGTCCACAACATTCGGATGCTGGGCTGCCATTCCCAGCCGGTGAAATCGTTGTGCTCGACCTTCAACCCAACCGTCAGGCGCAACTGTTCCGGAATCAGCTCCGCTTGATCCTGCACGAAGGCGCTGAAGAGTTGCGTGGTCAACTGGCTGGGTTTGACGGAACTGAACAAGGTATCGGTGAATTGATCGGAATCGCGCCGGTAACCCAGGCCCCAGACGATGGCTTGCCGATCGGTCAGCGCGAAATTGTGCTGGAAATCCAGATCGAAGGTATCGGAGTCGGCGACGTAAAGCGGATCGTCGCGCTTCGCGTACTGATAATACGCTTGCAGACCCATCCCCGCCGTGGCGGAGTATTGCCGCTCCCAGCGAGCCTGCACGCTGCCGCCCGAGGCCGTGGCCCGCGACAATTGCGATTCGACATACGGTGGCGCGAGCGTGGGCAACGTGTAATTCTGATCGAAATGGCCGTCGTACACGTCGCCCTGCACCGCAACCGTGTCCCGGGCCGACGGCGCCCAGTCCAGCCGGAATCCGCCCCGCCCCATCCGCCAGTCGTCGCTCGCGTCGCCACCGGTCGCGGCGGCCGTCTGACCGTCGCGCTCGGTGAATTGCCCGTAAAGCCGATATTGCGCGCTGTCGCCCAGCGTGCCGCCATAACGCACCCCGGCGATGGCTCGTTCCTCGTTACCGGCGGTCAACGCCACCAGTCCGCCCTGGGTGTCCTTGCTATTCCTGGTGATGATGTTGATCACGCCGTTGACCGCGTTGGCGCCCCACAGGGCGCCTCCCGGTCCACGCACCACCTCGATGCGCTCGATGTCGGGTAGGAACAAGTCTTGTATTTCCCAATACACCCCGGAAAACTGGGTGTTGTACACCGTGCGGCCATCGATCAGCACCAGCAACTTGTTGGCAAAACGGCCGTTGAAGCCGCGAATGGTGATGGCCCAGCGGCTGGAATCGATGCGGGCCACTTCCACGCCAGGCGCGAGCCGCAGCGCTTCCATCACGTTGGTCACCCCCGACCGGCGAATGTCGTCGGCGGTGATGACGAAAACCGCCGACGCCGTGTCTTGCAAGGCTTGTTCCACCTTCGCCGCCGACACCACCTTCACCTGCATCAGGTCCTCGATGCTGAACCCGGTCAAATCGGGCGCGGTGGCGGCGGCCGAACCGGCCAGCAGGCCCAGACCGACCGGCAAACACCGCCCAAATGGCATCTTACTCATTGATTTATTTAATATTAAATTTCAGAAATGGCATCCAGCGGCTTTGGCGCCGGGGTAATCGCAAAGCCATGACCAACCGAAACCCTAACCGTTATCCATTATCCTCACCCATTCGCTCCACCAAGCGCGCCCCCTCGCAATCCTTTGCCGCCCCTGGTCATTCCTGCCCATTATGGTAACCAACTTACCCAATTTCGAAACCCGGCTTGAGGTCGAGGGTCGCGCGAAAATCCCTCTCCGGCGAGCCAGAGAAGAGTTCAGGCGAGAGAGCCAGGGCAATCGCGCTTGCGGTAGCCGGACTGGACTGGCCGAGGAGCAGGCGCGACCGGTAATCATCGTTGAGGGCGGCGCGGAGTTTGCGACGGCGGATACTGTCGCGCGGCGGGCCGTTGTGGCGCGGCATGTTCAAGGCCACCCAGCGGATCAAAGCCAGGTTTTCCGGGGCGCGGAAGCCCGCTTCGCGTTCGAGCGCGATCGCTTCTTCACCCCGGACGCGGATGTGGGCCATGAAGCCGAACTCGGCCACGATGTCGCGCGCTTCCTGGTAGTCATAGCCTTTGTCCAAACACAGCCCCTGGGAGTGTTCGGCGGTGGGCTCGGGGCGCGGCACCACCACGCTTTCCAGGGTTTCGCGGGCCAGCTTCATGTCATGCCGGTTGGCACCGGCCACCGCCAAGCCAACGGGCACGGTACCCGAAACCCGAAAACCCGTGGTCGTCCGGTTGTTCGGCGTTCGGACACGCGTTCGCTTGGAGCAAGGTGCTTTGTTCATTTGCCTATTCCACCCGTTATTCGGATAGGCTCTAAATCTTCCCTGACGAATCGAAGCCCGCTTATGCTGCGCCGCAGCGTTCAGCGCCCTTCGATCAATTCCCCGAACAGTTCCCTGACCTTGGCCTTGGCCTCGATCAGCGCCATCCGCCCTTGTTCGGTGATCTCGTAGACCCGTCGCTCCCGCCGCCCGGCGCGCTCGCGCCGCGACGTCAGATAACCTTTTTTCTCCAATCCGTGCAGCATCGGGTACAGCGTCCCGGCGCTGATTTCGTAGCCGTGACGGCGCAGCTCCTCGATGAGGCCGAGGCCAAACAGAGGCTCTTCGGCCGCGTGATGCAGGATGTGCAAGCGGATCAGTCCGCCATACAGGTCTTTGTCGGTCATCGCCCTGGTCTCGCGGCACGTTGCTCGACGGCCGTTCTTCGCGACACGAGAACGACCGATCATGGCCGGCGACCGGCTGTTTGCGGCATCGCCATGCGTTCGCCTTCTTGATTCGCCGTCGATTGCGTTAATAATAATCGAAATTCGATAGCGAAATTCGATGAATGATTGAAGGTGTTCTCATGGAACTCGTTCTGATTGGCGTCGTTGCCCTTCTGACCTCTGGGTTGACGCTGTTCTCCGGCTTCGGTCTGGGCACGATCCTGATGCCGGTGTTCGCGCTGTTCTTCCCGGTGCCGCTCGCCATCGCGGCCACGGCGGTCGTGCATTTCGCCAACAATCTCTTCAAGTTTGGCTTGTTGTTCGGGCAGGCCGACTGGCGGGTCGTGGCCCGGTTCGGCGTGCCCGCCGCCGTCACCGCTCTGGTGGGGGCGGGTTTGCTCGGCCTGTTCGACCGCCTGCCGGTACTGAGTCGCTATACCCTGGGCGAATCGACGTTCGAAATCACCGCCGTCAAGGCCGTCATCGGGGTTTTGATCGTGGGGTTCGCGCTGCTGGAGCTGTGGCCGCGCTTTCAGGCGCTGGCTTTTCCGCCGCGCTGGCTTCCAGTCGGTGGAGCGCTTTCGGGCTTCTTCGGAGGGCTGTCGGGCAATCAGGGCGCGCTGCGTTCGGCGTTCCTGATCAAGGCCGGGTTGTCGAAGGACGCCTTCGTGGCGACCGGCGTGGTATCGGCGGTCATCGTCGATGCCACGCGACTGCTGGTGTACGGTACCAGCTTCATGGCAAGCCACCTGGTCCAGTCGCGAGAGGTGGTCGCGCCGGTCGTCGTGGCCGTCCTGTGCGCGTTCGCGGGCGCGGTGCTCGGCAAGCGTTTGCTCCAGAAGGTCACGCTGCGCGCGGTGCAGCGGGTCGTGGCCGGCATGATGCTACTGATCGGCGCGGGCCTGGTCGCCGGGCTGATTTGAGGCGCAGCGGGCGGGGTTCAATCATCCACCAGCCGCCGCCAGGCCGCGATCAAGCCGGCGGCGGCGCGATCGATGTCTTCTTCCAAGGTCATGACGCCGACCGAGAGCCGCACCGCGCCCGCCGCGCGGGCGGCGTCGATGCCCATCGCGGCCAGCACCCCGCTGACGGCGTCGTGTGCCGAGTGGCAGGCCGACCCGAGCGAGGCGGCCACCTCGGCGCTCGCGGCGTACAGCAACGCCCGCCCGGTCACGCCGGGAAACGAGACGTGCAGGGTGTTGGTTTGCCTTCACCGCTGGCGGCGGCGCCGCCGAGCAGGGCGAGGTTGTTGGCCTCGGTCGCGCAGCCGGTGAAGACGATTTCGTCCGGCGTCGCGCCGATCAGCGCCGCCACCTGTTGCCGGGCGTCATCGACCGCCGCTTTGGCGAATTCACCCCAGACATGAGACGAAGAGGGGTTGCCGAACTGCGCGCGCAGGAACGGCAACATCGCTTCAGCCACTTCCGGGGCGACCGGCGTGGTGGCGTTGTAATCCAGATAGACCGGCTCGCTCACGCCAGCGCCTGCTCCAGATCGGCGATCAGGTCGGCGGGATCTTCGAGACCGATGGACAGGCGCAGCATCGAGTCGGCAATGCCCCGGCGGGCGCGCTCCTCCGGGGTGAGACCGTGGTGGGTGGTGGTGCAGGGTTGGGTGACCAGGCTTTCCGCTCCGCCCAGACTCGGCGCCAGGGCGAACAACTGGAGCCGGTCGGCGACTCGGGTAGCGTCCGCGCCCGTGCCGGCCACGTCGATGCTCAACATCCCGCCGAAGCCGTGCATCTGCGCTTTCGCCAGGGCGTGGCCGGGGAAGTCGGGCAAACCCGGATAGTACACGCGGGCGATGCTCGGGTGCCGCGCCATCGCCTCGGCCACCGCCTGCGCCGTGGCGTTTTGTTGCCGAACCCGGATCACCAGGGTGCGCAGGCTGCGCGAGAGCAGCGCGGCGGTTTCGGCGGCGATGGTCGAGCCGAGATTCTTGCGCCAGTTCCATACTGGCAACAGCAGTTCCTTGGACCCCATCAACGCGCCGGCGGTGAGATCGCTGTGACCGCCCAGATACTTGGTCGCGCTGTGGACGACGAAGTCGGCGCCCAGTTCCAGCGGGCGCTGGTTGACCGGCGAGGCGAAGGTGTTGTCCACGGCGACTCGCGCGCCGTGGGCGTGGGCCAGGTCGGCAATCGCCCGGATGTCGAACAGTTCCAGCGCCGGGTTGGTCGGCGTCTCGAAGAACACCAGTTTCGCGCCACCGGCGAGCAGTGCGTCCAGCCGATCCAGCTCGCCGCCGAGGATCAGATGCGTCGGAATGCCCAGCAGCGGCAACTGGCTGGACAGCAGTTCCAGGGTGCCGCCGTAGGCGTCGCCGATGCAGACGATGCCTTCGCGGCCGTGGGCGAGAAACAGCGCGGTTTCGGCCGCCATGCCCGAGCAGAAGGCCCAGGCCAGCTCCGCGTCTTCCAGACTGGCGAGCGTCTCCTCCAGGGCGAACAGGCTGGGATTCAGGCCGTAGCGGGTGTAGAGGCTGCCCGGCTTCCGGCCATCCACCACGTCGAGCAGGTCGGCGGTCGAGGCGAAAGCGAACGTGGTGGTGTTGTAAAGCGGCAGGTGCGGGCTGCCGTGGGCGTCCTTGAGCGTGCTGCCGTGAATGGCGCGGGTGGCGAGGGCGTGGCGGGAGTCGGGGGTCATCGGTGGGTTTCCGGGTCGTCAGTTGATGTTTTAGTTGATTTAACGTGAGTTCCGGATAAGGATGGGTGGTGGCCCCCGGCGCGGAACCTGCTAAGGTTCTTTGGTTACCACACCTACCACGCCGGGAGCCACCCCCATGAGCTTAGAAGACCTGTTCTGTGATGTCGATGACTTCTGCCGGGTGTTCCTGCCCGCCTGGCATCGCCAGCTCCTGACCGACGGCACCCGCCAGCGGCGGCGGGCCAGTCGCTTGACCCTCAGTGAAATCATGACGATCTTGGTCTATTTTCATCAGGCGCGGTACCGCAACTTCAAGGCCTTTTACCTGTTGCACCTGTGCCGGCATTGCCGGGGCGAGTTTCCCAACCTGTTGAGTTACAATCGGTTTGTTGCACTCATCCCCACCGCCTTGATGCCGATGCGCATCTACTGGAACCCCCGCCGGGGGGAGGACACCGGGATCGCCTTCGTCGATGCCACCTCGCTGGTGGTCCGCCACAACCGCCGCATCCACAGCCACAAGGTCTTCAAAACAGTGGCGCGGCGGGGCAAAACCTCCATGGGCTGGTTCCACGGCTGCAAGCTCCATCTCGTCGTCAACGAGCGCGGGGAACTCCTGGCCTTTCGTATCACGCCCGGCCACGTCGACGACCGCCAGCCGGTACCCGAGCTGACCCAGGGTCTGACCGGCAAGTTGATCGGTGATCGCGGCTACATTTCCCACCAACTGTTCCACGTTCTCTGGGAGCGGGGCTTGCGCCTGATCACCAAAATCCGCAAGAACATGCACAACAAATTGATGCCCATGGTGGATAAGCTGTTGTTGCGTAAGCGTGCGATCATCGAAACCATCAACGATCAGATCAAAAACATCCAGCAGATCGAGCACACCCGCCATCGCAGTGTCGTCAACGCCATGATCAATGTATTGGCCGCATTAGTGGCCTACACTTACCAGCCTCGCAAACCCTCCCTCAACCTGTCCCAAAATGAACTTAAGCTTTTAACTTGTCAGGAATAATTATCCGGAACTCGCGTTAAATAATGAGAAAAACACAATTGCCTTGGGGCAAGGGTCAGGGCAATCGCGCTATAGGGTAGCTGGACTGGGCTGGCCAAGGAGCAAGCGCAACCGGTAGTCATCGTTGAGGGCGGCGCGCAGTTTCTGGCGGCGCAGGCTATCGCGCGGCGGGCCATTGTGCCGCAGCACGTTCAGGGCCATGCGGCGGATCACGCCCAGGTTTTCCGGGGCGTGGTCGCGTCGGGTCCGGCAGGCATCCTCGCCGAACTGGACGTCCAACACCCAATGCTGGGCGTTCTCAAGCGCCCAATGGTTGCGCACGGTGGCGGCAAACCGCTCCCGGTCCGCCAACGAGGACAGGAAATATCGGCATTCGGTACGGCTCTGATCGCCGATGATCCGCGTGGACTCGACCCGACCGACCGCCTGCAGCCCCCGCCACGCCGGCTTGGCCTCCAGCCAGTCAATCCGGTCACTGAGGGCATAGCGGCGGAGTTCAATCCGCCCGTGATCTTTTTCCACCGTCTCGATCACCGCCAACCGCCCGCGCGCCACTTCGGTATCCAGCCAGAGTTGGACATCCGCGCGCAACGTTGGCTGATTAGCCTTGAGGGCCAGCACGTAATCGGCCCCCCCTCGATGATCTGATCGGCCATGGCCTTTTGGCAGCCCATGGCATCGATCGAGACCACCGCCCCCTGCAGGTCCAGCAACCCCAGCAACTCCGGAATGGCGTTGATTTCATTCGACTTCTCGGCTACCGCCCGCTGGGCCAGCACCCAGCGCGCCCGACCGGCAAAGGCGCTGACGAGATGCACCGCCGGATTGGCACCGTCCCGACTGCCCCGCAGCGCCTTCCCATCAATGCAGACCTGTTCATTCCCCAAGCCCGGCAAGGCTGCGGTCGCCCAGGCGGTGAAGGCCGCCTGGAAGGCGGTCGGCTCGATCCGCCCCAGCCCATCGCTCAAGGTGTCGTGCGAGGGAATGCCGTTGGGCAACTCCAGAAACCCCCGCAACCAGGCTTCCTTCTCCTCGGCAAAGTCCGCCATCCCCACCCAGTCCTCCACCCCGCTCAACACCGCGCACAGCACGATCATCAGAATGTCATGGAGTTTATGGAGCTTGTTCTGGGTCTCCCGACGGGGATCCGGCAGATCGGCAAAATACGGGCGCGGGTCGGGCAATTGGGGCAGCATCAGTCCTCTCCACCAGATCAATCCCGTCCCGCTATCCTAGCAATCAGCCTGCTGTCAACCCCCCACATAGCGCGACTGCCCTGCATGGGTGATGTCTAGATAGTGAAAGCCCAGTTCTTTTACTATACTGATGAGGCGGGTTGCGTCAGACCAAATCAATGACTCATCATGTCGTTCCATCCAGTTCACAGCAAGATTCTTCCCCCGCCCCAGAGCCAGCGAGAGCCGGAATAAGGGGGGAGTTTTGAGTTTTCAGCCCTCCACTCCAAGCGCTTTCCCAGCGGCGGGCCAAGGGAATGAAAATTCGCGCCGACGGGGCTTCGTTCAAATCCCAGGTTATGCAGTCGAGTGCGAGATCGAGCGCGGGGGAATGGCGACCGTGTATCGCGCCATGCAGCACTCGCTGGGCCGTCCGGTGGCGGTTAAGATCCTGGCGCGGGGACCCGATGATCAGGACGACTTCGCGCAACGCTTCAAAAAGGAAGGCCGCATTCTCGCCCGGTTGTTGCACCCCAATATCGTCACCATCTATGACATTGGGGTTTCCGAGGACAACCAGCTTTTTCTGTCCATGGAGTATCTGGCCGGCGGCACGCTCCGGGACCGGATCAAGCGGGGGTTGCCCTTCGAGTCCACGATTCACATCATCAGGACCATCGCGAAGGCGATCGGCTATGCCCATGAAAAGGGTGTGATTCACCGGGATGTGAAGCCATCCAATATCATGTTCCGCCACGATGGAACGCCCGTGCTGACTGATTTTGGGGTCGCTCGTGTGATGACCGGATCGAGCACGGTCCGCACGATGACCGGGTTAACGGTCGGCAGTCCGGGCTACATGAGTCCGGAACAGGCCATGTGCCACGGCGTCACGGTTCAGTCCGACTTGTACAGTCTCGGCGTGGTGCTGTACGAGATGCTCGCTGGGTATCCGCCCTATCAGGCGGATAGTTCGCTCGCCGTGGTGTTGAAGCACTTGCATGATCCCATCCCCGGTCTGCCCAGAGAACACGCGAATCTCCAACCGATCCTGAACAAGCTGCTGGCGAAAAAACCCACGGATCGGTATCGGGATATCAGCGAATTTCTGGCGGCGCTCAATTGCATCGTGCCTGGCGATACCGGTTCGCAGCCCAAGGCGACGACCGGCGGTTCTCCGTTGGCCATGGTGGAATTCGCCAGCGGAACCCTTCGCAACCTATGGCTAAAACGACCGCGCCGCTTCCTCTGGCTGGGGATGATCAGCGTTTCGGTGCTCTTAATCGTGGTCGTGTACGCCTTCCGGTCCAGAACGGCCACGGAAAGCAGCGAAGCAATGCCCAAGGAGCCTCCGCAACCGGTCGTCGCCAACACGGCGCCGGTGTCGCGCGAGACCGAAATCGCGACGTTGTTGCAGCAGGCGGAAGCGCGGCTCAAGGCCGGACTGCTGACGGACGAAGCCGAGGAGAGTGCGGAGGCGGCGTACCGGCAAGTGTTGAAGCTGGACCGGGGCAATGCCCTGGCCCTGGCGGGATTGGAGAACATCGCCAGGGAATACGAACGGCTGGCGCGGCAGCGCCTGGACGCTGGGGCACCGAGGGAGAGCGTGGACCCGATCCAAAAAGGGTTGGTGGTGGCCCCAGGCCATGCGGGATTAGTGCAATTGCGTCAGGTGGCCGAACAGCGCATCGCCGAACGGAAGGCCCAAATAGCCGAACGGGAACGCCAGCAAGAATTGCGATTGCAGGCCGAACAATATTTGGAGAACGCTCGGAGCAGTTTTACCGAAGGGTTGTTGGAAATCAGCCAGGCGCATATCGAACAAGGCTTGCAGGCCGTGCCCGATCACCCGGATTTGTTGGCCCTGCGCGACCAGGTGAAAGCGCGGATAGCCGAAACCGCGCAGCGACGGGCGGAAGAGGCGCGACGCCAGGCGGAAGAGGCGGAGCGCCGCAAAACCGAAAAGGCCCAGCAGGAGGCAGCAGCCGAACGGCGGCGCCGGGAGGTGGATCAGTCCCTGGCGCGGGCCGTGGAAGCCCGATGGAAGAATGATTATGCGGCCAGCAGCCAGTTCATCGAACAGGGGTTGGAGAAAGTCCCCAACCATGACGGGCTGTTGCGCTTGCGGGAAGAGGTCGCGCGTGAAGTCGCGGAAGCGAAAACCCGCCAAGAGCGAGAGGAGCAGCGACGACGCCAAGCCGAACAATTTTTGGCGCAGGCGCAAGGCAGTTTTCAGCAGGGCGCGTTGGATGCCAGCTTGACCCAGATCGAGCAAGGCTTGGCGGTCATGCCAAATCATCCAGGTTTGCTGGCCGTGCGCGACCAGGTCAAAACGCGGTTAGCCGAGCAGATCCGCCAGCAAGCGGAAGCCCAACGGCGGCAGCAGGAAGAAGAAGCACAGCGCCAGGCGGCGGCGGCGGCCAGGCGTCGGCAGACCGAACAGGCTCGCCAGCAGGCGGAACTGGCCAGGCGCCAGCAGGAAGAGGAAGCGCGGCGTCAGGCGGAGGAAGCTGAGCGTCGAAAGGCTGAACAAGCTCGTCAACAGGCGGAACTGGCTAGGCGCCAGCAGGAAGCCGATCAATCTCTAGCGCGGGCGGTCGAGTTACGGCAAAAGGGTGACCTGGCAGCCAGCTTGCAGCAAACCCAGGAGGGTTTGGCCCTGGTTCCGGATCATGCAGAGCTGTTGCGCCTGGGTGAGTCGATACGCACTCAGTTAGCGGCGGAGCAAAAGCGACAGGCGGAACTGGTCCAGCGGGAACAGGAGATCAAAACACTACTGGAGCAGGCGGAAGGCCACCTGAAGGCGAAGCGTCTGATCACGCCGGCAGGGAAAAATGCGCAGGAAACCTATCGGCAGGTTCTGAAGCTGGATGTGGGTAATACCCAGGCTCGGGCAGGGTTGGAGCGGATTGCCCAGGAGTATCTGCAACAGGCGCGACAGCGGCGGTCAGTAGGAGCATTGCAGGACTGTTTGGGGCTGATTGACAAAGGGCTGGCGGTGATTCCGGATCAGGTGGATCTGTTGCGCCTGCGCGAGGAGGTGCGCGCCGAATGGTCGGCGGAACAACAGCGCCTGGAACAGCAGCGACAGAGCGAACAACAGCAAAAGGAGCAACAACGGAAAGAGCAGCAACGCTTGGAACAGCAGCGACAGAGCGAGCAGCAGCAAAAGGAGCAACAACTGAAAGAGCAGCAGCGGAAACTGGAACGGCAGCAGCAACAGGAACAGCAACAGCAACGTCTAGAGCAGCAGCGACAGGAAGAAAAGCAGCGGGATCAGCAAAAGAAGCTTGAACAACAGCAGCGCCAGCAGGAGCAACAGCGCCAAGAGCAACAACAACGGCTTGAACAGCAGCGTAAAGAACAGCAGCGGTTGGAACAACAGCGCCAGGAAGAAAAGCAACGGCAGGAGCAACAAAGGAAGCTTGAACAACAGCGGCAAGAAAACCTTCCACAAAAGCCAACTCAACCAGAAACCACTGCCAAACCGCGTGTGTTTGGAACATTCTGAGACAGGACTTTCGCTTATAGTTTTATAAACTCAATTTTCTGATATAATAGCTGAATGAAAATTACTAAGCAACGTTATGTGGAGTACATCATTAGTACGCCGATCAACTATACTTGTACTAATCTGGCTGATCATTTGGACGATATCAGTCATGATGCGATTAATGATTATTTGCGGCGTGAAAAACACACGGCGCATACGGTATGGGAATTAGCGCAACGGTTGATCACGAACAGTAGTGAAGCCTCTCTTATTGTGGATGACAGTGTTCAGGATAAAAGCTATTCCCAAAAAATCGAAATGGTGAAGCGTCAATATAGTGGAAATGCACATGGCTTAGTGAAAGGGATCGGAATTGTTAATCTAGTCCATGCCTATCGAGGAGATTATCATCCACTGGATTTTCGCGTTTATGCCCCGGCGGATGATGGCAAAACAAAAAATGACCACTTCCGGGATATGCTTCGCCAAGCCTTTGAAGAAAAAGGAATTCAAGCGCAAACAATCCTGTTTGATAACGGGTATGCCGCTGCGGAAAATCTCAAATTCATTCATCGACTGGGCAAGTTTTTTGTGACCACCTTGAAAGAAAATCGCCTCGTCAGCCTCGGTCAAGAGCAAGGTTACATTCATTTGCAACAGATCGAATGGACTCCCGAACTACTCCAGTATGGTATCACCGTTAAACTCAAGGAAGTCCCGTTTAAAGTGCAGCTTTTCAAGGTGGTCGCCACGAACGGCGACTGAGAGACTGTGATGTAGACAACCGAAGGTAACCAATGGGGAGAGATGGAAAATGAAAACTACGGTACTTTGCTCGATGGTCGTACTGGGCGCCCTGCCCATGGCAGCTTCGGCCGAAGAGGCTAGTTCAACTTTCTCGTGGGGGGACGTGACTTTTCAGCCACGGGTGTATGCGGGGTATGCTGATTATGAATTGAAAACAGGCAGTTTTACATATGTCTCAGAAGACGGGTCTTCCTTCATAGGAAGCCCAAAATTTAATCGGCAATTTGATACTAAACTCCCACTTTCTGGTTTTATCGGTGGGATTGGTGGAACCGCAGCAATTGGGCATTTTTTTGGTGATTTTTATTATCAATCAACCCTCAATCAGGCAGCTTACTCGAGTATCGATGGACAAGATAGTTACTTCGTCTATCATTTCGGTGACGTTGATGCAAGACACTATGATTGGGCTTTATCTTTGGGCTATATAATTACCGATCAATGGTCGGTATTTGCTGGTTATAAATCAGGAAAGACTAATTGGGACCAGTCATATAATTTTTATGTGGTTGATAATTATGCTCTTAATGCCAATGGTAGTATAGACGGAAAATTCGAACAAAATGGCCCGTTTCTAGGGACTTCTTATTCTTTCCAAGCTGGCCCAGGTGTACTCACATTCAAAATCGCCTATGCTTACTTGGATGGTGAATATAATGGAAATTATCAGGAAAGGGTGACAGTCATTCCACCTCCTGATACGATATATTATTCTAGTATCAAATTAGATGGTAGTTCCAACGCCTACTCGCTTGGGTTATCTTGGACTCAATCACTGACCGACAACTTTGGATACTCTATCGGCCTTAATTACCATCGATATGATTTTGGTTTGTCTGGTGGACAAACTAGTCTTCGTATAGAAGGTGGTGGTACACAAATCGGTAACCCCAATGATGAAGTAACTAATGGCACTCTCACTGAAGAGCTATTTACCCTCACCGCTGCCATGACCTATCGTTTCTAGTAGGAAATCCCCAAGCCCACCTTACCGGTGGGCTTGCTTTTCTGGAGAATAGCCATGGCTCAAAAGTGGTGGAAGGGCCTGAGTGGGCTTGCTTTGGTATTCAGCATTCAAGGCGCGGTCGCCGGCGATGTTTGGCTCGTGATTACCTCCGATCAACCGGGAGCGGCAGTTTTCGTGGATAACGTCTATCGCGGCGTGACACCTCAACGGTCCAGCGATGCCCTGCGCATACAGGCTCCCCAAGGGACTCATGAAATCAAGGCGAGCGTGCGAATCGATGGGAAGGACTACGTGACAAGACAAGCCGTCGACGCGCGAGGAGATCGAGAAAACCCTGTGCAAATCAACCTGCGCGAAGAAACCGCCCGTGCTTCGGACGCTCCAACGGCTCCGCCGGGCCAAGCCGGCAAACCACCATTCGAAACAGTGATTCCCGTCGGCGAACTGGAAGTGCCAGGGAGGAATTTTTAGGCGGGAAATCGAATGAAAACCATGATTGATATTCCAGAGCCTCTTTACAACGAGGCAAAAATCCGCGCCGTTCAGAGTGGAAACACGCTCAATGATTTGATTTTGAAAGCGATTCAGCGTGAACTTTATTCCTTATCCACACCGTTCGTGCCCTCAAGGCTCTCGACAACTCTAGAATCACCTTTCTCTATCGACGAGCAGGGCTGGCCAGTATTGAAACGAGCGCCAGAAGATGGAACCATTGTTACCGAAGAGTTCATAAACCGTAAGCGTTCAGGCACCTCCCCCCAGTGGGG